>Ga0307510_10000329_pt1 | contig 44174 bp, 41 predicted proteins | sample 12_EM_MG_FD_207224 | JGI IMG/M metagenome (GOLD analysis project Ga0307510, IMG submission 207224) | Populus trichocarpa ectomycorrhiza microbial communities from riparian zone in the Pacific Northwest, United States - 12_EM | ecosystem: Host-associated > Plants > Roots > Unclassified | place... | reverse complement strand
ATGGTTGAAAATGACTTTGGGACCGCCTGGACAAGCTTTATATCCAGGCAACCTTCGCTTCAGTTTATTGAAGCTGCTGAAAACACGAAATTATTGACAATAAGTTATAACGAATTCCATCGTAAGATTAATGCAGATAACTTCTGGAAAGAATTTTATCTGAAATGCCTGGAATTGGCCTATTTGAATCAGAGCAGAAAAATAGAGGCGTTGATGGTATTAGACGCAAAGCAGCGCTATCAAAAACTGTTAAAAGGCAACCCAGGCCTGATACAGAAGCTATCAAACAAAATATTAGCTTCTTTTCTTGATATGAGAGAAGAGACGTTAAGTCGTGTTAAGTCAAAGAAATAATGCGATTTTGATCTATGTCAATTCCTACGATATACGCTGGCTCTACCTTTGTCTTGAAACAAATCTGAAAAATTATGAGATTAATCAAGATCAAAAACCTTGCAGTAATAGGCCTGGTAGTGGTCGTGCCTCTGCTAGGTCGGGGACAAACCACATTAACACAATCTAAATCTTCAAACAATCGACAAGAAATGGAAAATAAGATAGTAATCGGCAGAGTCTTTGTACCCAAAAGTTCACTAGAGGAATTTAGAAAGCAAAACATAACAAGTGCTTTTTTGAAAGCACTTCCCGGATTTATAAAAGGTCAATCTTATGAGATGCTGGATGATTCGGGCAATCTCAATTTGGTTTCAGTGACCACATGGTTAAATCAGGAAGTCTATGAGAATGCTGAAAAATCCCTTAAAGAATATTACAAAAGCATAAATTTTAATCCGATGACTTACAGGGAAAGACTAAAAATAACTGCTGAACATGGGGTTTACTCCATGCACGATTATTGAAATCGGACCAATCGTCCCAGCGGAATCACAAAAAAGTTTCAAAGCCTTCAAGTCTCTGGATTTGAAGGCTTTTTATTTTCCAGAAGCCCCAGGCCGCTCCGCTTTCTTCTTTTATATAGGCTACAAGGGCAGTATTGCCAAACCTTGCGTAAATCATCCACAAACTCGTTCGAAATATATCCAGTCTACCACCACATGTTCACAAGCTTTCAAAACTTCTGAAACGCAATAACCTGATTGTTGATCGGTTTAACAGTTCTTAAATAAGCATAGATTGCTGCAAGATCGTTGGCCTTCATTCCAGCATACAAATACCATGGCATTGGTATTTGTGGATCGCCGGGGTTAAGTTTAGCCGCTTGCTTTTCTTTACCTTCAAAGCTTTTAAAACGTTGGATGAATATATCTTTACTCCATGATCCAATACCGGTTAGCTTATCTGGTGTGATATTTGCAGAATGTACAACACCTCCCTGCTGTTTAAATTCCATTCCACCGCCAAACTCTGTCCCAGGGATTATATCCCCATGATATCTTTTACTATGACAATCTACACAAGCCGCTGCGTTAACAAGGTAAGCCCCATACTTGATGGTATCATTTTCCGATGGTAGCTTACCCAAATTTGCCTTATGCGGCATGGTATTAATGATAAAATTGACCGGGAAGTCAATTTCTGACGCCGGTATGTCTTTTTTGATTGCAGGAATTGAACGCAAATAAGCAATAATGCTATACACGTCCTCTTTATCCATCTGCCCTATATGATCCCAAGGCATTAGTGGAAAGATGGCTTTGCCAAATTTGTTCTCCCCGGTAGTTAGCGCCCTGAATATTTCGCCATCTGTCCAGCTGAGTAATTTATAAGGGGTTAAGTTAGATGCGTAAAACTTGCCAGGAAGGCCCATCTGCTGATCAAACTTTTCACCTCCAGCCCCAAAGCCGCCCACCACCGGGCCTCCGTACAAACTCTTATCCTTGGTGCTGTGGCAGTCCATACAAACAGAAACGTGGTTGGCCAAATAATCGCCGCGTTTTATTCGTTCTGCTGTGCGTTCTATTTTAATTTGAGGCGCTGCGCCTGTGTCTGGTAATGCTACCTTTACATAAGTGCCGGCGGCAGCCACTACTACCAACAATCCGAATAGAATAAATCCAATTACTTTTACTGCTTTCATACTATGCTAATTTTGTGCTTATCTGTTTTAACGACATAAAAAACAGGGTGGAAACCCTTTGATGTTTTGCTGGTGAGAACACTGACCAAAGGTTCCTCTCACGGGGTCCACACAGGATTTGCACCTCCCATCCATATTAATTTTCAGAAATAGTTGGGCTTTTCATATCGTACTTATCGGATTTTACTATATCAACCATGAATTTAGCTACACTTTGCCTGCTGATGTATAAACTTGGTTTAGGGAAGTTATTAAGACTCACCTTTAAAGTTTTTATCTTTTTGGAGTCATTTAAAGCAACAGGCCGTACAGCCGTCCAGTTTAAGTTTGAATTTGCTAATAGATTTTCCTGTGATTCGTGTTCTGCGTAGACAGGGCGAAGGTTGGTATAGTTAATTAACCATCTGAGCCAAAAAGGAATCTCCTTTTGGGTTTCCCCAACACCCCAAGCAGAGATTGTAATTAACCGTTTTAGGTTTTGTTGACCCGCTTCGGCAATCACATATTTCATACTATCAGATATGAAATATTCAGGTGTTATTAATTTAGACCAGGGAGCATCTGAGGCTCTGGCGATACTCAAAGCACTTATTATTAGATCACACCCTTGCATTGCAGCCGCTAAATCTGTTCGACGGGCAGGTGTTCCCTGATATACTTTAATTAGTTTTGAGCTAAAGGATATTTTGTTTTTATCTCGCACCAAAACATTTAAATCATAGCCTTGCTTTAGTGCCTCTTCAACGATAAGACGACCGGTTCTACCAGAGGCCCCCAAAATGAGTATTTTCATAATTTTTATTTTACTTGTCTGTTAATTCATTTTATTGAACACAAACCATTTTTAGTTTTTTAATTTTCGAGCGCCTGTTATAACACTTTATAGATCTGACCGGTTTGTCCGCCCAGCACGCTTTTGACATAAGCCTGGGTAACCCGGCTCATGGTAACAGGAACGTGTCCTGGGAAATAGGAAAAATAGGCCGTAGATTCTTCAACTATATCAGGACCGACCGCATTGATACGCACCCCGTTCTCCAGTTCTATTGCTGCGCCCTTTACAAATCCATTGATCGCTCCATTCATCGTACTGATGTTTGCTCCCATTACAATCGGGTCTTCGGCTAGTGCACCTGATGTTAATGTAAACGACCCTTTCGGGTTAATGTAATGCTGACCAGTCAATACCAGGTTAACCTGGCCCATCAATTTGCTGTTAACGCCAATTCTGAAACCAGCCTCTTTCATACCAATGAGAGGTCCGAACTGTGCGTCCCCGGCAGCGCAAATCAACGCATCAAATTTCCCGACCTGTTTATAAAAGTTTTCTATAGATTCGGTTGACGAAATATCTACTTGTATATCAGTGTTTTTTAAACCGGCCTTTATTACTTCATGATCTTTTTGTAATGTGGCGGTTACATGTTTTCCAATGGTGCCTGTGGCACCTACAATTACTATTTTCATATTCACTTTTTTTACAAAATTAATCCATAGCTTTACGATCGGCAAGTAATGGCACATTTGTCAAGTATTGACATTTAGGAAACTAATACTCATTATCAGTATGTTAACAAAAAAAATAATTGAAAAAAAAGTAGAGGTAGATTGTGATTGCTCAATAATAGGATCAATCAGTATCATAAGCGGCAAGTGGAAACCTGTTATTATCTGGATGTTATTATCAGGTCCCAAGCGATTTGGTGAGCTACATAAAACAATTCAGGATATAGCACTAAAGGTATTATCCAGAAATTTAAAAGAACTGGAGGCTGACGGTATCATCAATCGGAAGGTATATGCTGAAGTCCCGCCAAAGGTGGAGTATACACTCACCGAAAAAGGGATGTCGCTCAACGATGTGATGCAGCTATTAGCAGAGTGGGGAAAAAAGAATACAGTAGCTTCATCACAAGGGTAAAATTCGCGGCCTTTACTCCTTCGGAACGGCCCTAAAGAAAGGCATTAGTTTTATTATCTGGCTTTATTCAGGGAGCCAGTGAAGCCGTCATAGTCAATAATGTGGTAAAGTTTTCCGGAGGTTCACCGCTTAGAAGATATGGAAACAAATTTGCAAATTTCTCCGAAGGCCAACTGATTATCGAAGAGACAGAAACAGAGTTTGAAATATTCCTCGAAGCGGAACACCCTAAGTGGATTCTTCTTTTCGATGTGTATTTCATAACATTAAGAGATGACCTGGAAAGGGAATTACAATCCGGGCAAAATGAATCGTAGTTTGGGCTCCTATTACCAGGAGAGGATGCAATAATTGCGCTCTCACAGAAGCTTAAAAACAGTAGGAGGACACCGATTTTGTGCCTTTGGTCAAAATTTCCCAACTGTCTACCCCGATCTTTTTATCTTTTTCCCATGAAACCAACCCGTCTTCTCTATCTCCTCGCATTGATCAAGCTAATCTTACCCTTCTTCCTTCAGAACCCTGTCTGGGCCCCCCACCGCGATGAATTCCTTTACCTTGCGGAGGCGCGTCACATGGCCTGGGGCTACATGGAGGCGCCGCCTCTGCTCTCGGTCTTCGCCTGGCTGACGAACCTGTTGGGCGGCGCGATGTGGGCGATCAAGATATGGCCTTCCCTGGCGGGCGCCCTGACGTACATCCTCGTGGGCCGTCTGGTGCTCCACCTGGGCGGCCGTTGGTTCGCCCTCGTCCTGGCCTGGATGCCCTTCGTGGCGGGTGCCTGGCTCAGGATGCAATTCCTTTTTCAACCGAATTTCCTGGATATATTCTTCTGGACGGCGATGGCCTATGGGCTGACCAGATTTCAGCAGACTGGAAAGTCTATGCATCTCTACATCGCAGGCGTCAGCTTCGGTCTCGGTATGCTCGGTAAGTACACCATGGCCTTCTATGCCACCGGCCTGCTGGCCGGGCTCCTCCTCGCCTGGGATAAAAAGATACTCACCAACCGCCATTTCTATTATGCCATCGGCCTGGGCTTCCTGCTCTTCCTACCGAACCTTCTTTGGGAAGCCCGGCACGGCTTCCCGGTAGTCTACCACATGAAAACCCTACAGGATAACCAACTTCAGTACCTGAGTCCCTGGACTTTCCTGACGGACCAGATCCTGTACAATGTGGCCACCCTCTTTACCTGGGTGACCGGCCTCATCTGGGCGGCGCGCATGAGGCAATATCGTTTCATAGCCTGGGCGTTCTTCGTGACACTCGCACTCCTGATAATGGGTCATGGGAAAAGTTATTACTCGCAAGGGGTCTACCCCGTCCTGTTCGCATTCGGCGCTCCCCGGCTGGAAGCCTGGGCGAACAAATGGTGGAAAATGGGTATGGTTGCATTCAGCAGCTTCATAGGCATCCGCCTGGTCCCCCTCCTCCTTCCCTTCAAGGCCCCGGCTCCTCTGGCCGAATACTACGTCCATCACCCCCTGGCCCGTAAAGTGGGGGCTCTCCGCTGGGAGGACCTCCAGGACCATTCCTTGCCCCAGGACTTCGCGGATATGTTGTCCTGGGAGGAGATGACCCAAAAGGTGGCCAGGGCCTACGCATCTCTTGACAGCACGGAGAAGGCTCACACGCTCCTGTTTTGCGACAATTACGGTGAAGCGGGGGCCGTGAATTATTATGGTCCGAAGTACCATCTGCCGGCGGCCTACAGCGATAATGCCAGTTTCCTCTACTGGATGCCACGGGACTACGACCGGTTCGACGTACTCCTGCTCGTGACAGATGACAAGCAGGAGATGCAGCACCGCTTCATCAAAGAGTTTAAAGCGGTCCGGCTGGTGGACAGTATCGCGAACCCCTACGCGATCGAGAACGGCTCGCTGATCATCCTGATGAAGGGACCAAGCGATGCGTTCCGGCAAGCATTTAAGGATAAGATCGACCTTGACAAGCTGAAGACCACCGCGCATGGAGCTGTCCAGCAACTGAAACCCAACCCTCTGGACAAAGGTGGTTCCATGCACTGAACCCTGCTTCACCAAATTACTGCCAACCCTTTAACTGCCGCCCCCCGCCTCGCACTATGGCTTTGAGGTAAGGTCCGGCTTGCCTGTCTTCAAATCAACCGGCACCGAGACATGTTCAAGCACGATCAGCCAGTTGCCTCCAATCTTACGATAGCCGTCGGTAACGCGCACGGTCCGATCAATCAAATGATCTTGTGTATCGGTACCCATTACGTGCTGGATGCTGTGACTGAATCCGAGGGTGCCGTTCACGGTGATGCCGAGATCATTGATGGCGATTTTCGGCGTGTTCCTGAAGTGCGCGAAGAACTCCACCCAAGCCTTGCGATATGCATCAGCGCCTGAATGTTGCCCCGGCGGCACGACGTCAAAAACGACAAGGCTTTGGTCTGGTATGTACTTCTTCATCATCGCTTCAACGTCCCCGGCATTGAAGGCCGCTGCAAACCTTTCCTCAAGCGCCCGAATCGCTGCTTCGTCGTCCGATGCTGCCACTGCGACCGGTTGAAAGAGTTCGGTCGAACTTTCCGATAGAGTTGTGATATTCATAGAATTATTATTTTAAGATAAGTTCTTGAAAACTTAAAAAGTTGGAAAGATTATGCTTTCAATCGCCAAAATACCGAGTTCAAGAGCTGATTTTTGTCGAACAGACCCCGCGGAACACCATTTTCATAGAGACTTGATATCCTTTGCTATTATCGTTAGATGGTTATTGAATTGATGTCCGCCGCTTGTTATTTCACGGGCTGTAGCATACGGAATTTTTTGCCTGTAGATTGCGAGATGATCAAATGGAATCTCTTCATCATCACGACAATGATATAGAAAAACAGGAGTACCTTTGGGTAGATTATTCGCAAAATCTTCTTTCGGTCTAAGTCCTTTCACCCAATCTTCATCGCCGCTCCAGAATGGTGTAGAGAGGAGAAAAATACCTGCAATATTATTTTTAATTTTGTTTTCCGAAAGGGATTTCAATAGCATTGAAGCGCCCAAAGAATGCCCAACCAAAATAACTTCGTTGTTAGTTTTTGAAAGTTCTTTACCAATCTGCTCCGGCCATCCAAAATCCACCTCAACTTCATTAGTTTGCATTGGAGGATAATACACATTGTAAACTTCTCCTAGTGCCTGTTGTAAGGATGCTGCTAATTTTGCATCAACTTCATAACCTTTTTCACCACCACCCTGTATGAATAATACATCTTTTCTCATAATTAAAAATTTACACCGGAAACTGGCAGTCTTTTTTTTATTTTTTGCTTATTGATAAGTCCCCGGCTTGCCCCGGTCACCAGCGCAATCTTGCTCTTAATCGTAATCATAATGAAACAGGCAGCAAATTTTATTCCACCACCCCGCGCCAGGCTAGTGCCATTAACTGCTCATTGAATAAGTCAAGGGAACGATCTTTAATATCCGAATGGGTTCGTCCGGGTTACTTCGACACATTTTTGAATCAGGACTATTCTGCCCTTAAGTTTTTGATCGGGTTGACCATAGCGGCTTTGATAGCCTGAAAACTGACCGTAGCCAGAGCGATCAGGACAGCCATCGCACCTGCAAGGCCGAAGATCCACCATTCTATGTCTATGCGATAGGCAAAATTCAACAGCCAGTTATTCATAGAGAGCCAGGCGATCGGGGTCGCTATTACCAGGGCGAGCAGCACGAGGAGGACGAATTCCCTGGATAAGAGCATGAACAGGACGGCCGCTCTGGCGCCCAGTACTTTGCGGATACTCATTTCTTTGGCGCGTCGTTCGGCGGTGAACATCGCCAGACCCAGAAGACCTATACATGATATGAAAATAGCCAGGGCGGCGAAAGCGTTGGAAAGCCGGTTTACGACCTGTTCGCTTTTATACAAGCGCTGGTACTGCTCATCGGAAAAAAAATAAGTAAACGAGAATTTGGGATTCAGGGTCTTGGCAATTTGCTCAAGGCCGGCCAGGGCCTGCGGGGTTTTGCCCGGTTCGGTGCGCACGAGGGCCGATCCATAGTTGCCAGCGGCCGCCATACGGATGATCAGGGGTTTAATAGGTTCATGCAGAGACGTATAATGAAAATCCTTCAACACCCCGATGATCCTCCCCTTTTTACCCCATTGAGTTAGCGGTTTGCCGATAGGATCTTTATAATTGATAATTTTCAGGGCTGCTTCGTTGATGAGGTAACCTGCTGAATCGGAGGCGAAGTCCCGGGAGAAGTCACGGCCCTGCAGCAGTTTCAGATCCATGGTCTTTACAAAATCATAGCTGATGGCGGCTTGTGTGAACATCGGCGTTGCATTGGGATCTTTACCTTCCCAGAAAACGCCGCCGATCTGGTTTTCTATATCAGAGGGGGACTGTGTTGAAATACGGGACAGACTTTGAATACCTGGCGTACGCAGTGCCAGTTGACTGAACAGCTCAAATTTGTTTGCCAACTCTCCTTCCAGGGGAATATAAAGCAGGTTTTGTCGGTCATAACCCAGGTTGATCTGTTGAACATAACTGACCTGCCTGGAAATGATGAGGGTACCTACGATCAGCACGATCGACAGAACGAACTGGAAGACCACCAATCCCTTTCTCAGCCTGCCGGCGGTTGGGCTGAACAGAAGAGAACTTCGTCGGAGCGTCGTTCCTCGCTCCTTCCTCGTTCGGAACCTTCGGATACCCTCGGTTCCCTTTAAAACGCGGATAGGTTTAAAAGAGGAAAGTAACAGAGCAGGATAAGACCCCGCGATCAGGCCTGTCACCAGGGTCAGCGCCGCTAATCCGAGCCAGAAATAGCTATTGGTAACAGGCAGCTCGATTTGCTTGCCTGTCCATTGGTTGAATAGCGGAAGCAGTAGGCTGGCTCCTATCAGGGACAACAGAACGGAGAGGGAAGTGATGAACACGGCTTCGCCCAGGAACTGTCGCACCAGAGAGGAACGGAGCGCGCCGGCCACTTTCCTGACGCCGATCTCTTTGCCTCTCTTAGCAGAAAGGGCCGTCGTCAGGTTCATGAAATTGATACAGGCGATCAGCAATATAAATACAGCTACCAGGCTAAAGATCCTTATGTATTCGATACGACCGCCTTCTGTCCGGCCATTTTTGAAATTGGAATACAGGTATCCGTCTCCGAATGGCTGCATGTCCAGCTCGATCCTGTAACTGGCGGTTTGTTCTTTATTATAGCCATCGAGGAATTTTTTGATCTTCGTTCGCACGGCCATAGGGTCGGCACCCGGCTTTAGCAGGAGGTGTGTATTCGGGCCATTGACGTTCCAGTTCTTTATCGATGCATTATATTCCTCTAGGACGCGCCAGTTGATCAGGAAATCAAATTTCTGAGAGACATTGTGTGGACAATCGGCGAATACCGCGGTGACGCTCAGATCCTTATTGTTGTTACATCGGATCGTTTTTCCAAAGGCGGCGGCGGCGCTGCCGAAAAACTGTTTTGCCATTTTATCCGAGATGGCCAGACTAACGGGAGAGTTTAATGCGGTGAGGGCGCTGCCTTCTAACAAAGGATAGCTGAACATTTTGAAATAATCGGAGTCTGCGAAACCCCCTTCCTCTTTAATTATTTTGTCCGCGGCTTCAAAACTGAGTTTGTCCGGGATAGCTGACCCGCTGGCATATTCGATCTCCGGGATCATCCTTTTTAATTCAGGCGCCAGCGGCCCGGGAGTATTATATCCGGCATTTATCTTCCCGTCTAAATATACCCGTTCAAATACCGTGTAGAGGCGACTCCCATTCGCATGAAAATTGTCCATGCTTCGTTCGTCCTGTACCCATAAAAATATCAGGAGGCTGCAAGTCAGGCCGAGGCCCAGGCCAAGGATATTGATCAACGAAAAAGTCTTATTGTTCCTGATGGCCCTCCAACCGATTCTGAAATAGGATTTAAACATGGTGGCGACATTAAGTCCACAGTTCGTCCCAAGATAATGCCGGTTATTCAAGTGATTGCAAATAAATTACTTGCATCTTGCCGTTAGAGAAAAAACGTCCGGTTTTAGTACAATAGATGTACGTTTAAGTTTTCCGGATACGTCGAACCATTCGCACTTCTTTTTTGTTGCCTCAATGAACAGCCTGGAAAAAGAACCTTCAGTCTTAAACAACTAAACGGCATCAGGTATGAATACGAAAAAAACAGAATCAGCGGATGAGCATTATTTATCGGAATCGGGATCATCATCGAACACCGTGCAAGTAGAACAGAAAAGTTATGAGATGCCTCCCCGGGACGGGTTCTCCATCGCACACTTCCTCACCGTCGCCGACATCGACCGATCCGCCCGCTTCTACGAAACGGTTTTCGGCGGTCGCATTCTGAGCAGCGGCGACAGCAGCGGCGCACCTGCGTACATTCAGATCGCGAATACGTGGCTCCTTGTCAACGTCGGAGGCGGACCGACTCCCGACAAGCCAACGGTAACGCTCAGTGTCCCCGACCCTGACAGGATCAACAGCTTTATGAATATCCGTGTTGCGGATATTCAAGCGTGTTACGAATTATGGAAGAGCCGGGGAGCGGAGTTCATCACGGAGCCGATCCCCAAGTACGGCGAGATCCGCTGCTACATGCGCGATCCGGATGGTTATATTATCGAGGTCGGACAGAGCACCGACCTTACCTACGGTTAGCGCCCGGCGCGGTTGGGATGTTATTTTTCTTTTGGCTTATGGGACTGTCGCCCATCGCTCCACCACATATTGATGCCCGCGATATTTCCCTTGTCACTTTTTGTAAACTCCAGGTGCACATTCTCATCGAGAATGAATTTGTCGTTGGAGATCGGGATCAATTTAAAGATCTGGTTGCCCCGCTCAGCATTTCGGCAGTAAAAGCCCGATTGGTCAGTATAGATGACCAGTCCGCCCTGGTATGTCCCGATAAAGGGGGTGAGGGAAGCCGGGTCCCGGGTTTCCTGCGAACTTCTGGCGAGCAGGTCGTCCAGTCCCCATTGCAACTGATTTTTTTCCGGATCCGTGGCCGCATGTTGCAGCCATTGGGTGAAGATGGTCTTCTCTGCCGTTTCAAGGGCTTTGGCGGAAGCGACGGGAATCTCCGGAATAACCCCGGTGCCTTCCCAGTCGGTATGCGTATAAGGGTTCATGGAACGCGCGAAAGGGATATTGGCTACAAACCCCAGCGCAACAGGAACCGGCCCGACAGGATGGGCACCGCCGCCGGTGGTATCGCCGACGATGACGGCCCGGTGGACGGTCTGCATTCCGTAGGAAAAATCCTCCGCACCTGAAAAAGTGCGCCGGCTCGTGAGGATATAGACCGGCTGCTGCAGGAGTACACTGTCGGCTTTGGAAGGATCGGTCCAGAATACATCAGTGCCATTTTTTCGATCGATTATGTCGTTCATATGGGTCTTTACGGGAAAAAAGTAGCTTTCGATCTGGCTCACCATTGCCGGACTGCCGCCACCGTTGTCCCTCAGATCGATAATAATGGCTTTTGTATTGGCGACAAACCGAAAGGCGCTGGTGAAGGTGGGACGGGCCTGGTCCCGAAAACCGACAAAACCGTTGAACTTGACATAGCCGATATTACCCGGAAGGATCTCCACTTTGGAAAAAAGAAAATTTCGTTGTCGCATATTGATCAGTGCCAGGGAATCACCGATCCGACGCCGTTGGGCAACGCCGGTGGTATCTGCCAGATCCCTGGCCATGCCAGGTGCATAAAGCAAGCGAAAATGGCCGTCGTGATGGGCTTTTTGCAGGTCCTGCTGCAGGTGAGCAGCGAGGTCATTGGGCTCTTTGATCTCGGCGTAGGCGCCTTTTTTATATTGCGTTTCGAGGTATGCGACCCACTTCCGGGCAGTATCGGGAAAGATATAATGATAGTACAGGACCTGCCTGAGACTATCTATCAGTGTACGGGTAATGGCTGGTGTGATCTGTAAAGGGGCGTCCTCAGGGCCGCCTTGCGCCTGGCAGTTGTTGAGGCCGGCACATTGGCAAATAAAGACCAAACAGATGGCGATCAGCTTATTTTTCATATTCAGATTTGCGTTAGGATGCTAAAAAGGTTTGATTCCATAACTGCCCCTAACGTTTCTTTGGTTACCCCCCCTGTTTGTAGTATTTCAGTATTCACAGGAATTTAATACCTTGTTCACAATATGGTAATCCCTGAACACATCGGATTGTCATGAGGCCTTTCCTTACAGTTCCCGCATACCTGTTCTACCTGATGAATTCAGTCACTGTCTCCGTTCACTATTTGGTTTAGCCTAAGTAGCCGCAAAAGTCTGCCCTTGAAACACCTGGACATGGCCACGAAGAAAAGAACATTTTATATCTAAATAAAGGTTTTTTCTATGCCTGCTTCCGACACGCTGCTAGGTCCCGAGAAGGTCCCTTATGGGGCACAACTGGTCGAGATGTCCTCCAACGGGAAAGACATCTTTGTGATCAGCGATCTGCATATCGCCGCCGGGCTGAACAGCAATCGCAACTATGACGGTACCGAAAATTTCTTCGCCGACTACTCCTTTGTACGCTTCCTCCACCACCTCGAAAAAAAGATCACACCCAATAAAAAAGGACTGCTCATCATCAATGGAGACCTCGTTGATTTTTTAAGAATAAAAAATATCCCTGTCACCCCACAGGATTTTGGAACATGGGCAGCTATCCTCGACGCCATTGGCCTGCCGATACCCATCGATCAGTTAAAGACTTCGTTAAGTCCCAAGGAGATCAAATATGGCCTGCGTACAGACGACTACAAGTCCGTATGGAAATTATATGTCTGCGCGGGCGGACATCCACAGTTCTTTGAACAGCTGGCCTCCTGGCTGGAGAGTGGCAACGAGCTTGTCATTACCAAGGGTAACCACGACCTGGAATGGTATTGGAAACCCGTTCGCAACTACTTTCGCTACCTGCTGGCTCAGCGCATCGCAGCCCGTCAAAACATCGATCTGGAGTCAGTGCTAAAAGATATCGTCCACCCGGCCGTCCATTTTATCGATAACCGCCTGATCCTCGATCGGCAGATATGCGTCGAGCACGGCCACAACTATGAGCGTTTTACCACGGTCGACGGTCCGCCTGTATTGAAAGGCGACACACAGCTCAATCTTCCTTTCGGGTCTTTTTTCAACCGCTACCTGATCAACCGGATCGAGCTGGCCTACCCTTATATAGACGATGTCCGGCCCCGGCAGAATATCCTCTCCCTGCTGCTTAGAGAACGGTTTCCCTTAGCCATCCAGCTGCTCTTCAACTATATTCCTTTCGTCATACTGGTCATCCCCAAAAAACAATACGCCTACGCCTTCAAATATTTATTTCAATTTGTTCTCATCATCGTCCTCCCTCTGCTGGTCACCGCCTTCGCCCTTTACAAGGGATTTCACGGCATCCCGAAGACGGATAACGTGTCTGCAGCAGGTTCCGGCTTCTGGACACCGGTGCTTTCCGAATTGAAGAACCTCCTGTTCTTATCCCTGTCCTACTTTATCGGAAGACTCTTTGCCATGCTGCAGCTGTCTTCTCCTTCATCGCTGTTTCCCAACGCCAAACGCATTTTCGAAGAGAACCCCATGCTACAGCTGGTGACCTTCGGCCATACGCATGACCCCGAGCAGGTCTTTGTGGAAGGCGTTTCGGACAGAGGCAGGCGATATTGTAATACGGGCACCTGGATACCTGTCTTTGAAATGGATGCGGCGGATGTGCGGCTGGACAGGACATTTACGTTCCTGCATATCGAAAGGAACAGTGCAGGAGATATCAGGCTGCCCGACCTGTACCGATGGAACGACGATGCGAAAAGAGAGGACGCGTTGGTCCTCATCGACAGAAAATAGGAACCCAAACCAGGATACATGAAAGCTTCTCTACGTTGTACGCTGATGCTGCTAACCATCGCCACCTGTTTTTTCCAAAGCTGCTCCTTTGAAAAAATAGGCAGCGATCTGGGGAAAGGTGTCTCCTCCAAAACGGATACTATCGGTCAGACACTGATCGCCGGCGTCATGAATGAGCTCACCAGCCCCGTCGTGCGGAAAAAGGTATCGCTCTTCCTCGACTCGATCCTTACCAATCTCACCGATTCCCTGACCGTCCGGACCGGAACGCTGGAGGACCGCCTTCTGAACCATAAAGTACAGTTGTGGGCGGATTCCCTCGTTGAGACACTGACCGGCAGTCACCTGAAGATGAACCTGGACAGTGTCCAGAGTGTCCTCGTCGGAAAGACAAAAAGAGATGTCCTGCAGATGAGAGACGGTTTTAGCCGGCTGCTCGCGGAAGTGCTTAGCAACAATACGAAGAACAAGCTGGGGTTAATGCGCGACGAATTGCTCGGGCCAAAGACCACAACCGCCCTCGCCCGGATCATTGATACAGCGGTCACGCATATCGTCGATAGCGCGATGCTCAGGATCTCCGATCGGCTGCGCACCGATATCAACCCCCAACTCAAACAAGACATCTCCTTTGTTCACCGGAATGCCACCTGGCTGCTGATCACGCTCGGCGCTATCGCGGCTGTGATCATCTTTCTTATCTGGCAGAACAGGAAAAAATACCTGCGGATGGTAACCATCATCGCCAAACAGATACACGATATCCCGGATCAGCATATCTATGACCAGGTAACGGCAAAGATCAAACAGGATTCTGTCGCTACCGGCCTGGAGCCCGATCTGAGGAATCTGCTGGAAAAGAATGGCCTGATCGGCAGCACCTCTTATAAAAAATAAAACCTACCAACCATGGCTCAAAAATGGACCTACGAAACACTGGCGGCCGCTGATAAGGCCACCCTGGAAAACATCCTCCGTACCGGGACCCCTCCGGATATCGAGGCCCTCAACGGCTATATCTACTGTGGCTGGAATCACGAATGGATCGGCCGGCTGTCCGGCATAAAATTCAAAAAAGGATTTTGCAAGAGAGATGGCATCAACTACGGCTATAACGAGACTGTTGTCCAGGACCATCAGGGGTACCTGGGTCAATGGGAGTCCGGGCTGCATAAGGTACGGCCCAATCAGCTGGGTTACTTCAAGACAGCCTATGTAAAGGACCAGCCGCCCACCAAATTGTCGGAACCGTACCGCCATCTCGCTACCGTAGACTATACGGTGCCCTTCCACAAATGGTATCTTATTTTTTTCCGGGTGATCAAAGACTTTGTCGTTTGCCCCAACGAGGGTGACAATAGCCTCCTGCTCTGTAAGGCCTATCTGCATTTTTCGGACAATTTCAATGTATTCTATTGTTATTTCATCCTCGGGCATCGCTACGAGATCCGCTACCTGCCCTGGTAATATGATCCCGTCATTAACTTCTTCAAACAACGTATATGAATTCTTCCTTAGTTCTTGCCGAGCGGCGCCTCCGGACAGTGCTTAAGCTCCTGTTGATCGGTTGTTTCCTGCTCCTGTTCTTCCATGTCTTCCCAAAATGGACACCCGGCTTTTTGGAAGGATTCGTCTTTCATGGTTATACGATCATCGCGAACAACTCCTTCCCGCAAGGGGGGCTGATCGCATTATTGCTCGCACTGGTTACCGCCGACATCCGCCGCTTTGGCATCCTGCTCCGGTTGCTGATCGGCTTTCTCATCATTGGGGTCATCTGGTCCGTCGCCGGCTGGATAAAAGGTACCGCGCCCGATCCGGGACAAATGCCCTTTTGGGTGAGGTCCATCGTCTATGCCGTCCTGCTGGTAGGTATATGGATACTTTTCAGCGTGGCAGGCAAGGCACGTTACGACCTGAAATACCTGACCGTGCAGCAATTCCAGACCCTCGAGGCGATGGCAGAAGTCTGCGTGGCAGGTGACAGCAATACCAATAAACTGGAGATCCTCCCCGTGGAGGTGGCTATCAACGTAGATACTTACCTGATAAAATTCAAGGCCCGTTCGAAATGGGTGATGAAGCTGGTGCTCACGGCCATGGAGTTTTATCCCCTTTTATCCCTGCATGCTCCCCTCAGCCAGATGCTGCCCGACGACAGGCTGAACTTTCTGAAAAAAAGATTCCAGACCGTCAACGGAATGCTGCCCGACTGGTATCTCCAGCTGATACAAGCCGCTATCCGGATGTCGAAGCAGTTGTGCTATATGGGTTACTACAGCGATCCTCGTGTTCATCCAAGTGTCGGCTATACCCCGTTCCTGGAAAGAAAAGACGTACAGGAAAGACGGGACCAGTTCCCTGGAAATCCTTCCCGGAGTGCCTCCCTGCAGGTGCTGGAAGAGTCGGATATTACCACCGGCGAGATCACGGCAGATGTGGTCATCGTGGGTTCGGGGGCAGGCGCCTCCATATTGGCTAACCAGCTGGTCGGATTGGGGCGGCAGGTGCTGCTGGTCGAACGCGGCGGCATGGAATATCCCTCCAAATTCAACGATGACGAAGTAGACATGGTATCCCGTCTATATGCGGACGGGGCGCTGCAGCTGTCCCGTGACTTTCGCTTCCAGGTCTTCCAGGGCAGCTGCGTCGGTGGGTCCACCGTTGTCAACAATGCCGTCTGTTTCGAGACCCCTGACTATATCCTGGATAAATGGATCAATGAATTGGGTATTGGCATCGATCGTGCCCGGTACCAACAGTCGATGGCAGCTATTTACAAGCTGATGCATATCTCTCATACGCCGGTCATGACCAATGACAAATACCTGAACCCGGGTGGAAGGATCTTCGCCGATGCCTGTGAGAAGATGGGTTATGGCCAACCACAGGTCGATTCCGTGATGGCGAATATCGAAGGATGCCTGGGCTGTGGCTATTGCAATATTGGCTGCCAGTTCGGGAAGAAGCTGTCGATGCTCGACACCGTCCTGCCCCAGACCCAGTTGATGCATCCCAATAAATTACAGATCATCGCCGGATGCGAGGTGATAAAATTCAACAAAAAAGGGAGCCGGATCCTATCCCTCACCGGACAGTTCAAAAGCGGGCGCAAGTTGACGATCAAGGGGAATACCTTTGTATCCTCGGCAGGCGCCATCTCCTCCAGCATCCTGTTGATAAAATCAAAATTGGGGATCGCCAACGCCGGAAAAAGACTGGCGTTCAATCTCGGTTCGCAGATCACCGCGGTCTTCGACCGGCCGGTCAATTCCTATGACGGCCTGCAGATATCCCATTTCCTGAAGACGGATGATCGCCGCTATGTCATGGAGACCTGGTACAATCCACCGATGTTCCAGTCCACGGCGATGCCGGGCTGGTTCGATCAGCATTTCCACAATATGCAGCAGTACGGGAATATGGCCTGCACGGGTATCCTGGTAGGCACGTCTTCCAACGCAGAAGTAAAGGCATCTGGCCTGCTGGGGAGGGATATCAACTATATGCCTACCGAAGACGATTTCAACAGCTTGATGGACGGGCTTGAAAAAGCCGCCGAGATCTACCTTGCCGGCGGAGGAGCCGTCCGCATCATGCCCAATACATTCACTTATTATGAATACAAAAGCGTACAGGAATTGAAGGACAATCTGCGTAAGGATGTCAAATCCTCCCGCGATATATCCACGGGAACGGGTCATCCCCAGGGCGGCAACGTGATGAGCAGCGACCCTGCAACAGGAGTGGTGGACGAAGGGTTTAAAGTATTCGGCTTTGACAATCTCTTTGTATGCGATGCCAGCGTTTTTCCGACCAGTCTCGGCGTCAATCCCCAGGTGACGGTGATGACCCTGGCGTACTATGCGGCGCCCATGATCGCGAAGAATTCGAAGGTCGGATAAACAACCGTAGCTATTCGTTCAGCTTACTGGTTACATGGTTAATGACTTTTAGCTTGTCGATGATCAACAGTAAAATAAACAGGAATGCTGCCAATCCAAGCAGGGAGAATATCAGGATACTATAATATTTTATTGTCCATTCCAATGCGACCTTTATTCTGCGCACCAGGCCGATCTTCTGCTCTGCGGCGCCTTCGAACAGGGAGAATTTAACGGTACAGAATTCATTTTCGGCATCGAAGTTTCCGAGCTCAACGCCGAGCTCCTGCAACTGCATTTCAACCTGCAGGATCTTGTCGTGCAACTGAATGTAATCGCTGATGGCTCCTCCCCTGGACTTCAGGTCATTTAACAAAGCCAGGTTTTTTTGAAGGGAAATCTTTTTGGCGTTCAACTGCTGGTATTCGTTCGTCTTGTCGATCTTCGTGATCTCTGTCGACCTTATCTGACCGATATCCTGGATCTTTGTATAGAAGCTGTCGAACTTTTGAGGATTGATCCCAATGAACAGCTGTATCTGCCGGTCTCCCTTTTTCCCCGTATTTTGTTCGTACTGAATAACGCCTTTAAAAAGCTCCGTGAGGTTTTTAATGCTGTCCACGTCCTTTTCAAACCGGGACGATTTTGATTGGACAGTAGCGGTCTTCTCATATTTCTGCGAGGAAGCAAAGCTGGCATTCGATGAAAAATTCAATTGTTTGTCGGATGCGTAGTTCTTTCGTACATTATTATTGTCGAGGGTCAAAAAGAACTTACTCGAATTATCGATCGAGTATGTTGACTCAGTGCCGACATACCCATAAAGCAGCCGGAACGCCAGCATAAGAAAAAACAGGCCAATGAACCATCTGCCGAGCTTCCAAAGTCGTTGTCTGAATGTTTTTTTCATGGTTTTTATTTCGGGGATCAGGTGTTCATCAAATATAGGCGCCAGAAATTTCCTCGCTCTATCGAGAACGAGGTTGCCAGGTTTTGAGTTTTGAATGCTTACAAATAAGCTCAAAATCACTATCCAGATAGACAAGAGGAGTGGAGAATTCAATGGCGTAAAAGGCAATCAAACAATCATTACTTTTACGAATGGTCAACCCTTTTTTACGTAGTCCTCTATATAACTCAGCAGCGCCTATAGCGGCCTGGACCGGCGGAATTTGCAATACAGTAAAATAAGAGAATATTTCCTTAATGTGTGTGTATTGTTTGTCCTCTCGAATTCCCTGCAATACTTCCTGCAAAATGGTTGGAATTAACAACACTTGATTGTCCTTCTCAATATAAGATGTAAGCAGATCAGCTTCAGGGTTGCTTTTATCCTTTAAGAAATCAATCCAAACTGAAGTGTCAAATATCAGAGGCTCGCTCATAAAATACGCATCTCTTTTAAATTACCTTCCCATGAGACGCGACCTTTCAAACTCAGCAATTCCTTTTTTTTCATAGACGCAACATAACTCTTTAGAGCCTCCTGTACAACCTCCCGTTTAGTCTTGAGTTTGCTTAGTTTAATGGCTTGCTTTACAAGAACATCATCCAATTCAATATTGGTTCGCATAAGATTTAATTTATGTGTAAAAATAATAAAAAGTATACACATTTTGACAAAAGGTCGAAATCACTCCACCTGCAAACTCTTCACCGGATTGGCCGTGGCTGCCCGGATGGCCTGGAAGCTGACCGTGAGCAGCGCGATCGCTACGGCGGCTGTGCCGGCCAGCACATAGATCCACCAGGGCATCGACGTTTGATAGGCGAAGTCCTGCAGCCACTGATGCATGCCCCAGCCCGCCACCGGTGCTGCGATGAGTGTCGCAAGCCCCACCAGCAGGATAAATTCCCGCGAAAGCAGCGATACCAGGTGTGGGACACTTGCACCCAACACCTTGCGGATGCCGATCTCCCTTGTCCGCTGGTTGGCAGTGAAGGCCGCCAAACCGAATAGGCCCATACAGGAGATGAAGATCGCTATGCCCATGGCAATGTTCATGATCTGCGCCGTCTTTTGTTCCCGATCATAGAGCCGTTGAATGGATTCATCGAAGAAGCGGGACTGGAACGCCGATTCAGGATATACTTTTTTAAAGGCTACCTCCATTTTTGTCAGGAGCTCTTTTACCTGGCCGACCCGCAGCGTAGCGCTGGAAAGTTTTACGCTAAGCACGCCGCCCGCATTGCTCTGCGTCGTAAAGAAGAAGGGGGGTATCTTTTCATGCAGGCTTTGCGAATGGAAATCCCTGACGATGCCGACCACAGGGCCTAATACCCCGCCGTAGCCGGTGCTTACCTGTTGGCCAACGGCGTCGGCCGGCCGGCTGAATCCCAACATCCTTGCTGCTGTTTCGTTGAGAATAAAGGCCCGGAAGGGCGCTGATGCGGGTGAGGAGCCTGCCGAAGCCGGATCGCTGCCTCGCCGCGCTGTGTCCGCCACAACAAAATTCCTGCCGGCGACAAGGGGCAACCCATATAGGGACATATAGTTAGGGTCTATCTGGTCGCAGGCGACATCGATCTTCGTGTCTGTTGCTCCTTTGTATTCCAGATAAGTTCCGTTATGGCCGTCTGCCTGGGGGGTGTTGGAGCTGAGGCTCACCTGCTGCACACCGGAGAAACTGCGGATCCCGGCGGCGAGCACGGCTCTCCGGTTGGGCTGAAACCGCGGAACATCGAACGTTACAATGGCGTCCTTTTTAAAACCCAGATCGGTATTGAGGACATAATGGATCTGCCGGCCCACCATCATTGTGCCAATAATAAAGACCAGGCTGACCGTAAACTGGAAGACAATAAGCCCCTTGCGGAGATAGCTTTTGGAGTTGAGCTGCCGGGTGCCCGCGCCGCGGAGGCTGATGACCGGTAAGAAGGAAGAGAGGGCCCTTGCGGGATACCAGCCGGCGAGCAGGCAGGTGACCAGGACCGTGAGCCCCATGAAGAGCCAGGCGTTGGGATCGCTGATGCGCAGCCGGACGCCTTCGGGGATAAAGCCGTGCAGGGCTGTGATAATGGGGTTGGCCAACAGGAGGGCCAGCAACATGGCTGCCACGACGATGATCCCGGTCTCGCTGAGGAATTGCCAGATAAGACCGCCGCGGCTGCTGCCCAGCACTTTCCGGACACCTACTTCCTTTGCCCGCAGTATTGCCTGTGCCGTGGACAGGTTGATAAAATTGATGGCGGCGATCACCAGGATAAACAGCGCAATGCCCGCCAATGCCAACAGCGTAGGCTTATGCGCCCGGCGACCATATTCATCGCTGTAGGCCTCGTTGAAATGAATGTCGGCAAGCGGCTGTAGCGACAGTCCGCCTTTTTCGTCATCACCGAGTTGTTTGTGCCGCTTGAAGAAGGCGGGGAACTGCTTTTCCGCCTGCGCGACTGTCGTTCCGGGAGACAGCTTAACATAAGCATTGATGTTGCTCTGCCACAGGTTCCAGCCGTTCATATCCTTTTGCAGAAAGCTATGTTCGATCGTATTATAGGAGAGCAGGTCTTTGAAGCCGAAATCGGAGTTCTGCTGCCAGTCTTTTACGATCCCCGTAACGGTAACCGTCAGCGAATCATAATAGATCAGGGGACGGCCCATCCAATCGGCGGGATTGCCGTTGCCAAAATAGCGCTGCGCCTCTGATTGGGTGAGCACCACGGAGAAAGGTTTCTGCAGGGCCGTCGCGGGATTGCCTGCCAGCCACTGATAATGAAAAATAGACAGGTAATCCGAATCGGCAAAGGTCATGTGTTGTTTCTCCCCGTCGCTGACCGCAGGAATGACCTCCGCCGGTTTGCCCGCCACAGGCACCAGCACCCGGGTGTCGTCGGTATATAGGCTGGTGACGGCGCTGAAGCCGGTGGCTTCGCGTCGCAGATCGGCCGCCAGGGGCGTCGTCATGCCCGCTCCTTCATTATGTGAACCATTGCTTTTGGAAGTCCAAACGACGACCCGATAGATGCGGTCCCGGTCGGTGTGGAATTTGTCATAGCTGAATTCGAAGCTCACGTACAGGTAGATCACCAGACAGGAGAGGACCCCAAGGGTCAGACCAAGGATGTTGATGCTCGTGGTCAGCTTATGCCGGCTGAGACGTCGCAGGGCGAAAAGAAGCTGTTTCTTTATCATAATGCAGTAGGATATGATGTTGGTGCAGCCAAGATGGGGCCACTTTCAGATTTGTTTGATAATCATCTGGTTATTGGGGATGTGGCCGGGTCGGACTGTCCTTTTACGATACAAATGGTGTCCGGATCTCTCTACTCCTGTCGGTATAGAGTAATCGATCGGCCGGTTTCCCCGACCATAGGAATATCGTAAATTGTTGTCCAGTCTCCCCCACCCTTTTTACCAAAAATTAAAAGTAATCAAATGAGAAATCTGATCTTCGGAATAAACATTTCCATCGATGGCTGTTGCGACCACACCAAAGTAAGTGGTTATGAAGATATACATGAATATTTCACGGACCTCATGCGGGATGCTGACCTACTCGTCTATGGACGTAAAACCTATGAATTGATGGTTCCTTACTGGCCTGATGTCGCAAAAAATCATTCCGGGGAGACAAAAGCAATAAACGAATTTGCTCAAACATTTGACTCCATCGACAAACTTGTTTTCTCCCGATCATTAGACGAGACTGAAGAAAAAAACACGAGAATTGTTCGTACAAAGCCTCAGGACGAAATACTCAAATTGAAACAAGAACAAGGCAAGAATATCCTAATCGGTGGTGTAGATCTTCCTTCACAACTTATAGCGCTTGGCCTGATCGATGAATATCGTTTTGTCGTTCAGCCAATAGTTGTAGGAGAAGGGAGACGGTTGTTGGAAGGGGTTAGCCTACAGGAGAAATTGAAGCTTGTTGAGTCAACGGTTTTGAAATCAGGTTGTGTTGCGCTTCGTTACCTGAAACAGTGACATAAAATCGTACTTTCCGGGTTTTATCCCGCGAGCTAATCTGAAAACCGAATAACAGGGATCAATTCTTCTTTCTGCCCGAATCCTTACTTGCTGAGATCTTATAATCATCACTGGTAATACCTTTTACGCCCCTATGCTTTTTCGGAGGCAAAGTCGAAGACGGTTGGGCCTGGTAAAGGTCTACATCCGGGAGTGGGACCTTGTCCTTTTGCAAATGCGCTGAATCCACATTAGCCGGCGGGGGTAAAATTTGTTTAGCCGCCGAATCGACCCTCACGCTGTCATTGGGGATATAATGGAGCGATATCGTATCTTTTTTGATGGTAACAGGCGCCAGCGGAATACCTTTCTTTTGGAGGGGGGCCATCGATGTATCGCTGTCCGCAACGCCCGGCGCCTCAACGGGCGGGGGCTGATTGGTCGGCGTCAAAGCCTTTGGCGGCCTTGTATTTTCCGGTGAATGACTTTTATGATTATAATACCACCATAGTAGAGCTATAACCACCGTGAGCCCAAGAAGACCATACCAGCCTTTACCTTTATATTTCGGAGAAGGCTTTGTAGCCGGGGCATCGGCAGGTGCATCCAGCTGCATTTCGATATTGGACCAGATGCCATCGGCCATATCCGGTACAGGCGCCTGATCCAGTTTTGCTGCTATTAATTGCTCGTATGGTGTGGTTGTATTCACTAAATTTTTATCGCATTTATTTTTTGTTGGAGGTTTTTTCTTGCTTCACTCAAATGCCATTTGCTGGTGCCTTCACTTATATTCAATTGTGCGGCGATCTCTTTATGGGTATACCCGTCAATGGCATACAATACAAACACGGCATGGGTAGCCGGCGGCAGCTGCCTTACCAGCTGAAGTATTCCGGCCGCATCTATTTTTTCAATTATGCTGTTATTGACAAACGGCTCTTCCGCCTCATCCAGCTCCAGGTGGGTAAATCGGCTGCGCCGTTTAATATGGTCCAGGGATTCATTGATGACTATTTTCTTAAACCAGCCATGGAAATTTCCTTTCGTTTGGTCAAAGGAATTAATGCTTCTGAACATCTTGACAAAAGCATGGCCCAGGATGTCGGCAGACTCCTGCTCATCGGCAGCATAGCGCATGGCGATAGCCATGGCAAAAGCATACAATTGCCGGTACAATTGTTCCTGCGCCTTTCTATTGCCCTTGAGGCAATCAAGGATGATGTTAGTTAGATCCTGTTCCAATCCATTTTTCGTCGTGTACTCTTCTTGCAAATATGGCCGTCGCAATGCCACCTATATTCAATTTTTCCGCATCGTCCAGTTCGTCGTAGAACCAGATATTCCGGTCGATCATATCCACAATGGCAATTACGCCGTCATTGGTACTTAATTCATAACCTGATAGTAATTCAAACGGCAGCACCGCCATTTTGCCATTTGGCATTTCTGTTTTTGTTATATTTAGCGCCTTTATAAAAATAGTATCGCTTCCATTTGTCGCCATCCCATTGTAATCCGGCTTGATAAAAACAAAAGGGTTCATGCCATTTTCTGGCTTCCTCTCGTAAATATTGGTCATCAACAACTCCCAGTTATTACTATCCTGTGCTGTATCAGCGCTAATGATCGCAGAAAATACATAATTGTATTGCTGTACCTGACCGATCTTATCGAAAAAAATATTTCTTCGGTTGAAGGATTCATATTCCACTTTTCTTGTAACCTTCATTTCATCTGCATAGACCTCTACATTATTCTTCCCATCCGTCAGTGTATAATGGAATCTTGCTTTTTCATTACTTATTGTTTCATCTTTCTGAATACCGGCCTGGTTCAATAGAAGGTTTTGCAAAAAAAAGCCACGGCCATATCTTTCATCGCTTGTATGCCTCCCTCTTCTTATTCTGGAAGTGGTGAAATGGGCAAAAGTCATTTTATTGCCTCTTGCCCCATCTACATGTTGCATCGTGGCCTGTTGTTTAAAGGTTTCCGGTATGGTCAGCTTTAAGGAAGCCGTAGTACAACCGACCGAGCAGACTACGCAAATCATCAATACGGTATTCTTCATATGATTTTTCAACGGTGCTAATATACTAATCAATCTTATAAATATTTAAATAATAGATAATGCAATTTAGGCCGGACAGCACTTCCATGATAATACCCTGTTTTTTCTCCAAAGGTTGGGTATCCTGATTTTTTTTCCATTTTACCCAACCATCCGGGTCAATGAGCGGGTACTCCTATCGGACAAAATTAGATCCATTCAAACGAATATTATGAAAACAACAATGAAACTGGCTTTAATGGTAATGGTTTATGGCAGTACTTTTTTCTCCTGTAAGAAAGAAAAAAGCAGTGAATCCGGGTGTGCTATAAATATGGCAAATCTTTCCGGGGCTTACAAGCTGACAGCCCTGCAGTACCAGGCAAGCGCAAATGCTGCGCCCGCAGATTATTTAGCTTTTATGGATGACTGTGAAAAAGACGATATCCTCAACTTAAAAACCGACGGAACCTACGTTAGCGATGATGCGGGTGCCGTTTGTAATCCCGCAATGACATCGCAGGGTACCTGGCAGCTCCACGGTAATACGTTGACCAGTGATGGAACACTCAACGGTACTATTGCCAGCTACGATTGTAAAACACTGGTCTATTATATAGAAAATTCAATAAAGTCCGGGGATAAGTTGACATTTACACTTGTAAAACAATAGGTATAGTTAGCCGTTGACGCTATTGCCGGCTATTTGGGACGGAGTCATCCCGGTATATGATTTGAACTCTTTGATGAAATGAGCCTGGTCATAATAGCCGCATTCGTAGGCAATATTTGTCAGAGACATATTCGCCGAACGGACCAGCTCGAGGCTCCTGTTGAAGCGTTGAACCGCAAAAAAGCTTCCGGGAGTTATGCCTACATAATTGAGAAAAAGTTTCTGGATATACCGTTCGGAAAATCTGAATTCCGCCGCCAGGCGCTCGATGTTAAATGGTTGACTATTGCGACAGATGGAATCACAGAGCTCTTCTACCAATGCTATTTTCTCCTGGCCTTTGCTATTCCTGGCCAGCCTGTCCATTAAAAATGCTTCGAGAACCTTCACTTTTTGTTCCAGTAACGGCTGCTCCATCAGGCGATGGTAAAACCGGGTAGATTCCTTGCTGAAGATATTGCAGAGGTCAATGGATTCGTTGGTAAAGTCGGAAACCTGGTTGGGAAAGAAGAGAAATCCGGCGTACGGATGGAAGCGGGTTATCAGGCATGTATTACCCTTTTTGATGGTGGCGCTGGTAGGTAGGGTCCAATGACCCAGCACCTCCATCCGTGGCACTATTATGGACCGGTTTCCGCGGTGTCTGATCGTGTCGCCATTTGTAATGTCTATGCAAAATTCCAGACACCCGGTCGGATACATAACTTCCAGGGCATCGCTATCATGGGTGCATGTCCAGTAGTACTTTATATAACGACTTAAAATGTGTGATGGGTAAAAGACCTTGTCTCTCATATTGCAGGCATAAATTATACGATTTGTACGAGATTATCAAATAAACAGGAGCTTGTTCGCTTTTTTACAATTTCCCCTTCCGGGCGGGTTTTACCTTTACCAAAAGTTATAAGAATGATACACAACACAAAACCTTTTTTGGCGGTATTACTATTACTCTGCACATATTTTGCGGCCAGTGCTCAATTGGAAGAAGCAAAAAAAGCCATTGCAAAAAGCAATGCCCTCTATTTTGAGGCATTTGTCAGAAATGACTCTTCCATTTTTATCAATAGCTACGCGGAAGATGCCTGTATCCTTGCGCCGAATGCCCCGGCCGCGTGCGGGCGTAAGGCATTTGCCAAATTCTTCCGGGCAGGTTATCAGGACTATGGTCTAAGAAATGGCAAATTCATCACCACGAACGTATACGGTGATGGAAAAGAATATGTCACGGAAGAAGGATTCTGGCAATCCATCAATGCAAAAGGGGAAGTATTCGACGATGGGAAATTTTTAGTTCTCTGGAAGAAGACAAAGAACGGTTGGAAAATGTTCAGGGATTCGTTCAGCGGCAACCACCAACCAAAATAAAAAAACCCGGAGAATATACTCTCCGGGTTTTTTTTATTACTTATCCCACCATACTGGTGTTGTCTCGGGAACGGTGCCGGGATAGCTCAGGTTTCCGGTAAGTTCCGACTGAGGATAGAGGAACCGTAAGGGAACACCCCGTCCACCGTTGGCAGCGGAGAGGACAAGGAACGTTGGGTAACTGGTACGTCTCCATTCGTTCCAGGCTTCGAAACCCTGAGAACCGCACATCGCATAATATTTCTGCGTGATGATGGCCTTGATCTGATCGGATAGGGCGGCAGGAAAGACGGCGTCCGGTGCGCTGGAGATATAGTTGGCCGCGGAATCGGGAATGCCGTCAGTCGCAAAGCTGGCGTTGATACCAGCGGTAAACAGGCTGCTCGCAGAGCCCGTAGCCCATCCACGGGCAACCGCCTCTGCCTGCAGAAATTTGCTTTCTGCTGCGCCGATGAGGATCACGGGTGCAAGCGCCGAAGCTGCATTTTGGGGATCGCCTCCTACCAGCGGTGCAGGCTTCGAGGTCACCTTATTGGTATTTTGAGCGTATGTTCCCTGCACCAGGTCGGTGATGGTGTCATCAGCAGGCTTCACCTTTTCAAACAAGGCCCACTGCCTTGGATCGCTATTCCGCTCGAATTGCGAAACAACCGTCGAGCTCGCGGCAAGATTCACGGTCTTTCCCAGTGAGACAGCCTTGATGTAAAAAGGATTCTGGTTGCCGCCGGTGGAAGTATAGGTCATCTCGGCATCCACAGTAAGAAAGGTAGGATTCGTCGCGTAAAGCGCTTTTACGCCGGCCTCGGCCGTAGCAGGGTCCACCTGTGTCAGACGCAGGTAGGCGCGAAGCTCCAGGGTGTTGGCAAAAGCGATCCAACTACCCATATCTCCATTGAAGATGAGGTCATCCGATCCAGGCGCACTGGGATCTGCGGGATTCATCAGCGCCTTTGCTTTCCCGATATAGTAGAAAATGGAGTCATACACTACCTGCTGCGCATCATAGGCAGGGTTTTTATTGACCGACCCTTGTAAGGCTTCTGACGATGGAACATCGCCAAAGGCATCGGTCGCCAGCTGCAGGGTATAGGCTTTTAAAACATAGCCGATGGCCTGATACTGGATCAGCCCGGGGTTACCGATTGTGTTGGCGATCATCAATTGATCATTGACCAATGCAGTTTGGTAGATGTGCCCCCACATGTAATTGAAATCATTGTTTGTCTGCAGGTACTGGTCGATCGTCTTGTATTGCGAAGCGATCGCGCTTTGCGTAAAATACTGCGACCAGATATTGCCAAAGGGATAAAGATCGTCTCCTACCACTACGCCGATGCCAGCCTGTACCGTCGGCAACTGTTGCGCAGGTTGGGCATTGCTAAGATTGTTCGGATCCTGGTTCACATCCAGGAATTTTTTACAGCCGGTCCCCAGCAGCAAAACCGCCAGGCCAGCAAACAGCACGCTTCTTTTTATATTGATTGGAATAGTCATAAATAGTTGCATTTTAGAAAGTTACTTTTACGTTTACGCCATAGTTACGTACAGAAGGCTGTGCCACAAAATCGAAGCCCTGCTCATTGCCGGATCCAGAAGAGTTCATCTCCGGATCTACATACTTATTGGCCTTTGGCGTCCAAATGAACAGGTTATTACCGTATAAGCCGATGCTGGCGCGCCCGAATGGGGTCTTGCTCAGTGTATTTGCCGGCAATTGGTAGTCCAGCTCCAACGAACTTAGCTTGACATAGGAACCGTCGATAATGCTCTGCCCTGCAGGTATAACGCTAGTGAAATAGTCCTGCTTGATGTATTTGGCTGTCGTGTTAGGCTGGTAGGCAGGCTGAGTGGCGGTTCCGGTATTGATCACGGAATTCGCCCAGATCTGCGGATCGCGTACCCCACCCGTCTCAGCTGCCGTACCGACGAAGTCGCTGATCCCCTTGGTTTGGCTGAAGTATACGCCACCCCGTTTGGTATTGAACAGGAAGCCCAGGCTCCAGCTGTTCTTATACGTGAGCGTACCGCCAAAAGATCCCTGCCACTTGGGTTGATAGCTGCCCAGGTATACGGCGCTGGTAGTAGGCACCGGCATGCCGTCCTTAGAGCTGACTACCGTGTGACCATTTTCGGTCTGGTTATCTACCGCATAGAATTCGCCCAAAGGCTTGCCTTCCTGTGCGACAATGGCCATGCCGTTGAATCCACCGATCACGATCTGTGCATGGTTGGGCAAGGAAAGCACTTTGTTATTGTTTTTGGTATACGTAGCGAAGAGTTCCAATGAGAAGTGCTGGGTTCTAACAGGTGTTCCGCGCAAGGTAAGCTCGACCCCCTTATTCTCTTCCACGCCTGCATTCACGGTAGCAAAGGTATATCCGCTGGCAGGGGCAACATTAGACTGAACGATCAGGTTCTTGTGTCTCTCGTTATAATAGTTGGCGTTAAGGGACAATCTGTTATTCAGGAAGCCAAGTTCCACACCTATCTCACGGGAAGTGGTAATCTCAGGTTTGATAGAGGGATCGCCCAGTAAGTTGTTGATCGCAAGTCCAGGTACACCATTAAAGGGGAAAACCGTATTACCACCGGCAAATCCACCTGCTATGGAAGTTTGGCCATAGGTCGTGTTCAGCAGGTAAGGGCCTGCATCATTACCTACCCGTGCCCAGTTGGCGCGTAATTTTCCATAGTTCAGTATTTTGTCGATACCGCTTCCTTTCAGCAGCTCGGTAAAGATCCACGCTGCGTTGACGCTCGGATAAAAGAAAGAATTGGCATTGACAGGCAGCGTGGAAGACCAGTCATTCCTGGCAGTAGCACCCAGGTAGAGCATTTGCTTCCAGGACAGGTCAAGACCGGCATATACAGCCACCCTTCTCTGCACGGTGCGCGTGTTTTTCGCCAGGATGGGGCCATTGCTGTTTCCGAAATTATACCAGTCCGGAACGACCAGTCCGCTGCTTTGGTTGGTGGAGGTCTGTGTAAAATTGCTATTATTCAACCGAACGTTGTTGCCGACCATCAGCGAACCCGCAAAATCATTTCCGAAATCATGTTTGGCCGTGATTGTCAGGTCGTGATTCATTTCCCCAACATTATAAACATCCTCTTCGTATCCGCCGTTGCTGGTCACGATGTTACCGGAAGAGTAAGCCGGTGGGTTGCCATTCGTTCCATCGTCCGCGGGAGCAAAGTTATATTTTGGAGTCAACAATCTTCTGCGGTCCGTAAAGTAGTCTTCCGTTACCCTTTCCTGTACATCCAGCCAGGAGACCGGTTTGTAGCCCAGGGTGATGCCGCCGGTGATCCTGTCTACGTCGTCGAAGTTCTTGTAATTCTTGATAAGGAACCAGGGGCTGGGGGCAAACTGGTTGTAAAAGCCATATTTATCGCCATGGAACACGCCCGTGGCATCAGTATAGCCATAACCGTAGTATTTGTTGTTCAGATCGCCCATTTTGTTAATGGGAATATCCCTTGGAGTCTGATACAGGTTGATCAGTGCGGAGCCTCCGCCCTGCCCGCCTCCGATCTGATTGCTGTGGATATGAATATAGTTGAAGGTGACGGCGCTATAAAAATTATTGCCAAGGTTGGCCTTTCCATTGAATCGTACGCCATACCTGTTGTAATCATCCACATTGGTGGGGTAGATGCCGTTGGAATTCAGTGAATTCAAACCCAGGTAGTAGCTGGACCTGTCATTACCCGATGAAACAGAAAGATTGTTGGCCGTGGTAAAACCGGTAGAAAAGAAGTCCCGAACATTATTTTTAATGGCCGAATAGGGTTTGGTCAGCTGCTTGCCGTCGATGGTCTGTCCCCAGGGGAGCACCTGTCCCGTGAATGGAGCACCCCAGCTGAAGTTATCTCCCCAGTCCTGGGTGTTGTAGTGCAGCGTTCCATCGCTGTTGACGCCGTCATAATAACCTATTCCATATTCATTCTGAAAGTCGGGGATCTTGAGAACGGACGAAAAGGTGTTTTGGGTATTGAAGGTCATCTCAGTTTTCCTGCCGCTGGATCCGCTTTTGGTCGTGATGATCAGTGCGCCGTTGGAAGCCCTGGAACCGTAAAGGGCCGCACCGGCCGGACCGGTCAGGATGGTCACGGAAGCGATGTCGTCAGGATTGAGGTCGTTACCGCGGTTGCCGAAGTTGACTGCGGACAGATTGTTCGGGCCACCAAAATTATCATTGTTGGCGTAAGGAATGCCATCCACGACGAGCAGGGCCTGGTTGTTACCCGTGATAGAGGATCCGCCTCTTAGCACGACACGGGTCGAACCACCCGGAGCCCCGGTACTGGAGGTAACGTTCAAACCGGCTACGCGGCCACTCAGCGATGTAAGGGCGCTTGGGCTCTGACCCTGTGTCAGCTCGGCAGCTTTGATGGTGGAAGCAGAATAACCCAGCGAGCGTTGTTCTCTTTTGATGGAGTTGGCTGTTACAACGACTTCTGTCAGGTCGCTGCTCTTTTCCTTCAGGATGATCTGAAGGTTGTCCTGTGCTTTAACATCACTCGTTGCATAACCGACTGCGCTGATAATCAGCGTCTTTCCCGGGGCAACAGTGAGGGTAAAGTTTCCGGAATCATCTGTCTGTGTGCCGGTATTGGTTCCCTTTATCTTGATGGTTGCGGCAGGGACCGCATTTCCTTTCTCATTTTTTATTGTTCCCTTTATAGGTGGTGTTTGCGCGTTAGCAATGGCAAACAGGCACGCCACTGAGCTTACGAGCAGAAGCAGTTTTCTTCTCATACTAATAATGTTGACTTAATGTTGACTATGTGTGTTGACTAGTGACCTGGCATCCGGATCTTTAAATCCGGTGCAGGATGGTGCATGAAGGTGTTGTGGAATAGGTCAGGGCAACTGGCATTGCCAGTTGCCCTTCAACAAGGAGCAAGGTCAAGTATCTCATTTGTGATTTAATAGAATAAATAGTTATATGTTAACACTTACACAAAGAGACAAGCGTTAGCTATAAAATTTTGCTAATGAATTGTTAAAATCGAAATAAATATGATCAACGGTTGTACTCAATTATACACCACTTTATACACCCGCCTGCTACCATTGACCAACAGCTCCACCAGGTAGACACCTTTGTCGTAAGCAGTAATGTCGATGGGTTTTATGTAAGCGCCCGGCTGATTTGGCGCAACTGCCCCGGCGAGTAGCCTCCGACCGGTTATGTCGAGGACGTTGATTTGCACCCGGGCATTCTTGTTGAGGGTATAGCTCAGCTGATAGACCCCATGGCCCGGGTTGGGATAAATGCCGGTGAGGGCGCCTGTGGAATCATCGAACCCATTTGCGGTGGCTGTTGACTCCGGGATAACGGCGTGTTGGACCCCAGCCGGCAAATAGATGTGCACCTTGTTGATCTTGCTTTGGATCACGCTGTTGGTACCCACCACATAAAAATCATTGGCGTCGACCAGATTGTTGGACCAGCCGTCCGAACCCAGGAGGGCCGGGTAATTCAAATTTGATTGGCTCCAGTCATCTACGGTCTCGATGATCCGCTGCCGGTCTGTCCAGTGTACAAGATCGGTGGAATACCGTAGCGCTGTCTTTAGCCGGTAGGCTCCGGGTTTGCCGGGAACAGGGTCGGTGTAATCTGTATACGACTCTACACCTATGAAATAGTTGGTATTCCGCACCTGCGCGACACTAAATCTTCCGCCTCCGAATTGCTTGGTTGCTTCGTTGCCCAGGATTACCGTGGATTTTGGTCCGGGCAGGTTCCAGTAATATGCCATCGCTTCTTTGGTAAATCCTTGCGGCAGCGAGGGATGCCAGGTCTCGACACCATTGGGATCCCGGTAAAATACCTGCCAGGCCCGGGGATTCAGCGCATCGTTGATCGGCGCCCTGGCTACCTTGACCCCCTCATAACGCCCCTCTTCAGCTGGCGGCGGATAAAAGGGCGGATTGCCGGGACTGCCGTAGGGTCCGCTATCGTGAAAGAACAGGTACAGATACCCGCCGGATTGAATGGAAGAAGGCACGTTGACCCCGGTGGTGAACTTCACTCCACTGGGTTGCAGGTAGCCGGTAGATGGCCAGACGATGGGTCCCATATCATTGGGGAAATACTGCTGTCCCCAATTCGTAGCCTGGGTATTGGGTATCCAGGACGCACACACAAAAGAATTGTATCGTTCCCAGTCATCGCCACTGGGACAGGTGCTGAGCAAGTTCATAATATCAAGGGTATTCTGACAGGTGACATTGCCGCCATTGCAGTTGGTCTTGTTCTCGGCATGTATAAAACCGATAGATACCGGTCCCTGGGTGGGATGGACGAAATAGTTGGCGCTGTAAATGGCATAGTAGTTCTTCCGCCAGTCCTGGCCGTTGGGATGGCCGATCATCGTCTGTCCATAAAACTCCCCGGTCGTGGCAGCATCGGCGACAAATCCTTCCGACATGGTGAGGTACTGCTGGACGTTGACGACTCCGCTGGCAGGGCCGGTCAGGTTGACCGAAGGTTCCCAAACGGGATTAGGACAGCCTCCTGTGGGAGAGGTGGTGGTAGTGGGGCCGGTCTGGATGATGACGAGATTATTAGAGATCATTGATCCCTCGGCGGAACCTACAAAACTGTTGATCCCATCGACAAAAAAGTAGGAGCGCCAGTCTCCGCTGCCGCCGATGATCCAGGGTGGCACTTCAGATGCTTTAGATAAAAAGGTGGTGCTTGTCGGCGCTGCGACGGTAAATTTGCTAAGGTCCGGCTGTGCGCGCAGGATTGGGCAAAGCAGCACCAGGGCTCCAAGGGTGCAAAGTAACTTTCGCATAAAGTCTCCTTATTGATGGGTCAACGATTTGTTTACCAGCTGCTCGAGTCTTTCGAGTCTTTCCTGTACGGTAGCGGCCTCTCTGCTCTGACGCTGGATGGTCTTGTCCTGCTGGATGATGTATAGCGTAAGCTCTTCTATTTTCTTAAGAAGGGCTGCCTGGTTGCTGCCCAGATCGAGCCCGGTATTAGCTATGTCGCCGGCGGACGGGATCCCTGGCAAATGCTGGTAGCTGTGGATAAACCTGTCGAGGCTGTCCAGGGCAGGAAGCTGGTAGTCTTTCTTAAAGACATAATCCGGCCAGTTGGGATAGGCCTTGACTACGGCCCGGGTGAAGATGGCCTGGCCATTGACGGCTAACTTGTAGCCCTGGGTGCTGCCGGTGCCGATGCCTACTGTTCCGTCGGTCAGAAAATAAGTAGATGCAGATGCCTGGGGTGAGATGATGATATTAGCACCGTTGGAGGCGATGACGCCGTTGGAAACATTTTGGAAAAGGAGGGTTCCCTGGTTGGAGGCTGGCATTCCGTTGCTATTACCTGTTATTGCTGTGCCGGTGTGTTGGATGATCGTGCCGGACCAGGAAGGGCTGTTCCCATTGTTATAAAAATCCCAGGCACCGGCCACATTTGAGGTGACGGTGAGATTATTATTGCCGATGACCGCCAGTGAATTCAGGATCTGGGTATAGGTGTTAGCGCGGTTACTGGTGATGCCGACCCGCAAACTTCCCTGACCCGCATCTGCTATTTCGAGCCTTGCCGATGGGTTGGTGGTGCCGATGCCTACATTGCCGGAGGAGGGAAAGGTGTTCTGGGCGGATAACGTGCTGCTGCCCATCAATGCTATAAGCAGCAAGGATGGCATAAGGATAAGGTTTGACATGAGTTAACAGAGTGTTGATTAGTAGGTTAAAAGAACTGCCAAGTTTACGGTTTTGGGCTGAGTTTATCTCCGGCATTTGGCCGTCGGGGATATATACTGATAGACGGTGATCTACAGGTAACCCACGCAGTTATTGCGCAGTAAAGGGTTGTGTTTCGCCTGTACGCCGATGAACATAAGTTGTGCGGAACCGGACAGTTTCATACAATCAGGAAATCGCAATTAATTGATTACTATGAGGTAAAGAAAACGGTACTTTTTTGGGTATCATTCCAGTATTCCAAAACCAAGTGCATGTTCAGAAACTATTTCACCATCGCCATACGCAACCTTCAGAAACACAGGGTGCATTCGTTTATCAACATCGCCGGCCTTGGTGCCGGTATGGCCATCACGCTGCTTATCGGTCTATGGATCGCCGATGAGTTCTCCTTCGACCACTACCACAAGAACCACAACCGTATCGTCCAGGTCATGGTCCACCATGAGGTGACCGGCGCCATGCGCCAGCGCGCCATAGCCGCAGGTTATACCCGAATGGCCGGGTATACCATCTCCACCGCCCTTGGACCCGCCCTGCGCACGGGTTATGACGACATCTTTCAAAAGACCGGAATGATCGCGGCTAATGGGTCTTCTCTGCTCAACGTCGGAGACAAGGCCATCGCCGTCGAAGGAGAATGGGCCCAATATACTATTCCGGAGATCTTCACCTTCCACATGCTGGCCGGGTCCGCCATCGCCTTCAAGGACCCGTCGACCGTGCTCATCTCGCAAAGCACCGCCTCCGCCCTCTTCGGTCATGCCAGTCCGATAGGCAAGATCATCCGGCGGAACAACAATTCGGCGTTTTTCGTCGGTGGTGTCTATGAGGACCAGCCCGAGAACAGCACCTTCTATCATACGGGTATCCTCCTTCCCTGGGAAAACAATGAGGCTGCCTGGCTCAACAAGAACACCGACTGGAGTGACCATAGCGCGCACCTCTATGCCCTGCTCGCGGGGAATACGACCTCCGGACAAGCTACCACCCGGATCAAAGACCTGCCTGCCCATGGCGCCTATGTCGCATGGCCGCGCAACCCGGAAGTGAAAGAAACCCTGATGACCTACGCGCTGGACCGCATTCATCTCTACGGCGACTTCAAATGGGGCGCACCAGACGGTGGCCGCATCCAGTTCGTCTGGTTCTTTGGCATTATCGGGACCTTTGTTCTCCTCCTGGCCTGTATCAATTTCATGAACCTGTCGACGGCGCACAGTGAACAACGCGCAAAAGAGGTCGGCATCCGTAAGACCATCGGCTCCCTGCGCAGCCATTTGATCGCCCAGTTCCTCGGCGAATCCATCCTGCTCGCCCTGCTGGCTTTCCTTCTCGCAGTCGGCCTCGCCTACCTTAGCCTACCCTTCTTTAATGGCATCGCCGCAAAGCAGCTGCAATTTCCGGCGGACAGCCTCGCATTCTGGGCCATAGCACTGGCGTTTACCCTGCTGACTGGTATCCTCGCCGGCAGCTACCCTGCCTTCTATCTCTCGGCCTTCAAACCGGTAAAGGTTCTAAAGGGCATCTTCCGCGCCGGCCGAGCCGCTACCCTACCCCGCCAGGTGCTGGTGACGCTGCAGTTCACGGTCTCGCTTTCGCTCATCATCGGGACCATTGTCGTCTTCCGCCAGATCCAGGTCGCAAAAGACCGCCCCATCGGCTATACGCGTGAAGGACTCATCACTGTCCCCATCAATACCGATACGCTGCGTCATCAGGACAATGCCCTGCGCAATGAACTGCTGGCCACCGGAATGGTCGCTGGTGTTGCGGAATCCTCCCTCCCGACCACTTCATTCATGAACGGCAACTCGATGGAGTGGAAAGGACAGACCGAAGAACAGAAGTATTTGAATTTCCACAATGTCAATATCACCCCGGAATTCGGGTCCACCGTCGGCTGGACCGTCCTGCAGGGCCGCGATCTTTCCCGTGACTTCGCCACCGACAGCAATGCCATGCTGATCAATGCCTCCGCCCTGAAAGCCGCCGGCTTCAAAAACCCTATCGGTCAGCGCGTAACCTTCTATGGCAAACCCTACACCATCGTCGGGGTGGTCAATGATATGCTGGCCAACTCGCCCTATGAGCCCATCGAACCTGCTATATTCCTCGGTAGCGGCTGGATCGGAGAGATCACCATCCGCATCCGTCCCGGAAAACCCATGCAGGCCGCGCTGTCCGCCATCGAAGGTGTCTTCAAAAAGTTCAACCCGGCCAGCCCTTTTATCTATCACTTTAACGATGACGAATATGCGCAGAAATTTGCCGCCGAGACCCGCATCGGCAACCTTGCCGCTGTCTTTGCCGGTCTCGCCATCTTCATCTCCTGTCTTGGTCTTTTCGGTCTTGCCTCCTTTGTCGCGGAACAACGTACAAAGGAGATTGGCGTACGAAAAGTACTGGGGGCCAGTGTGCTTAGTCTTTGGTCGCTGTTATCAAAGGATTTCCTGCGGCTTGTCTTCCTTTCAATGCTGATCTCTATGCCCCTTGTATTTTGGGGCATGCATCGCTGGCTGGAACATTATGCCTATCGTACTCCGCTCTCCTGGTGGATATTTGCCTCCGCCGGTGCGGGCATTTTGCTGATCACCCTGCTGACCGTCAGCTTCCAGTCCCTGAAAGCCGCGTTGATGAACCCTGTTCGTAGCCTTCGCACCGAATGAGCGTGATCACCACCGACTTGCCTTTTGCAGGATTTTTTGGAAACACAAAACCTGAAAAGTACATTCACAAAAGGAAAAATGATATGATGGCAAAACTTGATCCTATAATAGCTGTTAAAGATATTAAAGCCAGTTCTGCTTGGTATCAATCGGTATTTAACTGGAGAAGTCTGCATGGAGGGGAAGACTTTGATATCCTGGTCTCCGAAAATGATGAGGTTTTGCTCTGTCTTCACCAATGGGGAGAAGATGAGCACCCTACCATGATGAACCCCGATATTACACCAGGAAATGGACTGATCCTTTACTTCCGGACCGACAATATGATTATCATACGACAAAATGTCGAAAAACTGGGTTATGCTGTTGAAGAAGATATTCACGTAAATCATAACTCATCGAAAAAGGAATTTTCGTTGAGAGATCCGGACGGATATTATGTGACAGTCACTGAATTTCACAAGTATGGGGATTAGACTTAAGGGGCGTGGTGTCCCATCGAATGACACCATAATGAGGTAATTCAGCGTTAGCGGTCTGGCCCCTATACGTGTCACTTATCCTCCAATATTCATCGGTAACTACGCCACACTCATTATCTAATGAGACTTTCATGAAGGGATAGAAATTGTCTTTAAGTTGCTCATTTTTCATAGTGAAACCGGCATTGCAAGATGTGTAGCTGTGTGTCCTTTACAGCGTATACAAGTCGGTGTTCATCGGTAATTCTGCGACTCCAAAACCCGGCGTACTTTCCTTTTAGAGGTTCAGGTTTACCGATTCCCACAAATGGACTCCTAAGGCACTCTTTGATCAGGCTGTTAATCTTTTCTAATATCTTCTTGTCCGTTTGTTGCCAATACAAATAGTCCTCCCAAGCGTGCGTCTGCCAAACCAATTCCATTAATCCTCAATTAAATTGTGTTTGGAGAATTTGCCCGAGCGCATTTCTTCTATTGCCTCATCGAGTCGCTTTTGATTAGCTTTACTACTTATTAAGTGAAGCGTTTCCTGTATAGCATTGTATTCTTCCAGGGACATGACTACAACATTTTTGCCTTTGCTCCTGGATACTAAGACAATTTCGCTGTTGTCATTAACCATATTCAGGTTCTCCGCGAGGTTGTTGCGAAATTCGGTGTAGTTTACGACTTGCATATATGAGTACTTAATTAAGTACAAATTTAAGACTTTTTCTTTACATAAGCAATTTTGAGAAGTTCAAACGCAGGCTTCTTAAAATCAATTGCTTGCACATTAAAAACACCCTGTCAGGCTGCTTTACGTGTATAAGCTTTCACGGTAATAAATGAAAAAAAGGCCATAATGACGAGTGCGCCGATGAGGCTCAGCCAAAAGTCGTTGCCGGTTTTCCCTTCCTGCAAAAGTGTACGGATGGCGTTGACCAGATGCGATACGGGATTGATCTCTGCAAACCATTTCAGCGGTTTGGGCAAGGTGTTTACCGGTACAAAAGCGTTGGATAAGAACGTGAGCGGAAAAAGTATCATCATAGATATGCCCTGTACACCGGCTGCTGTTTTGGCAATTACACCAAAGAAAGCAAAGATCCAGCTGGTGCACCAGGCGAAAAATATCACCAGACCACTTGCTTCCAGCACGCCAATAAAACCTGCCTGAGGACGCATTCCCATAATATAGCCCATGGTAAAGGTGAGCACTGTCACGATCACATACCGTATCGCATCGGCTATCAGCGCGCCTGCGAGTGGGGCAATACGGGCGACAGGCAAAGAACGGAAACGGTCAAACACACCTTTGTCCATATCGTCGCGCAGGTTGACGCCAATGGCGACGGAACCCGTGAGGATAGTCTGTGCTAAAATGCCGGGTATGATAATGGGAAGGTAGCTATGAACATTGCCTGCTATGGCCCCGCCAAAAAGATACGCAAACATGAGTGTGAACAAGATGGGCTGAATGGTGACGTCAATTAGCTGTTCAGGGGTACGACGCACCTTAAGCAATCCACGATATGCCATAACAAGGGACTGCTCAACGGTCAACGCAAGACTGATCGATCTGTTGAGATTTTTGCTCATAAAATAGATATGAATAGTTTACTGATCCAGTGTGGTTAGTTCCTGGGTTTGCTGACCTGTGAGTGTAAGAAATACTTCGTCCAGCGTGGGTGATTTGACACTTACTGTTAAAAGTCCGATACGTACATTACGCAGGGCAAGTAAAAGGTCTGTAATCATTTCGGCATCCAGCATGGGAGCGGTGATGATATTGCCCGCTGAAACGTGAACTTCCGCCAGTAATAGTTCCTGGATGATGCCTTTGGCCTGAAGCAGGTTTTCCCCATCTGCCAGCTTCAGTTCAAGCGATGCTGTTCCTACTTTGGCTTTGAGCTCGTCCGGCGTGCCTTCTGCGATCACTTTTCCGCGATCGATCACCGCAATCCTATCCGCAAGCTGGTCAGCTTCATCGAGGTATTGCGTAGTCAAAACGACAGTCGAGCCGTCCTTCACCAATCGGCGGATGGTATTCCACATCTGGTTACGTGTACGCGGATCAAGCCCGGTAGTGGGCTCATCTAAAAACAGTAGTGCGGGTTGAGCGATGAGACTGGCGGCCAGGTCGAGCCGGCGGCGCATACCCCCGGAATATTGTGCAAGCGGGCGTCGCGCCGCTTCGGTAAGGTCGAACTCTTCGAGCAATTCGTTGGCCCTGCGTTTGGCCGCACGGCTGTTGAGTCCCAGCAACCTGGAAAAGATGATAAGATTTTCTGTGGCCGATAGTTTTTCATCCACGGAGGCATACTGGCCGGTTAGGCCGATGAGCTGGCGGACAACGTGATTCTCTTTTACAATGTCATAGCCAAAAACGGTTGCCGATCCGCTATCCGGTCTTAATAAAGTCGCCAGCATACGGATAGTGGTGGTTTTCCCTGCGCCATTCGGACCTAAAACGCCATAAATGCCGCCAGCGGGTATATGCAAATCGACACCGTCGACGGCATGCTGATCACCAAAGATCTTTACCAGTCCCCGAGCCTCTACGGCTATCGGTGAAAGTTGCGATGAATTCATGATAAGTAATTGTGAGAGCGAAACTAAGTAACTACGTTCTTTCGGGAAATGAGTAGCCGGTAAGTGAACGGTGATCGTCGGTAAAAGGTAGTATTGAGTCGGTTTTCCCCGGAATTATTCTTCACTCTTAATTCTTGTTTTAAAATTCTCGAGTTCTGCCTTAGTAAAATAGCCCTGGATCAAGGCTGTAGTCCCGCCCTCTATCTGAGAATTTACATAATCAACTTCCAAAAGCCGATCGTCCAGTATAAAACCTAATCTTTTTCCGATCCATTTATTAGTAGCATTACTCCAGGCAATGGCTCCTTTGTCGTCGAGTTTCATCAGAAGGACAGGTCCTCCTTCCTTGCGATCGTAAATGGTAATGGTGATAATGTCCCTTGCTGAAGTAATCGGGTTCGGATCAATGAAATAATATTTCCTGTCGTTTCCCAACTGTCGTTTGTAAGAACTATTGGAATCTACGATATAGTACCAGCCGGTGTGCAGCACGCTGTCAGATCTCAGGGCATCCGGGTTGTCCTTTATATTGTGTCCCCTACTGTAGCCGGACAGTAAGAAAATGGAGATGATAAATGAAAGAAGAAAAAGCCATATCGAAGGTTTATTCGATTCTCTTTGGGTCAACATAAGCTTATAAGGTTGTATAAAAGGAGCTGTTGGTTAGAAAGCTAAATCTACAACAACCCTTAAATCCCTCCAAAAATGGATTGAATTCCGATGTTTTGTCGCAATCACCCCCCTACATTGTCGCCCGTGAACCCTTCAGGAAGGGAGGTAACTTTTACCTTTATTTTATTAAATCCTGAAAAATGAACAGCATAACCAAAACGACAAAAAATCATAAAAGGGCATTATTGTTTACTGTCATACTATTTATCTGTATACAGAGTTTTGCCCAAGGGACTGCTGACTGGCAACTGGAGAAAATGCCAGTCGACCTGGAGACAGACTACGCGTTAAGTGCCCTACCCCCTCATTTGCGCCATGACGCGACTGTTTATCTGCTGGATCCCCAAAAAGGGTATTATGTGGCTCATCAGGGATCGAATGGATATATATGCTTTATTGCACGAACAGAATGGGAATGGAGTGACTACAGGAATGATGTCTGTACACCCATTAGCTATGACGCCGAAGGCGCCGGGTCGATCTTTCCTATATACATGGCTGTAGCGGCGATGCGGGCATCCGGAAAATACCAGGCCACTCAGATCAGGGACTCAATAATACACAGGATCGTTACAGGAGTATATAAAGCGCCCTCGAAACCAGGCATTTCGTATATGTTAGCTCCTGTTATGCGTGTATACCCCGCGGGACCGGATGTAAAAGAGCCCATCACCATAAGTATGCCTCACTATATGCTGTATGCTCCCTATTTATCCGTAGCAAATGCCCGATACAAACAGGGTACGGATGGGCTGATGCTGGCCAATCCGGATAATTCGATCCTGGGGGACGGGAAGGGGCCATATGGCTATGTTATTATACCGTCGGGCGAGTCAGAAAAAGCAGTCATAGTCGAAGATGGCAAAGACCTGTTGAAAAGGCTTGTCGCGTATAAAGCCTACTTTAAGACTGAACCGGGCAGTGAGCATCATCATGGACAGACTGAAAAAAATCAGTAAAAAATAGGGCGTCCCAAAATGCGTACCTTTGTACTTCTCCTGCCCAGTTGCCGCTCAATCAACAATAAAACGCAATAAAGTATGGAAGAAGAACAAATACGGGAAGCCCTGAATGCGCACTGGCACGCGTCGGCAGTCGGCGATGTAAACGCGGAACATGATATTTACGATGACGATGCGATCTGTGATTATCCCCAGTCTGGCGAGCGGATTCTCGGACGAAGCAATTTGCAGGCCTTGAGGAGTCATCATCCTGGTAAGCCGTCGGGCTTCAATGTCAAGAGAATTGTCGGAATGGGCGATCTCTGGATCACGGAATATATGATCATCTACCAGGGCCGCCCGGCATATACAGTCAGTATTATGGAGTTCCGCAACGGGAAGGTCGTGCGCGAGACACAGTATTTTGCAGATCCCTTCGAGGCGCCGGCCTGGCGTAGTCAATGGGTTCAGAAGATCGCGTGATGTTGCGTTGAGGCAAGATTGATGTTCTGCTGCCACACCGCGAATTGTCCTATCATTCCCACGAGTCAGCCATTGAAGTTGGAAGCTACCGTTTGTTCCTTTGCAATAAAAAGAACACGGTATGAGAATCGTAACGCTTGAGGAACATATTTCCTTCCCTGAAATGACTGAACTGATCCCTAAAGAAGCATTGGGGAATTTTGGTCAATCTCCCGCGATGCAAAAGATCGGGCCCAAACTGGCCGATATTACCAATGAACGATTGACGTCAATGGATGACACCGGCATTACGATGCAGGTTCTTTCTGTCGATGGTGTGGGCGCCAACCTATTAAGCGCTGAAGCCGGGCCAGCCTTTGCAACCCGGTATAATAACCTTATTGCTGAAAAAATTGCTGCTCATCCGGAGCGGTTCTCGGCCTTCGCTCATCTGCCGATGACGGCTCCGTTGGCTGCCGCCGACGAACTTGAGCGAGCCGTCAAAGAACATGGATTCCGCGGCGCGATGATCAGGGGACTGACGAACGATCAATTTTTGGACCATCCGAAATTTGCGCCTGTTTTTGAACGGGCAATACAATTGGGTGTTCCTATCTATTTACATCCAGGGTTGCCACCCAAAAGCGTTGCTGATGCCTATTACAGTCATTTCTCCCACCAGCCCGGTATGCTGGAATCCATCGCCTGTTATGGCTGGGGCTGGCATTCCGAAACCGCGATACACGTTCTGCGGCTATTTGTTGCCGGCATCTTTGACAGGTATCCCACATTAAAGTTGATCATTGGTCATATGGGAGAGATGCTACCCATGATGATGGTAAGATCGGACAGGGCTTTCAAACCAGGAAACGGAGGCGCAAACCAACGCAGCCTCATCGACACCTTTCATCAACAGCTATATATTACAACCAGCGGCTTTTTCACCCAGCCCCCATTAAAAATAGCCATTGACACCTTTGGTATAGATAATATCATGTTTTCTGTGGATTATCCATTTAGCACCAATGAAATGGGTATTGATTTCCTTCGCGGCATCGAATTGCCGGCTGCTCAAATAGAAAAGATCGCTCATGGCAATGCGGACAAGCTTTTGAACCTTGTATAAATAAGGCCGTGGCGGTTGCAGACCCAATGGGATTACGTTATTTTTGGAAGAATGAAAAAGATACCGCTGGACCAGCTACAGGCTAAGACAAACCTGGGTGTACAGATTAAAACCTTTCTTCCTGAAGAGACGTTCGATCAAAAAGCCAATGATCTGGGCGTGCATCGTGACGATCACTATATTTTTTTCCTGCTCAAAAAAGGTTCGGGTTCGATGATGATCGATTTGCAGAAGGTAGATATGAAGACAGGACAGCTGTATTATATTCTCCCCGGCCAGGTACATCATCACATAAGGACCCGTAAGGCAGAAGGCTGGTTTCTTGCGATAGATACCTCCCTGGTTCCGGTACAGTGCCGGAATGTGTTCGAGGGTAAGCTGAGCCTGCAATTACCCTGTACCCTTCCCCCCGTACTGTTACAACAATATCTCTATCTGCTCACCCTGTTACAGGAACGGTATACAGGGATAAATAAGGCCGGGTTAGACAGACTGGCTATTTACGGGTTGTTGCAATCCTTTCTGGCGATGGCCGCTACTGCTTACGATGATCTACCTGCCCCAAACCACCAATTGTCCCGACCTGCCGACCTTTCCAGACAGTTCAGGATGCTGATGGCGAAAAATATTCGGGCTATCAAAAGTCCTTCGGGTTATTCGACCAGGCTGAATGTTTCGGAAGCATATTTAAATGAATCGGTAAAACGTATTACGGGTTTTTCGGTCAGCTATTGGATACAGCAGGAGATCCTGCTGGAAGCCAAACGGCTGCTTTATTACAGCGAGTTTAATGTCAAGGAGATTGCTTA
>Ga0307510_10000328_pt1 | contig 44214 bp, 43 predicted proteins | sample 12_EM_MG_FD_207224 | JGI IMG/M metagenome (GOLD analysis project Ga0307510, IMG submission 207224) | Populus trichocarpa ectomycorrhiza microbial communities from riparian zone in the Pacific Northwest, United States - 12_EM | ecosystem: Host-associated > Plants > Roots > Unclassified | place... | reverse complement strand
TACGATAGATGCTCCGGGCTGACCATCAAAATACCATTGCTGTACTATTTTCTTACCATCCTCAAATTCAATATTCTTACCTACTATACTGCCATCCCACATAGAAAATTCTGAGCCCGGCTCTGTACTCATTATAGCTTCTTCCCCAGTCCATAACTCGATGGTCAGGGGATTGGTCAGGGCTATATAAACCTCGGCTGGTGTAGCGGATATCAAATAGTATTTTTTAAAATCTTTCACGGGCGCAATTTAGCAGAATTAACTGACTGTACCCAAAGGTAAAACCGTTCTGCCATGCACTTCATTTAAAACATTAGCTATACCAGTATATATTGCTGAAAATCCGCATATTATACCTTCATAGCCAGCCAGGTGTTTTATAGAAGCATTGCCTGTTGAATCACCCACAGCTAACAGTATAAATAATATAGTCAGCGAACCAAAAACAAATTGCAGAGCACGGTTCAATTTTAAAGTACCAAAGAACAGGCAGAATGTAAAGAAGCCCCAGATAGCCAGGTAAGCTACCATCGCACCTTCGGATGCAGCGGGTATCCAACCTAGTTTGGGCATAACGATCAATCCAACTAATGACAGCCAGAAAAAGCCATAGGATGTGAAGGCTGTCAATCCAAAAGTATTGTTTTTACGGGCCTCGATAATGCCGGCAATAACCTGGGCCAAACCACCATAAAACAGGCCCATAGCCAATATCATAGAGTTCAGTTCATAGAATCCGGCATTATGAAAATTTAACAGAACAGTGGTCATGCCAAAGGCACACAAACCAAGAGGCGCGGGGTTAGCGGTACCATCCTTGGCGGGAACGGGTGTTGTCGGGATCATGGGAATCTAGGTTTTTAGTTAGTTTATAACGCAATATACTAAATGATTGCACTGGTTAATACGAAGATTTCACCGATTATTTATACTATTTTATCTTTATGCTTTTAGCTTTGAGTTTTAATCTTATCTATTCTATGCAGAAATTAGTATTGATACGTCACGGTGAAAGTATCTGGAACCAGGAAAACCGTTTTACAGGATGGACCGATGTTGATCTGTCCGCAAACGGCTATCGACAAGCAAAAGACGCCGGGCAATTATTAAAAAAACACGACTATATTTTTGATACTGGTTTTTGTTCAGTTTTAAAACGATCTATTAAGACTTTGAATATCGTACTGGAAGAGATGGACCTGCTATGGATCCCTGTGCAAAAATCGTGGCGGCTGAACGAACGTTTCTACGGAGCCTTACAAGGACTGAACAAAGATGAAGTAGCAGCTCAATATGGCGAAGAGCTGGTACATAAATGGCGTCGTGACCCGCATGAGTTACCGCCGGCAATCACCAAAGATGATGACCGCTATCCAGGGAAAGACCCGCGTTACAAACAACTTACCGAGCGGGAACTACCCTTAACCGAAAACCTGAGCGAAACTATGAACAGGGTATTACCCTTCTGGCAAGAAAGCATTATTCCATGTTTAAAGCTTGGCCAAAAAGTTATCGTCTCGGCTCATGGTAACAGTTTGCGGGCATTGATACAATACATTGACCATTTATCGGATGAAGAGGTTACAAAACTTGACCTGCCTACCGGTGTGCCTTTAATATATGAGCTGGATGATCAGTTGAACAGGATCAGGCATTATTACCTGGAATAACTGTTTTAATCTTCTTTGTCATACAGCACAGCAGCTTTTTCAGCCGAGGTCTTAATCCCTTTTATCATAGCGGAGCTAAACCCATTGTGTTCCATTTCGTTCAATCCGGCAATGGTACAGCCTTTGGGTGAAGTTACTTTATCAATTTCCTGTTCAGGATGCGATGCTAATTGCAATAACAGGTCTGCTGCGCCCTTTGCAGTTTGTGCGGCCATTTTTAAGGCATCATGCGCATGAAAACCTATCTCGGTGCCGCCTTGTGATGCGGCGCGTATAGAGCGCAGGAAAAAGGCAATACCACAGGCGCAAAGTGCCGTTGCAGATGTCATCAGCTCTTCATTGATCTGGATAGTTACACCTACGGTATCAAAAAGCGATTTTACTATCTCCATATTTTCTGTTGAGGCATTGTCAGTAGCTATACAGGTCATGGATTGACCAATGGCAATGGCCGTATTTGGCATAGCGCGTACTACCTGTACCTCCAGGTCCAATTGACGGCGGATATCAGCACATGTTACGCCTGATATTACCGATATAAGCAAGTGTTTTTGTTCCCAGATGGAAGGCTTAATCTCGTGCAATAGTTTATTTAATTGTTGTGGCAATACTGCCAATACTACGATATCAGCATCCTTTACGGCTTTTAAGTTATCATCGGTCACATTGTATCCGTTATCTGCAAGGGGTGCTAATGCCTTTATATTCCGGCGTGTTAAAGTGATTTGCTCAGGAATACAAATACCTGATTTAACCAAACCCTTGGCTAATGAAAGCCCGATGTTGCCGCTGCCTAATATGGCTATATTCTTTTGTGTGCTCATTTTCTAATTACTTAAACGTGTACCAAATGATTGCTGATGTTTTAACTGACCCAGATCATCAGATTTACCTATAATAACTGCTTTTACACCACAGTTAATGGCAGTGAAGGCATTATCCAGTTTAGGCAACATACCGCTGTGAATGATCTGTTGTTTCTTTAATTCCTCATACCTCTCCGGGTCGATTTCCCTGATCAGTGAGTCTTCATCATTAATATCCTGCAACACGCCTTTCTTTTCGAAGCAATATACCAATGTTGTTTCGTAAAGCTTTGATAAGGCAACCGCCAGGGCAGAGGCAATGGTATCTGCATTGGTATTTAACAGCTGACCTTCTCCATCATGGGTTATCGCACAAAAAACAGGAGTAAAACCAGCTTCCATTAATCGCTCCAGACTTTTTGGGTCGATGGATTTTTCGTCAATATCTCCCACAAAGCCGTAATCAATAGTTTTCACGGGGCGTTTTTTAGTGCGGATAAAGTTACCGTCGGCACCGGTAAGACCGATAGCATTATTGCCAAACCGTTGTAACTGGGCGACAATATTCTTGTTGATCAATCCTCCATAAACCATGGTAACCACACGCAGCGTCTCTATATCAGTTATCCGGCGGCCATCAACCAGTTTAGCTTCAATACCCAGCGTTTCAGACAATTGAGTCGCCACCTTACCACCTCCGTGAACCAATATTTTATAACCATCAAGCGCGGTAAAGTCCTTCAGAAAATGGTATAGATTCTCTGAATTATCGATCACGTTTCCACCAATCTTTATAATATGTAGTTCCTGTTTACTCATGGGTAATAACACCGATAGTTAATAAGAGGCTAAAAATAGTAATTAGGTAGTATTTATTTTTTTAAAAATCAGGTTAGTTTAAAAACAACGTTGTATTAAATCGGGTTGAAAATGTTAGGTGTAGATTTTTTTATACTTATTTTGCACGTGAAAAGCATTCGGTAATATTTACTTATGGATCAAAAGAAAACGGCAGGAATGCCGCGTATTGTAATTATTGGTGGCGGTTTTGCCGGCATCAATCTTGCCAAAAAATTAAAAAATAAGCCTGTCGAAGTATTGATGCTCGATAAGCATAATTACCATACTTTTCAGCCATTGCTTTACCAGGTAGCTATGGGTGCTATTGAGGCTGATTCCATAGGCTTCCCGGTGAGACGAATATTTACCAACCAAAAGAACTTTACATTTAACCTGGCCGAAGTAAAATCGATCAATCCTGAAAAGAATACTGTAACCACTGATATAGGCGAAGTTTCTTATGACTACCTCGTTATCGCAACAGGCGCTAACACGAACTTTTTTGGGAACAAAGAAATTGAGCATTATACCATGCCGATGAAGAACATCAGCGAAGCTTTGAATATCCGTAGCTTTATGCTTCAAAATCTTGAAAAAGCTGTTGTTACCACTGATCAAAAAGAAAAAGATGCTTTGATGACCTTTGTGGTAGTAGGAGGAGGCCCGACGGGAGTAGAGTTATCCGGTGCCCTCGCTGAAATGCGCAATAAGGTTTTATGTAAAGATTACCCCTCCCTTTGTGAAGAAGATATGAGAGTTTTCCTGGTAGAAGGTAAGCCTGTAGTACTTGGGGCCATGTCGGCTGCTGCATCAGTTGCTGCTAAAGCGGGGCTGCTCAAAATGGGCGTGGTTATTTATAATGGTGTACATGTGCAAAGCTACAATGGCTGTGAACTAAAGATAGACGATGGTACGGTGATAGAAACCCGGAATGTATTCTGGGCAGCGGGCGTAATGGGCGAAATGCCCGAAGGCCTTACTAACGGGACTATCACCAATGGGAAAAGAATACTTGTTGACGAAATTAACAGGGTACAAGGCTATCAGAATATATTTGCCATTGGCGATGTATCAGCCATGATCACGTCGGAAAGGCCTAACGGTATACCCGGTATGGCACAGGGTGCTATACAAACAGGCCAGCACCTGGCTAAGAACCTGGTGCATATTATCAATGGCGAACCAACTGTTCCGTTTAAATATTGGGATAAGGGTTCATTAGCTACGGTTGGTCAAAATAAAGCTGTAGCCGACATATGGAAACTACATTTTCACGGCTTTTTTGCATGGCTATTGTGGATGTTTGTGCACCTGATGTCGCTAATGGGCTTTTCCAATAAGCTAAGTGTATTGGTAAGTTGGGCGTCAAAATATTTTGTAAGGAATACCGACAACAGGTTAATTGTGCGGTTTTTTAACACGGAGACCCGAATGACTGACCCAGTCTCGAAGTAGGTTATTTTGTTTGTCCGTCCGGTAATTTGCTCATGTAGTCGGCTATTTCCCGTTCGTTGGTATCATGGCTTTGTGAAAGCGAGTGAATAATATTTTTTTGTTCCTGTTCGCTTCTGTTCTGGCTCAACTTTTTTTTGGCCTGCAAATCCGTTACTTCTATTTCAAAAGCAACGATGCCCTTCATCATCTTTGATTTATACTGCTCTGATAGACCGCCCCATTGCTGCAAATACTCCTTATCATAAAATTCAATAGTGTGCTGCAATAATTCAGCTTTTTTAGCTTCTTCCTCAATTATCTGCGCCTTACCATAAGCATGCACGGCGATGTAATTCCAGGTAGGAACATTTTCCTCTTTCTCGTAGTTTTTGGGAGAAATATAAGCATGTGGCTCAGTAAAAATAACTAAAGATGTTTTATCAAATACCTGCTTCCATTGCGAATTGGCTTTAGCAAAATGCGAGCGCAGCATCACCTTATCACCTTCCTGTTTTACAAGAAACGGCAGGTGTGTCGCTACCGGAAAACCATCCACTGACGTGACAATAGTCGCAAAGCTATACCGCTGCATGAAAGCGATGATCTCTTGTCCGTCCGTAAATGAGTTGAATGAGGGGATGTACATTTTGCTATGAGTTGATTAAGTTAGATTGAGTTGGATTAGGTTGATTCGGTTTGGCAATTTAATTAAACTTTACGTTTCTAACTAAATCAACTTAATCAACCACTTAACTCAATCAACCGATTCCAGCATTCGCTTCAATACCGCCTGCGCTGCCCACACACGGTTTCCCGCTTCGTGGACTACTACGGAGTTCTGCCCGTCCAATATCTCATCAGAAAGCTCCAAATTGCGCCTGACGGGTAAGCAATGCATCACTTTGGCGTTATTTGTATCTTTCAGTTGGTCATTGGTGAGCATCCAATCTTCGTGACCGCCAAATACTTTACCGTAAGGCTCATAAGCCGACCAGTTTTTCACATAGATAAAGTCTGCATCAGCCAAAGCTTCATCCTGGTTGTGGGTAATGGTTGCGCCATTAGTAAAGTCGGTACAAAGTTCATATCCTTTGGGGTGAGCGATAGTAAAATCGACATCAGCCTTGCACATCCACTCAGCAAAGGAGTTTGGCACCGCCTGAGGTAATGCTTTTACATGCGGTGCCCAGGTCAATACTACTTTGGGGCGTGGTTTGGTTTTCAGTTCCTCAATGGTTACCAAATCGGCCAAACTTTGTAAAGGGTGACGCGTAGCCGACTCTAAACTCACCACAGGTACACCGCAGTATTTTACAAACTTGTTGAATATATTCTCACTGTAGTCATCATCACGATCTTTTAAGCCCGGGAATGAGCGTACACCAATAATATCAGCATATTGGCCTAACACAGCAGCAGCCTCCCGGATGTGCTCCACAGTACTGCCATTCATCACTGCGCCGTCCTGCAGTTCTAATGCCCAGCCTTCTTTGTCCATATTCAGCACCATTACATTCATGCCCAGGTTAAGTCCGGCTTTTTGGGTACTCATGCGGGTACGCAGACTTGGATTAAGAAAAACCAATCCCAAAGTCTTATTCTTACCTAAATGCTGATAATCATAAGGGTTTTGCTTCAGGTGCAAAGCCTCTTTAACAAGCGATTGAACATCGGCGACATCGTTTACAGACGAAAAAAGTTTCATAGGCGCCTAAGAGTATTTATTGTGTTATGGTTGAATGATTTAATACAGTAGCAAAGGCCTCTAAAAATCTGTCGGCATGTGCCTTGGTCAGATTTAAAGCAGGTAATAGCCTGATCACATTTGGCTTAGCTTCGCCAGTGAAAATATGATGCTTGAATAATAAGTCCTTACGCACGTGAGCCAGTTCTGACGGCAATTCAATACCGATCATTAAGCCACGACCACGTACTTCCAGCACCTGTTCAAATTTCTTTAGCTCATCAATCAGGTAACCGCCAACTTCAGCAGCATTTTGCATCAGTTTATCGCGCTCCATCACTTCCAATACGGCTAATCCAGCAGCACAGGCCAAATGGTTACCGCCAAACGTAGTACCCAGCATACCATAAGCGGGCTGAATTTTTGGCGAAATAATAATACCACCTATAGGAAAGCCGTTACCCATTCCTTTAGCCATGCTGTAGATATCTGCGTTGATGCCCGCAAAATCGTGTGAGAAGAACTTTCCTGTCCGTCCGTAACCGCACTGAACTGAGTCTGCAATAAACACCGCATTATGCTGATCACAGAGTGACCTGATTTTTTGCAAAAACCTCGCGCTGGCCACCTGTATGCCACCTACGCCTTGTATGCCTTCAATAATTACCGACGACACTTCATTTTCGGCAAATGCTTTCTCCAAAGCTGCTTCATCGCACCATGGCAAAAAGATCACATTGTCAGTTTCATTAATTGGCGCTACGATTTTTGGGTTATCAGTAACCGCTACCGCCAATGATGTCCGTCCGTGGAACGACTTGTGGAAAGCGATCACTTTCTTTTTGCCATTGTAGAACGATGCCAGTTTAAGCGCATTCTCATTAGCCTCAGCACCCGAGTTACATAAGAACAATTGATAATCATCCTTACCAGATACCTTACCCAACTTCTCAGCCAACTCCTTTTGCAAAGGGATCTCGATAGAATTTGAATAAAACCCTATCTGATGTAACTGATCCTCCAATCGCTTTACATAATGAGGATTGGTATGTCCGATTGAAATAACGGCGTGACCGCCATACAGATCAAGGTACTCAGTTCCCTTGTCATCATAAACCAAACTTCCAACACCTTTTACAATGTTGATCGGGTTGATTGGATATACATCAAATAGTTTCATCCTTTTAGCTGAATGCGGAAAGCTTAAAGCAAAAAGCTTTTTGTTTCCTTGTTATCAATATAATAGTTAAAATCCTCTTCTTCTTTATCTCCCATGTCCGTCATCCTTCTCCTCGCAATGACGTTCTGGGTTTTACCTTTAACCCTAAAAAGCCGTTGCCTTCAATCTCAAACCCGCTGTTTCGTCTAAACCAAATAACAAGTTCATGTTCTGAACCGCTTGTCCAGACGCGCCCTTTGTTAAATTATCAATAATGCTTGTTATCAATAGTTTGCTTCCATGCTTGGCAACCTGTATAAAGCATTTATTGGTATTTACTATTTGTTTCAGGTCAATATTACGACTGGTCACATGGCTAAATGGGTGACCAGCATAATAATCCTCAAACAATTTCAATGCCTCATCGCCTGACAAATTGCTATCCATGTAGATACTGGCAATAATACCGCGAGTGTAGTCGCCACGATAGGGCACAAAATTTATTGTCCGTCCGTAACCCGGTTGAAGTTGTTTAATTGATTGTCCAATCTCTTTCAAATGCTGGTGATCAAATGCTTTGTAGATCGACAGGTTATCGTTTCTCCAGGTAAAATGAGTAGTAGCTGACGGACTTTGTCCTGCGCCTGTAGAACCAGTTGTTCCTGTAATATGTATCTCGTCGTTAAGCAGTCCTTTAGCAGCCAAGGGCAATAAACCCAATTGTAAACAAGTTGCAAAGCAACCCGGATTGGCTACATTTTGCGCTGACTTTATAGCATCCCTGTTTAACTCAGGTAATCCGTAAACAAATTTCTTGTTATTAAGCTTTGAATTTGCGGTTAATCTAAAATCCTGACTTAAATCAATAATCTTAATATCATCGGAAATAGGGTTGGCATCCAAAAACTTCTTCGCATCACCATGCCCAACGCATAAAAACAATACGTCTATATCATTGGATAGCTCGCTGGCAAACTTCAGGTCGGTATCACCGAATAGGTCGGTATGAACCTCGTAGACATGATTGCCGGCATTGCTGTTGCTGTGTACAAAAGCGATGTCAACATTGGGGTGGTTGACCAATATCCGCAGCATTTCGCCGCCTGTATATCCTGCTCCGCCAACTATGCCTGCCCTTATTTTATTTGATGTTGATCCTGTCATTTTTTGTAGATGGTGTGGAGTAGAGTATAAATTCCAGGTCGGTAGTTTCCTTGTTGCTGATAAAATGCTTTTGTCCTGGTTTTATCTCAATACCCTGTTCCGGCTTCAGCTCACTTTCAACCCCATCGATAGTAAAAGTTGCCTTGCCTTTAATAATAAAAAATACCTGGGTTGCCTTTTCGTGATAATGCAACTGCTCGGCTGTATCCGGCGGCATCAATTCCTGTTTAACTGATAATGCGTCCGAATCTATAAAGTTCCATCCGTAGCAATCATCGCCCCATTTATAGTGGCTTGTGCATTCGCTTTTTGAAAAGACAGGGTTATCCATTATTCTGATTGATTTACTTTGTGATAGATCATTACCTGGTTGCCAAATATTTTGGAGAAACCTTTAACATCTTCGCCCGTCCAGGCATTGTTCATCTCACCATAACTGCCAAACTTGCTCGACATCAGATCATGTTTCGACTCGATACCTGTTACCTGGAAGCGGTATGGATTCAGTTGAACAAACACTTTTCCGGTTACATTATGCTGTGTATCGGTTAAGAATGCCTCAATATTGCGCATAATGGGATCGTGGAACTGCCCTTCGTGCAGCCAGTTACCGTAGAACGAAGATAACTGATCTTTCCAAGAAAGCTGCCACTTGGTCAATACATGTTTCTCTAAAGTATGGTGCGCCTTGATGATCACCATCGGAGCTGCAGCCTCAAAACCTACACGGCCCTTGATACCGATAATGGTATCGCCCACGTGGATATCCCTGCCGATGCCATAAGGCTGAGCAATAGCCTGCAATGCCTGGATAACTTCGGTTGGATGATTATATTTTTTTCCATCTAAGCCCACCAATTCACCTTTCTCAAATTCAAGTTCGATGTTTCTTGTGCCTGATTGTGTCATCGGAGTAGGCCATGCGTCTTCAGGTAAACCTAAATTTGATGTCAGCGTTTCTTTCCCGCCAACCGATGTGCCCCAGATACCTTTATTGATAGAGTATTTAGCTTTCTCGAAGTTCATATCTACACCGTGCTTTTTCAGGTATTCGATCTCTTCTTCGCGGCTTAGTTTCAGGTCGCGGATGGGAGTGAGGATCTGCACATTAGGTACCAGTATGTTGAAGATCATATCAAAACGTACCTGGTCGTTGCCTGCACCTGTACTACCGTGTGCTACATAGTCAGCACCAATTTCTTTGGCGTAGTTAGCTATTGCTGTAGCCTGGCTTACACGTTCAGCACTTACCGATAGCGGGTATGTGTTGTTCTTTAACACATTACCATAGATCAGGTAGCGTACGCAGGTATTGTAATAGTTCTCCGTTTCGTCAACTACATGGTGCGAAGTTACGCCCATGCGATAGGCACGTTGCTCTACATGGTATAATTCGTCGGCACTAAAGCCGCCGGTATTTACAATCACTGAGTGAACCTCAAGGCCCAGATCGCGTGTTAGATAAATGCAGCAGAAAGATGTATCTAATCCTCCACTATAAGCCAGAACTACTTTTTTCTTCATTGTTTTATTTGGGGTGAAAGCTGCGAAACAAAGATCGTTATCCTAATAACATAGCTTTCAGTTCATTAATTGTTACTTTAATATTATTATTTGAAATTTTGTCCGTCCGTAACTGAGCGAAATTACCCTTTCAGTTCAAAACTAAACTTCTCCATGCGTCTTTTTATCGCGTTTTCAATACGCTCCAATAGGGTAGCCTTATGGGTAATGCGCTTCATTTTGTCTTCGTATTCCTTTTGCTTTTCTGCAGGATCAAACAGCATGGCGGTGCACATGCAGTTCTTGCGGTCCTTGCTGGTCAGGATATCGTAGTTGACACAGCTTTTGCATCCTTCCCAAAATTTTTCATCCTGGGTAAGCTCCGAGTAGGTTACAGGTTCATAACCCAGGTCTGAATTGATCTTCATTACTGCCAACCCTGTGGTCAAGCCAAATATCTTAGCGTCAGGGTATTTGGTGCGGGATAGTTTAAATATCCTTTCCTTGATCGCCTTGGCCAGACCTGACTTGCGAAAGTTTGGGTTAACGATCAAACCTGAATTGGCCACAAACTCACCGCTCCAGGTTTCGATATAACAAAAACCTGCCCAGGTCCCGTCTTTATGAAAAGCGATAACCGCTTTGCCCTCGAGCATTTTATTAGCTACATATTCTGCAGAACGTTGTGCAATGCCTGTACCACGTGCCTTGGCCGATTCAGCCATTTCATCACAAATCTGTTGTGCAAAATCGACATCCTGTGCTGATGCAACCCGAATATCAAAATCTTGTATAGTCATTTAAGTAGTAAGAATTAACGTTAAAATTAAAGCGTTGCCGCCAATACGTAATCAGATGGATTTTTGTTGATGAAGTTTAATGCAACCTCTATCATGGGTCAATAGCAGAGCGTAAATTAAACCCGGGGGATGTAAAGCCTTCGTCGTGAAGGGGCATATTCAAAAACAGGTGCAACCAAAGCAACAGCAACCGGGGCGAATATTGCCCTGATAACGGTATTAAATATGCTTTGCAGTTTCATTTTAAAGCTTGTTTTTGTTATGTTTTAATTTTTGTGCAAAGTATCGCATTAATTTTTACTTATGCAAGAAAAAATGTGTTTAATGTTGATAGGGTGACTTTGGGGGTGGTTGATTGAGTTGGATTAAGTTGATTTGGCTAAAATAATCGGGTTAACATAAAATCAAAGCGCAACCTGAACATTAATTTCTGAACCCGGTGTCATTGTAAAACTTACCCGACAATATATCTTCGATCATCGCTTTAAAGTTTTTTGAGATCATTTTATCATTATTCAAAGTATTCAAAAGTGCTATTACTTTGGGGTTAGTATAATTATCTGCAATAACTCTTTTCTTTAAAAAATCACGTATAATAATTAACTCCAGGGTATTTTCCGATATCTTGTGTTGATCATACAATTCAGTATAAATTCTGCATAGCTCAACATAATCGTTGATATTGAGTTTTTGTATTGAAAAGACACAAATGACTGCCTGGTCTTGTGTAAATTGCTCTTTCGATAAAAGCTTTTTTACATCTTCAAAATAACTTGAACTATGTTCATAGATTTCTACAAATGCTTTATTAGCTATCAATGCTCCATACCATTCAAGCCCTGGCATACCCTTTTCTACAACATTCATTAAGCTGTCGAAATTCTTTTTCTTATAAGTGGGTTTTTCTTTATCAGAAATTTGACTGTGATTGGAACAAGAATATAATGCTACACAAATGACTGAGAGTTCTAGATAATTTAATAAAAAGCGCCTCATACTATTCTCGATAATATCCTTTTATCAACTTAATCAACTTAATCAACCTAATCAACCATTCAACTTCCTCACAATATCGGCAATGATCATATCCGCATGTATGCGCGAGTTTTCAATAAACCATAAATGCGTATCCATACCGCCGCATACTACGCCTGCAAGATAGACGCCTTTAAGGTTGGTTTCCATCGTATCGTGATTGTAATGCGGGAGACATTTTGCATCGGTTGAAAGGTGAATGCCGATCTTTTTCAGAAAGTCAAAGTTGGGCCGGTAGCCGGTCATCGCCATTACATAATCGTTGGGGATGGTAATTTGTCCGTCCGGGGTTTGGATATCTACTTCGTTTTCGCGCACAGCGGTCAAATTTGAGTTGAAATAAGCTTTGATGCTGCCTTCTTTTATACGGTTAATAATATCGGGCCTTACCCAGTATTTTACCCGGTGGCTCACTTCGTCACCACGGATCACCAAAGTTACCTCGGCACCTTTACGATAAGTCTCCAAAGCTACATCAATAGCCGAGTTGCTTGAGCCAACTACTACCACCTTTTGCAGTGCATAATAATGCGGGTCCTGGTAATAGTGTTTTACTTTTGGCAGGTCCTCGCCGGGGATATTCAGCTTAACTGCAATATCATAAAAGCCTGTAGCAACGATGATGTTTTTAGCCTCATAGGTAGCTTTTGAAGTTGTTATCTTATAATGTTTGTCCGTCCGTTCTACTGCGGACACTGCTTCAAATAAATTCACTTTAAGGTGATTGGAGAAGGCCACCCTGCGGTAATACTCCAAAGCCTCGGCCCGTTTGGGTTTGTTGCTGATGGTCACAAAGGGGATACCGCCTATCTCAAGCAACTCGGACGTGGAGAAGAAGGTCATAGTAGAAGGGTAGTTGTACAGCGAGTTGACCAGGCAGCCTTTTTCAATAATAATATAACTTAAGCCGGCCTTTTGTGCCGATAATGCACAAGCCAAACCTATGGGGCCACCGCCTATAATGAGTATATCAAGCATGTTTTTTGTTAAAAATTATCGACTAGTACGTCGCCGTATTCCTTTACCCGGTTAAAAACTGACCGTGCAAAGGTACAGGTAGGCAGAATTTTAAAATTGTTTTCGCGGGCATATTTTACACCAGCTTCCACCAGTTTTTCGCCCATGTGATGACCCTGCAGTTTATCGCTTACCTCTGTATGGTAAATGTTCATCAGGGCGCCATCGCGTACCAGGTAGCGCATTTCGCCCAGGCGTTCGCCGTTGTCATCTATGTAAAAAGCGCCTGCATGGTGGCGTTCTTCATTCTTAATCTCCATTAATGCAAAAATAATTGAGTACGGTAAATGTAAAGCATCTGCCTAACATTTATCTTAACGCTATGTAATAAGTTAATTTGATTGCTGAAACCCAGAAGATATTTTGAGCCAGACCGTCCTTGCCGAAGGAAAATAAAAAAAGGGTAAGCTACTTTTATCGCACCGCTACAACCCTCTACCCTTGCTGCGTTCCCACCCTGGGGGAGTTCAAGAGGAGCTGGTCGTAAAAGACTTACCCCGGCACAAAGATATACAAAAGGTTGAATTGGGTTAAGAAAAAGTTAAAAAAGGACTTAGTAGCTGATTGTTTGATGATTAAATACCCTTGTCATACTGAACGCAGTGAAGTATCTGTCGCGAATGGTATCTTGATTACCTGAATTTGTATGTTAGATTCTTCGGTTCAATGACAAATATCAGTTCCACACAAAATCCCGTTATAGATTCTTCGCTCTCGCTCAGAATGACAAAAACGAAATGTTGTTATTTTGTCCGTCCGTAACTGACTAAAACTACCATACTTGTCATACTGAACCTGCCTGCGGTAGGCAGGCGCAGTGAAGTATCTGTCGCGAATAGTATCTTGATTACCTGTATTTGTATGTTAGATTCGTTACTCCTGCTCAGCATGATAATTAGGATTAACTATCTATTCTTTTAGGGGGCCATTCCATAATATCATAATTCAGAAACCTCCATTCAGGGTTTTCCTCGGCAATAAATTTATTTTTCTTATCTCTCGTCCAACCCTTTATCTCTTTTTCTCTTTCTATAACATGATTAACGTATTGATACCTTTCAAACCATACCAGGTAAAAGCATTTGTATTTACTCGTAAAGCTTTCCTTTTGATCGATGCCAAAATAGTGCTCGCATAGACGTCGCTCTAAATCATTTGTGACGCCTGTGTATAATACCGTTTGGTTAAAATTGGTGAGAATGTAGGTATAGAAATTGTAATGGCGCATATTGCTCGTTGGTTCAATTATAAGTTTTAGGTAATAACAACATCCCGTTATAGATTCTTCGCTCTCGCTCAGAATGACAAAGGGGAAATTAAGGTTTCCGCTTAAAACAAACTCGTCTGCTGGCTCGCACTATAATTTCCGTGCAGCGGTTTTAGTAACGATTGCTTTGGCGGGGCCTCGCTTACCAGGTGTTTGGCCTCGAAGGGCAGCTCCATAAACAGTTCCCAATGGGCAAAGGTGTTTAATGCTTCACGGTGCAGAACGGTTAATTTGTCTATCTCGAAATCCTCTACCCATTTTACCTTTTTGAAATGCGGCCACAGCTTATCAAAATCATTTTTGTGGATATTGCGGGCTATGGTAATATGCGGCACCAGGTAATCTTTTATATTCAGGTTCTTTTTAAGCGCTTTGAACCATTGCGTGGTGTATTGTACCGACCGTATTTTGGCATACAGCGTGCGGTACTCGTCACCGTGACTAAAAAAGTCGAAGCCATCCATAGTGAGGGTAACTGGGGGTAGTACCTTTATCTTCGCCTTTAACCCGTTAATCTCAGGCTCGGCCATGTAGGGCTTGCGGCGTGGCATAGATTTGATGCTGATATCGGGCCGCGACTGGAAGCATTCATTTGCACCTATAATTGCCGCAGCATCAGCCTTATGATTTTTTATCTGCTCTGTAATGCCGCCCGCCGGAACCAACGACATCATGTAATCTGCATAACCTTGCATACCGTTATTATTTTGAGGGATATAAATATGCTAAATAATTTAGTATTTATGCAAATTTATTTTGAGATAGTTCTGTCCGTCCGTAACTGAATGAATCCATCATACTTGTCATACTGAACCTGCCTGCGGTAGGCAGGCGCAGTGAAGTATCTGTCGCGAATCCTATGTTGATTACCTGCATTTATATGTTTATGTTAAGAGATTGACGGTTGATTATAAATTGACGATCCTGACAAAGTCCTGTGTTTAGATTCTTCGCTCTCGCTCAGAATGACAAGGGGAAATGTTGTTTTGTCGTGCATAACACTAAAACAAACTCATCTGGTTAACATCAACCGCTTTTTTCTTCTCCTTTTCCGCTTTCTTATCAATCAACAAATTCCATTCAGGCTTACCCCTGAAGGGTATATCTGCAAAATGCCTCCACTTCTTATCATGCCCATAACTTTCGCGCTGCAGTATGGTTAAACGCTTTACCTCGAATTCATCGTTCCAGCGGCGGCCTTTAAATTTTGGCCATAGCTTTTTAGCCTTTTCATTCGGCACCTGCCTGGCAATGGTGATATGCGGTACCGATTTCTTCTCGTTTAAGGCCTTTCTTAATCGCTTAAACCAGTCTTCCATTTGAGGTGTCGACTTGATGGCGGCATAAATAGTGGTATAATCCGTAGGCAAAAATGTGGCAAAGCCATTGATCTGCATAGTAAATGGCTCTAATAGGGACAATTCTTTTTCCAATTGACTGAATAAAGGCTCAGTCCAAAAAGATTTTTGCCGGGGTAAACTTTTCATGGTGATATGCGCTTTGCCGTGCATCCCCTCAAAGTCGCCAATAAGTCGTACGCTGCTTTGCTTAAATTTCTTTACCTGGTCAGCAATAATTGCAGGAGGCGAAAGGATGATCAAATAATCTTGGTAAGCTTCCATATTCAAAATTACTAAATATTTTAGTAAATGATATGATATTTTGTTTTGTCCGTCCGTAACTGCCTGGAATTATTATAATCCGATTTGATCTTATAAAAACACTGTAAAATTATTGCTATGATTATTAGCAATTTGTGATTTACAAAGAGCCACAGGGCACATTAGTCGGTCTTTTTTAGTATATTTGTAATGAACATAATCTCTCCGGATTTAATTAATCAAAATCAATTCCTTGTCTTTTCATCACTTTCTCTCAGTTACGGACGGACAAACAAGCTTAAAGCAAAAAACTAAAGCTGAAAGCATCACCATCACTCATAGCCAATGACTATTGACTATTGACCACACTGATCTTCCCCACCATAAGAAGATGAAAGTCTCACTATACTATTATAGTAGGCTATTGGGGGAGTATTTTCGTATTTTCTTTAAGAAGATATTCACCTTAATTAAGTTAACTATTTATTTGATAGTAATTTATAAATATTTACTACTAAATAAATGTTAGTCCGTCTGTATTGCCCGACCTATTGGTCAGCAAACATACCGACAAACATTTATTGGAGATGGGTGGGGTTCTTTTATAGTTACGGACGGACAAAAAGAGGTGAAAGGTAAAAGGTTAAGGGCTGATTAATTTGCTAACTCTTATAAAGTTATGGACGGACAAAATTACCATCCTGCATTGGCGTTAATATGAATTCTGATACCTTTCGCCTTTATCCTTTAACCTTTCTGTCAAATACTAAAATTATTAGCATAAATCAAAAAAAGTTACCACATTTGTACTGTGGAAGCCAAAAGGTATATTATGCATATCGACCTCGATTCGTTCTTCGTGTCGGTGGAGCGTAAGTTTAATCCTGAGCTGATTGGCAAGGCTATTATTATTGGCGGCAATGCCGACAGGGGCATAGTAGCAAGCTGCAGTTACGAGGCGCGTAAATATGGGGTGCACTCGGGTATGTCGTCGCGCGAGGCGTTTAAACTGTGCCCGCATGCTATATCGGTTCGTGGCAACCATCATCTGTACTCGGAAGCATCCAGCCAGGTCACCAAAATTATTGACGAGATGGTGCCCCTGTACCAAAAAGCCTCGGTTGATGAGTTTTATATCGACCTGACAGGTACAGACCGCTTTTTTGACCCTTACAAACTGGCATCGCAGGTGCGGCAAAGGATTATTAAAGAAACCGAGCTGCCAATATCTTTTGGACTGGCATCGGGCAAGACTGTCGCCAAGATGGCCACCAACCGGGCAAAGCCAAACGGTCAATTATTTATACCGCATGGCAGGGAGATGGAGTTTTTGGCGCCAATGCCCATATCGGCCATACCCGGGCTGGGGGAGAGCACCGCAAAGAAGCTATACGAATACGGCATCGAAAAAATAGGCGACCTGCAGCGGGTGGAGCTGCGCTTCCTGCAAACGGTATTTGGAAAAAACGGACTCTGGATGTATAATAAGGCGAGGGGAATAGACTCCGGCGAAGTAGTGCCACACTCAGAACGGAAATCGATCTCGACAGAATGCACCTTCCATACTAACGTATCGGACGGACGGACACTGGAATCAACCCTCGTATCAATGACTGAGGAGCTGTCATCCAAGCTTCGCCGTGAAAATAAGCTGGCGTCGTGCCTGGCAATAAAGATACGTTACGCTAACTTCGAGACGCATACCCAGCAGGAGAAGATAGCACTCACCGCAGCGGAACATATCCTGATACCAGGCATTAAAAATCTGCTCAAAAAATCATGGAACAATCACCGGCCTGTGCGCTTGATAGGGGTGAGGCTGAGCCAGCTTTGCACCGGCAGTTACCAGATCAACCTGTTTGAGGATAACGAGGAGCAGATCAAGCTGTACCAGGCCATGGATAGCATCAACTTTAAATTTGGCGATAAAACAGTATGCCGCGCTGCGGGTATGGAGGTGGGAACGAGGGGCTTTAATCCGTTTATGAGGGGGTAGGTGAGCAGGTTACATGATCCACAGTTCGTTTTTATCCTTATCGGCGTAACCCCATTCCTCATCTTTACCTAATTCTTTACTTTTTACGCTGTCATCTTTCAATACAATGATCACCATCAATATGAAAATGACGGGGAAAGACAAGTATAGCAAGCCGGTTAATAGCGCTGAAGATAAATAGTTGGGCACTACATAAAGCACGATAAGATAAATTGTTGCCCATGTTATAGCGGTGGTGGCTTTCATGGCATCGGGATTTATTGTACAACAACTGATTGATTCTGAAGTTTTAATATCAGCTTAAAACACAATACAATTTAGCAATTTTCAGCAGCAATACGTCATTATAATTCCTTCTTCATCAAAATATCGGTCTGCTCATCACTACCTACCAAAAACTTATGACTGCCAAATGCTTTGAACCCGTTGCGCTCATAAAAGCGTTGTGCAGCGAGATTATGCTCCCATACACCAAGCCAGATGTATTGCAGTTTTTCGTCTATGGCTTTATTTATGGCAAAATCTAACAGCTGGTTACCTATCTTTTTACCTTGCTGGCTTGCCAAAACATAAATACGCTCTATCTCCATAGCGTTCTCATCCTTAAACTCGGTTTGGGCCGATGAATAGTTCAGTTTGATGTAACCAACTTTTTCATCATCTATCAAGGCAAAATAGAATTGAGAGTGTTGGTTTTCTACTTCACTTAAAAGTTTATCGTAGGTAAAAGCTACGGATGTATAGGCCTCAAAATCATCTTTATTATTCAGGTGTTCAAAGGCATCGTAAAATGTCTTACGGGAAAGCAATAGGAGTTCCTCAGTTACGGACGGACAAACAAGCTGGAATTTAACCGGTATAAGCATATGCAAATATAGAGATCGTCTTTTTTTATTGCTGAATGGGTCTGCTTTTAACCTCAAAAAAGTTTAAAAAAGATGTTTGAGTGTGAAAAAATACTGCGTTTTTTAATGCACAGTTAATATTGTATGGCTTAATTTTGATCAGTAAATCTCCCCTGATCTTTTTACCTGCACCGATATTCACCTGGTATGCAACAGATTATTTATTAACACTTTAATTCCTACCAACATGAGCACACTATCAATTGAAAAAGGAGAGGTAGCATTGCCTTTCAGAAGCGACCCGGCAATCTCAAAAGAGGTTAAAGCATTTCTTGAAATACTGAACGGTGGCGGTGGTCCGCCATTAGAAACTTTGCCTCCGTTAGAAGCACGAAAAGTATTGGTTGATGCACAGGCATCGGCTAATGTAGATTATTCGGGCATAGCGGAATCGGAAAAGACCATTACTGCGAATGGTTATACCATCAAACTAAACATAGTTAAACCAGAAGGCGTTACTGAAGTTTTACCTGTATTCATCTTTATTCACGGCGGTGGCTGGGTATTGGGCGACTATCCTACCCACAAGCGCATGGTTCGCGACCTGGTTGTACTGTCGGGCTTTGCAGGGGTTTTTGTTAATTATACCCCAACGCCTGATGCAAAGTATCCAAGGGCCATCAACGAAATCTATGCAGCAACCAAATGGGTAGCCGAGCATGGTGCAGAAATTGGGGTGAACGGCAAGTCACTGGCTGTTGTAGGTAACAGCGTAGGAGGAAACATGACGGCAGTTACCGCACTCAAAGCAAAGGAAAATGGCGGCCCTGAAATAAAGGTACAGATCATGATGTGGCCTGTAACCGATGCAGCGGCTAATACCGAGTCGTACAGATTGTATGGCGAAGACCGTTTCCTGACCTCGTCGTTAATGCATTGGATGTTTGACCTGTATACAATGGATCCAGATGAACGCGAGGATATACACCTTTCACCACTACAGGCAAGTATTGACCAACTGAGGGGTTTACCACCGGCATTGATACAAGTAGCAGAAGCCGACATCTTACGTGATGAAGGTGAAGCCTATGGGCGTAAACTAGATGAAGCCGGCGTTAAAGTAACTACAGTACGTTACAACGGCATGATCCACGACTTTGGATTGTTAAACGCACTTGCAAATACAGCGCAGGTAAGGTCACTATTCAAGCATGCTGCTGCTGAGTTAAGGTATTATTTGAAATAAACTTTTGAGGTTAAAGCTGAAAGGCGAAAGGTAAAAGGTTTTATAGCAAAGAGCCTTTCGCCTTTCCCTAAACTATTCAAATTGCCCCTGCAACCGCTCCAGGCGGTCAATGATCAGGTCCAGCTTTTCTTCCTGGCTCTTAAATATGCGCTTTTTGTAGTAGAAGGTGAGGAACAGTATCCAGATAATGGTAAAGCTGTAGAAACCTATTTTATAGTAAACTGACGCGTTGTTTAATATCTCGACAAGGTAAAGCGATAAGCCCAAGCTAATAAGGAGCACATACAGGTAATAAAACCACCCGGCAATTTTAGCCTGGTTTTTTTGGTACTCTTTCAGGTCCTGCAGGTAATCGGTTGGGTTTTGGGTGGCATCGTGCTTACTTAATATGCGATAGTTGCGGATAATCCTGGCGGCATAGGCCATCATGGTAATAAGCATAATGAACAGGCCCACATAGGTTAACCACTGGAATACAAAGAACACCGTAATAACAAAAGTAAGCGCAACCATGGCTACCATAGCCACTATACCCCAATACAGCTGACTGGTGATACTGCGCACGCCTTTCTTTACCTGCTTCAGTGCCTCATCCACTGAAAGCTGGTCCTGCTTTGGCTGTCCCTGCCAAACGGACATCAAGTGCTCAAAGTCTTTCATAGTGGTTATACAACTCGGTTAATTTTTGTTTAATACGATATATTTTCACCCTCAGGTTGCCCTCTGATATACCCGATATATCGGCAATTTCAGGGTACGGCACTTCATCCAACACCATAGTAATGATAATTCTTTCTGATTCTTCCAACTTAGATATACACTTGTACAGCAGCGCTACCTGCTCATTCTTCTCCGAGTACTCTTCTCCCTTATTCTCAGCTATCTGTGGGGTCAGTTCATCCTTTGCCTGCCGCTTTTCAGACCGCAGGTAGGTTAAACATGTATTTACAGCAATACGATAGATCCAGGTTGATATTTGCGCCTGGTTACGGAATTTTTCCAGGTTTTGCCATACTTTCAAAAAAGTCTCCTGCATCAGGTCATTCGCAGCGTCATCATCGCCGGTATAGCCATAGCACAGGTGATATATCTTTTTTGAATTAGCTTCAAATATTTGCTTGAAGACTGCTTCCCTGGTATCCAATTCAGTTAACTTTTATTTTTAGATGGGTGTAATTGAAATTTGTTACAACAAGTAATCATTCATGTTAAGCCATTTCAGTTTTTCTTCTGCTTCGCCCACCATAGCATTAAAATCCTGGCTGTAATCAAACTGTAAATCTTCGTGCAATTTAGTTATCGCTTTACTTATTTTATCTAACTGGCGGGTTAATATTAACCGGAGAGGTTTATAGGATGATGACGCACGCCTGTCAACATATTGAATATAATTGCGGCAAAAGTTGATCAGCACCTCTATTTCAGCTTCTGCAGATGACATGAACTTGATATATTTATTCAATATCCTGAGTATTTTACGCAGACTTTTGGCCAACTGGTAATTGTTGTAGGGCAACTGGCTAAACATCAAACCGTTTTCAGCCATCAGGCTCTCCATAAATGCGCGCTCATTGTCAGCATTAAATAACAAATATCCCGTTAGTTCCTTATTCTCCTTTTTATATCGCACCAAACGCAGGCAAAGCTCCGTCAGCTGGGTATTATCCAGGTGCTGAAGTTCCTTTTTTATATCCGCAACGCCATAGGTTGGTATACTCATGCCCCTAACTTAATTATTTTAGCAAATAGTTGTAGCTTCGCACTTTCATTTTATGCAGAAAAAAAGCAGGCTTACCCTTTACATTATCGTCGCACTCATACTCGGCGTATTCACCGGTTACATTTACAATATCAAAGTTATTGATGACCTGAATAAAAAGATTAGCGTTGCCGATGCGAATATAAAAACAATCGACACACGATTGGCAGTATTGAAAGATACTACCTCAACTGAGTTTAAACAACTCAAATCAACCAAAATATCGCAAACAAAAATTAAAGCGGACAATAATACCACGATAAGCGACAAACTAGAAGGCTTTACCATTTTAAGCGACATATTTTTACGGTTGATCAAAATGATCGTAGCGCCATTGGTATTTACCACGCTTGTAGTTGGTGTTGCCAAAGTAGGCGATATTAAAGCAGTAGGACGCATAGGCGGTAAAACATTGCTATGGTTTTTAAGCGCCACACTGGTTTCTTTATTGTTGGGGATGCTCCTGGTAAACTTTTTTGAACCGGGTCAAACTATGCACCTTGCCTTGCCTGATAGCCATCTGGGGACAGACATTAAAAAGTCATCCCTTTCATTTAAGGATTTTATAGGCCACGTATTCCCTAAAAGTTTTTTTGAAGCTATGGCGAACAACGAGATATTACAGATCGTGGTATTCTCACTATTCTTTGGTGTAGCTACTGCCGGGATAGGTGATAAGGGCCATATCGTGATCAAGGCGATGGACGCCATAGCACACGTTATATTGAAAATTACCGGCTATGTTATGAAACTGGCCCCTGTAGCAGTTTTTGGTGCGATAACAGCCGTGGTAGCTAAGGAAGGCCTGGGGATTATAGCCACCTACGCTACTTTTATCGGTGAATTCTATTTTTCACTGGGACTGCTTTGGTTGATCATTGTATCTGCCGGCTTTTTTGTGCTGAAGGGCCGCGTATTTAAGCTTGTAGGCAACATAAAGGATGCCATGCTGGTGGCATTCAGCACATCCACCAGCGAAGCGGCCTACCCGAGGGTATTAATAGAACTGGAGCGCTTTGGCTGCAGCAATAAAATAGTAAGTTTTGTACTGCCGCTAGGCTACTCTTTTAACCTGGATGGCTCTATGATGTATATGACTTTTGCCTCGTTATTCCTGGCACAGGCATATGGTATACACTTATCATTTGGGCACCAGTTATCGATGTTGCTGGTATTAATGCTGACCAGCAAGGGTATTGCAGGTGTGCCCCGGGCCTCTTTAGTAGTAATCGCCGGAACGATGGCTATGTTCAATATTCCCGAAGCCGGTTTGGCTTTACTGCTGGGCATTGATCCGCTAATGGATATGGGGCGCTCAGCAACCAATGTGCTGGGCAACGTGATGGCAACGGCGGTAGTGAGTAAGTGGGAAGGCGAGCTTGGGGAACCCGAATTATTGAATTAGTGATTTATTGAATTATTGATTGAAATAATGGAAAATAATGAAAGAATAGACTTTGCTGAAGTATTTAAAAAACGAACCAAAAAGTTTGTTGTTGATAATATTAAATTCTTTAGAACACTACCTAAAACAGAAGAAGCTAAAATTATAGGCAGGCAATTATTGCGGTCATCATCTTCAGTAGGTTCAAATTATAGGGCAGCTTGCCGGGCTAGATCAAAAGCTGAATTTCACTCAAAACTTTCAACGGTTGTTGAAGAGGCAGATGAATCAGTTTTTTGGATGGAAGTTTTAATCGAAGCCGAAATAGTTAACAAGGAGTCGATAACTTATTTACTACAAGAAGGTAATGAAATATTAAAAATAGCTTCCGCATCCCGAAAGACTGTTTCAGATAAAAATAATCAATAATTCAGTAATTCAATAAATCAATAATTAAATGAGAGATTCCCGCTCGAAAAAAATATTCATGATCTGCGCGGTGGTGGTGCCCTTCGTGGCTTACTGTCTGTATTACTATGCACATGTTTTTAAAAATGCCCCTTATAAGTTTAGTGAGTTTGATTCGATGACATTCGAGTATGGTCCAGGGGCTGACAGTCTGGTGAACAAATACAGTTCTAAAACCGGCGAATATCAGTATGCAGATACGCGCGATTCAATCATAAAAATGAATCTTCATCTGCCTAAAGAGGAGCTCTTATATCTTCACAGAAAAGCTGCGGAACTTGGTTTCTGGGATTTCCCTAATGTAGAAATAGGGGATACTTCGGTCAGGCATAATGGAATGCGGCCCTTGCGATATGTAATAGAATTTAAATACAAGCGAAAAACCAAGAAAGTTATCTTCGATCAGTCCTTCAATGGCGACTACAGGTTAAAGGATGCCAACGAACGCCTTATCAAAGAGATAAAGCTTGTTTTAGCGAAGGAAGAGGGTAAGGAGAAAAATTGAGATTGGTTATGTAGTTGATTGAATGGTTGGATTAAGTTGATTTATATTAAAAATAATTAACTACTTAACTTAATCAACACAATCAACCATTCAACATAAAAAAGAGTTGTTATTTAAAAACAGAATTACTACATTTGCACCTCAAATTTTAAAACAATAATTAATAACCATGTACGCAATAGTAAGTATAGCAGGACAGCAATTTAAAGTTGCTAAAGACCAGCAGATCTTTGTACACCGTTTGCAGGGAGATGAAGGCGCTAGTATTGAATTTGACAATGTGTTATTAGCAGAAAACGAAGGTAAATTCAAATTAGGAACTGATTTGAAAAATGCTAAAGTATCGGCTAAGATCGTGTCTCATTTAAAGGGTGATAAAGTAATTATCTTCAAAAAGAAAAGAAGAAAAGGTTACAAAAAGAAAAATGGCCACCGCCAGCAATTTACCAAGATAGAGATCACAGGTATCACATTATAATTAAGTTTTAAACGTGGATTCTTAGTGATCCCATAAAAAATACAAGAAATGGCACACAAAAAAGGGGCCGGTAGCTCAAGAAACGGCCGCGAGTCACATAGCAAACGTTTAGGTATCAAAATATTCGGTGGTCAGCCGGCAATTGCAGGTAACATCATCGTACGTCAGCGTGGTACCCCGCACAATCCAGGCCTGAATGTAGGCTTAGGTAAAGATCATACCTTATTTGCATTGGTTGATGGTACAGTAGTTTTCAAAAAGAAAGCTGATAACCGTTCATATGTATCAGTAATACCTTTTGAAGCTGAACCAGTAGTAGAAGCACCAAAAGCAAAACCAGCTGCTAAAGCTGAAAAGAAAGTAGTTGAAGCTCCAAAAGCTGAAGCAAAAGAAGAAGCACCAGTTGCTGAAGCCCCTAAAGCAGAAGTAAAGAAAGCGGCTGCTCCTAAAGCTGAGGCAACAGAAGAAGCACCTGCTGCTGAAGCTGCTCCAAAAGCAAAGAAAGCTGCAGCTCCAAAAGCAAAAAAAGCTGATAAAGAAGAAGGCGCTGAGTAATCAGTTCTTCTATAAAATACAGAGCCCCGGTCTGAAAAAGATCGGGGCTTTTTTTATTCTCCCATTCCTGGATCTAAATAAATAGGCAAACTAATTTGATACCTGACAGGGTGACCATATTGCGTTGCCGGCTTCCATTTAGGCTACGCTTTGATAATTCGTTTGATCTCTGTAGTGAGTTTAGAGTAACGGCCGTCTTTTAGTGCTTTAATATGACTTACCTTGCCATCTTTTTCAATGATCATTTGGACAAGAAAGCGCCCATAGGCATCCTCTTTATTCTGGCCAACAGGATGAATATTCTTCGCTATAAAGTCAAAAAACTTTGTCATACCCCCGGCTGGCTCAGGCTCATGTTCAACAGCAGTATAAACCCGGGTATCACTTTTTAGGTCATTGGGTTCGTGAGCTTTTTGCGCTTTTGCTGATAAAGCACCCATTAATGCAATTAGTATAAACAGGGTTTTCTTCACACTATTCTATTATAACTTTCTTTATATAAAACACTTCCGGATCAATTACAGGGATCGTTTTACTATCCACCCGCAAACCTTTAGCATCAACCATCATGCGTTTGGTGCCCGCATCTGTCGCAATATCCAATGGCAGGAGCATGTCGATGTTTTGTAGCTGAATAAGGTATTTATTACCCGGAAGGGTTTTGATGTGTACTTCCAGTTTATTGGTTGTGCGCAGGTACAGGTCAAAAAATGGCTTAAGGTTGCGGCCCGCTTCTTTGCTGAAGAATTGCTCAACATCATCCGTGCTCACCAGGTTATCATAGGTGTATTGCGGACTGGTTACAAACTTTTTCAATGCCGGGAAGAACAAGCTATCGCCCATCACATAGCGCAGCGTATGCATAAAGAATGCACCTTTTGAATAGATATCATTGATATAGGCAGCTTCTTCGTCCATATCAGGATGCTGCACCACCGGTAGCTTGTTTTCTATTCCGAAAATACTGCGCTGGAATATCTTGTTGTAAGCAGCTTCTCCTTCAAACTCCCTGGTGTATAATGCGTCACCAAAGGAGCAGATGCCTTCGTGTATCCAGTAATCGGCCCAGTCTTTGGCGGTAACTTTATTGCCCCACCATTCATGGCCAAATTCGTGGTGCATCAGCCAGTCATAATCCTCACCGCCAATTTTCGTGTAGCGGAACTTATTGCCATAAGCTACCATGGTTTGATGCTCCATTCCCAAATGTGGTGTCTCCACCATGCCGATTTTTTCTTTGGCAAAAGGGTATTCGCCAAAGTATTTTTCCTGTTCGTGGATGGTTTTTACAAATACATCCAGGAAGTGTTCGGCTTTCCCGGCATGCTCATTTAAAACATAAAACTGAACAGTAGCTTTGTGGCCATCCACAGTTGTATATGACCGACTATAAACCTTGTAATCACCCACATTAAAAAGAATGCTGTAGTTATTGATGGTGTAGTTGGTCTTCCAATGATACGTAGCAGAATTGCCAGTCTTGGTAACCTTCTGCAATAGACCAGGTCCGGCTACTACCAGATCTTTAGGCACTGTAATGATCATGTCCACGCCTTCATTAGGTTCATCGGATGGATGATCTTTGCAGGGGAAGTATAACTTACCACCAGCGCCCTCGGCGGTGATAGCCATCCATTGATGCCCGGTTGAATCTTTTGTCCAGGTAAAGCCATCATCCCATGGCGGATTCTTGGCTACGTGGGGCTTGCCACCGTAAAGCACTTTTACACTTGCTTTTCCGGCAGGTAACTCCTTAACCAAATGAACACTAATCAGGCCATTTTTGTGATCAAATGGTTCGTCTTTACCATTTACCAGTACCTTATGTACATTTAAGGAATCCATCAGGTCAAAAAGCAAAACGCTGGTTGGTTTTGCCATGATCACATCAATTGTGGTATAGCCGTCAATTGCCTTCTTATCAAAATCGATATTTAAAGCAATTGTATAATGCTGCACATCCATAATGGCTTGTTCAGGTTTTAATTTGCCACCGGAGGGGAGGGTTTGGGCTATCGCGCTGACTATTATTAAAATCAAGATAAAGGAAAGTAGAAGCCTCTTCATAAGATCGCACATTAAAATCGTTATAGTTTAAATTCAACGGGGATATTATAATGCACACGGACATTATGGCCATTTTGTAATCCCGGATTCCATCTAGGGCTGCTTTTAAGTAGCCTAACTGCTTCAATGTCGCATTCTGTTGATATTCCTCGCAATACTTTAATGTTCGATATTGAGCCATCTATTTCAACTACAAAGCCTAAAAATACTTTTCCTTGGATGTTATCTTTTCGTGCATTATCAGGATAATTAAGGTTTTGCTTTATATACAAATTAAATTTTTCTCGTCCACCAACGAAGTCGGGTTCTTGCTGAACAGCAGTAAAAATTATTGATTGATTGACCGCAGAAGTGTCTGTTGGCTTATAGGGGTCCAATTTTATTTTGACATTAGGATCGGCCTGCAATGGGGCTTGTTGGGCATTAGCAATAAATGCACAAACAACAAATAGTAGAATTAATAAGGTCTTTTTCATACCCTAAATATACTCAATTCTCCCTCACCATCAATCCGTCGGCAAAGTCGCGCAGGTATTGTTTATGGGCATCGGGCAGGTTAATTGCATCTAAAGCAGCAAAGGCTTTGTCTGCATAAGTCTGCATCGCTTCTTCGGCATATTGCCTTATTTGTAATTGATTATATAGTTCAGTTATTCCAGATACTTTTTGTTTGGGATCAGCATCTGATTTGGTCAGCCACTTGGTCAGTTCAGACTTTTGAGAAGTTTTGGCAAGTTCGAAAGCTTTTAATAGCAAATAGGTTTTTTTATTGGATATGATATCACCGCCAACCTGTTTACCAAATTTTTCGGGGTCTCCATATACATCCAGTATATCATCCTGCAGTTGAAAAGCAATGCCTAATTGTTCGCCGAAAGTATGTATCAAAGCTGCATCAACCGTGGATGCACCGCCGATGAGTGCGCCTATCTTTAATGCCCCACCCAATACCACAGCTGTTTTTAGGCGTATCATGGTGATATATTCATCTATACCAACATCATTGCGGGTTTCAAACTCCATATCCAACTGCTGGCCCTCGCATACGCCTACAGCGGTTTCATTGAATATATTAAGTATCGGCCTCAATAACGATTCGTCAACCCGCATCATTAATTTATAGCCCTCAATCAGCATTACATCGCCGGAAAGTATACCTACATTGTCATTCCATCGCTCATGAACCGTAGTTTTTCCGCGGCGCAGAGGGGCATTATCCATAATGTCATCATGCATCAGGGTAAAGTTGTGAAACACCTCGATAGCCAAAGCAGGGGAAATTGCCTTTTTTACATCACCACCAAAAAGATCGCATGCCATCAGGAGCAGGGCAGGGCGCATGCGTTTGCCACCCAATGAAAGGATATATTTTATCGGCTCGTATAACTCTGCAGGATAGGCAGGGAAGTTAAGCTGTTTAACCTCGTTGCTTATAATAGCCTGCAGGTCGGTAAGTTTCTTCATGTTCAATTTTAAGTTGATTGAGTTGATTGGGTTAGATTAAGTTGATTGGGTTGCACCAGGGAAGAAAAAATAAAACTTAATCAACCACTTAACTCAATCTAACCTAATCAACTACTCCTGTACTAACGAAAAATCGATCTGTTTTTTAGTCAAATCGACATTTTTAACTTTGATCTTTACTTCATCACCCAATTGGTAAATTTTCTTTTTACGCTGACCAATTATAGCATAGTTTTTTTCATCCAGGGTATAAAAATCGTCTGATATATCACGCAGGCGGATCATTCCCTCGCATTTATTCTCAATTATTTCAACATACATGCCCCATTCGGTAACACCAGAAATAATACCCGTGTAGATGGTACCGATCTGATCTTTCAGGAACTCGGCTTGCTTGTACTTAACTGATGAACGCTCTGCATCTGCGGCCTTCTTTTCCATCTGTGAACAATGCTGGCAAAGCTTTTCATAGAATTCCGCATTGGCTGATTGACCACCATTCAGGTAATGAAACAGCAGCCTGTGCACCATCACATCCGGGTACCGGCGGATAGGCGAGGTAAAATGGGTATAATGATCAAATGCCAGCCCGTAATGACTGGTGGTTTTAGTGGTATATATCGCCTTCGCCATCGAGCGAATGGCCAATTGTGTCAAGACGTTTTGTTCCTTTTTGCCTTCTACATCTTCCATCAGGAAATTGAGCGACTTGGCTATTTCTTTATCCGATTTGGTATTAATGCGGTACCCAAAACGTGCCGCGAACTGCGCAAAACTCGCCAGGCTATCCGGTTTTGGTGAATCATGTGTACGATAAACAAAAGTATACTTCTGTTTACCCTTGCCTTTTTTGCTGACGAACTCAGCCACTTTACGATTGGCGAGCAACATAAAATCTTCGATCAGCTTATGGGCATCTTTACGTTCTTTTACATAAACGCCAGTCGGTTTTCCGCGTTCATCCAGTTTAAATTTCACTTCAGTAGTTTCAAAACTGATAGCACCGTTTTTGAACTTGCGTTCACGCAGTTTGTAAGCCAGTTCGTTTAGCTTTAGTATTTCCTTATCAAATTCACCCGATTGATCTTCTATAATCTGCTGCACTTCCTCATAAGTAAATCGCCTGTCGGAGTGGATCACTGTTTTACCAAACCATTCATCCACAACATGCGCTTCTGCATTTAATTCGAACACCGCTGCAAAACAAAGTTTATCTTCTTTAGGTCTGAGCGAACATAAGCCATTTGATAACCTTTCGGGCAGCATTGGGATCACCCTGTCAACCAGGTAAACGGAAGTACCACGTTCCAACGCTTCTTTATCCAAAGCCGAATCAGGTATAATATAATGTGCGACGTCGGCAATATGGACGCCTACTTCGAAATTGCCATTGGGTAAATATTTAAAGGATATAGCATCGTCAAAGTCTTTGGCATCAAATGGGTCGATGGTAAAAGTAAGCACCTCCCTGAAGTCCCGTCTTTTGGCAATTTCTGCCGGGGTGATAACATCCGGAATTTCTTCGGATTCATGTTCAACCTCTTTAGGAAATGAAAGCGGGAAACCATACTCTGCAAGTATGGCGTTCATTTCGGTATCGTTTTCGCCCTGGGTTCCTAAAATATGCTTGATACGACCGACCGGGTTTTTTGCTTCAGGCGGCCAGTCTGTAATCTCTGCTATCGCTTTTATTCCGTTTTTTGCACCATTCAGCTCGTTGATAGGGATGAAAATGTCGTGCATCATTTTACGATCGTCGGGAATAAAAAATGCAAAACGCTCCGAGAGTTTTACAATACCTGTAAACTCCATTTTATTACGGTGCAGTATCTCAATCACCTCGCCTTCTTTGCGTGTCCCCTTATTTTTTGCATATACATATACCTTTACGCGATCACCATTCAGTGCATTCCTGAGCTTGCGCGGGGCTACATAAATGTCGGTTTCGTCTTTATCCTCCGTAACGATGTAAGCAGAACCATCATTGGTCAAATCAACAATACCTTCAATAAAGGTCTTTAGGGTGCGCAGTTGAAATTTGCCATGTGAAACCTCTTTAAGTGCTTCTTTCTGTACTTCGTCTTTTATTATTTCAAGAATGATCTCCCGTGATTCGGGGTCATGGATATTCAATTTAGCCGAAACCTGCTTGTAGTTCCATGCAGCATTTCCGTTTTGCTCAAACACATCAAGCACCATTTGGGTAAGTACCTGTTTTATGGATGAGCTCTTTTTGTTTTTAGACATAGATAGAATTTGTGATCAAAGGTACGAAGATTGAATGAATGCGGAAGTCGGAATGCCGAATGCGGAAGTTTTTGTTAATACGAAAGTGATTAAATTCAAATGCGTGTGTTTTTAATATTAAAAAACATTGAATGACAATTTCGCAATTGACATTCCGACTTCCGCATTATTTACCCGGAATAGAAGCAATTAATTTCTTCGTATATTCTTCTTTCGGTCGATAATAAATATCATCCGGATCGCCGGTTTCGATGATTTCGCCTTTGTTCATCACCATGATACGGTCGGAGATATGTTTGATAACCGAAAGGTCATGGGATATAAAGATATAGGTCAGGTTAAACTCCTGCTGCAATTCGCGGATCAGGTTTAATACCTGTGCCTGCACGGATACATCCAAAGCCGAAACTGACTCATCACAAATAATAAATTTGGGTTTTAACGCCAAGGCCCTTGCAATAACGATACGCTGGCGCTGACCGCCTGAAAACTCATGGGGATACCGGTTAAAATATCCTACTGGCAGGTTTACTTTTTCCAGCAGTTCCAATACTTTCTGTTTGCGTTTGGTATTGTTTTCATACAACTGATGCACCAGCAAAGGTTCCATTAAGGAATCACCAATTGTGAGGCGTGGATTGAGGGATGAATAAGGGTCCTGGAAAATGATCTGGATATCGCGCCGCATATTCCGCATATCGCGCTTACCCAGTTTACGCAGATCGGTGTTTTCAAAATTCACATCGCCTGATGTTGGCTCTATTAGCCTTAAAATACTTCGGCCCAAAGTGGATTTACCGCAACCGGATTCGCCAACCAGGCCTAATGTTTCGCCGGGGTAAACATCAAAACTTACCTTATTTACTGCTTTTACAACATCATGCTTTTTTGAAAAAAGCCCTGAACCGACCGGGAACCAGGTGCATAGTTCATTTATCTTTAAGATAGGCTGCTGGGCATAGAGTTTTTCCTTTCTTTGCTTGATTTCTTTGTCAGGATAAACATATCGATCTCTGATAGTTTCAATGGTTACGGCCTTATTATCAGCATCTAAAAAATCAGCTACTATGGGCAATTTCTTTAAATGATGATCCGGTGACGGGCGGCAGGCCAGCAGTCCTTTTGTGTAGGGATGCTGCGGATCAGAAAATATCTTTTTAGCGCTTGCTTCTTCAACAATATCGCCTTTGTACATAACGATCACCCTATCGGCAATTTCGCTTACTACGCCCAGGTCGTGCGATATGAAGATCAAACTCATGTGGCGTTCGGCCTTTAATCTCAACAATAATTCGATAATCGTTTTTTGTACGGTAACATCAAGTGCTGTAGTGGGTTCATCAGCAATAAGTATCTCTGGGTCGCAGGATAACGCCATAGCGATCATTACCCTTTGCTTTTGCCCACCAGATAATTGATGCGGATAGCTGTCGAAAATAGCTTCCGGACGGGGTAATTGTACTTCGTTAAATAGTTTAATGGTCTTTTCCTTAGCCTCTTGTTTATTTACGCCTAAATGAACCCGGATGGCCTCTGTTACCTGGAAGCCGCAAGTTAGAACCGGATTGAGCGAAGTCATAGGCTCCTGGAAGATCATGGCGATACGGCTGCCCCGTATTTCGCGCATTTGTTCTTCGGAAATTTGCAAGATATTGATGCCGTTCAGCAATATTTCCCCGTCAATAACGGTATTGGAAGAATGATGAAGCCGCATAATAGCCAGCGAGGTAACCGATTTACCCGAACCTGATTCGCCGACAATACCAATGGTTTCGCCCTTTTTTAATGCGAATGAGCTATCCTTTACGGCTTCAACTAAACCGTTTTGTGTTTTGAACCGGACATTCAAGTGGTTTACCTGCAGCATTATTGTCCTATCAGGGTTATATAGTCATCATCAATTAATTGTTCGCCCCGGTACCGCCTGATCAGTTGTGCAGTGGCGACCACATCTTTCTGACAGTAAGTGGCAATGCGCTCCAGGTCATTTTCGTTCCAGTAAACGTGGCCAACCATACTGCCGTCAATATCATCCTTTGGTGTAGGAATATTAAAAATAGCAGTAAGCAGGCTTAGGGAAGTGTAGCTTTTATAATCTCCAAATTTCCATAATTCCATCGTATCCAGGTGGTAAACTTCCCAGGGCTTTTTACCGGATAATTCCAGTTGTGGTGGGATCTGCAAACCATTTATCAACATCCGGCGGCAGATATAGGGAAAATCGAACTCTTTTCCATTGTGTGCACATAATACCAGGTTTGCGGGTTGGGAGCGGAGAAGATCGCTGAATTTGATCAATAACTCAGTTTCATCGTGTGAGGCAAAGGATTTTATGCGCAAGCCAGTTGTCCTTGCTTTGGTAAAAATGCCTACCGATATACATATGATCTTACCGAACTCGGCCCAGATTCCGGCGCGTTCGTAAAATTCTTCTGCGGTTTCTTCTTTACGCTGGTATTGGGTCTTATGATCCCACAATTTCTGCATATGCTCAGGTAATTGGTCGTAGCTGCTGTATTGGGGTACAGTTTCTATATCCAATACCATCAGGTTGTTCAGGTCGTACTGTTCGAGCATTTGTGTACTATTTTATATTGGAGCAAGATAGTAAATTCAGTTTGCAGTTTGAACTACTTGGCCAGTACCTCAAAATTGATCTGCAGATTATTGCCGCTGCCGTCGACTAAAGTCAGCTTATGTTTGCCTGCCGGAGGGTTGAGAGCAACCTGGTGAAAATCGGTGGTTTCGCCGATGTACTTATCATCTAAATGCCAGAATATCTTTACGCCGACCTGCCGGTGAGCGGCATTGCAGATCATCCGGCCGCGACTGCCGTCGGCCTCCAGGGGTATGTACACCTTTGCACCATCTTTGGGGTAGATGAGTTCCATAGGGCTGCCTCTTCCGGCCAGGGCACAATCTGATCTGAATGCCGGGAGCACATGATACTGGTAGTTTTTCGTTTTGTAGTAATATTCCATAGAAGGTGGTAGCACAAACCATTTTTTGCTGACCATGTTCTCCGGCGAGGTGCAGTCGCCGGTTACCTGCCATTTGCTGCTTGCATCTAAATGAACCAGTTGGTGCCAGGGACAAACCGGTGCCTTTAAGCCACTTTTAGGCACCCATATATCATCGGTGTCTTCGCAATAATCTCCGGCGCGATAGCCACTTTGGTGGCATACCTTTATTTTGACCATCTCGCCGGCGGGCATATCAAACCAGTCGCGTGCTACAGGGAGCAGTCTGAATATTTCAAAGAGGATAGGGGCAGCCGTATTGATACCTGTCAGGTTAGGGCGGCCTTCTCCATCGGTATTGCCTACCCATACGCCGACTACATATCGTGGGGTAACACCAATTGCCCAACCATCGCGAAAGCCAAAGCTGGTGCCTGTTTTCCAGGCCACGCGCTGGGTTGAGCTGAATTGTTGCCAGAGCATTTCTTCACCGGGGCGCATTACTTCCTCCATAGCCTGGAAGGTGTAATAAATTGATCCGGCATCCAGTAATCCGTTCTTTTGCAGTTGCGGCTTTCGCGGTGGTTGGACAGCATATACCGGGCTGTGATAATCGGCAGTATCATACTTGCCGTTGTACTTATTATAGTGATTTAGCACCCGCGCCATATCGGCATAGGCACCGGTGAGTTCCCAAAGGGTGTTTTCGCCTCCGCCTAATATCAAAGCTAAACCATAATGATCTGCGGGTTTTTTTAAGGTGGTGATGCCTGCTTTCTGCAGAAAATCATAAAAACGCTCATACTTAAATTGCTGAAGCATTTTGACTGCGGGCACATTTAAAGACCGTGATAAAGCCCTTGATGCCGGTACCGCACCATCATAACCCAAATCAAAATTCTCCGGGTGATAGCCTGCTATTTGTGTGGGTATATCGGGGATCAGGCTATTGGGCAATATCAATCCATCATGAAGCATTGATGCGTACAAAAGTGGCTTCAAAGTACTACCGGGACTTCGCGGGGCATTCACCACATCCACGTCGCTTTCCATTTCGGGGTCTTCGGGGTGGGAAATGTTGCCGGCGTAGGCTACGGCGGCCCCCGTTTCTACATCCAGCACAACGGCAGCAATATTATTGATATCGTTTGCCTTTAAAACAGAATGGTGCCGTTCCAATATATCGTTTACCTGTTGCTGTAAATTTGATTTAATGGTTGTGGTGACACGGGTATCGCCCTGTTTATCATTCTGATGATCGGCTTTAAAACGTTCCAGCAGGTGAGGGGCTGATTGCGGCAGGGGCATGGGCCTGTCGGGGACCGGTTCCAATTTAGCAAGGGTAGTTGTTGTGCTGTCGATAATGCCCTGTTTGTGGAGTTTATCAAGCAGGAGGTTTCTTTTTCTTAGCAATATCTGCCGGTTTTTGCCGGGATGCACCAACGAGGGTGAATTTGGCAATACCGCCATCGCGGCCATTTCGCCCCATGAAAGTTTATCAGGACTGCGCCCAAAATAGCGCCAGGATGCTGCATCCAGGCCGATCACATTGGTACCAAAAGGTGCGTTGCTGGTATACAAAGCCAGTACTTCATCTTTACTGTGGGTACATTCCAGCCTGAGCGCCATAAATATTTCGCCCAGTTTGTTCCAGAAAGTGCGTTTGTGCTTTGTCGCCAGGCGGATCACCTGCATGGTGATGGTGCTGCCTCCGCTTACCACGTGTTTCGACCGGATATTTTGCCTGATGGCCCTGCTGAAAGCAATAATATCAAAGCCGGGGTGATGTTCAAACCTTTTATCTTCAAAAGCAATGATGCATTGCTTAAATTTCTCAGGAACATTGGGATTATAAGGAAAATGCCATTGCCCGTCGTGAGCTATAGCTGCGCCGAGTAATTGCCCCTGGTCATCGTCAATGACATAAGAAGTGGGGCTGTTAAACAATCGCCCCGGCAGGCAAAACCAAAACCATAGCATCAAGGCGCATAAAAAAGTAAGTATTATGATTACTTTTGGTTTTCGAACATAACTTTTAACGCGCTTAAGCACCTTATTTAACAATTAGCGATCTATGACAGACAATGAAACCATCATGAGCTGCCATAATAAAATCAAACGAAAAATCGGCTCATGATAGCTTCATCACCATTAAAAAACAAATTATTTTGATGAAAATAAACAAATTATCCATCATTATTCCGGCTTATAACGAAGGTAATACCATCCACCTGATACTCAACAAAATTAAATCAGTTCAACTGATAGATAATATCGAAAAAGAGATCATCATTGTTAATGATTATTCAAAAGACCATACCGAAGAGGCTATCAATAACTACAAATCTGCCAACCCGGATATAAATATCCAATACTTTAAACACGAGGTAAATAAAGGAAAGGGGGCAGCGTTGCATACCGGCATTGTAAAAGCGACAGGCGAATACCTGATCATCCAGGATGCGGATTTAGAATACGACCCCAATGAATACAACGATCTTTTAAAGCCAATTGTTAATGGTTTTGCCGATGTGGTTTACGGCTCCCGGTTTATGGGCAGTAACCCGCACCGGATATTATTCTTCTGGCATACTATCGGAAATAACTTTTTAACATTTTTATCCAATATGTTCTCCAATCTGAACCTTACAGATATGGAAACCTGTTATAAGTTGTTTGATACCAAACTAATCCAGTCTATTAAGTTAACCGAACAACGCTTTGGCTTTGAGCCGGAAGTGACCCAAAAGATTGCCCGTGTACCTAAGATCAGGATATACGAAGTTGGTATATCCTATTACGGCCGTACCTATGAGGACGGAAAGAAAATAGGATGGAAGGACGGAGTGAGGGCGATTTATTGTATTTTGAAATATGGGTTGTTTGGAGTGAAATAGTTAATCGGTTAACCAGTGACCAGGTAATTCCCGATCACCGATTAACTGGTCACTGATAACTAATCTCTACTTCACCACCTCCACCCATTGCCCTTTCTCCAATGCATTAATCGATACGTCATACATCGCCTCGCAGGATACGGCCGGCAGATAGTACTTACCTGCATAGGCTGCATTCAGCATTACGTAGTAGGTTACTTCCTTGCCTTCCGGTAAGCTGAAATAAGTGTTTACCCTGTCGTCCCTGATGTCACGATAATCTGATGGCGAGGATTTAAAGGCTTCATCGTCATTCATCATCCGTGTGTTCAGTATTTCCCATCCGGAAGGGAATATTTGTGTTAATGCCAGGTTATCATATCGGCCTCTGTGACCCGGATTTTTGATATTCACCTGTGCCACAAAGTCTGTCCCCTGTTTTAGTTTTGCCGGATCGACCTGCTTTCCGTCTAAAGTGAAATAACCTATACGCAGCTGCAATATATCCGGCTTGCTGATGGATTGGATATCCTGGCCAGCAGATGGCTGTCCTTTTTGTATCAACCTGATATATAATTTATTAGATCCATTATCTTTAATGGTTACTTTACCGCCGTTGGATGCCGTAGCCGCCTGCCACATGTATGATCCTGAAGTAACGCTGCTGCCATTATAGTTAAATTGCAGCTTGCTGCCAGACTTATTTATCCCGCAATATTCTGCTATAGCAAATAAGGAATAGGCGGTAGTTTGTGTGCTGTACCAACTATCCTGTGATAACCGGGCTGCAACAGTCCGCAGTAAAACAGATGCCCTTTGCTGCTGACCTAATAAGGTCAGGGTTTCCAGTATCATCGCTTCATCGCGAAGGTCGGAGCCATAGGTGCCATACAACATATTATATGGCTTTATGGTTGTTGGTAAACCGGCTATCATTTGCTGACCGATCTCTGGCTGCCCTGACAGTTTATAAGCTGCCGCTAACCGCCATTTGGCTTCTATGCTCAGATATTTAAATTCTCTCAAGCGGTTCATCGCACCTAATTCGGGTGAACGAGCCATAGCTAACAGATATAAACGATAAGCCTGGATCAGATCGGCCCCGTAGAAACTCCGGGAATCCGGTGCCCAGCCTAATGCTTTCACTTTTTGATACTTCTTCCAGCGTTCGATGAAACCGATAGGCAAGCTGTAGCCTTTAGCCTGGGCAGCAAGCATAAAATGCCCGGCATAGTTGGTGCCCCATTCGTCGGCCTCGCCGCCATCAGGCCAGTAGCTTAATCCGCCATCAGAAACCTGGAAGCCATTTAACCGGATTATTGTCGCCTTGATATTCCGTTCAGTTTCTGCCTTTTGTACAGGGTTAAGATCAAGCAACTGGCTCAAATACAATTGCGGGAATGCGGATGAAGTAGTTTGCTCCACGCATCCGTAAGGGTATTCAATCAGGTAGTCCAATCGCTTGGTCAGGTTTAACGGTGGGATGGAGGCTACCTCAAGCGTTGCTTTATTGGTGCCATTCATCCCTATTGCTGAATAGGATGTTGTCCACACTTCGCCCGGCTTCAATTCTTTCTCCGTTATTTTGGTTATTGGCGGATTAGGATTACGAATATTGAGCTCGACATCATAGGCTGCCTTTTCACCACCACTTTGGGCAATGATCTTCACCTTTCCGACGCCTACAAAGTTCTTCACATCCAGGTCGAATGTCACCAACTGATCGCCTGTTTTGGTGAAGGTGACCGACTTGCGGTTATTACCCTCCAGGTTGCTGAATGCGTTCGACTGAACGCTCACATTAACCGTTTTGATATTATTCTCCAGTGCGAATACGGTTACCGGCAGCTGTACTTTTTCTGACGGCCCCAACACACGGGGTAAGGTGGCAAGTATCATCAACGGCTTTTTAACCGGAACTGCTTTTTCGGCAAAGCCATAACCGCCCTCATGCCCGGCAACCACCATCGCTTTCACCGAGCCAATATATTGCGGCAAAGTAAAACCGTGCGTTTGTTTTTCACCCTTATCTAGGTGGAACGGTCCCAGGAACTTCACCACAGGCTTAAAGCGATTGACAGAGACGTTCTTATTGGCTCCATTGGTTCCGTCACCCCCAATACTTAATATGCGCTCTAAGCCGCCGCCATAGGCACCCAGTACGTAATCAAACAAATCCCATGTTTTTACGCCCAATGCCTCCCGGGCATAGAATGTCTCATGCGGATCCGGTGTTTTATAATTGGTGATATCCAGCAGGCCTTCATCCACAATGGCTATGGTATAAGTCATTTCCTTGCCTGATGCTTCTGATACGGTAATTGATGATGGCGTTTCCGGTCGCAATTTGGCCGGTAAGCCGATCACAGGTTTCAGAATAGTTTCGGGATTGTCCACCGTTAACGGTATAGCGCCATACATGCGTATAGGCAAGTCGTTCATTGTTTGCGCATGGCGCTGCAACAGGGTAACGTTCACAAAAATATTCGGCGCCATGGTTTCATCTATCTTGAAACTATATTGTGTCTGTCCCTTTTTGGTGTCGATCCAGGTTGTTTTTAACACCTTGCTGCCATTCTCCAGGCTAATCAATGCACGGCCATCAGACATGGTTGGGATGGTCAAAGTAGCCTGTTCGCCAACTTTATAGCTGGTTTTATCCGATGTAAAGGATAACATGGACGCTTCGGTAGGGTTGGTTTGTTGCAAGCGTTCTGACCAGTTTGGCCAGTCAACATAAATGATCTTACCGCTTGAATGGCCGGTTTGCGCATCGGATACTTTTATCAGATACCGTCCCCAATCTTCAGGGGCGATGTTCAGGTTCCATTTGCCACGTCCATTAGTCAGCCTGATCGTTTCGGTTTTGATCAGCTTATTGTATTTATCCTGTGTAAAGTTGCTCAGCTCGTTACCGGTCTGATCCCACCACCAGCGCCAGTGTACTTTGTAAAGCTCCAATTGTACTTCGCGGGTACCGCCAAATGCATTTCCTTTAGTATCTACATCAGCAATATCGATCTGGTTATCCCTGCCGGTAAATAACATACCCGACAGATCGCTACCCTGCGGTGTTTTGATACCTACATAACCCTGGAAAACGTTGTAAGGCAGCGAAAGCGTTTGCAGGCTGAAATTGCCGCCCGGTTCAAATACTTTCACCACAAAATTTGCACGTAATTGTCCCGGAGCCTGCTTTTCGACATTTATATCTGCATTAACGGATGCCGTGCCATTCTCGTTCAATTTACCATCGAACACGGTTTGCGTTTGGGTATTGAACGCAAGGGTAGGGTCATCAAAAACATAATCAGGGTAGTTCTTGAACGATGTTTTTTGTGCCGAAAGAAAGGCATCAACTTTTGCTTTTAAGTTTTGTGCTATCCCGCCGAAGAGCCAATGCGCCTCCAGCTTGCCATCGGTATTGCTTCCTTTTGATAGCTCTGTCGCCCCGCCAAAGCTTAGGTTCAGCTTCAGGCGGTTAGGCATAATGGTTTCAATCTTGATATTCTTCTCAAAAGTAGCGCCGCCCACTTTTACTTTTGCCGACCAGTTTCCTGTTCGCGACGAAGTCTCTGTAGCCGTATGGAAACTGTAAAAACCATCCACAGACTTGGTTTGGGTGATGCGTTTATACAATTGCCCGTCGGGATTATACAATTCAAACTGAACAGGGTGATCGGCAGGCAATGTTTTCAGTTTATCTTCCAGGATGAACGACAGGAAAATAGAATCACCGGGTCGCCATACGCCGCGTTCACCGTAGATAAATCCTTTCAGCCCGCTTTGTATCTCATCGCCGCCTACATTAAAGCGTGATAATGGTAGCGAACTGCCGTCATCCAGTTTCAGGTACCCTTTCTCGGCGCCACGGGTGGCTACCAGCAGGTAAGGCTTGCGTTTCAGGTCGAATTTGGCCATGCCGTCACCATCGGATGTGCCTTTATATAATACCTGTTTCTGATAATCTAACAGTTGCAATGACACCCCTGTCATTGGCTGCGCGGTCAGTATGTTGGTTACCGCCACGGTCATGCTGTTATCATTACCGCGTTTGGCTATAAGGCCGATATTGGAGGCGATGATATTACGTTTGGCCCAGCGGTCCTTAGTATAATAGGAGTTCTTGCATGGGTCAAAGCGCTCGTTCCATGTATAGTTATCCGGGTAATAATTATCATACCGCTGCCAGAAATCATCATCATCGTCTTTTACTTTATTCGAATTGCCGCCGTCATATTCTCCTCCTTCATAATCTTCATCTGACCCATCATTTTTCTTCAATACAGGTGAACCCAAACTACAGTTATACAGTGAGTACTCCTGCCTGAAGCCGATCACCACGCGGTAGATTGCCCCCGGCTCGGCACGCAACAACTGGTCGATATCCAGCATAAAACGATTCTTCTTATTCAGGTTGAGGCTTTTATCCAGGTCGAGGCGGATGGTTTTTTGAACCACGGGGCGGCCCACAGAACGCAGTTCCTGTCCACCGTTAAAATCATTATTCTGAAAGAACTGCGGTACGTTATTCTCATATACTTTGATGATGCTCACATCAACCGCGTTCAGATTGACCGCTTCAAATGGCATGGTTAGTTTGCCTGAATCGGGAAGGATCACACCTTTACCCGGAATGGATACTGACGGCATTCTGTTCTCGAAAAACACGCTGGCCGTGTAAGGCTGACTGATCTTTTTGTGAGAGATGTTTTCAACGCCTTCGTTTACAAATGCACTGTAATTGCCTTGCAGGCGATCAGAAGCGTAGATCTTCACGGTACTGCCGTCGATGGTATAGGCAGGATCTTCTATATTCTTTATGCCGATCAGTCCCTTTAATTCCTGTCCAACAAGAATAGCATCCGAAAATTGTACTAATACATATTGATCCTGATCCTGTACGGCAGTTATGGCCAATACCTTAAAATCGCCAATGGCGGGGATCTCAAATTCCTGGTCGCCTTTCTTGTCGACGTTCAGGCTGCTACCGTCCCAGTTTACTGAAAGCTTGTTTACCTGGTCAGAGGCCCTTGTGAGGTCGGTTACAGTAAATTTATGTGTGCGGGTTGCGTTATTGTGCTGCCAGTTAATACGTGTTGCAGACGGATAACTAACGCTGATAAGTTTCTCTATAGAAGAGTTATCCTCGTCATCGGCCGTTTGGACAACACCATCCAGCTTCATTTTATCGAGTGAAGTGCTGGTGGCTGTTTGCAGACCAGCGAAAGTGACTGTGAAATCGGGTTTGACCGTTTGAAAGGTGAATTTAAACTCTTTGAAACGGTCAGGCACTTCAATGATCTTGCTCAGGGTAAACTCAGCTGTGTAATGTTCATCGGCTACCAGCTTCTTTTCGGGCCTGAACTCGATGGTGCGCTCATCTACGCAATAAGCTTTCCCTTTGATGGACGGCGAGAAATCAAACACGTTGTCAGGCAGCTTATCGTTCTGCACATGCGTGGTAGGCACATCACCGGCAAGTTTAATGCGGATCACCCCTTCCTTGGAGATAATACCCGAGGTATAGGATTCGATGTACTTGCTAAACGCCGGATCTACAGCATTTGAGTGCTTCCGGTGAAAAATAAAATAAACAGCAACCAATAAAATAATAGTAACTGCAACAGCAATAAATGGTCGTTTGCGTGCAGGGGGGAGGCTTTCAGCGTCTTCCATGAAAAGGTTTATTTATTCACGTAAATTATAAAATTTTCGGTAATAAAAATTATCCGCAAAAGATAATTTGTTTGAACCTGATTAAACAACCCATGGGTGCCCAGGGTGTGCTGTTTCGTTCTTTAAGGAGTGTAACAGTGTTTCATGAAGAAGTGTAACAAAATAAAGAACGAAACAGAACGGTGGTTGGTTGAAGTAGTTTAATTAATTGTAGCAGTTGAATTGGTTGTAGGTTGTGGTAGATTATTTTTTTGCAATTAACCAATACAACTACTACAACCTTTTTAACCGATTTAACCTTCTTCGCGAGTAAGGCAGTTATATCTGTTGTATTGATGATTTTTAGATTGCTTTATTATTGAATTTTTGAATTAACTAATTCAACCAATATAACTTCCTTACGAATATAGCAAGCATAAGAAAATACCATCTTATAAGTCATCTGCACAATAAAGGCAGTTGTATTGGTTAAGGTAGATTATCTGCAAACCATTACAACTGCTTTGCGAACGTAACAAGCGTAAGAAAAATACCTCTCCTATAGCCATCTATATACTATTGATGACTTTGACTTTCTGTTGATGGAAAGCCTGTGCAGATTATGTTTGGTGTGTTGTTTCGTTCTATAAGGAGTGTAACAGCGTTTCATAAAGAAGTGTAACAAAATACAGAACGAAACAGAACGGTGATTTGAGTGCGAACAGTGTAGAGAGTGATGTTCATTACAAATATAAAGATAATTTTTATATTGCTAAAAAAATTAGCAACAAAATATTACTTGCGGTAATAAATAGTTGGGAGTGAGGGAGATTATTTTTGCTTGCGGGGGATGTTTACCGGGAGAAAATACAAACCGTCATTGCTGTAAGGAACGAAGCAATCTCCGAACTATGCAGATCATGGAGCACGAAGATTGTCAATGAACGTTCAGCAAAAAAAATATTCTCCATTGAATGTCCTATGTAGAGATTGCTTCGTACCAGCAATGCCGCGCGGAGAAAGGAATTAAGCGCGGAGAGGGGTGTTCTCCCTACCTGTTACAAAATAAAGAACGAAACAAACGATACCCTTTGTCATTCTGAGCGAGAGCGAAGAATCTATTACTTCATATTTCAGTACCTGACAGCTTCACAGAATAGATACTTCACTGCGTTCAGTATGACAAGTCTTGTTAAAAGATTACCCGTTCTCCACTACTTCGCGGTTAGTAAAGACTGCTACTACCAACTGCCACTGCTACTAAAACATTACCGTATCATCACACCCGGTTTATTAACGATAGGGAGTTTGATAAAATTAGATTCGACGATGCTTTCGGGGAGGAAGATAAATTTCTTGTCAAATATCTCTTTGCCGATATAATAGCTGAGCCAGTATTCGTTATTCAGGCCAAAAGTTGATTCATCAATGGGCTCAATAAGTGCGTAAGCGCTATTTTCAACTAAAGGGAACATGTGGCGCAGGGTAGAGGTTTTGATCTGTTCGCCATCCTTTTCGCCATAGCCTTTTGAGGTGATGAGTACATTCTCAATCGGCTCATTCTTTAGATTTATCAAATACACATACCACGTCTTGCTCTCCACATTCTCACCTTCAAGCGCCACTGCAATAGCTATATCTTTGACTATATTTTCGGGGATGTCTTTTATCATGTTTAGTTGATTGGGTTGATTGAGTTGGATTAGGTTGATTAGGTTAAAACTTA
>Ga0307510_10000327_pt1 | contig 44225 bp, 52 predicted proteins | sample 12_EM_MG_FD_207224 | JGI IMG/M metagenome (GOLD analysis project Ga0307510, IMG submission 207224) | Populus trichocarpa ectomycorrhiza microbial communities from riparian zone in the Pacific Northwest, United States - 12_EM | ecosystem: Host-associated > Plants > Roots > Unclassified | place... | reverse complement strand
ACATCTCCAATGGACTGGTCGAATGGCGGGGGCGTCAATGGTAATGAGGAGACAGACACTCTCGGTCGCGTTGTAGTGAAACAACGAAAACTATTGGATGAGCGAAACAGTCTTATCACACAGATCCGATTGTTGCCAGGTTTTGAAAACTTCTTGATGGCACCATCTTTTGACACGCTCCGCTCTGCTGCTGCACATGGACCAGTCATTATCGTCAACCATTGTAAATGGCGTTCCGACATCATCATTCTCCTCTATAATTCTCCTCCTTCCCTCATTCCTCCCCCTGAAAATTTCTATGATCTTGCAGAAGGCTTGAAGGACCAGCTATTGGCAGCACAAAAGAAACTTGGCTCTACGGAAGGTGACGAGGAATATGACAAGGTATTGACTTCTGTACTCAAGAAGCTCTATGATCTTGTTGGCAGCCCAGTGGTCAAGAGGCTCCAGGAGCTGAATGTACCAGAACAATCTCGCATTTGGTGGTGTCCGACATCTGTATTTTGTTCTCTTCCTCTACATGCCATGGGTCCCATTCGATCAGAGGGCTATCACAAGTTGTATTTCTCGGACCTGTACATCCCTTCATATACTCCAACTCTTTCGGCGCTCATCGAAGCCAGAAAACACAACTCGCATTCGTTAGAGAAACCATCAATCCTTATCGTAGCACAGCCAGATGGGTCTACACCAAGAATTCGGGATGAGATATCTCATATCGAGCGCCTTAAGACAACCGTGACCACGCTTAGCTCTGAGAAGGCGACGCCATCTGCTGTTATCGATTGCCTCCAAGATCACAGATTTGCACATTTTGCATGCCATGGAAAACTCGAGGCTGGAAAGCCATTCAACGCATCTTTCGAGCTTCATCAAGGCCAGCTTACCCTTCTTAAAATCATACAGTCCCAACTCCCATCTGCCGAATTTGCATTCCTTTCTGCTTGCGACACTGCACAGCTGACAAAAGAGAGCATTGCTGATGAGGGACTGCACCTTTCTGCGGCCGTGCAATATTCTGGATTCCGTAGTGTAGTCGGAACTATGTGGGCGATGGCCGACATCGATGGGGGGGTGCTCACGAAAAACTTTTACTCGTTGGTGTTTTCAGAAGAACAAAGGAAATGTGTGCCGTATTACGAGAGAACGGCAGAGGCACTTCGGGATGCTGTACAGGTGCTTAGAAGAAGGGAAAAGCCGACTATGGAGCGTTGGGTGAATCTCGTTCATTATGGCGCCTGAATGGAACTGTCCGATTGTGTGAGGGTATCGCCCGTATATCTTTGTGCAACGCGTTTCTGCTGACCGTTTCACTTTCCCAGGGTTACGATGCTCTCATGAACTTCGGCCTCAGTTGAACCACAGATGATGTTCTCACTCCTGGAACGGCTCGAACTCGATATAAGGTGGTATGGCGTTTCGTTAGTTCGTTTGATTCTTTTCTATGTTTTCCGTAAAAACACTTGCCTAGTCTCCATGTCTCCATGTGTATGCGACCGTGACTCCTGTCCCTTGATATGATGCTACTGTGACCATTGAAGGCGAAAGACGAGTTATGTACGATTCCTGTTTTTCTGAATGGTGACCATGTAGAAGTGACTCGAATGCCATATGTTACTCAACTTTGTCTACTAACAACGTTAACCTTCCTGGTGCTTGTTCTAGGAATAGCAACCCACTGAGTCCGAGTCGTGCAGGGGAATTTGTGAAGTTAGGTCGCTCGAGAATTCCTGTAAGGAGTGTGTCCAGTGGCACCTCTGCCACAATTCTTGCCAGGCCTGTTGTCATTGGATCCATGTGGAATAAATCTATTCTACTTGCAATGTGTGTGCAACATTTATCATACCCCCTTCCCTTAGCCTCATTGTGGGTCATGTGACTGAATTTTGCAAACTGGTTTGTGTTCTGCTGTTTACTAAGGTATCCCAAGCCGTAGCGCAAAACTAAGGTTCATGGTTGACATAATCATATCCGGCATAGCCCGAACTGGCCTTGGTTGGCTACACACTGCTACAGGGATTTGCACGCTACGCCACTAGGATTTGGCATAATCAGCCCAGTCGGCTGGTTATGAGGATGCACGCGACCTTATTGGGACAGGAATCCCCCACTTGCATGGGAATTGGCTGTGCAGTGGCGACGAAACTTCAACGGCAAGTGACACTGGCGTGATTTTGGCGTGATTTGGCCATCTCACTCATTTCTTATCCATTTTAGCTCATTCTAGTTCGTAGTAGTTCTAAATACGCTCTAGATATCATGTATATGTGCAGACAGTGAGGGAATGCAATATTTGTATGAAGCTGACGATTCGGAGTGGCCTGCCCGAAGAATCAGTTGTCATTACATTGACAGAATCTTGCGCCTGCGCCTGCTGTCGTAGTGGTCACGTGGGATACCGCGGACTCGGCGCAAGAGTCGCGCCACAGTACGTAGTTGGTCCTCGCCTGATTTACCACCCACCCCATCACAAAAGGCTCAGAAAGCCCCCACAAAACGAATGACAGCCTAGATCCGTCTGGAAAAAATGAACCTGAGTACCTGCCAAGCCTTATTATCCCAGCTCCTATCCTGTGGTGTGACCAGTGACTAGTGACTAAGCTTAATTGTCCTATTCCTGTGCAAAGTATATAAATAAGACGTCCGGACTGCACCCTGAACAGCCAAAGGCCCTTAGTCCTCCATCTGCACTGCTGACGATCCTCACGATGTTTCTTTTCCCCTCAAAGGAGAATGCCCAACGTAAGTATATCGACCTGATTTGGGAGGCAGCTACAAAGTGGCCCAACTGGGACCCACCCAGAAGGATTCGTGTTAGCATCGCCGTCAACTCTTGATCTGTCAGCGCGTTTTGACCGTTCCCTCACCAAACAGGCCGGCGATTTTGGTACCATCCTCAAAAAGACGGGAGAGTTGGAGGTTGAGGGGAACATTTACTCCCATGTAGACACCGAACAAATTGCCAGTCAGTATCCTGCTGTTCCTGAGGACGAGGTGGATCAATTCGAGATCCATTCGCTCCAAGTGCGGGGAATGGATATTGGCGCCTCTGCTGAAGCGTAAGCCTCAAATACTCTTCGAGTTTTTCATTCGTTTTTACGCTAACCTTCATGGGGGCCGCAGGAACGTCCCCACCGTCCAGGGCATCGACCTCAAGTGGAAGTGGCAATTCAACTCGAGACGTGGTGCCGTCTTGCTGATGCACAAGCCGAAGCTAACGCGCGTCCCCGACGAATTCTTCAATCACGAGACCCGCGGCCTTCCCATTCTCCGGGGCAAGAAGGTCGTATATCAAGTCTGGACTTGCCCCGGGTTCTACATGTACCTTTCTAGCAAGTGTACGTCCTCGCATCCACTCCTTTGTCCCGATGAGTAAATCAATGCTCCTCCAACCAGCGAAAGAGAGTGCGGTGGTCGGCTTGAAGGCAAATGTCAACCCAGCGGATTCAGACACCAATGTCGATGCCAAATTGAACGTGAACGTTGGCTGGGTTGCCGAGGGCTGCTCTGGCATTCGTCAGTACGCTTACCGAGAGAACGTCACCTATACTCCATTATTCGGCCTGAAGGAGATAGGAAACTCATTGTCGAGGAGGAGTAAGAATGACTTGGAAAGGGACGGGGACGGGGAGCACCCCGTTGCACCACTCGATCAAATACGTCCCCAAGGCGAGAAATATAGATGGCATGAAGCGATTGTGCCATGGAAGGATCTTGATGATGAAGGGGTGCCAGAGGAGGAGGTCGTTTAGGATAACGACACCGACGACAATGGCGATGATGACTAAATATGTTACCTGTCCTTTTCAGTGCAGCTCTCATGGAACAATCACAATTTAACTATCTGTAGCATGGAAAAACCCAGGAAACGAAGTGTCATTTTGTGGGCTGCAAGTTATGAGGGCTGACCCAACAAACATGCAGGCGAAAAGGTTATCCTATCCAGCCCCTCGTCGACCAACTTGGCTACCCCAGCAAATAAATAAGGTAACCAGGGAGGACGATTGTGGCCTGGGACTCTTAACTCCCGCACGACCTAGTGCATGGTAAACATGCGGACGTGGTTCAAATTTACAAACGATAAGCCAAAGTAGGAGTACAAAACATCCGTAGACAAATCCAGCCTATTCGAAAATCGATGTTAGCTATCTTGATACCCTTGTATGGTTTATCCGCCTTGTTCGCCTAATCGCACGCACCGTTTCCAACCCCAAAAGAAGGAAAGAAGGTGGCTGAGGATAGTAAATTTGTTGTCGAGTCATGGCGTGGCATCGGTGGTGATGCAGAGTTAGGATCTGTTCATGTTTTGACCTGCTCATGCTCACGGAATACGACCTGCAGAAGGAAAAAAAAGAACGGAGTGGTTGAGCGATTAGTCCGAAAGGATCACGTGGTGGAAGATGACCCCGTCATAGTACCCGCTCTGTGCGTGCCCGATGAAGTCCTCCACAGCCTTGTGAGCTTGCTGCGGGAACAACCGCAGGTGCATGTCGCCCAGCGTCGTGTAGATTGTCGCGGACGATGCGAGCGCTGTCGTGCGCGACGATCGATTGCTCTTCGCACCTCGGGCGCTCGTTGAAGATATCGCGATCGCCGGATTTCCAGACACTGTAGGCTTGGGTCAACAACTGAAAAAGGGTACGGGGTTGGAGACGGAGCGTATCCGGGTTCGCTGAGCATGAACATGTAAAACCGTTGTCGTTTGAGGGCAGTGCAGAACAGTGTCGGGACACGCACTGCCTTCTCCGCCAATATGGGGTTAGCCGATGCGGCCATCGCCACAGCGGTGATGCCCCTGGTCTGGGCGCCCCAGTATAGACCGAGGTTCATCCAGCGCACGGTCTCGGCCTTCTCAAGAGGCGCACGACGCGAGTCGCTACCATGTTCACAACTGCGTGATCGCGCGAACTGAGCGAACCACAGAAGGGATCGCTGCCGCGTGGTGCTCACCTTTGGTCCCCAATAATGTAGGGTACAATATGAAAGCACTGCTTTCACCCCACACCGTATTGACCCACACGCCCCGGGCACCTTCCCGTCTCGGCCAGGGAGCTCAGACTCTTTTTACACAGCGAGGCGGCGACCAAACAGCATGTCTTCGACTTTGTACGCCGCCGTGCCGGCCTTCTGCATTTCTTGGATGGCCGCGAGGAACTCACTGTACTTCCTCGTCATTTTCCCCGTCGAGAACGAGAAGATGGGGATCTGTGGTCAGGCAAGGAGAATGTGACGAATGATGATGAGTCCGGGGAGAGCATGTTGGCGTTGGTTTTTGCGGGAAAGGGTTCTCCCGTGAGTGGGATACGAGGACAAGGGGAAAGTGGGGCGCACCCTAAACCCATACAAGTCTGTCTGGTTCTTGAACGACCGCAACTCGGGCACATTGTTCGGCAACTCGAACTGCTCGCCTGGCCTCCAGCATTCGACAAAGCCACCTACATCCGCCGAGATGACGGAGTTGGACCAGTCGCTGTACTACTTCAGGGTGTCAGATTACAACCGTCGGAGCCTTAAGAAGAGCGAGGAATGGATAGAGAACGCACAGTCATCAAATAAACCGGGAACCGATGGAGCTTCTCCACCGTCTCAGGTAGTTACCATTACCACAACCATCGTACAGACGGATGGTACCAGACTGTTGTTCTGAGCTGACGGGCAACGAGCAACGCGCGTCTCAGTAGCGAGAGGAGTGTATGCCTCACACGGCCTCTCCGATGCACCCAGCAATAAGATTCAGGTGTGAACCCTAGCTTGAGGATATTGATCATATCTAAGTGGACATTTGATAGTGGTCAGAGGACGCAACGATGATCCAGACAAGTGGCACTCGTACGGACCGAAATTGACGACGTCAAACACTTTTGCGCTCCCGTCTTCGTCCTCGGCAATCCTCGCGAACAACTGCCCATCCGCACTCGCAGAGACACCGACGATGGGCATCATGTGCGCGCGGTAGGCCTTGAGGAAACCGATGCTCATGTCCTGTGGGTTTCACAACTTCAAGTGGTCATCGACGGACGTCATGGCGAAGAAGTTCGTGTCGTATTTTTGTCCAAATTGTCCTTCTCTTCGTGAAGAAACCGATGCACCGTGTGACGACCACACAGTTGATCATATTGTGGCGCACGAAACTCTTGTGGTACCAGTCTGTGCTCGGAAGATGCTCGAGAAAGGGTCGTTCATGAGAAAGAACTACGACGAGGGCGCATGATCAGGGCCACTGTAATGGGCTCGGGGTGCCAATTCCAAATGCAACGCGCCTTTCCGTTGCTTTTCGTGGCAGCGCTAGCTGGGGCGCCTCTGGCATAGACACCGGCCCCGTGTCGTCGTCATCCCGGGTGGAATTGGATGGGTCTGAGGATTTAGTCTGATCGCGGTACTTGTAGGCGTGCTGTAGGCAACACAGTCGATGAGATCGCAGGGCAGTTGTGAGAACCTGGGAAAGGGCGTTCAGGGAAGAACCTCTAATAGCACTTCTGCGAATAAGACACACAAGGTTAGGTGGTCGGGAGAGACTCCCTTGAAAAAAGGAAACTCACATCGCACTGTATTTGTGCGAATAGGAGCTTTTCACACTTGGGTCTTGCGCATTTTGGGGTTGTGCTGGCCCTCTGTGACCGACCGCTCATAAAAGAGCAGTCTCTGGTGAGGCGGCGCTCCATCCTAATATTAGAATCCTCGCCTGGAGGAATGGGAACAGGATCATTGCAAAGAGAGCCTGAACGCAATGGGAGTTGGACGAAGCGAGAACAGAAGATACAAGTCCGGGTACTCACAATCTGGAGCTACCCAGTCGTATTTGGATTCATCTTATTTTGCAGTGCACAGCTGTGTGCGGCTGGCTTGAAAATGGACCGCGCAGTAATAATTGCACAATGCTGGCATTTGAAGGGTAAAAAGTCCACGACATTGGCAATATGGGTGTGAGCATCGGGGGTCGACATTTGGTGGACACGCCCGGGGTTTGGGGAAGAGGACATGGCATTGTTTGAGGAAGAGGGGTAATGACAGGAGTACGGTAAAAACAGGTCACCGAACGAGGACGGGCGACTACCTCAGCACGTGATTAAATGCGGCGGGGGCTTCTAGTTCCTCAGCCAAAGAACTGCATATTCGACCTAGTCTTGATGCAACCCTCTCTGCTAACTGTCAACCAAATTACGAACTACGACTAAGCATGACTTGCGATTCTTCGCGGTCTCGGCGCCCAAAAATTCCTGTGTGATGCCCACTTTCTGGTTTCTGGACAGCGGAGCTTATCCATTATATATACGACGCATTGGACACGAAGGCGAAGTTGTTCGAGGATTCCAATTCGCCCCCCCTCGCCCTTTTCCATTTGAATACTTTGCAAATTCCTTCTTCGGCTAAGCAATCAGTACGTCGACGAGGCTCGGCGGTAGTGGCTCTTGTGCTGCACACCACTTGGGGGCGCCATGTTTGATCAATGTCTCAAGTCTGCGCTTCAAGGCCTCAATATCGGGGCTTCGATGAGAAGCCGCTTCCTTGTTCACCGCGGGCCAGTGAGACGTCCACAACTCCGATGGATATGCTAGAGAGCTAGATCCCAAATCTTTCGAGCTATCCTCTGGCCTGAAAGCATCGAGCCCGCTTCTATATCAGCCCTTCGGACGATGATTACGAAGATGGAATGGCCATTCAATATTATCTCTTCTCGTGTTCCCTGAGTCAATGCCGGCAAACGGCGATCCGATCCACTTGACTGCCATGTTTCACGGTCCGCTGATCACGCCTGCATTTGAAGCCAGAGCGTTTGGAGGAGGCCATCTACCGCGTTCGGAATTTGCTCCATGTGGTTTCTTCCATCCGCCCTCACATGTCCGAAGCCTTGGCAATATCCTTAATGTGGCTGTTCGTAGACCGGTTATGGTCCTCAACCACTGCAGATGACGGAAAGATGACAGCGACATGCGTTCGCTTCCCTGTGGCGTCGGTCGGATGTGTCGGGCGAGGTGGTCGGACGTGGTCGAAATAGGCCAGTTCCGAGGCTACACCATGTGCGCACCTTACACCTCATACACGCCAACACCTTCCGCTTTCATCGAATCCAACAAATCGGGCTCCTAGACGTTGGGAAGGCCTCCACTATTCTTCGTTTTACAGTAAGGCGGATCCATGGAGAACGCATTTGATGAAATGCACATCGTAGCGGCTATGGACGATGTTGAGGTGAACGAGGAGGCGCAGCGGAGGCGAGTGAAGTAAGCACGACGCAAGATGGTGCGGGTCAAGGGGGACCAGACGAGCACACGGGGGAAACGTTCGAGAAAACGCAGATGGCATTGGTGGCCCACCAAGGGCGCGTTTAAGTAGTCCTGAAGTCAATAAAAAGATGTGGAGCACTATTAAGTGACTCCACTGAGGTGAGACGAAGGCGATAGTGGTCGCGTCGGCAAAAAGGGAAAGATAAAAGTGTAACTAGGGTATGAGACGCCCGGGATGTGTGAAGGGTCCGTGCTCAGGGGCACCGTGCCTTGGACAGGAATGGGATTTCGGCAACCACATCCTTCTTTCTTCTTTACCACCATGTCCCCCCAGACCATTACCTCCCCCCCACACAAGCGGACCCAAGTTCTTTCCCCTCCCCTCTCTGGTAACCCCACTGAGGCCCCTCCCATGGACATTGACCCTCCCCAGCAGATGGTTGGTCACAAATCCAAGGAGGCTACTTCTGAGCCTGTTGACCTCTCTGTCTTTGACATCCTCAACATCTTCCGTTGTCATTGGTTCCTCTCCTGGGCCAACCTCTTGGCTTCTGTCATCTCTGCTCAAAAGACAGAGGATGGAAACATTTCCTGGGTTGAGTTTACTCCCCAGTTTCACTCCCACCTGGTCAAGTGCACTGTTGCTCTTGTGCCTTGCCTGTGCCCTGTGCCCAAGGTGAAAAGGGTGATGTTTGTGTTTATTTTGGAGCTGCTTAATGGGGATGGTCACATGGCCTTCTTTGAACTCCAGAAGGGTGGCCACAAGGCCAATAATGCCCAGAAGGAGAAGTGGTGTCTTGCATGGAAGTGGAGCCAAGCTGCTAAGTGGGAATGGGATAGAGAGGCTGCAAAAGGGGCTAAACTTCCCCCCTGTGAGTGCCAATGTGTGGCATGTGGATGAAAGTTCAAGTCCCGCAAATGTGCCAGCAAGCACAAGTGCCCTGATTCCAAAGTGGTCCACAGTGCAAAGGATGGGCTTGAGGAGGTGGTACAGGCATTACTTCCTATTCCCCCCTCTACATTGAACAAGCCGGTGGCCCCCCCCCCTTCCTCTGCCCCCCCTGCCCCACCACACATCTCTGACCCACCAGAAGTAACCGGAGTCTTTCCAGGTTTAAAACCAGAACAAGCAATGCACCTTCAATGGCTACAGGACAAGTATCACACCACTTATACCTCCTTTCGTAAAGGGGACTCTACAACTTATGTTGTTGGTGCTCCCAACCTTACTTTCAAGGAGGATGTTGAATGTAGTACTCTTCTTATTTCCTCCATGCTTCGTTCTCGGATGGGTCAACCTCATAGGTAAAAGGTTTTGAGATAATACGATTCTGACTCTTTGATACAACAATCTATTATGATAATGTGTTTCGGGTCCTTAGGTATCTCTTTTTCCATGTAATCCTAGGCCCTTTAGGGGCTTTAGTTTTGTTAATTGACGTGCTTTGGGGCTGTACTTAATCTGTCTCATGCTTTTAATTTGGCCCTTTTGTCCTTTCTCTTGGCAGATCCCTTGCATCATGTTGACCTTTTCAGGTACTCCATCAAGTGGTCTGGTCTCCTGGGCATGGCTACGATCAACACCCTTTTGGAGGAGCAACAATCTATCGTCTTCCTGCTCCCTCCCTCTTCTCTACTCAACCCTAGGCCTGTCTCCTTCACATGATGCAAGAACAGTACAACCTCCTTTGTTGTGACTCCTGCATCTGGCAATCTATCATCCGCCCTGATGGCAGGCCTCCCCCCTTCATACAAGGTGCCATATTGCATATGGACCACCGCACTTTCTCCTCTGCGGTCCAACTTGCCTTCAACCACACATTCACCATCACATATTCTGATATCTTCCGCGCTAATGCTGGCAACAACCCCTTCTGTCCCGAACACAGGACGCCTCCTCCCCTATCGCCTACTTCACCCAGATTGGAACAAGCCTGTTTCGATTGCCTCATGGCACAATTACATGACCCTTGGGCTTTTCGCCCACCATCCCTTTCACCCTCACCTCCCCCTTCCTGAGCATCCCTTCCCTGTCCTCAGCAGCTTAGTCCAAGTTGACAGAGTCGGTCACAGTGGCCTAGTCCGAGTGCCCATTATCAAAACATGATGCAACACGTCCTGTTCAAATGCTCCCCTTTATCATCCCCTCGCCTTGCCATCACTTCTTTGGAAGCTGTCCCTTTGACGCTTACGTCTTTGGCACGTTTGATGGCGGAGTTTCTCTTGGCAACTTCCAGTTAGTGATGCCGCAGTCTGGTTCTGAACCACGGTTTGGACCCAAACCTTTCCGAACTGGACCGAAGTCTGGTCCAAGGTTTGGCATAGTGCCCGAACTGAACCGGAAGTCCAGTTCCAGGTTTGGGAGGGGGCCCAATGTTGTGAACCCAGTTCGGACCGAACCAGACCCCGAACCTAAAGGTACTGTACTCACAGCAGCAACTAAGTTCTGTGACCCTCAAGTGATAAGAGTGTGTGAATGAGATCGGAGCGCAGTAAGCGCAAGGGAGACAAGCGGCACACAGTACTGGAGTGGGGACTCGCTCATGTTATGATATTCAGGGCGACGATAAGTGGGATGCGGATAGTCCTGATAAGGGATCCCGGACTTTGTCATACAGGCCCATGCATGTGTTGACATGTTGACACTTTGAAATTGGGTCCATTGGCGATGGACTTGGCCTTGCTGGACGGCAGAGGTGTCATTGCTGGTCCTCTGGTGGACGATGATGGCTGCAGGGTTTTTCACCAGCACGGAAGTAGAGTTGGTAGGCGCATGCAACAGCCCAGCGTTGGGATTGGGAGTGATTCTCTTTCCGGGCACATCCCATCATGATGAATGTTCAATCTTGTCGATCTTGTTGCGCTCCTTCACCTTATCCCTCTTCAAGTGTTTCATGCCGTTCCTGCCGCTCAGCAGCTGTGCTTGACAATATCATTGTGCTTGCCGAAGTGGCGCACGCGCGGACCAACAGTCTGCGAAGACTGCGATACACACCCGCTGCCTTTCTGCCTTGTGCGTGGGTCATACCTTTGCACTCTTCGTGGGTTGCATCCTTGCACAGACGCGCTGTCTGTGGGTTGAACCCTTGAACTGTCCTCAGGTTGCATTCTTGCCTTGTCCCCCAGTTGTGCAACTTGTCACACTGTCCTCAAATCGTTATCATGATGTCTGCACTGCTTTTGTCTCGATTGCCCCATTAGGCCATGTGAGTTCATACTGTCCGCAGGTTGTTATTGTGTTATCTCTGCATGTGTTACCCCCCTTTCAGAACCTGCCTCAGCTAGGCAGTCAGAGATGGCCGCTTTTGTCACAATTACCCTGTTTGGGCTGTGTGAATTGATGGCAGCGCTTTAGCGGACACACGTTCCTTTGTGTATTCAAATCTCTTGACTCCGCTCAGCGTTTCTGGTGTTCTTCCTTCCCCCAACATGTCCTGGTTCTCTCTACTTGACCCCCCCTCTCAGCATTTCCATTGTTCTTCCTGTCCTGGCCCTCTTCACTCGACACCTCCTCTGTCCTTGTAGTGCGCACGCACACATGTTTATGCTGATCTACTGGTCCGGCGGTGCTTGGGGCTCTTAGGGTGCTTCAAGTGAGCACCTGATGGCGACACTTGTTTATACACATTGCATCAACGTGTTTTTGACTCCCATGCTGCCTCTCTTGTTTCTGGTACTTTGCACCCCCAATTATTATCTGTCCTCTCCTGCGCCATCTGTCCTTTCAATTTCAAGCATGCGCTTGTGTACACATTCTCGCGATAATCCACTGATCCTAGAGTGCGCCGGGTCTGAGGTCCTTGAATGGACTGCGCATTTCCTCTGTGCTCGCCTCCCCCTCCATCCTCGTAAGCTGCATGCCCGCATACACACTCTTATGTGGATGTGGTAATCCAACAATGCCCCAGATTTGGGGATCTGGGGTCCTTGAATGGAGTGCATGTTTCCTCTGTGCTTGCTTCCAAGTCCCCCTCCGTCCTTGTAGGTCGCATTCCCGCAGACACACTTTTGCGCTGATGTACTGATCTGACAATGCCCCAGGTTTGGGGTCCTTGAAGGGAATATTAATTGGTGTGTGGGCTTGCCGCTGTCCTCATCCCCATCCCCTTAACTCACCATGGCATCTGAAGGCTGCGCTGTAGGTCCTGATGGCGAACTTTGTGATGCGTCTGAAATCGAATTTTTCAATAACCCCAACGATGATCAGCCCATAGCCCCAGCAACTACATCCTCAACTGTCCAACCCTTGCTCAACTCTTTTGTCACAAAACTCCCCCCTCCTGCATGTTGATCTAATCGCGTTCCTCATCCATCTACAAAGGTGATTGACCCAGATAATGCCATGGCCACCAAGCATAAAATGAGCAATGCTCCAAACCCAAACCCAAGCCACCACCTTCGCCAAGCCTCTCTGGAGCACGAGGAAGATAGGGCCTTAGAGCCTGACACTACAGAACCTGACCAAAGTCATTACACCAACTCCACTGATACAGAAGAGGACGATCCCATCGATCCAGGCAAAGCTTATGAGGAGGTCAAGGCACTTGGCGATGCAGATCATCAGGTATGTTTGAATTTCCCCTCCCAGTTCATTCATTGCTGCTTTAATCTGAAGGCCATGCGCACAAAGCAGAAGGATGAACGCACTGCCAACATCCACATGATTTTTACAAAAGGTACATACCAAACCAATCCAGAAACGGGAACAAAGCTTGCCAGGCACTACTGTCTGGTCTGCAGGTACATTTTCTCTCCATATCTCAACATGTAACATTAATAAAATGTTGTTCAGGAACAAAGGAACCAGCGTGAAGGCCAGCTTTTTCTCTGGGAGCACATCAACCCTTCGTACCCATATTGCAAGGTATGCCACCCTTTTTCTTTATCGATCGCAACACCCTTCTAACTGTTTGAAGGAATGAGGACCACTTCAAAATATACAAAGCCTGATGCACTAAACAGAATATTGCAATGAACAATTGGGCCATCCCCCCCTCCCAATTGAGCACTGGGACTGGGTCATTGTACATTGATTTATTGATACCTTATCAACCTTATCGATGTGCTTATGATGACTCCTAGCCAACATCAAACCACACTTGATGGGTCCCTTACCCACCAACCTTGTGTACCACCATTCACCTCAAAGGGACTGATTGACTATCTGGTCCAGCTCGTTGTCACTGAGGATGAAGCCTTCTTACTGCTTGACAAGCCCGCATTCTGTGACCTCCTCACCTTTCTCTGTCCAGCACTCAATGACAGAGATATTCCCCATTGTACCAAGATTCGCAAAGAGACCCTAAAACGTGCTGTGCAGGGCAAATCCAATGTAAAGGCATCACTTCAGGTATGCTCAAGTTGACATATAATTGACACACTGCGATGCAGGTCCTAACTTTCGTTACAAGGGTGTTGAGGGAGAAATATCCTTCACATTCAATACCTGGACTTCCGATCCTGGCCACAACTTCCTTTCAGTGACAGCACACTATATTGACAGCCCCAAAGACCAGCCAGATCAATGGACGCTTAGGGACATCCAACTTGCATTTGCTCCACTGGAGGGGCACCACACTGGAGCAAACATCACCGCAGTTCTTGAAGGCATGCTTGAGAGATATGATATTTGTGAAAAGGTATGTAATGTATTTATGCTATATACAGCTGCTAACTACTTGCAACTTATAGTCCAGATGGTTTACCGCTGATAATACGAGCAACAATGATACAGCACTGAGAGCATTGAGGGATTACATAGACCCTTATGGAGACCGCTGGGACCCTGTCCAGCATCGAGTTCGGTGTGCATTACTTCCATCTACCTGTTCATCAGCTCATGCAATATTACAGATGCATGGAGCATTCGTTGCATCTCAGGGCTGGTCATGTCCTTTCGCACATTGTTCCTGTGCCCACCAGGAAGACAAACAACACTAGAAATGAGGATGAGGATGATGGGTTGTCTTCTGACAACTCTTCCACTGATGAGAGTGGGGCCATCACACCAGGTGCCCTTCACAAAATGATGGGACTTATCAAGCAGGTGCATTGAATTGACTGTGATTATCACATGTACTAATCCACCTCTCAGATACGGAAATCCCCTCAAGCCTGTGCATTCTTCAAGCGGATGTGTCGTGAGGTTGGTGCCCCACAGCTTGAGCTCGTGCTGTTTGTATGAACTCAATGGTCATCGATGTCTTTGTGTCTGGATCAAGCACTTGCTCTCCAAAAGGTGGTATCTTTCACAGCTAGCTAAGACGTTTACTGATGCATGTATAGTGTTAAGGCTTCAACGGGCCTTGATAGTACGACTTGTACTAAGAGTGAACTAGTGGCAAGTACTTGAAGGGGTAGAAGTCTCTAGTGTTGCTAGAGACGACTCTGAGAGGCTTATGTAAGAGATGAGGGAAAGGGGAGGCACTTGGGGAGCTTTCAAGAACATTGATATTGAGAATCAAGTCAAGCTTAGGGCTTGACTGTCGAAATACAGGGTGCTTATATACAGGCACGACCGTGCATGGGCCATGGTCACTAAGGTAGGTACTTCTGGTCAAGAGGGGGCTGTCTGTATCGTATGGTACTCCGCGGATAAGTGCTGCGATCTGTATGAGTCGAACAATAGAGAATGAGCAAGAGCGAATGATAAAGTGACAAGTTGCCTAATCTATCCTTAAGGGTCGAACAATGGCGGCAGGTCATTCCAAGAAGAGAAGCGTCGTCATGATGCGATGACGACCACGAGGTTTGAGGCTGATCCGAGGAGATCTGATCTCCGCGTGCCCATTCTGGTCTAATGGGCATCTAGCGTAAGCAGCTACCCTTTAAGGTAGTTCGTATTGATGGTGACCCAATTAAGGGCCGTGTCGCTATCCGTGTCGTCTGCGGAGCTCTGCGTGGATGAGGGGTTGTCTGCGGATCCTCTGGGAGAGGTCGACTGGTAGCCCTGACTCTGGGGCGAGGTGCTGGCTATGGGTGACGAAGCTGAGGGGGTGATTGACTGGTAACTGCCTTCCCTACTGGTGCGTTGGTGTATGGGTGCTGAGGAGGGACTTGTGGGTGACAGGGAGTGCTTGCGGGACACAGGACTGCTGGGCTGAGTGAGGTATGCTTCCCAGGGTTCGATAGGGGACTCTTCTGGGGACAAGGTATGTGTCTGTCCTCCAGGGACGTCAGGTTCATAGTGAGTGACTAGTTGTGGCTCTAAGGGCGGCGCGTCCTCCATGGGACTGTCTGGGTCTTCCAGTGGGTTCTCTACTGGGGGTGGCTCTTGGTACATCTCCATTGAGGAGTACTTCCAACGATGGATGTTCCATGGGACAGGGACGAGGGGCTCGACTGGGGGCTGATCAAGGGGTGACAATGGTTTGGATGGTTCACTGGGTGGTAATGGTGGCAGGTCTGGTAGGGAGGATGGGTTCAATGGTAGTGGTCACTTAGGTGTGGATAGGGTGACGAGGAGGGGGTCCGACAAGGATGAGAAAAATTGGGGTGGATCATAACATATAGGCTATAACGCGCTTCACCCAACTAGCTGATGATAGCAAAGAAGTCCCCAAGCTGCACAAGAAGAAGTACCGCGACTTCCAACTGTCAAATCTTGAATGGGAGCGGCTGAAACGACTGCACCAAGTTTTGGAGGTAAGCCACTGGATGAATCTGTGTTTTCAAGCTATTCACATGCAGACTATTGGTCACAGGAGCCAGCGACCACACAACAATCCTTCTCGGAATCTTGGGAGTCCACTGTCTGGCGCACAATACCAGTCCTTGAGTTCTTGCAAGAGATATGGGGGACCACAGTTAATAATCTGGACTTCTACAAGCTTGTGAATGCAATTGAGAGTGGATTGGCGAACCTACGCAAGTGGTATCATAAGACTGATGACACTGACGTGTACTTTATTTGCCTTGGTAAGTGCTGTTAACGAAACTTAATGAAATAGCAAACAATCACCCTAACATCTATTTCTAGTCCTCAATCCTGCATGGAAGCTTGCTTACATGGCACAAAAGTGGGACAAAGAGGCACACAAAGCTGGTGTTGCAAAACTGCACCATGTGGTGCATTTATTCCTTCTCAGTGACTTGGGCCATAACTGATATGTTCTAGTTTGACCAGTATGCTGCCCACTTCCCCCAAACATCATCTACAACTGAAACCGAACTGTCGGCTGTGTGTAACAACAAATCCACTGCCAGTTATGGATATTCCTGGATGGCCCGCACTGTTGGAGAATGGAAGGCTGCAGATCGCTCGAAGGCAGGGCCTTGCGATGAGCTGGACACGTATATGGATTCACAAATTGAGGAGCTAGGGGACGATGTCAATGTTATCACCTGGTGGGGTGTGAGTACATAATTTCTCCCATGGAATGAGGTGCTGACACACTACAGAAACACTCAACACAGTACCCTGTTCTTGCACGAATGGCACAAGACTATCTGCCCATCCAGGGCTCAGCAACACCTTCTGAGCGTGCGTTCTCTAATGCATCTCTTACAGATAGCAAGCAGCATAACCACTTGACAATGGAAGTGTTCAAGGCACTGCAGAATTTGAAGAGCGTGTACCATAATGGGCATATGAGTGCCACAGCAGAGGCACTGAGGCATTATCAATATCAAGGAGATAGGAGCATTATGGAAGGTCAGGATAGCGAAGCTGCTGATGCAGATCAGTAGGTAACACAGCGGCTTAGATTTAATCGTCTATGTTGTTGTAAATACTTCCAAGTTCATTGATAAATCATTGTTTTACTGTCTGACTTAGATCTGTGAATGCTCCTATGCAGTTGTGCTCCCCTCTGCCACATCTACCTGTGCTCCTGTGTGTGATATGTTCGTCTGGTGTCCCTGCCACTGTGCAGACTACCATGCTGTCCATGCAACTGGTATGCATGCCACACTTCCATCGGTTCCATTTCACATGATGTGCACAGTCCCTGGAGCATGCACCTGCCCTGACTCTTACTGCACAAACAGAGGGCAATGACTGAATTCCTGCTCATGGTCATCACGTTTCCATATCTGACAATTCTATTGTGCCATGATTCATGCAATGCACTACTGCACAAACTACTGTGCTATCCACACAACTTGGCATACCACACAAGAGTCCACTGCCCCTCAGGCCTCATGCACAGTCCCTGGCATTCACACCTCCATTGGTTCCATCACGCACAGCATCCACGGCCCCTGGAGCATGTACCCACCCTGATTCCATCACATGAAACGCACCATGCAACCCATTCAAGTCCGGTTCAGGTCCGGACCCCCTCTGAACCTGAACCAGACCCAAGGTTCAGTTCTTACAGGTTCAGGTTCAGGGTTCGCAAAATCCCTGAACTGAACCCAAAGTCCAGTTCAGGGTTCAGGAAAATATACCCTGAACTGAACTGAACTGGACTTTGGCAACACTACTTCCAGTGCACCACCAACCGTCTCCTACGCCCTCTGCCCCCCCGACTGGACCCTCCTTGATTGGTAAGTGCTGAGTCAACAGCTTGGCCCTGTCTCTTCTAGACCCCTTAGACTTTTTCATATGCCCCCTTTTACATACCACCTCCTATATCCTTTAACTTCTCCCACTAGTCTTCAATGAGTACCACTCTGTGCATGTACATATTCTCTTGTAGCATGTCTGATGGCCTTAGGCTAAGGACAATAAACAAAAATTCAAAAAAAAAAAAAGATTTCGGCAATGCCTTGTGCTGTATTGATGTCCTGCCGCTGAGACTGACAGATAATATTGTACAGTAGGCTGGACTTGTATTACATTATCAACTATTTTGACACACTCACCTGTGAAAGATGAAAAGTGGTGTTGGCGCTTTTGCTAGGCACGCGGACCTGATTGAGTGCTGATTGGCTGTGCAAGAGAGTATGGCTGCCACGTTTCTGCCAGAACACACGTCAAAGGTGTGGCCCCAAATAAGGTAGGCAGCATCCAGTTACGGTTCGTATCACATGACTATGGTGACAAAACGTGACAAATGGTGTAAAAATGTATTAGCTCTTTAGAAAACAAATAAATGGAAATTTGGAGACCGATTCATTATGGAGACAGGTCATTAAAACAAGCCTGTGGCTTTTAAATTTTTGTTCAAGCATTTTTGAAGGAGGAGAATGATTTTTAGTGTCAAAACTCCCATGTTTGTCCCATGTTTGGTCCGTGATCATAAGTGACAAGATGGTGAAAGATCCTGATATAAACTCTTGTGAAAGAAGAAAATGCAATTTCGGAAACTGATACACCATGGAGACATGTTATTCCGACAAACCTGTGGTTTTATATTTTTTGTTTAAGCAATTTTGAAGGGGTTGAATCTTTTTTGGTGTCAAAATTTGACATATGTCCGTTTTGGGATGGGTGCTTCCAAGCATCGCAAATTTGCCTTGCTGTGTCGCCACAATGCCGAAAAGGAAACGATGTGTTGTGAATCTTGGTATGTATGCAAAGAAGAGGATATTAAATAAGGACAAGGAGAATGTACAAAAGCTCCTTATTGTTTTTTTTTTCCTGAACTGACGGTTTTCTCTTTAGATTGCACCCACAAAACAAGATGATATGCTTTGTACGGAAATAGAAACCTGTGGACTTCCGGGGCGGACCAGAAACTGAGAACCAATGGCATCAATCGAATACACCCAATCCCCATGTGTGGCCATACCTGCTGCGCCACGTCCCAAATCACATGCAATACACCATTAGCCTGAACATGTAAATGGTCCAGATCATGTTGCCCTTGCACCAGGAATGGTAGATGTGCCAGTGGTTGATGCTGACCCTGAGGACAATAATGACGACAATCAAGTTGGTATCGAAGATGAGACACACGGACAGTATTCACCCCCCCTGGGAATAGAAGATGCATATAGGGCACATGAAGATCTCCAGAAGCTCTTGAAACCAAATCAGAAGACAGGGTCCAAATTTGACCCAATCATGCAAGAAAGGCTGGAGCAAGTCCACCAATTCTTATGGAACTATGTGGACCCAAACACCATGGCTTGTGGGGGCACCGTTGGTAGCTCGTGGAAGGCAGCATCAGAACAAACAGCTCACGCGCTTGGAAGGGGAAACTACCTGGCCCGAAATCTTCGGAAGTGGGGATGTGCATATATTTCTGATCGCGAGGACCTCCCAGACAATCAATATGGCCATAATGAATGGCTATTAAACGACAAAGATCTTGTGCACAAAATCAATCTCCATCTCCAAGGGATCGGGAAATATGTCAAAGCAATGGATATTGTTAAATTTCTAGACACCCCCAAAATGAGGACGCGGCTGAACCAGACAACGCCTATTCACCAAACAACGGCTCAATGCTGGATGCAAAAACTGGGTTACCATTGGGCCAACACGCCGAAAGGTCAATACGTCGATGGGCACAAGCGCGAAGACGTTGTTGCATACCGGCAAAACTAAAATTGAGGCTAAAGCAAGGATATGGACAGAAGGTGGCATCGAGGACCCAAACACAGCCACAACTCCAGACATTCGTCACACAGTCATCTGGTATCATGACAAATCAGTATTTTATGCGAATGATCGGCGAATGATACAATGGGTAGGTGAAGATGAGACAGCAGTCCCATGGCCGAAAGGGGAAGGCGCATCCCTGATGGTCGCCGATTTTGTATCTGCGGATTATGGGTGGTTGCGCTCTCCCAATGGGGAGGAGAGCACATGGGTTCTGCTCAAAGTAGGGAAGTCCCGGGAGGGCTACTTTACCAACAAGGATGTATTAAGACAAACGCAGCGAGCCATGGATATCCTGCAAGCTCACAATCCTCATGAGGACCATGTGTTTATATTTGACAATGCAGCGACACACATCAAATGACCTGATGAGGCTCTTTCAGCACGAAACATGCCTAAGTTCACCCCAAAGGAAGGATCAAATTGGGGCCCGGAGATGACTATGATGGACGAAAATAGAAAGCCAGTCTATCGCGCTGATGGAAAGGTAATGAAGACCAAAATCCGCATGGCAGATGCTACATTTGCGGATGGAACACCTCAACAACTCTATTTCCCCGAAGGGCACCCACAAGCTGGAGTCTTTAAGGGGATGTCTATCCTTCTACAGGAGCGAGGTCTGCTGAAGGAATCGGGATTAAAGGCGCAGTGTAAAGACTTCAAATGCAAGCCAGAGAAGACAGACTGCTGTTGCCAAAGGGTACTTTACTCCTAGCCTGATTTCATTCACACCGAGTCCAAGCTGGAGATTACATGCAAGCAACAGGGGTTTAATGTCCTGTTTCTTCCAAGGTTCCACTGTGAACTGAACTTTATTGAGCAATGCTGGGGCTATGCCAAATGTGTCTATCAGGAGTACCCTGCATCCTCAAAAGAAGCTGACCTGGAGCTTAATCTGACCTCAGCACTGGGGTCGGTTCCCTTGTGTAGCATGCAAAAGTGTGTACATCTTATTTGTTGGAGGTGAAAGCCCTAATCTTGTTGTAGATTTGCTGCAAGATCAAGTTGATTTGCGGATGCATATAGAAAAAAACTTGATGGAAAACAAGCAGCCTGGGCAGTAAAAAAGTATAGAGGGCACCGAGTGCTCCCAAATGATATAATGAAGGACCTGTGAAATAAAAACACCTAGATTTTGATGATGCATACATGTATTCAAGAACTCAATCGCATATGTGCATCACAGTTGCAAGTCTTATCACATCTTATCACATCACTTATCACATCAATGGTTGGTCACTAATACCGTCACTAATACCGTCACACAAAGTCACACAAAGTCACATCATGTGATACGAACCGTAACTGGATGCTGCCTACCTTATGAATCCTGTTGCCCCAGGGACATCCATTCCGACTTGTGTCTTTCTTCTCTGCAACACGCCAAATCACCAATTGTCCGACACCTGTGGTTTGTCTTCTGATTATCTGATTATGGTATGAGTGACCCCCAGGGTAAGTTCGGATCCTAACCCACAATTTTTTGGGCGGCCATCCTGCGGCCTGAAGTAGTGTCTTACCAACAATTCCTTTCAGATCTTCTCAATGAACTTAATGGCGATATTTCTGTATTTCACCATATCGTCACGACATCACCGAGAACTAGTCCTATGTGCATCAACTGTATTCAAGACCTGGCAGGTGCACTGAAGGAGCGTTACCATTTATCAAGACAACTAGACGATCTTGAACAATCAATCCTCCACTACACAGAAGCGATATTCCTCCCGCCCCATTGGGATAGACACTGGTCGAATATCGCCCAAAATCTTTTTTCCGTTGTGCAACTCCTTATTCTCTGGGCAGCTCGCACTCAGCAGCCTGAAGATGTCAAGCGTTCTGCTATCTACCTAAGGTATCTCCGCGGACAGTCTCCCGAAGCATTCAATATGTCATCCCATAGGGTCACACACAATCTTGTGTATGTATTAACACTTCAAGTCTTGTGGGAGCTTGGTGACATGATGCAAGACATTGGGGAGATGGCAGTCCTTTTCCTTGAGGATCTTAACTCTGACACCTGCCAGTGGACGATCCCGACTGATTTAATTACTTTCTTCTCTCGAGCTGTTAAAGACCACTTTGGAAGATGGGGGACAGGGAAAGAGCCTCTTGCAACAATCATAGATTGCCTATGGCAGGCGAAAAATCGCCTACCAGATTTAGACGAACTCTCCATCACACTTACCTGGACCCTTCTCTACCGCTTCGATGTAGCGCATTTGAATGATGATTACGAAGAAGGGACAGCCATCCTGGACAAGTTTCTCACTTCTCATACCCCCGAGGAAGATCCAAATCAATATCTAGAAGCGTCAATTTTGATTGCTGCGTTCACCAAATTTAGATTGATCGGATCTCAGACGCCGGAGCATTTGGAGGAGGCGATCTACCACCATCGCAACTTGCTCTCTTGTATGCCTCTTGAAGATCCCAATCGTCCTCATCTCGTTGGTTGGCTCAAGTTCCTTCAGCACCAGCGCTTCAAATACTTTGGTGTTGGGGACTTTTGAGAGGAGTGTTCCTGGGATTCAACGTTCCCTGGCGAACCATCATTTTGGGATTTAATTGCATCTCTTCAATCCCCCTCGATGGCGACTGAGTCTCAATGGCTCCGTGCACTCGCCTCCGCTGTTCCCATGACTCACGAAATTGAAGAGGTTATCGAGCCTTGTCGACTTCTGCTTGCTTCTTTCCACCCCAGCGATAGAAATCAACCCGCTGCCGTCAGCATATATGGCTTTCTCCTCCTCTGTGCCACTCTGTTTACAAAAGACGTCAAATACGTCAACAAGGCGATTCAGATTCTTTGGGAGCGTCACAACTTACCTAATGCGAAGCAGTTCGGAGCAGTCCAATTACTTATTTTCTTCCTTTGTATCCGTTTTGAGCTACGCCGCTCCGGAGAAGACCTCGGTGAAGCCATGCAACTATTCCAAAAGCAAGTTGATGACAGAAGTCATAGGATTCCTGACCTGTTCCAGTTTTCATGTGAATGGGTGCAACTTGCACGAATCCATAGTCACCCTTCCACCTCAACCGCATATCACTATGCACTCTCATTTATGCAGGATTCTCTTACATTCTCCCCAACTGTTGATACACAGCACTCCCAACTTGTTGCGATGCGCAACGATTACGAGACACTGCCATTAAACTGCGCATCCTACCAAGTTCACACCGGCCAACTCCAGAATGCCATCAAAACCCTGGAACGAGGAAGAGCCTTGATCTGGTCTGAAATGCACGGCCTTCGTTCCTCGATCGACCAACTTTGCACGTCTGACCCCGATTTAGCAGACAAGCTTGCTACGATTAACCACGACCTTGAGGTGCTAACCTTGACCTTGGCGCAGGATGACTATAGTGACGGTGGGGAAGAGGGCCTTAAAGCGATGGATCCATTTGGTCGGCTTGTTGTGCGACAACAGGGGTTGTTGGATGATCGTGACAAGCTCATTTCCCAGATCCGAGCGTGCAAAGGATTGGAGTCCTTCTTGAAACCACTGTCATTTGATGATCTCCGTTTTGCTGCTATGCTTGGACCAGTGATCTTGATCAACCACTGCAGATGGCGTTCAGACATCATCATCCTCCTTTATGACTCTCCTCCATCCCTCATTCCCATGGCCAATGATTTCTATGACAGAGCGAACAAGCTGCGCGATCAGTTATTAGGTGCAAGGGAGGAAGGCCTCGAATCAGTCGAATACGAGGACGCTCTCCGTTCCGTACTCAAGGAGCTCTATGAGCTTGTAGGTCACCCAGTGATTCAAAGGCTCAATGAATTGGACATACCAGAACAATCTCGAGTTTGGTGGTGTCCAACATCTGCATTTTGCTCACTTCCACTTCATGCTATGGGTCCAATTCCATCTGACTCTGACACTCCTCGATATTTCCTTGATCTCTACATCCCATCGTACACGCCAACACTTTCTGCTTTGATTGAATCCAACAGATCAGGGTCACACATTTTAGGAAAGCCTTCACTACTCCTCGTCGTACAGCAAGATGCATCAATGAAAGTGGCATTGGGCGAAATGCACGTTGTACAGTCTGTCAATACTCAGGTGAAAACCCTGGTATCGGCTAGGGCAACACCTCCTGCCATGTTGAAGAGCCTCCAGGACCACCGGTTTGTTCATATTGTATCTCACAGGATACTTGAACCAGGGAAGCTGTTCGACTCTTCGTTCAAGCTCTACGGAGGAAATCGGCTTGCGTTGTTAGACATCATTCGATCTTGAGTTCCCAATGCGGAATTTGCATTCCTTGCTGCTTGTCACACGGCAGAGCTGACGGACGGGAGCCTCTCGGACGAGGCACTGCATCTGACTGCTGCGATGCAGTATTGTGGATTCCGGAGTGTTGTTGGGACGATGTGGGCGATGCTGGACAAGGATGGGCCGCCTCTTGTCCATAATTTCTATGACTTGGTGTTCCCGCCAGGGGAGAGCCAAGGGGCATGTTATTATGAGAGAACAGCAGAAGCACTTTGAGATGCTGTGAAAAACCTGCGCGGAAGGATAGCAGTCGAAGAGGGGAGTTTGGAGCATTGGGTGAATTTCGTGCATTATGGTGCGTGATATGGCGGTGTCTCTAAGGTAAGGAACCCTGTCCATCAGAATGCGCATCCTTCCAGTTATTGATTCTTAGTTCTTCGTAGCATTCTGTGCATGGGCACTGGTAGACGTACCCAGGCCAAGTTTGGTTGCAGATATTTATTCGGGTGTTGGAGCTGCCTGTCAATTGTGAACCCGACTAGTCATTCAGTGATTTGTATTCTTGATTCATTGTTAAATCACAAATGAGTGCATACGGTTCTTGGTTCCAGACATTGAAATGCAGGGCTCAATATAATTAATGATACCCCCTCATCGTGACCTCATTACAGACAACCCTCACACAATGGGAGTCGCTGCAAAGTCCAAGTTAACAGCAACCAAATGGCATAAATTGTCCCTTCTTTGTCGTGATAAGCCTGGTAGTAGAAGATGACGAGGTAGTCAAGACTACGAAATGACATTTCCCAACGCTCTGCGACCTCGGGTTTGGTAGATATGAAGGCAGCCCACAATACTGTGACAATAGATGTCAGTGCCGAAGATGACGCCAGAAGCAGCCACACATCGGAAGGCCCAATGGCTGATGAAGCGAGGATATTAGTTTGCGCGATTTGCCGGTGCAATAAAACAAATGCGTGTACCCATAAGTGATGTTGCGCGACTGGAAAGATCTGTCTGTTCAATGGTTGCCAGTGGGGCTTTTGCTAGCTATGCGCTGGCAACATGACCAACAACACAAGCTGCAAATGACTTGGTCACATGATCCCTGGGTTGCCATTCGCCATTTGAATTTGAACGCGGACCAGTTGCCACTATTTCACTGGCAGCAGCACTCGTGGCACACTTCGCTCTAACCGATAGTAACTTGGACAATCGGATTTATTGCTGAACCAATGGGGTAATGCACAGTACTAGGGGATAATCGTAGGAAGAAACAAGCGACTGACAGATATCAAGGGGTGGAGAGAGGTAGCCAACGGGCAAGCACAAATATATGTGTGAATGATAAACTGAAGGAGAAAGAGACAAGAAAAAAAAGACCCTGGTACTAAATGAATGTGCCAATTGATGAACTCAGCGATTTGCGCCCAGTAAAAATGACTAAATTGATAAATACTGACGAAAGGGTGCACACCCAGGGACAATGCAAAGTGAAACAACAGTGCGGTGCGAATGCTTGAGATATTGAATGAGTTGAGGCGCACAATGGTACCTGAGCACAAGAGCGAAGCGGCCAGCAGCAAATGTAGTCCATGAGCCAAGTGTCCAATTCCAGGGGTACGAGATTCAGAGAGAGCGACACTTTTGAGAGTTGTGGTTTAGAAGTGGTGTCCCTGTTGCTGCAAAGAGTTCAAAGTGCCCCCCACTCGCCCATAAGCAGCACTTTCATGCATTGCTTATGGACGAATGGAGACCAAGCTGTGTACTCTGTGCAGTGAGAGGCGTTGCCCCTACGCCACAATACAAATCAAGTCGTTGCTGCCAGTAGCGCACCGAGGTCCCTCTCATTGGCGGCATCAAGATGCCTTGCCCGCGCCTTGAGGTGAACTTGGAAACCGAAGCTGTTAAGTACCAACCAAATGTCGCTCAACTGAAGAACTTATGATTGCGATCAAGGCTGAGTAGGACAGCCTTGGTGGTACCCTTTAGTCGCTCACTCGACTGCTCAACCTTCAACAACCACGACCGGTCAACCCAGTGCCCGTCCTGCCATATTGCTGTCTTCAGGATGAGGTCATCAGTGTTCCTCTCCTAGGAATTGTGGTCATTGAAGTCGACTTGCTCGGTGCGTATGGTAAGCGATGGGAGATAGTTACCATGGGGCATTTGGACTTTGAGCGAGTCGGCATGTGAGCGCACATGGCTCACCACAAATGCAACGGCCGCTTTGGCTGCATTGCCGAGTGGGTTTGCGTTTGATGCGAGTCTGTCCAGCCTCATGGCAGGGACGACGATGGTCCAGCGTAGGCTCCCGAAGAGTAAGGTAACCGTAGGGGAGGGGGGGGAAATGTTATTTGTGTCAAATACGAGAATGGTATAAGGACAGCATGTGCTGAGACCAAGGAACGAGGAACGAGCATCTGACCCGACCCCAAATATCCCCGAATCTACCTTCGATCACGTAACAACCTCTTAGCCTGACGCGCTTAGCTTTCCACTTCTCCCATCCTCGTTGTTGCATGCCTCGCCTCCAACGCGCCTTCACCCACCCTCGTGCCCTACACTTGATCTCTTTCTCCCTCACAATCAAGTCTTGCTCTCCGCCGCAACCCCAATTTTCCGGCTGGAGACACGCGGATCGGCCAAGCGTCATCAGCTGACGCCACACCTCGAAATGCCCGTTGTTCCACACAGCACGCGTCATACACGGCCCCGAGCAAGTCAGGACCACGTCTCTACTGGGGGAGGTCTCTTCCTGTATATCAGGTTCATCAAGGCCTCTTTTCATATGTTCCCTTGTTTTCCTTTAGTATTAGACCCCCCTCTTTCCGTTCCAGTATTTCTTCTATTACCTTGGCTCATTTGCCATTGAACATTACCGCACCTCCCCCACCCTCGTCGACTACGTGCTCGCTGTCGTGCACTTAGCTACGATCCAGTAAATGTTTCGTCATTTCAGATACCGCCACCGTCGCCGCGTGGTCTGTCGCTGGTACAATCGCCTTCCCTCTCCCTCTTCCCCCTCTACTGGACTTGCACATAGAGTACTTGTCTCTATTGTCTTAAACTTGCGTATATAAACCCCCACCTGGCCTTGTCAATGGCAGGCAATCAAGCCCCACTTTATCCCTCTCTTTCCGCTTGTGTGTTCTCGCTCTCGCCTGACACTTTGACGACAAACCGAACTACCATGCCGTCGTTTGTCTCTTGGAAGTGGAATCGTAGTCTATTCCTTTCCTCTCCTTTGTGTTTGCTTCGGGCTTTTTACACCCGTTCCGGTTTCCTTTTGCGCTCTCGATCTTCCGGGATCGCAGCCTTGGTTCTTATTTCCTTCCTTCTCTCCAAACTCATCGCTAGGCACTCCGGCTTAGCTCCTTGGGCCTTAGACCCTTTGTTTGGGCCGTGGGTCATCAATTCAGAAAATGGCACAGATGGCGGCAGGAACCATTTGGTCATTGACTCCTTTCCAGAATTGCATGATATCCTAGTGCAACCATTACAGTTACACTCGTTTTGCACTCAACTCTGACAATCTGACCAATTCCCAACTGATGACAGATGTAAGGACCCAAGTCACCGCCAGTATGATTATTTATTGTTGTTGTGAACTGTATATTACATAATGTAAATGACTTTGGTTTTGTAACGTAGGTGGTCGTGATAGAGTCGAGAAATACATGCAAGAGCAAACGCGATACCAGCAAGACAAATGACTTACTATACAAATTGAAAAGAAAAAGTTGGCATGAGCTCAAAAGAACTTCCCGAAAAGAAGCACGTTGCAGTGGCACATGAGATCTATGAGAAGGCAAAGGGAGACGAGCCTGTGGAGGCCTGAGGGGCAGTGGTGATGATGGGGGCACGATGAGGGGCACACACTCCAACATCATGGTGTGCCTTTTTGACTGACAGAGGGAGGCCACGATCCCAACTATCTGAAACGCGCAGAGGGAAACAGATGTAATAACTCTTGTGGCAAGAGAGTCAAGAACAATAGCAAGAGGAATCCAAGAATGCATGGAGGGAAACGGACATAAGAGCTCTTGCGGAGAGGGAATTGAGAACAATAGCAAGAGGAAAATGCAAGACTGGGAGGGCACGATGCCAAGAATCTGAGAACGCGTGGAGTGAAACGGATGTAAGAGCTCTTGCGGACTCAATGCGGAGAGGGAGTCAAGAACAATAGCAAAGGAAAATGCAAAACCAGGAGGCCATGAGCCATGATGCCAAGAACCCGAGAATGCATGGAGGGAAACGGACCACGATGCCAAGAATCCGAGAATGCATGGATGTAAGAGCTCTTGCGGCAAGGCAATAGCATGACCAGGAAGACGAACAGGCTTGGTTTGGTTTTCCGTCAAGCGGGCAGGCAAGCAGAATGCGGACTTTATACGAGGCCAAACGTGTTGTACAAGTATTCTACTTGTAAGGCAAGAAAGGGGGGGGGGGGGAAGACAGGAAAGTGAAGGGGAATGATGTCGTTGCACAACGGCGACGAAGGGAAACAGGGGAAAAGGTGGCACTGGCACTAGTAGATTTCATTGCCCTCATCATCTGTGTATGTAACTTGAAAATCAACTTCTGGGTGGACGTAAGTCAGCATAGAAGGGAGAAGGAACTAAAGTGGCCGTACCTGATCCTGATCCTTCACTGGCTTCACCACTGAGCTGGCCAGCTGGGACTCCATTTTCACCAAATACACAGGGACAAAGATCACTTAGTGGCAGCTGCTCGTCCTCATCCTCAGATATGCTCTCCCCACGACGCGTGGAAGTACCTATGGTTGTGCGTGCCAGGAGATCTGATTCAATGGCATCACAGAGTTGATTGTAAACGTCCCAGAAGGAATAGAAGTTGACTCTTGGACTCCCAAGCTTGACATAGACCGATGAGATATGTTCCTTGCATTCCACAGGCACAAGTTGAAAGATAGGGTCAGTGGGTGGGGCCCATTGAGATTTGGCTTCCTCGATCAGAGCATCTGGAACAACGATCTACATAGTTTTCATAATTACAAACTCAACTCTTCATTAATATGTAGACTTACCTTGAAATCAAGAGCATCAATGCTTTCTGGGTTTTCAAACATGACATCCAGAACACCTGAGGGTAACACCTTCCGACAGCATGCCCTTCTGCATGTGGTGTTGTGGCCATACACATACAAATCTGCCTCCCGCTGGAGCCAAGGGATGGCCAGCCAACAAAACACAAACCTATTTCAAGGCAGTATAATGCGTAAACGTGTAAACATGTGTCGACAACATGTAACACAGTGACACACCTATCAGTTATGTTAATGACGTTGTACCATTGTCACTGGATGCCCTTGTCCAGGAGTCTTTCAAACCCTGGGACCCACATTTTACGGAACCGCAACCACATCTGTTCTGGTTTGATGTTTGTGTGGCCACATTTCCACTGGTGTTGGATTGAGCCCGCAAGCGTTGGGTCAAGGGAATGCCAGATGTGTGTGTGTGCATATGCTACGTTGAAGTTCTCAGTGCCCCGGTCGCTCTGTGTGATGCATGGCACACCTAGTATGTATCCATTAGATAGTTCTACAACTACAAGGAATGCGATGAAAAACACACCAAATTGCTTGACCGCTTTGAGATATTGTCCACAGACATACGTTGGATTTGAGTTGTTCCACCAGACGGTCAGCCAGATAATCTTGCCAGTGAACCCTTCTATACAACCATGCCAATGGAGCCCGAATCGCAACCACTTATCATGCTGGTCCATTGCCCAGAAGTGGTTGACCCCAGCTGTGTAGAAAGTACAGCGGACAAAGCATTTTCCAAGTTGCTGGCTTGCCATATCAGGTTCAGTGAGCTTGAGATACTTCTGTATGAGCTCCCTAGGTTTGCACGTTCGAGTCAAGATCTGTCAGATGGAAGCAGGCAGTATAGTCACTTACTTGGAAACGCGCATATCAAACTTATTCAATAAGTTTGTGCGCAGCTCAACTGTGCCTGCACTTGGGTACATATCCCTGAGTTCAGCAATCGGTCCTGCGATGGTATCGAATGTATGGCCCTGTGCACAGGCACTTGTAAGGCCAAGCGTCTTCACATATCTCTTCAATTTTGACAACCTAAGACATGTGTTGAAAAGGGCGAAGAGAGGAGGGAGATAAAAAGAATGCACCCCAGACCATAAGCCTCTGTGTCATAGTGTTTGGAGAGCAGAGGGAGCATCTTTGGTATCAGAACACTCTGCAAGTGAAGTTGACGAATATGCCCTTCAAGAAGCTCAATGGGTGCTACATGGTGTTCCATAAGGTTTACAGGCCGTGAAAATCTTGAGGAGCGACTCATGACATGGTTTGTATTGGTTTGGCATTCGGGGTAGCAAAGGCGTTAGCGTACTGGAAACAGTGTGTTGTGCGTCATGTCTGAACAGGTAGTGGAAAAAGGGCGTTGTGATTGAACACGTTGTGATTGAACATGCAATACAACATACACCACACCAGAACTATTTGAGGTTCGAACACACTCTTACACTCATGGCTTGTTTGCATCCCCAGTGCTGCATTATCTATAGCAGTTGTTAGTCTGTTTATGGTAATCACATTCACGCATTGTGGCTGTTGAAGTGACCCCGGATCTACAGTCTGTGTTGGAAATGGTTGGCAACACACCAGTTTAGCTCATGCGGTGCCTCACAAATTAGGACTCGGAATACAATAGACATCACTCTGCTCCGCTTGCGTTAGGACTTGGAATACAATAGACATCACCCAGCTTGCGACACACAGCTCTGTCTGTATGGCTACCCACATGCTGGATACAGCTTCACCACCACTCTAGTGTCCCCCCTACTCCGCTCCGCTTGTGTCGGACACTGCCTGCTTCATGGGAAGGCCCCCTATTCATTTCCGCTCCCTTTGCTGTTGGACCCTCATTCCTGTCGATTAGCCTTGTGGATGAATGGTTGTAAGTCCTCGCCTGCTACCAGCAGCTGCTTAGAGAGATTGTTGCAGGGCTAGGCAATGACCCAGGCATCCGCTATCATATATATGTCATGTTCAACACAGCATCCTCAACCTCAAGATGGATCCCCCCCCCTTGCTCATTGCCTCCTTCACAGGGTCTGTAGAGACTCGAATTTGTGGACGCAACACTTGCACACAGACCTACAGCAGCTGCACCAATGAGGAAAAGGCAAAGTGGAAATGGATTGAGAACAGCTGAAACTCTGCTACTGACAGCATTCAGTGGTTTTGTGGGCCATGTGCCAAGCATTACCATAGCAAGAGTTCTACATATGTTCAAGGTACGGATGGGATATTTGATACTAATGAATATTCACTGATACATTTCCATTAGACGACATAGTTCAAGTACGTCAAGACAATACTGATGACATTAGAAAGAACGTCACATCTGCCCAGAAGGGAAAAGGTATGCCTTCTATTCCTTCGCTGGTGGTTAACTAAATAGCAATTGGGATTCATAGGTCATCACACAAAGATTCACGCTGTCAGTCCTCAGGTTGCTGGTTTATCCACTGCTCACCGGAACATCACATCTTGCGGGCACACATACAATTCAAGTCCTTGTGCTCTGGCTCCCCCCTGGCCTGAGGCTAATGGCTATACCCAGAACCACACAAATTTTCCAGACAAGTTCGAACGCTGGGCAAGCAAGGCAGCATCTGGAAGCAAGGCAGCATCTGGGAAGGCATATGGGAACCCATCTCAAAAACAGACACACAAACCTGCCGAAGCATCTGATGTTGGGCCTGCTCCCGCTATTAGGTCTGTTGGGCCCACTCCCGCCACTAGGTCTGCTGCTGCCACCGAGAATGTAAAATAAGATATTGTGATACTAGTATTTATGGGCGTGGTGAAGCCAGAAAAAAGTGGCATTGTCTCAAAAATTGGCATATGTGTCCCATTAAATCATGGTTTCAGGTTATTTACTCAATCACATATCATAGGATTGCTTTGAAGGACTTGATAAAATCGACGCACATATTGGAGGAGACACACTCCATCAAATGTGCTACAACTTGTTGCAGAGCAAGTGGCTCACTTGGTCCAGAGGGCACAAGATCTGGCTTGAGGACACCACTTTGCAAGGCTTCAAAGTTTATGCTGCAATCGCTGGGAAGGACCTTACATGTCCAGTCAAAAATAGAGATGCCATATGGGGTTACTTTTTCAAGGTGCACAGATTTTCACAAAATTTACAGTGATGCCGTATTGAACTTCATTTTTTCAGGCGTGCGGCAATTCTAAAAAGCGTACATTCAAGACAGATCAGATAGAACTGGCCATTGTCATTGAGTACAAAGACTTCGAAATAGCTGAGACTCTCTGGGCTGAGCATGAGGATGGAGAGGATGGCTGCGATGTCAGTACAATTCCAACAAATCCTGGCCACATAGTAAGTCATCGACTTGCATGCCCATTGACCATCACTCATATTTGTTATAGTCCAATCCCTCCTTGATTGTGAACCCGGAATTTATCTTGGTCTTGGATGTGGATGAAGCAGATGATGGACTGATCCCAGTTGGATCTAAACGCACTACCTGACCAACGACGGTGAGTTGTTTGCATCTGATATGTGAATTTATTCATAGGCCCTTCTGTCAGCCCAATAACTCATGGAGGCGTGTGAGGAGGCCCGGAAGTTTTGTCTCTCCAGAGAGAGGGGCTATCGTCTTGTCACTCAAGAGCCAGCAATGTGTCCCACGGGCTGAAGATGTATGCTCACACTGTATGTTCCTACCACATCCTTTCTTTATTTGTCTCTACTAACTTGTATTCAAGTTCTATACCCAAGATTTACTTGCCGCCTTTATGAGATACCAATCGTGACTTATGATCATGACGACCTGCCAGATGGCACGTTTGACCTTGATGATGAGAACGTTGACATTCACTGGGGCACACTTGATGTCAACTTTACAAGAGAGGCAGGGAAAGGCAGGTTCAAGATGGCCCATCCTGTCATGGACTGCCCCGCTTACTTCATTCTCACCTTCCTATTTCGTCTTCTCATTCCACTTCCGTCTGTGACTCCGGGCCGCTTTGCCCATCGATTACTAAGTTACTTATGGACTGTTCTCGCATTTTCTAGAGACTTCCATACGATTCCCTATGCTTCCCCTCTCTCTCTTCGATCCCTTTCTATCGTCTTCCCTCACCTTCCGGTAGCTTCGCTCGTCTGGGTATATAAACTGTACTTCGTAGCATAGAACGACTTTCTTAAGCTTGTTCTATTCGTGCAATCAGACTTTGATAGTCTCTTCTCACTCTTGAACGCGTGCGGCTTCCATCAAACGAACTCTTCTTGCATTAGTCAGCTCTGCTGCTAATTGCCTTTGATTCTATACGTCTCGAGATCACGTGCTAGTGTCTCGCTCGATTCCAAGTCACATTTGACTTGTGTAATCTTCACTCGTCATCCTCATTGTCACGTGACGTCTCACGTGACCGATTTCCCTTTCGGGAACGACCCCTCTTCAAAAACCATCTTTGTAATCTCGTCCGAGATCCCCGAACCCTGAGATCCCTGAACTCGATCTGACATGGTGGTCTGACCGTGACATTAGAACAAGCTTCTCTTTTCACGATGACTTCGACTCCCTCCGGATCGAAAGAAAAACAGAAAACCCCCGAAGGATTAGGCATTCCCACTGATTGGCGCATACGCGCAATTGATCAACCAACAGAAGAATCTTTGGCAGTATTGGACCTTCCCTTTGAAACAAAGCCTGAAGCCAAAGACACAGTTCCATCTGAATTCTCCGAACGAGTCTGCCATCTAGTTGGAGGACAAGACATTGTCGTTCGTATTGACGGAAAAGAAGTCTCGAAGAAGGCCCCCTTCACTGCCTATTATGCCTGTTTCAAAGGAGCTCTCCTAGCCTTGTCCAATGTCTATGGAGTCTGGTTCGAAATTTGACTCCAAGCAGGAAACATGTATGAATGTTTTCGACTGGCACGACCAAGTCTTCAGTTGAAAGACTGTCCTATGAAAGGCATCAACTATGCACGACTGAAGCTCACCAGCCTCCCGATCACCAGAGCTCTGTCTTGAGCAACGTCCCCAGTTCGACTAGCCCCATTAGATACGACAATGATGACACCACATGATGGGGATGTCTTCCACAAAACTAACCCAGATGATAGAGAAGCACCGGCGAGTAACACTAGTCGGTCTTCTTCACCTGAACTCGAAGAAAAACCTGAGCCAAAGTCCTTTGCTGGGTTTGGATCTTGGAGAATACACTCCTCTCGAACAGCCAGACAACCGTCTAGGCCTCCCCCACGTCGCCCTAAAGGAACCGGAGACAACCTGTTTGGTCTTGATGATCTAATGGATGAACCCGAACGAACAAATGATAAAGGTCGTCGGTTGGAAGGAATTCACCCAGACAAATTCGAAGGAGATCGATCCAAAACTCGACGATTCCTGAACCAATTCAATAGGTTTATGTTAATGAATCACAAAGCAGACATTGCCAAAGACCCCATCTCCAAATGCATCTACTTTATGTCGCTCCTTGATGGAGAAAAAGTCAATGGATGGGTAGATATGGCCTTCAACTGGCTCGAAGAAATCGAGGACGACCCCAGCTTGATCGACCGATTCTCCAATCCCTGGAAAATGATGGAAGAAAAATTCAAGTTGTCGTTCACTGATTACGCAGAGAGGGAACGGGCCCAAGATCAGCTCGGAAAGCTGAGAATGACCGGCGACAACCTTGACGAATACCTGGCAGCATTCGAAACTCTTGGAAGTCGCGCAGAATTGAATCCTGATGACCCATCAAACTTACATACATTTGCCCAAGGACTCCCTTGTCAACTAGCAGATGCTTGTCTTGCCATGGAAAACCCGGAAACCTATGCGCAATGGCAAGCAGCAGCTCAACGACAACAGGTAATCTACCTGAAGAAAAAGGCGTTACACTCTGAGTATGGGACTTGCAATCCCGCTTGAAACGCTGGTCAAAACCCCCAACAAAAGCAGAACACTGGTTGGGTCTGGCGTCGTCCTGGGGGAAATCCCAACTCCAACAACCAAAATTGGTGCAGACAGGGAAACTGAGCACAGCCCCCTCGTCCTCGTCTTCCTCCCCGAAATGACGACGCTATGGACCTCTCGGTCATCCACAAAGCTACCACTGATAAAGAAAAAGAAGAGTATTGACGCACAGGTAGATGCTTCCAATGCGGAAAACAAGGTCATCTCACTCGCGACTGTCCAAGTAAACCAGCATGCGCTCGTACTGTCCAAATAGAAGACAGTCAGTCGACTGCGCCTACTGACAATTCCTCCTTCACCCCATCACCCTCTCTCGCTGCGCGAGTAGCCCGTCTGACCAAGGAGGATTGCGGAGCATTCATGGATGAAATACGCTCTCTAGGAGAAGATATGGATTTTCTTGGCGCCTGAGTACTACGGCTCTTACTTGGGCGGTTCTGAATAGTTCTGGTTCTATGTATATAGCTCGAAATCATGCAATTCAAGTTCCCTTTCAGCTACGAACCAAAACGAAACAAGTCGATCAAAAAGCACTACTTGACTGTGGTGCTACGGAATGTTTTATTCATCCACAAGTAGTGGAACACCTCAAACTAGTAACCAGGAAACTAGTTAAACCTCGAGAAGTGCAGAATGTGGATGGTACTCCTAATAAGTCTGGCGAAATCCTCGAGGCCGTCGATCTTTCAGTCAATAATAATGGTCGAGAGGCCTCTCATGCCTTTTTTGTCACCAATATAGGACGTGACGACTTTATTCTAGGATACCCATTCTTTGAGGCATCAAATCCCAATGTCGACTGGAGCGGTGGTCGTATTGAGGGATTTACAACGATATCGTTGTCAAATGCTGGAACCTGGCGGCCTCCCCAAAAAGGGACAAAACGAAGAGAGTTGACCCCAGCTTGGGTACGATGTATTCCCGGGTGGGAAGAAGGTGATGAAGTCTGGCTTCAAACTAAAATCGCCAAGACTACGGTGGCTCAACAACTTGCGGAAGCAGCTACCAACAAAAAGCAACAAACCTGGCAGGAATTAGTTCCGGAGCGGTATCACCGTCACAGCAAAGTCTTCTCCGAAAAAGCTTCTGAACGCTTTCCTGATTGTCGCCCTTGGGACCACGCTATCGAATTGAAGGACGATGCACCAGCCTCTATAAACTGTCGGGTTTACCCGTTGTCGCCTAAAGAAAAAGAGGAACAACGAGAATTCCTCTCTCAAAACCTTTGCCTCCAACAGATTCGTCGATTGAAGTCTCCCTATGCTAGCAGTTTCTTTCTGATTCGCAAGAAGGATGGCAAGTTCCGCCTGGTACAAGACTATTGAAATCTAAATAAGTGGACCATTCCCAATAAATATCCACTCCCATTAATCTCGGAACTAATCTATGACCTTGCAGAGAAACGCCTCTTTTCGAAATTCAATATTCGCTGGGGATACAATAACATTCGTATCAAGGAAGGCGATGAGTACAAAGCCGCGTTTAAAACCAGTGAAGGCCTCTTTGAACCAACAGTGATGTTCTTTGGCCTGACCAACTCTCCCGCCACCTTTCAAACAATGATGGACGACATTTTCCAAGAAGAAGTTGCACAAGGTTGGCTTCGCATCTATATGGACGATATGATCATCGCCACAGAAGATGACGAAGCCCTCCATGAACTCCGTGTCAATCACATCCTTGATAAGCTTGAGAAGTTTGACCTGTTCCTCAAGCCTGAGAAATGCAAATTCCATCAACGTGAGGTCGAATACCTTGGAGTAATCATTGGTAATAGCTCCGTCAAGATGGACCCCGTCAAAGTCCAAGGGATCTCCGAATGGCCTACCCCACTGACAGTGAAAGATGTATGGAGCTTTCTAGGATTCTGCAACTTTTACAGGGCGTTTATCAAAAACTTCTCTGCCATTGCACGTCCTCTCAACGACCTCACTTGCAAGGACGAACAGTTCATTTGGACAAAGGAGCGAAACGACGCCTTCCTTCTTCTCAAGGAAGTTTGCAGCAATTACCCAGTCCTTCGCACGCCAGACTGGTCTAAGCAATTCGTGATGGACATGGATGCGTCTGGCTATGCTCTTGGTGTGGTTATCGCTCAAGAATTCGAGGACGGCATCCATCCTATTGCCTTCCACTCCAGAAGTCTCCTACCGGCAGAACGAAACTACGATGCCCACGACAAAGAACTTGCTGCCGTCATCTTTGGATTCAAATGTGGCCGCCCTCTCTTCCTTGGTGCCACACACACGATTCGTGTCCGTACTGATCACAAAAACCTCCAGTACTTCCGTGATCCTCGTAAGATCACGGGCTGTCAGGCCCGGTGGATCGAGTTTTTGCAGGACTTCGACTACACCCTTGAACACATTCTGGGGTCAACAAACACCGTGGCTGATTTGTTGTCGTGAAGGAAAGACCTTAACAAGGGGGTGGATTCCAACGAACCACGCATCCTACTCCCTGATCACCTCTTCGCTCTGACAAATCCGATCGAGGTACACAAAGTTTTTCTCGACGACGACCTCGACCTATGACGTGACATTTTACAAACCCTCCACGATTCTCCCGCAGCTGGACATCCAGGCATCTCGAACACTTGGGAACTTGTCTGTGAACAATACGAAGGTCCTAGACTTTGAGAATTCGTCGAACAATACGTAAAGGGGTGTGCATGTTGCCAAGAGTCCAAAACTAACGTACATCGATCAAAAGCACCCCTACAACGTTTTGATACACCTGTAGAAGAAGGCCCCTTTCAATACGTTTCGATGGATCTCATTACGGACCTCCCCAAATCACAAGGCTTCGATTCCATTCTTACGATTGTCGATCAAGGATGCTCCAAAGCAGCCAAATTCATTCCGTGTACCAAAACGATTGACGGAACAGGAGTTGCCCTCGAATACTTGAAACACCTAGTGCTGTGGTTCGGACTTCCCAAACGAATCATATCGGACCGCAATCCCCAGTTTACCTTGGCATTTGCGAAAGAAATGTGCAAGGCCCTAGGAATTCAACAAAACCTATCTACGGCCTTTCACCCTCGCACTGACGGACAGACAGAACACATGAATGCTTGGATCAAACAATACTTGCGACCCTGGACCTCAGGAAAACCTTCGGCCTGGAGCCAACTCCTCCCCATCACAGAATTCGCACATAACTCCTGGAAACACGACGTGGCGCGTAAATCTCCTCACGAACTTCTGATCGGAATCAAACCACAAGTGATTCTGAAACATCTAGAAGGATCTGTGCCTGCTGCGGAAGTACGTCTACGCCTCCTAGACGAATCTAGACAGTCAGCCCAGAAGCTTCTACAAAACGTACAAAGCTGCAAAGACAACAAGAAACTAACGGAGATTAAAGAAGGCAACCAAGTCTGGTTAGAAGGTCACAATCTCGCTATCGCCGGCAATCGCAAACTCTCCCCAAAGCGATACGGACCCTTCAAAGTCTCACAAAAGATAAGCCCTGTCGCAGTACAGCTCGAACTTCCCAAATCGATGAAAATCCACAACGTGTTTCATACGGATCTCCTCCTTCCATATAAGGAGACGGAACAGTATGGCACGCCCTATACACGCCCCCCTCCGATCATTGATAGCGAAGAAGAATACGAAATCGAGAACATTCTAGATGCATGGCGTTTTGGCAAGAAATGTAAACTCCAGTACCTCATGCACTGGAAAGGGTACCCTCATTCCGATGACCAATGGGTCGACCACAAAGACCTCAACGCCCCAGATTCATTAGCTGACTTTTACCTAACCAACTCCGCTTCGGCTGGACGACCAACAGTATAAAGACACCCTTGCTAACTCTCAATCGCTCCAGTTCCCCATCACTTCCTCACACTGGCTTCCCCATTTACAATCTTCTACGGCTACGACGACCGCTTTCAACAAAATCTGTTCAGTCTTCGCCGCACTAGTCCTACCTTCTACAACAACCTCGAACAAATCCTCACCAACCAACTCAACGCTTTCACCGACAATATGTCTGACACTGGTTCTGCTATCTTCGTCCCTTCCCGCTCTACTTCGCCCAACCAAGAAACCGCGGGCAGCACTCCCTATGTTGTCACCTCTCCCCCTCCGGACAGTCCCACTAACTCTGAGGCAGCCTGGCCCCACCAGATGATGCTGGAGCATGTCTCGACCCTACTAGGGGTCGATATCGAAGAAGTCCGTCGCTGCTTCCCTGACAACCGCTCTCTGCTGCCCATCGATGTTCCCCCTCCTCGCACTTCATCTCCCGTTTTCATTCCACCTCCTCCCTCTCCACCGTTTATCCCAGGATCCCCGATCAGACCATACCCAGGGTCCGAATTAGCTGAGTACAACGACCCCCAGTTCCCCTCCGAACCACCGACCGCCTCTTCGTCCCCGACTACTAACTCGTCCATGATCGTTGTCATGACGGAAGGGGAACAGTATGAAAACGACGAAGAATGGGAGCAAGGCATGAGACACCAACCCCAACTTCGTCGACCATCGCCCAGAGTCCTGTTAGCCAATATAACGCCCATCCGTCAGGTGGCCCACCCTCTAGGCGACACGACGGACTATGAAGAGCTGGCCATGGTCTTGTATTGACAGGTCTCGGACCAGGATGCAAAGATCAAGGAGTTATTAGAAGAAAACAAGGAGAACCAAGCGCCATCTCCCACTGACCCACAGCCTAGCACTCACCCCGGTCCCAGGTGGCAGGACAACTTCGATGCGACGGGGACTCGCCACCTTTTTGTGATCCCCCTTGGGGACGAGGATGTCATTGCCCCTTCATTCACTATGACCTCCGTAACCCCTTTCCTGAACTGCTTGCTACTAACAGACATTACTGTACGGTCCACTCTTGCCCCCTTCACGCCATTCCCCAATCGTCCCATGTCTCCCCGTTGTCACCCCGTAATGAACTTGTCTTCCACCCTGATCTTGGACTGACAGCAGGTGTCGACTGGGCTGTCCTCTATGAGGATGATCCTACGCTAGCAGGAGAAGTCCAACACTTCTGATCCCACAAAAAGGCATGCGATCACCTCGCCAGGCGTTTAGGGCAACTTCGTGAGTTGCTGGAAGTCGAGCGACAGGCTCTTTATCGGAGCTTGGCCCGCCTTACTCAGGCCAACGCCCTAGGACGCATCCAGCGTCACATCGACTCGTCCCTCCACATCGCCTCCTCCTTCTCTACTACGCGGGTCAAGAAGATCTGCGCCTCCTTTCGTAATCACGTTACTGAAGAGCGCGCTCGCCACCCCAAGGAGTGCATGTGGTGCGGTAAGGTCGGACACGCCATTGACGACTGTTACTGTATTGGACTCTGTCGTCATTGCGCAAGGCGAGGTCATACAGGAGTTGACTGCAAGGACCCCCATGCCATGTGTAGGGAGTACAAAGGGTGTAAGGTCTATTCTACACACCCTAACTTTGAACGTGGGTATTGCGCTGCCATTGATGATTGCGTTGACGTCTAAAAAGATGTTAACAAGGGGGTAATGTCATGGACTGCCCTGCTTACTTCATTCTCACCTTCCTATTTCGTCTTCTCGTTCCGCTTCCGTCTGTGACTCCGGGCCGCTTTGCCCATCGATTACTAAGTTACTTATGGACTGTTCTTGCGTTTTCTAGAGACTTCCATACGATTCCCTATGCTTCCCCTCTCTCTCTTTGATCCCTTTCTATCATCTTCCCTCACCTTCCGGTAGCTTCGCTCATCTGGGTATATAAACTGTACTTCGTAGCATAGAACGACTTTCTTAAGCTTGTTCTATTCGTGCAATCAGACTTTGATAGTCTCTTCTCACTCTTGAACGCGTGCGGCTTCCATCGAACGAACTCTTCTTGCATTAGTCAGCTCTGCTGCTAATTGCCTTTGATTCTATACGTCTTGAGATCATGTGCTAGTGTCTCGCTTGATTCCAAGTCACATTTGACTTGTGTAATCTTCACTCGTCATCCTCGTTGTCACGTGACGTCTCACGTGACCAATTTCCCTTTCGGGAACGACCCCTCTTCAAAAACCATCTTCGTAATCTTGTCTGAGATCCCCGAACCCTGAGATCCCCAAACTCGATCTGACACGGTGGTCTGACCATGACACATCCTGGATGGGTCAAGTTAGACATGACACTGCATCTTCCTCCTTTTACAAATCAGAAAGTCTGCATAAAGCAGATTTATAGACAATGGTCCAATGGAGCTATTTCAAGGGTCAGTGGCCGCAAGGAACTTGGTGCCTTTGTTGTGGAGTTCAATTGTGTCTGGTGGGCATCGATTCTGCTTGACATGACTTACCAATTTGTTGTGTGCGAGATTGTCAAGAGGGGTGAGCTGTTATGATCCACCCCAATTTTTCTCATCCTCGTCGGACCCCCTCCTCGTCACCCTATCCACACCTAAGCGACCACTACCATTGAACCCATCCTCCCTACCAGACCTGCCACCGTTACCACCCAGTGAACCATCCAAACCATTGTCACCCCTTGATTAGCCCCCAGTCAAGCCCCTCGTCCCCGTCCCATGGAACATCCATCGTCGGGAGTACTCCTCAATGGAGATGTACCAAGAGCCACCCCCAGTAGAGAACCCACTGGAAGACCCAGACAGTCCCATGGAGGACGCGCCGCCCTTAGAGCCACAACTAGTCACTCACTATGAACCTGACGTCCCTGGAGGACAGACACATACCTTGTCCCCAGAAGAGTCCCCTATCGAACCCTGGGAAGCATACCTCACTCAGCCCAGCAGTCCTGTGTCCCACAAGCACTCCCTGTCACCCACAAGTCCCTCCTCAGCACCCATACACCAATGCACCAGTAGGGAAGGCAGTTACCAGTCAATCACCCCCTCAGCTTCGTCACCCATAGCCGGCACCTCGCCCCAGAGTCAGGGCTACCAGTCGACCTCTCCCGGAGGATCCGCAGACAACCCCTCATCCACGCAGAGCTCCACAGACGACGTGGATAGCAACACGGCCCTTAATTGGGTCACCATCAATACGAACTACCTTAAAGGGTAGCTGCTTACACTAGACGCCCATTAGACCAGAATGGGCATGCGGAGATCAGATCTCCTCGGATCAGCCTCAAACCTCGTGGTCGTCATCGCATCATGACGACGCTTCTCTTCTTGGAATGACCCGCCGCCATTGTTCGACCCTTAAGGATAGATTAGGCAACTTGTCACTTTATCATTCGCTCTTGCTCATTCTCTATTGTTCGACTCATACAGATCGCAGCACTTATCCGCGGAGTACCATACGATACAGACAGCCCCCTCTTGACCAGAAGTACCTACCTTAGTGACCATGGCCTGTGCGCGGTCGTGCCTGTATATAAGTGCCCTGTATTTCGACAGTCAAGCCCTAAGCTTGACTTGATTCTCAATATCAATGTTCTTGAAAGCTCCCCAAGTGCCTCCCCTTTCCCTCATCTCTTACATAAGCCTCTCAGAGTCGTCTCTAGCAACACTAGAGACTTCTACCCCTTCAAAGTACTTGCCACTAGTTCACTCTTAGTACAAGTCGTACTATCAAGGCCCGTTGAAGCCTTAACATGAGCCCCCATACCCAATCCTAGAACTTCAGTACACCAGGGCCATGGTTGCGATCGTTCTGGGGGATTCTGAGAAGGCATTTATTGTGGAGGAGTTGATTTATACCGACAAGGGCGAAGGCAAGCCACAATTCCACAAATATATCAACAATCGTGACCCCAAATCCCTGCTCAAGATCTCAGAACCTGACAAGGCCCATAGCATCACATACTTCCTTCTTTTTTCCCAGCACTTCCAGTGGCAGAAGACCCATGTGGGAGCGTTTGTGTCCGACTATCAGGGCGCAGGTGGGCTCCTAATGGACCCACAAATTACTTCAAACTGGTATGTCCTGCACATGTATGCCTTCCAACCGCCTTGCTGACATCTTTGGCCACTAGCATTTATGGCAACATCTTTGGGGACGGCAATATCAAAGAGGCCTTTGCTGAGTTTCACACAACTCACATCTGCAACAATTTTTGCCATTTCTTCGGTTTGACAATGGACATCCCATCCCCTGAAATTCTCTCTGCTGAGCTTGAACCTGAATTGGGTTTGGCTAATGTGGACGGAACTGAGTTGGGTTTGGCTAATGTGGACTAATTGGCGTCATTCTTTTCCTGTGTCCCACCCTTGTCCTTCCATCCTCATCCTTGCATGTTCCATATTTTCTTGTCTTGTGATACTGCGTCAGTTCCAGTCTTGTCCACGCAGTCTTTATCACATGTTATGATCCACCCCAATTTTTCTCATCCTCATCGGACCCCCTCCTCGTCACCTTATCCAAGCCTAAACAACCACTACCATTGAACCCATCAGTCCTACCAGACCTGCCACCGCTACCGCTCAGTGAACCATCCAAACCATCGTCACCCCTTGATCAGCCCCCAGTTGAGCCCCTCGTCCCTATTCCCTGGAACATCCATCGTCGGGAATACTCGTCAATGGAAAAGTACCAAGAGCCACCCCCAGTAGAGAATCCACTGGAAGACCCAGACAGTCCCATGGAGGACGCGTCGCCCTTAGAGCCACAACCAGTCACTCACTACAAACCTGATGTCCCTGAAGGACAGACATACACCTTGTCCCCAGGAGAGCCTCCTATCGAACCCTGGGAAGCATATCTCACTCAACCCAGTAGTCCTGTGTCCCGCAAGCATTCCCTGTCACCTACAAGTCCCTCCTCAGCACCTATACGCCAACGCACTAGTAGAGAAGGCAGCTACCAGTCAATCACCCCTTCTGCCTCGTCGCCCATAGCTGGCACCTCGCCCCAGAGTCAGGGCTACCAGTCGACCTCCCCCGGAGGATCCACAGACAATCCCTCATCCACACAGAGCTCCGCAGACGACGCGGATAGCGACATGGCCCTTAATTGGGTCACCATCAATACGGACTACCTTAAAGGGTAGTTGCTTATGCTAGACGCCCATTAGACCAGAACGGGCACGCGGAGATCAGATCTCCTCGGATCAACCTCAAACCTCGTGGTCGTCATCGCATCATGACGACGCTTCTCTTCTTGGAATGACCCGCCGCCATTGTTCCCCGGTTAAGGATAGATTAGGCAATTCCCTGATCCTTCATTCGCTCTCGCTCATTCTCCATTGTTCGACTCATACAGACCGCAGCACTTGTCCGCGGAGTACCATACGATACAGACAGCCCCCTCTTGACCAGAAGTACCTACCTTAGTGACCATGGCCCGTGCGCGGTCGTGCCTGTATATAAGC
>Ga0307510_10000326_pt1 | contig 44337 bp, 50 predicted proteins | sample 12_EM_MG_FD_207224 | JGI IMG/M metagenome (GOLD analysis project Ga0307510, IMG submission 207224) | Populus trichocarpa ectomycorrhiza microbial communities from riparian zone in the Pacific Northwest, United States - 12_EM | ecosystem: Host-associated > Plants > Roots > Unclassified | place... | reverse complement strand
ACAACTTCTGAGGTTCCACCACCAATAGGATTCGAGGCCCCCAACAAGGGAACGAAACCTGAGGTTGTCCAGCAGGTTACAAAGCCGGAAGTCCCCCGACGGGAAATGCGGGTCATAGATCCGCCACCGAGTAAGCCCCCGCCCCTTTCCAGCAGCACCGATCTCAAGTACTGATGCTGCGGATGCCTCAGCACCTACACGTAGAAAATTCTGCTGTGGATTGTTCTAATCTTGTAGTATCCATTGCATCCGTCCCGCGGCTCTCCACACGTACCACCGCGTATCTCCTGTGGTGAGCCGGGGGAGCGTATACGACTTTATCACGTGCGAGAAGTTTAATGTCTGTCTAACCTAGCTACTTTCCAATCACACGTTTATCGCATACAGATTACAGTGCCTTGTGGTCTTGGCTAATCGATCAACATGCGGATACATCGTACCTGGGAGTGAAATTCTGTCCTGGGGATGTCCATCTGCCGCAATACTACGTTATTCCGTGATTAGTTAGCTGAACACGTGGTTACGTCGAGGCTTTTCAATTCTCAGGCAACACACGCTGTTTCCTGATACCTGTTGAATGCTGCCCTGGTTCACCCATCGCCCTCCATGTTGGTCTCTCGAGTGTTACAGCGTCTCTGTGCTCCGGAAAAATCCTCGTCGGAAGTTGCACGTATACCGTACACGTTCATCCGACTCGACGAGGAAAAAAGATCTGTTTAGATCCACAACAATCCTAATCCGGCTCGGCTGGTCAACGTTGTGGGTAAGTGTAACCAAATCGCTATGCGACCTCGTTTCACCTGTATTCAGTTCTTACCCACCCACGGGCGCTGGGTGTTGTTTCAACGAACCGACCCCTTGTTCCGACCGCGCCATATTTGTGACCATCACAACGTTTCGCCATGACCGCCCGTCCATCCCTAGACACCACATCAAACAACACTCATACACAGCAAAGACTGTCGGAGATTAGAGTTTTAGAACCCGACACAAAGTGGCGCCCTCCCCCCCATTTGGCTGAGATCGATATGCCCCGGCCAAGCATCGGAAATACCTCGCACTCCCCATCAAAAGCCCGTCTTGAAACGCTCTGACGTGGATATTATATATAATAACTTCCCATGTGTAACGAAATCGCTTACTACGCTTGGTACCGTCTACGACGTTACACTCGGCTACCATCGACCATCGTTTACACCTACACGTCAACCTCGTTGACGCGATACTTTTCATACCTTCAGCTGCAGAGAACACCGTAGCACATCCAATATGTTTCATGGAGACTCAATGAGTGTAAGTTTTGCATCGCCTGGGAAAGGTGTTCAACGAGCAATCCACTCTGACGTTTCTCAAGTCAAATTCATATCCTTGCTATCACACAAAGCGTTAATGTCGGGGGAATTTTAATTCCCGTCCCAGCACGTTGAAGCCAGGCATCTCGATTCCGCTCAAATATACGGGGTCGACTTCAGTGTCGCCCTCCGTACGCATGTTCGCCTCTGAAATCTCTGTTCTCCCGACAAATCTTTGGAATCCGTGCGCATTGCGCTTGCTCTCCGTGATAACAACCTATGAGTAGTGGGGCCTCCTTGTAGTTACAGACCCTGCCCTCTGCCCCAGGCGCATGCGGCATAATTTAGCTGAGAGAGGATGGCTTTTACATCCGGCCGCGAATCGCGATCCTCCGACCAACAATGCTCGACAATTTTCCAGAGTCCGTCAGTAAATCCAAAGTTTGCTGCTGAGGGTGGCTTTTTCGGTCGCACCCCATCGATTATCTGAACCACTGCCCGGTTCTCCGGGAGATCCCAATAAGGCTCCTTGCCGTACAAGACCTGATCATATTTCATCAGCACGAAGTATCGCTGCGCCATGATATTGCGACCACAAACCTCATATACAGTCATCGCGAGAGAATAACAGTCAGATTGTCTTGATGGTCGGGATGTCTCAAAACCGAACATCTCCGGCGCGAGCGTTTCTGGGCTCATCCACCGACGAGTTCCCCCGGAAGTATAAGACATTAGGGATACCCGTGAGTCAATAGAGTTCTCAGAGGTGAGGGGGGGCAATGGAGCGTCTGCAGACGTTCTGGGTGCCACGCGAACGATAGTCGACAGCCCAAAATCCGCAAGGCATGCACGATAATTTTTTTGGATTAGGATATTTTCCTGATTAATGGAATCAGCGGGCAACCGATGAGGGTGAAAATTATGTCAACGGACACCCTTCAAATCCCCGTGGACCATGTGAAGCCCGTGCAGATACTCCAACCCATGTGCAACATCCACCAGCTGTAGAAACCAGTCATATCCGGCCGGCGCGGGTGAAGAAGAACTCGGTAACTCACGAGCTGTGCGCGGTTCGCTTCTCTGTGTCTTTGGGTATACTCGTTGATATTACCGTGGTCCATCCATTCGGATGCCATCGCAAACCTCTTGCCCTTCACGCTCGCACCAAGTAGTGGTAGAACGTTTGGGTGTTTGAGGTACTTCCAAGCAACTGCCTCTCTATAAAACCTCTAAAAATCAATGGAATTAGGATCAAATCCCATAATTTGGATATGCGAATGGACCCACCCTGGTGTGCTCATCGAGATCTCTGAGAGTGACTCTGACCACCTTGATCGCCACCTGGTGACCATTATGTGTTCCTTGGAACACATCTGCGTTACCGCCGCTGCGCGTTGGGTTGGGTTCTTCGTTGTCGAAGCTTGGGATGAACATTGAGGTCGGGACCTTCCGTTGACGACTACACATCTTGCACAACAGGTTCAGGAATTTGGGTCGTTCTTCATCGGATGCTATGTTACTTTCGAGGACCTGAATCCAGGCATTAGTCTGAAGGGGATGACAAAAGAGTCGTAAAATCGTCCCTGATCTATTTCATCGATAAGCTCTTGGGTGGGCGAGAATTGGGCCTGTTCTTCCGCCTTTTGTAAACCGTAAGAAATACCAGCAAGCGGATTAGGCCTTGGATCATGTACCGGGTTAACACGAGACTGTCTGATTCAAGGAAGGAAACCCACATATACAACAAGAAGTTCAGTATGTCTGAGGTCGTGATACGGTCATCTGGATCCGTTTCCCAGCACTTATTTAACATCCACCAGAGCTCCACAGTTAGGCCTAACTCCTCTTGGTCTTTAGGTTTGCTTGGGCGCTTGAGACTGATGATTCCGGGCTTCACTTCGACACCAATGGCTTCCCACAAAAACTCTCCCAAGAATATCTGGGCAAGATCAATTGTGGTGGCAGGGGGCAGTTTTTGTGACAGCATACCTCTGCGGCGACAAACCCATAAGAAAAGACGTCAGATTGTCTGGAGCTTTTTCCGTTCTTGATAACTTCTGGCGCCAGCCGTTTTGAAGCATGGGTGTCTGTTTTATTCGAACTACGTTCAAGTTCTCTGTTGTGCGTGATTGTTGCAAAGCCAATATCCGAGAGACAAGCATCTCCAGCGGCATTCACAAGGACGTTTCGCTTGACAAACTCCGTGAGTACCATACGACAAGGGATGGAGTCAAAATAATAACCGACTGGCTTCAAATTCCCGTGTATCACGCCGTGCGAGTGGAGGTATTCTAGCCCCCGGGTCATGTCTATCAACTAGCACAGAAAAGGGAATTCAAATCTAATAATTATTACCCTGGCGGAAAAGGGGTGACAACTCACCAAACGAATGCGGTCAGTGCCATGACGCTCCTGCAGGTATTCCATCACGTGCCCGTTAGGCATCCACTCCGTCACGATCTGGAGGGGGTGGAGTGTGATACCAAAACACTGTAAGATATTCGGGTGGTCCAATTTCACCCATAACGCTACCTCCCCATATAATCCCTAAAGAATTTCAATAAGCGGTTCACTTCGGCGGAGGGAAGAACGGTCACCGACCTTACGGACCTCTCCGATCTTCATCACCTTGAGGCACACGTTAACCCGGATGCAGTGCTCATTTTTGAGGTTCATCTTCCCACTCCATACTTTTGTGTGCTCGCCCGCACTGACGCGTGGGTTGGTAGTAAATTTAGAAATTTCACCGGAAAAAACGAGAGAACCCGGAAATATGACCCGACGGCTGCACACCTCCCGCAGGTTATGCAGTGTCCGCCCAAATAGTTCTCGAGGTAATCCATGGATATGTGACACCTGGACGGAAAGTTAAAACCTAGAATTGATGTAGTATAAGCAATATGCGTTTGCCTACGTACATCGTCAAGGAAGTTGACAAATTCCTGGAGCGTCGCACCGTGTAGGTGGGCTATGCAGTCCTTGTATTCAGTGCTATCGAAGAACCCCTCGAGGGCGGGGTAGAACTCGGGGGATGACTTGCTAAACTCGCGAAGACGTAGAAATTGTTCCGAAACAAAGCTTGGAACTACGTTGAGCACTTCCGACATCCGTGGGCGTAATTCGGGCTCTTGATTCCAACAGTTTTGCATCAATCCCCATAAATCGTCCGTGAGGTCCGGTCCGGCTGGACGAGGGGGACGCCTTCCCTCGATAATGTGTGTCACCGACGTAATAAGTGCGCAGCTACGGAATGGAACTGCGCCAGTGAAGATCTTTGAAGTTGTGACGAATTTATCCTCGGATCACCGTAGCGTGGGTTCACATGACGCACCTCGACCATGACCATCGCGAATGAGAAGACATCCGATTCCTTGGTGAATTTCCCTCGTTTTTTCAGGATTTCCGGTGCTGTCCACTGTGTAACGTGATCATACACCTCCGAGGTGTCAGACTCCGAATCTGAGATCCTTGTCACTGTGGAATGGGAAAAATCTGTAATTCGCGCCTGGCCGAAACCGTCTACCAGAATGTTTGACTATAGAGTGTCAAGATAATTTTCCACGAGAATATGTGAGGACATACCCCTTTTATGTTTCCATGAATCACGCTACAGGAGTGGAGGTAGTTCAGGCCCTCAGCAATATCACGTAACTAAGGAGGGACTGGTGAAGCGAGAACCAATGGGCTTAGACGAGACCTACAAGAGCGAGTCGACATTTATCCGGGTGCTTGTCAATATACTCCATCAGATTTCCACCCGGCATCCAAATGGAGACGAGTTGAAGGGGGTTATGGGTGGCACCAACGAAGGGGACAATGTTCGAGTGCTTTAGGTGCTGCCACGTGACGGCTGCCAGGTAAAACATCTGTAGGACGTAGGATTTAGGACTCCTAGGAAACGGGAACTTGAGAAAGGACGGAGAGAAATGTATACCTTGGCTTTCCGCGGGTCTCCCTCTAGATACATTCGCACCTTCTCAACGCAAACCTTGGAGCCACCCAGGGATCCCTCGTGCATGTTGGTCAAACCTCCGGAGGCAAATGGCACGTCGTCCGTGCTCAAACGAGCGCCCGAGATCGTGCAAATTTTCGGTAGTACCTCCCGCGTCCGACATATTCCTCTGAGCTCGACAAAGCAGCTCGAGAACACAGGGTGGGTTGGATCGAATTTGTTCATGACCTGGGTGATGTTGAGTAAAGGGGGGTTGTGAAGAACACAGAGGCGAACGTCATGTAGGAATTCAACGAGCCACACCAAAATATCACCTTCCAGGCCCTGGACACACTGTTTATATTCATTGCTACAAAGAAGCTTCGCGATTTGATTTGGAAAATCGGCCGAAGATATGTCGAGAACACGGAGTTGTTCCAATGGATCCGGAGGAGGCATAGAAATGGGTTCGGCAAAGAGTCAATGAGGATTCCAAGTACGGTCTCTCGGGTGAATATATACTTTTGCCTCGATAAATCCATGAGGAATGCGCGTGGGCAGGGGCGCCCCGGTCTGTTAGGACTAGCTCTTTGTTGGAAAAGACCGTCCTAATGCATGTGATGAATAACGCCCGTGTGCGCCTCCGGCGAACAGGTAGTATCAGCAACGAGGTGGGAATGTATTAGGGTTTCCTAGTAAACAGTGATGGGACACCAGTGAGTCGGGTTTTATCGGTAGACACCGAAAGAGACATACTCTACGGTTCAGGGATCGAAAAGCGCTTGAACTGTACACCGTGTCCCTCCTGTGAGTGGGTGAAGTTGGTGTCGAATGCCACGACTGTCCAGGCTAGAGATTTTATGAGGCCACGTCCAGGCACGGTGAGGTCATGATGGTTAGGTCGAAGGGATGAGGAGCTGCAGGGCGTCAAAGCGGAACTTCAACGTTCAACGTTCAACTCCTCGAAAGAAGCCACGACGACTTACACGATGAACCTCAGATGCTGGGGATTTCTGCCTCGTCGTCAATTCGTGTGTTCCGCTCACCAGAAAGCATCTCTTTACTGATATCGAGTTCTCTTCCCTCAACACCTCGAATCGTGGAAGGACACGTTCCCGGACCCTTGCGTACTACACGCACTCCCTTTGGATTCAATGCCCCCAGATCGTCACAGCGGCGGATGTGGAAGGGGGTGGTTGGATATAGCCCCTTTCTCGTGTTTTGCGCTTGAACGTGGACAGCACCATGCGTGGTCCTCAGAGATATCCCTCGTCCCGTTTCACTGTTTTTCGCTCGTCTCAAATCTTTTCTGCATCTGTTCTATCCTACTACTGCAGATTTTCTGCCTTATTCATTCCCTGCCCGCCACGAAAGCAATACAAACTTCTAATCGACAACCTGCCATATCATAACTTTCTTCACCGTGTTTCTCTAACCCGAGTACCTGGCGGGAGCCCAAACCGTGAGGACATCTCCACTCTTAGCCTTCTTGTATAACTCCCAATCCGCTATTGTGACCGTGTGCTCTGAAACCATCGTGTGCGTGAAGCTTCCGAACTACTTCACTGCACCTCGGAATCGTTCGAAGGTCCGATCGACAACTCGAACCAAGCCCAGCGATACGTGCCGTAGTCTGCTAGATAGCTCGAGAATCCTTGGTCCTTAGAAATGACGGTTATCGCAACCTTCCTCGGCGTCTTGCCCTCAGGAATCGGCCCAGAGACGGGATAAGCAACGCGGTCGTCGCGAGCGGTGAAAATTTCTTCGCGTCTAGGTAAGTGCAAGAACGTGTTTACCGAGGCGGTGGCCATCCGCCGCACTTCCGTGTGTCGCTCCCGCTGTGATGTGGTGGTTTGGAACCCGAGAGGAAAGAGGACACCATGGGTGTGCTTCCGGATAGGCTGCTCAAGTTGTGGTGCTCCCCGCGGCGCGCTTTGCGTTCCTCGCATGTCGGAATCGCTGTGAACCGACAAAGCGTCAGACCCGGAGTCGCCCTCAACACCAACAAACGTACCTCCTTCGGGGCCATCCTCGACGTGTTCCCTATAATTCCCTATACCAATCGTTCTTCGGTGTTGATGGACGGCGGATCGCGATTAGTGGTGACTCTCCGGGTCGGTCGGTCACAGCGCCTCAACCCGCTGAGGGTGGTGCGGAGAGTGGGTAGGAAGGGGAGTCGGCAAAGGTCCTGAAATTTTTGTCATCCGTGGGTCTGGGTGGCTGGATTCGATCCGCAGGCAGATCCACACCACGTCCGACCGACCTCTCTAACCGAAACTCTGTATTTTATCCGTGAGACCGGGTGGTCGGGTTCAGTAGTTGACGCCATGACGGTGAAGTCGAAGATGGCAGCTGCAGGGCGCCAAAACGGAACCTTCATAGTCGATGGCTTATACGATGAATCTCAGGCGCTCCGTGCACGTGGTTGTTGCCTCGTCGCCGGAGCCGGGAGAGTCATGGGTTCCATGCACCGGGAGGTGGCTCTTTACCGACGTCAGGTTCCATTCGCACAAATACCTCGAAACGTGGGAGAAGAGGTTATCGGATTCCTCAAACTCGACCCTCTCGGCCGCGTGCTAACGCGTTAGCTCAATGCATTTGGTTTTCACGGCGGATACGGAATAAGGTGGTTGTTTTTATCGTTTTCCTCGTTGTATGGTTGGTCATGGAAGACAGGATGCTGTACCGATGGCTCGGGGGCCCTCTCTCTTAATCCCCGTTCCGCGGGCTTCTTCACTCTTTCCGCGTTTTTTCAGCCCTGCCTCCGCGCTCGCAGGTTTTCGGTCCCGTGAGTTCCTTGCCCCTTCTTGAAGGTTCGACGTGAGTTCGCCCGAATTCGCTGACGCTCCTGAGCTTATTTTGCCTCAAGCGCGCTTGTTGTCGCTGCCCGGTGTCGCACAGGCTCGCCTTGGCGTTCGGCGCGGCTTCTCATTCAAGAAATCACAGCAAGTCCGTATACTATAACGTCACGCTTGCTTTCTATTCTTGCATCATCTGGCAGGGCGGAGACCACGTCCGGTGGAATCAATCAAGCTAAGTCCGACTGCTTCCCAGACCTACGGGTTTTGCTAGAATTCTCTCTGGCGGTGACACTCAAGCCACCCTGCACATAGGTAGCAACCAGCAAACACATTCACCTCTTCCTCTCCTTCCGCCCCCCCCCCCAAACCTGTTGTTTGTTTGTCCTTCGTGCGTTCGGGCACTTCCTATTCAACCTCTCCGACATTCTCGCGTACACGTCAGAACGTGAACATTGCGATCTCACCTCTGCGAACCCATGGCTGTTTCCTGCACGAACTAATCGCGGACGCCTTAGCTCTAAGAGACTAGGTCAATGGATTCCGAGAGAAGCTCGCTGAGAAGCATTCGACGTTGAGGTCTCTTCGGTTCGTGTAACGAAAAGTCTGCGGAGGGGGGGTGGCTCGAAGCAGATGCCATTTAGCGTGGTTAAAACCGAGAACGACCGCAGTGGCGTTTACCCTGGCGGGTTTTGGGGGAAAACGAAGGCCGACGTTACATAATTTCTAGCATCTGGGTAGCCAAAACCGGCGCCTAATATGTAATTCTAGCGAAGGACACTATTTCTGGCTTACAAGTGTCGCTCGCAGGGCCATGACGGTGTATAAACGAATAACTGAGGGATCTGCCAGGACCCCGGCCATTGCGTCGGGGCGTGGATATTGTCTCCGAATCGCACGCCTGGGATCACGGGGCCTCAGATATTTCGTTCGAAACCCACCCAACCCTCCAAAGGGAGGGCGAGGACAGTAACCTCGCATACTTGAACTCCACCACATGATGGTGTTACCTCGACACTCGACTCTCCAGTTTCGTCGATGTACGCAATGTGGAAGTTCTCAGATATTAAGCAATAAACTCCGGCTGGCGGCACCCCCCCACGATGGATATACGTATCCCTAGTATTAGGGAGAGTTACCCGCACATAAAACTAGAGATACATAAATCCGTCACAGTGGGGTTTCACTACCTGAGATTTATTGTACAGCATCTGAAGCTCGTATAGTGCACACCGACGAAACCGAAGTGCCAAGCGTCGGGGTGGTGTCGGCGATTGGCGGGGTTGGAATAAACTGGATTACAGTCCTTCCCGGCCTCGGTGATTTCGGAAGTGAGCGGATCGGCTGTTGTGTTGGCATTCCAGATGCGCGGTTTGGAGAAAATATCCACCCCCCGACATAATGGTGGAGGTTCTGAAAGTTCCCTTGAAAGGCTATGAATAGTTGTCTAGATGCAAGTGTACACGGTGTAGCCTTATGGACAGCCATCCATTAAATCCGCTGTAAGGAGAACGCAGAGACCCAAACCACTCTGTCGACAGGGCGAATCTCGTACCTTCTGGTGTTACGGATGGCCACAAACTATGGTGTTGATTCCAGCTTCAAGAACGAACGAAAACCTCGGCATGAGTCTACTGATTCCCACACTTGTTGGACCTCTGCAGCGGAGGCCATGGTGCTGAGGGGCGCATTAGTGAGCAGGTGATCCTAATCAAAGGCACCCGTTCATTGGAAAATGAAGGGTCTCAAGGACGTACAACGAGATTTCTTGTAATTTGAAGTCGAAGGTACATTGTTCGATTTCGGAGTGTTGCCTGGAGCGGTCACGGAAGTTAGATGGGGTAGCGTCATCGTGGGTTTCGTCATACTGTGATTCTCTCCAACGGTATCGGAACTCCTGTGATGGTCCCGCCCGGAACGGAGTCCGCGATCCAAGAACCAAAAAGCCGCTACTTGCAAAAAACCTCCTGGCCCGGAGGAAGCGTTGCGAATGTCTCCAGACAGGTTGGACTCAGCGTCAAGAAACTCATCGAATCTGCCCTGTCTTTGAGAAGAGTAGGGAGCATCACGAACCGATGTGGAGCCGCAGAACGGATTGGCTCCCGTCGTAAGCATTTGAATCTTGAGATATACCTCTGGAAAGAATGAAAAAGGGATGTGATGGTTTTCTTTGCCGGTTACTCGAGACCGTTTTACATGTTGTGGATATTGTGGAGACGTCGGTCCCGTCCGCATGGTCGTCTTGGGCGATTAAAGTGTTTCGCAAGTGACTGACCACCTCCAAAATTCCTGGGCGTAGCGAAGGCTCCTGGTGCCAGCAGCGCTGGTTGAGGGTCCAGAGTTTACGTGTCAAGCTCGAGTGCACAGGGCGGTCCGGTCGGACCCCCGCTAGTATCCGCACTCCTACTGTGGTAGGTGAGCTATTTTTGAATGGAGCGACACCCGTGAAGACCTTGTGATGATCAATGACGCGACTAATTAGACTGGTAAATCAGGGCGACGACGCCGCGGGCCATACCTCGATCATGAGCATGGCAAAAGAAAACACGTCTGCTGCCTTGCTGATGGTCGTGCTTCCGTCCAAGATCTCTGGCGCGGCTAACCGTGCGGCGGGTTTCTCAGTAAAGTATGCGATGGACCCCGAATCCGATACAGTAACGATGAGATCAAGGCCAGCGATACACGCGTGGCCAGAAGCATCAATGAGGATGTTTGACTGACATCGGTCGGTTAGCGCGTTGGGGTGGTATTTTGGGGATCCACGTACCCTTCTGAGGTCTCCATGAACAATACCGTGCTCGTGGAGGTAACTCAGGCCTTGGGCGACATCGTATAACTAGTAAAGAGGGTGAAGAATTCACCGAACGGAACAAGAAGGGAACCCACGAGTTCAAGCCGATCTCTCTCAGGATGTGCGGCGGCGTATCCAATCAGACCCCCATTCGGTACCCAACCCGAAACGAACTGGGGGGGATCGAGGGTTGCTCCAAGAAAAGGAACGATGTTTGGGTGCCTTAGGTGCTTCCGCATGGCGGCTCTCCTGCATAACACCTGCGGGGTCCGTTTGAAGGAGGGAGTTGAGAAAGATCGAGATAGGTGACACACCTCTCCCACTTTCTGAGGGTCTCCATTCAAATATACCCGCACCTTCTCGACACGAACCTTGAAGCTGTCGATGGACCCCTCGTGTATGTCGGACAATGGTCCGGATGCGAAGGGCTGGTCGCCCACACTCAGGAGAGTAGTGTCTAAAATCATGCAAGATTTCGGTAGTATTCCCCAAGCGCCGCACACACACCCGAGCTCGTATAGATGCATCACGAAGCAAGGACTTGTAGGATCTAAAGTGGATAGAATCTAGATTGGTTATAGGCAAGGTGAGAGTTGGAAAGGCTATCGGGAGGCGTACCTTATCCAACTCCTCGACGCGTTGAACCACGGCCTCGTCCTAGGGGGAAGAGACGCAGCCCCAGGACTGGTTCTCGCCGAGATTATTAGCAACCTGATTGGGAAGTTGAAGCGACGACCTATCAAGGGTATGGAGCTGTTGGGATTGATTGATCGCTGCCCTGGGATTCCTTGGGGGAATAGTTGGAAGCGGGAAGGCGCGTTGCGTACTGGCCGCCTTTGTCCCACAAAGGTCTCGTGCCGTCACGCCTTCCTGGTGGGTCGGCAGATCCGACCGCAGAAGTTTCCCAAGCGATAGGGGGCTCGGGCCTGTGTTGCTATTCAGTTGGTAGTTTACTGGGGAGGGTAAACATCCCCAACTTACAGCATCGCATCAGATTACTCAACAAGTACTTGAAGCCCCTCCGTCCCTCCTTAGGAAGCTGGGGCAGGAAAGGTCCGTATCGTTGCTCAAGGTCCGGGCAAACCACAGGAATGTCATTGAATGATTGCTCCTTTCGCGACTGCGTGGGGGCCCGTGACTCAGGCTGTGGGCGATGGTATTCTGGAGGATACAATGTTTGTGACCCAGTACCCGGATGCAACGCCCGTGATATTGCGAGAAGCGGAGAATCAAAAACTGATCACGTAATTTACGTGGCACTTACACGGATGGACAATCGAAGGGTCTTGTTGTGGAGGGGTGTCGTGCGGGGGACACCCTTGGAATGGTGGCGTACGGACGTTTGGAGCCCAGACCTGGTCGTCGTTTATCTGACGGAGCTTTTGAGGGTTGCGGTCATCTTTGACGACCGCATCCCGCGCTACAAACTCCAGCTCTGGCCCGTTGAAAGATTTGATAACAACCTCCGAATTCTTTGTCGATGACGCTTCAGTGCATCGAGTGGATGGTACGCTCAGGTGATCAGATGACGTGGAGACAGTTCGCGTTGGGATTTCCGGGACGACACCAAAAGACGATCCGGTGACTCCTACCTGTACAATTGTTTAATGGGCAAAATCAACGGAGGGTCAGAAACCTACAGTGTGTCGTGGAATCTGACACTGGCTCCAGCGAGGCGGAAGCGACGCTCTCGACCTGGGTGCAAGGTGGCATGACCCCATTCCAATCGGTCCCTGCTCTTCCAAGTTGTGACGCAACTTCCGCAACCTTCGGTCGCAATTCCATTTCGCCATCCCAGCAATGTTGAATGAAGCTCCATAGTGAATCAGAAAACCCGATGGCCGAGGCGTTCTCTGGTTTGGGTTGCCGCATTCCCTGAACTACACTTGATGTTATTTTCCCCAACCGGAGGTCAGGGAACGGGAGCACACCCGTGAGGACCTGGACAATGTAAATAAAAGGTAGATCCCCACGACCATGCTCGCGTACCTGATAGATCACCAGTCCAAATGCGTAGATGTCTGCCTCTGGGGTAGGTACCGATTCTGTCAAACCAAAGTTCCCAGGCATCAAGAGTTCTGGCGACACAAACATCGCAGCGCCGCCCTCTAATTGTGCGCTATAGTACATGGGCTGGTTGGGGTCGAGGACCATTGCCATAAAACCGAAGTCCACGAGGCAGGTACGTGGTGGGCTGTCGTTGGACATGAGGATGTTCGCCTGTTGAGCGTCAAAAAAGGGATTTGTTACGAGACGAAGAGAAACCAACCCCTTTGAGGTCCCCATGTGTGAGGCCGGCGTAGTTGTGGAGTAGTTCAGACCCTGCGCTGCCCTATGCAGCTATTTGCCACATCTCAGCGAAAGAGAGGTGGGGATTGTGGAACTAGTACGTACCAACTCCAGTCTGTTGACGTGATTCCTTTGAGTGTATTCCACGATGTTTCCGTGCGACATCCACTCCGAAATAGTGGTAAGTTGCCCTTTATCCATGTCCCCCTGGACTCCAGCGAGTTTCAAGATGTTCGGATGGGACAGTGTATTCCAGAGGAGAACTTCTCTGTAGAATTGCTGGAAAGGATGGTCAGAACCGTATTCCAAGCAGCCGGGAAAATGTTGTGGGCACTCACTTTTCTTATCTTCAGGAAGTCACCCTGCTTTGCAACTCTCATGGTCTTCACAGCGACGAGGTGCCCCTGGTGCGTTTCGGTTCTGACGTCTGCGAATCCACCCGAGGCGAGTATTTCGTCCGAAACACCAATCCCCCCTGTTATCATCGAGGTGTCGGTGAAGGGCTTCAGGGAGACAGGGTAGGTGGGGGGGGGAGACTTTGTGGTAACCAGATCAGGCTCCGCTTTACTTTTCATTCGTGGGTGGACTGTGGCAGGAGTAGGCGTGGCCTGTCAGAGTCCTCGGCCCTTCCCGAGGCGTTAGACAATATGTGGTTTCCGGCTACTCATGCGTAAGCGGGAGTACCACAGCCATCTCCTCTAAGAATGGGTGGCAATCTGGATATATTAGCGAGATCGTAGTGCTACAGCATTCGTCGGTCATTGTTAATAGTTAGAATAGTGAGAAAGGGGTCATGAGGAGGTCGTGACAAAACAGGGAACGAAGAAAACCCGACGATTACAACTACCAACAAAGTTCGACTCGAGAACCTTCGGAAGGTGCGCTTCGTATGGTCAGAGACTCCCGAGCTCGTCGTAGCCGTCTTTGACAGTCATATCGTAGAACTCGCCGTTCGTTCCTGCATGAATGAGGCCCTGCCCACGTTGAAGACCACACAAGTTCTTGAATAAAGGATGTGTTTTCGGGAACACTTGGTCAAAGGTATTATAAAATGAAAAGACGTCGTGTATCAATAACCGCACGTAGTAGTTTGGGGACTCCCACATGAACGATAAATTCAATGTGGGAGATGAGACAAAAGAACAACTACACCTCTCCGCTACACGTGTACATCGTGCTCTTGATTTTCTTCTGTTGCAAGCCAGCTGACACGCTCTGCACTGAACGTGAGTACTCTACCCATCCGGCAACTCGCCCCCCGCAGAAGTTGGGAGGGCGGGAAATGGTTCCCAGCGGTTAACATGGGCAACCGTCCAGTGCTTTTTCACTGACCCCAAAGCTAGGCAGGGAGGCCCGTTGGATTGACCCGGCCAAAGTTTTACCGTTTGGACGGGGAAAGTTAGACTGGGATGTGTGCCGGACGTACCGTAGTTTGAGGTCTAATTCGCCCGGATGGCTGACCATAGCCACCTACTAGACAGGCAGTTAAGCAACCGGGGGTCCGTTCGCATATTGTGAGTTTATGCGTTGCTCCAAGGACTCCTGTAAAACGAAGCTGTAAATTTCTCATCGGTCAGTGACGCAAAGCCAGTTCCGAAACGAAATACGCTAATGTTTTCCCGGCAGGTGGATCGGCTTGCTCCGGGACATCTCCTGGGACTCAGGACTTGCAAATTACATCTGAAGTCCGCGAGTTGATATACTGCCGACCTGCTCGCGTTCGAAAAATAACATTTGAGAAGTTAGTTTACACATTGATGATGTGGGACAGCCAGAGCGAGGGAGGACCGGATGAACCGTAGGTCTACACTGAGTGGCTTTCCACGGCAAAGTGTGCGAGTCTATACATTTCGTAAGGGTGCCACTACCCAAGATTTATAGTCGCAATTTTGGACTGATAAATGAGCTCACCGTACGGATTGACAGGATTGGCAGTCGCGATCAATTCCATCGATCTGTGCGGTGAGCTGACGGCAACGCTCGCTTTTCCTCAGGACGAAAATCGAGCATATCTCGCTCAGTCCTTGTCCGTTTGACGCCGCGTTTAGCGGGATCAACTGCGTTTGACGTCCTCTAGGGGCCAGCATTTTTTTTCAAATCTTATCTTGGACACTTCTGCACACATATTTTTTAATCTGCCAATAAAATAATGCTAATGTAAGGTAAAATAAATGTATTGAACCCGGGTGGTCATCCGGAGGGTGGGCATGCTAGGGGAACCATCTCCCACGCCCTATCATCCTCCTGGAAGTATTTTGATCGGAGGAGGAAGCCCGGATGGGCCCAGGGATGGCGCATGACGGGTGTTTCCCATGGCTGCAATACCCTGGGACCCCTGACCACACGGGGATATCCCCGATTGTTGAGGGGAAGTCCCTACCCAAAAGTCTAATAGTAAGAGTACCACTCTTTCCATAGGTACTCCCGGGTCTTACCATTTCTCCTCATATGGCCGCTCCGAGTCGGGTTTGCTCATTGGACGAAGATCGAGGGACGGCTCGATCACTCTCACGATCATTCCTACCACTAGATATGATATGTCAACAGAGAGAGGCGCTGGCCCGAGGGGAGACACGGTCCTCCTTACCGGGTGTTTGCTGTCCAGGTGATCCATAATTGTGGTTTAGTCTTCCTCGAGTTCGCATTGCCGACCCCCTATATCACACTGCTATCTCTATAATGACTGCCCCCCGAATCGGAAGCCTAGTGATCGTCTCTTACATCACCCATCCCACGACGGCTATCTCTCGCGTCGCGCGCTCCATGATTAATCCCTGCACCATCAACCCGCGTGGAATGACCGAATCGTCCTTCTGGATTGATATTTTTGGTATGGTGGTTGGTGATTCGGGCGGGTTCAATGTTCTTTCTCCGGGTCTGGGGACTCGGCTCAAGCCTTCGTGGTGCGGGATTGTGGGCGACGTGGACCAAAATGCATCGGTTTCGACAGTGGCAGGTGTTTCAGAACTGGTTGGCGGCGGGCCATTCCGACCTTGTTCCGCTGTACTGAGTCGTTGCATGATCCCATCGGCTGCATATCGTCTCGTGGTTTGATAACCCACGGTACCTGCTAGCCCATCCGGATGGTTGTTAACGGCGGTCGTTCCATCGTCGTTCAGTGTATGTTTATGAGTTGGCTCGCGATATCGCAGGATTTCGAGGAGAGAGCCGCATCCGGCTGTGGGATCGTAGGCCCCGACCCCACCAACCTCAGCCGCAACTGGCGACACCGACGAAAGAGTTGCTAGAGGACCCCACATCGTCGCCCGGTGAGATAGGTGTGCTGGAGCTGTCAGAAGTTTCGTGGGTCTTGGTAAGGTTATCGATGTTGACGACTCTCGCTGCCGCAGTAACAGTGCTAACCACTTTGTCTTCTGGGGGTTGTTTCGTCTCGTCGTCCCGAATCGCCTGGTTTTTTGCCGGGTAGATGGGTTCGGTGGCAAGTGCCGATTTTTTGGACGCGCAGAAATAACAAGGTCCTTACGTCTCCCATAGGAATCAACCACTTCCGATGCTTTCAAATGTAAGAGCACTCCGCCACCTTCCACAGACGATCCGGCAGACCTAACCTCTCTTCTCCTTGTGGTCGAGGGGTATGTTGGCCATGACCGTGAATATAACCGCCGTAGAGATTGAATTGTGGAAAGTGATTGTTTTCCATGGGCGCCTACCGGAAAAACCAGACGTCAACTGCTCGGAATCGGAAACCTGATATTTACATCGCAAGGTTCATAAAAAATGGTGCGTACCCCAAATACCACCATTCCGAACGCAAATATATCCGCTTGTTTACTTGCTGGGACGCCTCCGAACAGGATTTGTGGCGCGGACCATCGCAGTTATGCTATAGTATTGTCAAACTTGACGCCCGTAGATGTTTTACCATGAGAATCGATGAGAGTCCGAAGCCGGAGACATGAACGAGTCCACCCCCACCTGAGAACATTTGGCTTGAGGAACGTCGGGGGTCTCATCGGTCAATAGTTAAGTTTCCGAGTAATGCAAAACTTACACTTTTTAGGTCTCCGTGAAATATATTGCATGTATGGGGTAGTCGGTACCCAATAACAATCATAAGGTTTCAGTTTATCTCCCAGAAGGGGCACAACACTCGGATATCTCAGCCTCTTCCAGAAACCGCTTCCCCGTAAAAAGGCTTGCCCGATGTCAGCGTTGATAGAATGCACGGAAGCTTTACAAATATCACATACCACCAGACACCCCTTTGGGTTATCTGTTTTCATATTGTACATCCTCGGAACTTCGACAAAGATTTTTTTCGTCTTCGAGTTTTCCCTCTTATACATGTGCGACTCATCTTCCCCGTATGCCACAGGGTTTTGCTTGTTTTCCTTAGTCCATCAGATATGATGTGATGAAGGCGAACTTGCGGTAGTCACGAACACGGCGCAGTCGGCGAGGGCAACGTCGGAGCAAGGCCATCAGCAAAACCGGAAACTCACTGTGCCGGCTCTGTGTCGCTGTAGACGCGGGGGATGTATCTGTGGTGCTGGACGCTGGCAGGTAAACGCCCGTAACAGCATCACAGCATTGGGCGGTTTTGCTGATGAGGGATCGGCCACCAAAACATCCAGCGCCTGCAGGTGGATAGGAGTTAAGTACGGGTGGAACGAGGTCGCATAACGATTTGGTTACGCTTACCAGCGGAGCCGATTCGGACTGTTGCGGGTCTAGACAAATCCTCCCCCCTCGTCGAGTCGGATGAACGTGTACAATATACGTACAAATCCGACGAGGATTTTTCCAGAGCACAGAGATGCTGTAACACTTGGGAGATCGAGATGGAGGGCGATGGGTGGACTAGGACAACATTCCACAGGTATCAGGAAACAGCGCGTGTTGCCTGAGAATTGAAACGCCTCGACGTAACCACGTTTTGAGCTAACTAGTCACGGAATCACGTAGTACTGCGGTAGATGGGGCATTCCCTAGGACAGAATTTCACTCCCGGGTACGATATATCCGCACTTTGATCGATTAGCCAGTATCACAAGGCCCTGTAACCTGTATGTGATAAACGTGTGATTGGAAAGTGGCTAGAGTTAGACGGACATTAAACTTCCCCCACATGATAAGCCGTGTACTTTCCCTTGCCCACTGGGGGTGACACGTGGAGTTACATATGGAGAGCTGTGGGATGGGCGGAGTGGGAACTACAGGATTAGAACAATCCACAGAACCATTTTCTACGTGTAGGTGCTGAGGCATCCGCCGCATCAGTACTTGAGATCGGTGCCTGCTGGAAAGGGGCGGGGGGCTTACTCAGTGGCGGATCTATGACCCGCATTTCCCGTCGGGGGACTTCCGGCTTTGTAACCTGCTGGACAACCTCAGGTTTCGTTCCCTTGTTGGGGGCCTCGAATCCTATTGGTGGTGGAACCTCAGAAGTTGTTCTGAGCCAAAGGGTTTCAGGCTTCGTTCGGGATGGGGCGGGTTCGAACATCGTTCGGGATGAGATGAGCTCGGACGTCGTTCGGGATCGGGTGCCCTCAGTCCTCAATATAGGTTGGATGGCCTTGGTCCTAGCTCGTCGTCGCGGTGTGGATCTTGCCGCGGATGGTGGACTCCTAGGTCGATCACAGAAGTTGAGAACGGAACCGAAGACGAGTCCCGAATTGCTCGGGTAATTCGTACATACCCGATAGCACCGTTGCTATCAACGTTGTTCCCAACAAACCCCTGCCATCTCCTCACAACCTCTTCCATAGTGGGTCGTTTCTTGGGTTTCTGCTCCCAGCAACGCTCGAGAAGCTTCCAAATTTCATCGGTGAGTCCTCCCTTCTGGGCATTCTCCGGCATCTCTGGCCGCTTTCCCTTCCCATGGTTTTGAGCCGCCACTACATGTGTTTCTGTCTCAAACGGTGCAGTCCCAGTGAAGAGCTCTGCCGCGAATATCCCAAAAGCGAATACGTCAGCAGCCTTTGATTCCATCACTGGCATGTTACTTCCATGGGAGGAGGGGTTTATGAGTTCGGGAGCCAGCCACCTCGAAGTCCCAACTGCGCTTGGAGTTGCAGCAACGGTAAAGCTGGGGTCGGAGTTTATGGGTGCTAGCCCGTACTCTGTCAAACGGGCGCGCCCTCTCTTGTCGATGACAACATTCGCCTGTCACGTAGAATCAGCACGATAAAATAACAGGGGAACACATTGGAAGAAGTGTCAACGCTGCGATCGCAGCGGTTGAAACACAAACAGAGGGATGGACCTACCCCCTTCAAGTCTCCGTGCGGTATATCAAGTGAATGAAGGTATTCCAGCCCCTTCGCGACACCAAGTAGCTACCGTACGTAAGAAAAGCAAGTTAATAAGTTGCCACAGTGAAAAGAGACTTCCGCACCAGTGACGTCCGGGATGCGCGGGGATTAGACAATAAGTACTGACTGATGTTGCCGTTGTGCCCCCAGTCGTAAACGAGAGCAAGTTGAAAAAGTGTCGTAGTGACGCCATGGAACGACAGGATATTGTCATGTGACAGCCTACGCCAGATCGGGACTCGCTTCCACAGAATCTAAAGATTTTATTCATGAGCAAAGTTGAGCAGACCTCCGACGTTGACCGTATGCTCACCTCTTTCGCCTCTTTCAAATTTTGTGCGGGGTATATTCGAAAAGCCTTGATGGCCACTTGCATGGAATAGTATTCCCCTCGCCAGATGTCTGTGAACCCTCCAGATGCCACTGCAATGTTGCCACGTTTCTCCAGTCCTGTGGAGAGCAGAACTGAAGTCGGAAGGAGCTCAGTTGCACTGCACACCTCTCCCAATGCAATTACGTATTTTGCATCCGGCGAGTGGATGGTCGGATATGCCTTTGCAGAAATGATGGAGGGTGGGTATTGAGAGAGGAGGATTAGCCATCTTCGACGTACCTTGTCGACTTTGTCTATAAATTTCGTCTGATCCTCTGGTATCAGTGCCCGGAAGTTTCGCAGTAGGTCCTTGCTATTGAGCAGAGGGGCGGCCTGTTGTCTCGAATGCTCGGTTGTCAGAGTGCTGTTTGCATACTCCCGGAACGGTGCTTCCCCGCGGGTTGAACTCTGGAGCGCAGCTGCGGTGTTACTCTTCCTGGCCATGGTGAAGGCTCGCCGAGAATGGAGGTTTGGGAAAGAGGGGGAGCGGGTATATCAGATCGGATCCGAGTTTCCGGGGTCCTATGGAGGGCACGGGCCGCGCCGCCTGCATGAGGCCCATTGTGAGAATGTGAACACGTTATAGTATACGTCAAATGCTGGAATACCATGGAATGTAAGTACTCTTGCAACAAGTTAATCACAATCACACTCGGAGCAGTTTCATTCAAGTTAACTTCGGGTCAGGGAGGCTGTGTCGAGTCGGCGAATGTAAACCACCGATAATGGTGTACCCTAGATACACACCCTCCGAGGAGGTGGTGGGATAATACCTAAGCTAGATACTCCTTAGTAAGACCAACCCGGCAGCCAAACTGAATTGGCCGGAGGTTTCCATTCCAGGACTTCGATCAGCAGCAGTTCGTCATCATCAGCAAGGAGGGGGGCGTGGCGCTATCAGGCAGCAACAGCGAATCCCACTTGACTTAGAACGCATCAGCGAGTATCCCGGCGTTGGATTCAAGGATCGCCACGATCCCGATATTGGTGAGCATTGTCACAGATGGTCTCGCAAGTTTGCTATCTGCGTCCCGGGATGAATCTGTTTAGATGATAAGGTATGACGGAGATGAGGAACGGCGACGATGTACCAAGAGTACTACAAACAAGGGAGCACGCAAGGAGACTGCATGTGACGTAGCGCGTAGATGAGATGGACGATGATCGTTTCGAGGATCTTTACAGGGAACCTGGTGAAATGGGATGGGCGTATCGTGGGAGTCTCCGGAGAAGCACTCACAGAAAGCATTCTTCGAATTTCGGCTAAGTTCGATTCCACATACGCCCCACGCTGCTCGCTGTGCCGCAGGCAGATGATTATGCATGTGGAAGAAAGATATGGTGAGTGAAGGCGTAAATCATAGACAGAGGGAATGACAGACAAGACCAGAATCCCTGAATAGAGTCCAGAACAAGACAAGCGTTATACATTCAAGGTAAAACTAACTTACGGTGATGAGATCAAAATAGTCCGCAGGCCCATCCTTTCTTCGGCCTGTCTAGATGGGGTTCAGACACAAGGCCGATTGCGTTCGAAGCGATAATAGCTCACCAGCAGATTTTTCAAAAAATTTGTACACCTGCAACTGGTGTTTCTCTTGGTGGGTGCCTGTGGCGAACGTGGATGCGCGTACCCTATATAGGGTGGCAAAGAGTGAGACGATCCTACCGTTTTTGGATGCACAACCTACCTCTCCTGAGAATCAAAACTCTGCCACGCAGCGACGACGGTATCGATATGAGGGCGCTTTGCGGGGTTTTGCTGCCAGCACCTCTAAGTAAACCTCGGTATTTCTGTAGCAGGGCAACGACTTTCGACGCCTCGAGGTTACTCTGGTCTCTGCATTAAACGGCAGCTCTCCGGTGAAGACGACACCCAACATTGCGAATGTGATGATATCAGCCAGTTCCATAGCTGCTGGCAGTTGTCGGTACATCAGTTTCGATCAGAACTTTGGAGGGTTCCGGGTATCGAAGAACGAGGAAGTGAGGTCGGAGGGCCGTTGGTGCGGACTTACTCCTTTGGGGTCGCCGTGTACTACGCCGTAAGAGTGGAGATAACGGAGCCCTTCTGTTACCTCGCGGAGCTTCGAATAAAATTTTGGGTCAATGATCAGCCGGTGGCGGAGTTGGACAATAACGGCGATACCAAGTGAGTACGGGAAGCCTTCGGGTTGGAGTCCAAGTACTGAATAATGTTGCCAGAGTCTGCCCAGTCATAGACATGAGCAAGCTGGAAATTCGCTATGTCGACACCGTAGAATGGCAGAACGTATCCATGTTTCCATGCAACCACGTTACCACCCCTCTCCATAGGATCTATGAGGGTCGTCAAAAATGGGAACAGCGTACGACCGTGTGGCGTACCTTTTCGGCCTCCCTTAGATCTTGTATGGGGTAAGTACGAAAGGCTTCGAGTGCCACGTTCCTCGTCTGGTACCATCCTCGCCACGTGTCGGTGAGCCCTCCAGAAGCTATGGGGATGTCCCCACATCTTTCTAGTCCATCTGATAGGGTCGTCGTGTGCGGGAGTTGGCTCGTGGCACTACAGATAGAACCTAATGCCCTCAACTTGGTATTTTGGGTCTTCATTAAATCGATGGGTCTTATTGCCTAGTGATCCCAGTCGTCGTCAAGCGGGTGAGGAAATCCTGAAGACCAGCCACGACTCCAGACCTGATTGAACACACCCACCAACTTCGCTGCATCTTCCTTGTTTAGCCTGCGTGCAATTTCCACATAGTTCTTGCTCGACTCGACGTGAAGTCCACGAGGATGTCTCGTGTCCACTATGGTGCGGCCCACTACGCCAAACAGCCAGGTGGCATCCAAACCTTCCTGAGCTGTCACTTCTTGTGTGCTTGGTAATCGTTTATGCAGAGGCCAAGGTGAAAATGTGGTTGATCCGGAGAACGCCGCCTTATAGATCCTAGAACGAATCCCAGGCCAACATAACCTAGGCCCCTTCCTGGGTACAGGAAATCGTAGATAGCCTCCCTTACGGTTCGTAGTAAAAATTGTACAGAAAATATTCGGTTGTTCAAAATCGCATTCCACGGATAAGTCATCCCAGGTCGCAGCGAGTCCGAGTCGGACATTGGCAGACGTCACGCCGTGACTGTGCCAGATTCTGGTAGTCACAGTGGCAGCGGCACGCACAGCGAGCTCTTTCGCCTCGCGGAACTCGGTCGACACCCCTCGTCTACAACCCTACTCAACACCCCGAAGATCCTATGGGTTCAGTGAGGTCGCTGCGCGCAGGACCCGTGCGGGAAACTCGATCTCTCTTTATAACCTTGGATCTGTCTGCTCCGTTCAGACACACTCTTGCATCTGATCTCGAACGCGATGCAAGAAACCCCGGATACCGTGGAGAGGATCGTCCTTATTGCCCAAGGAACACTGGATCTGAGAGAGCTTAACAGCTTTTGGGCGAAATATTTGATGCGCAGGATTGCTTAATCGTTCTCCGTGAGTACCCCGGGGTACAGCCTGCAGTGCATCGATGGTCTGTATAAGGTATACTCTTACTGTTCTTGCAAATAACCCTTTAAATTGGTCCCTGTTAGATCATCGGTGACCTTCCCCCCGGTTCATTGACACGTGGGCGATGCTTTCGGGCACTCAGGAACGCGGGGGGAGAAACAAGATGCACTGCCGAAGGCAGGCTGGGGGTTCTCAGAAGTTTGAAAGACGAACAACCCAGCAGGTGCCACCTTTGTGCTCAAGATCCTTCGTGTCACACAGGAAGACAATTTTTCCAAGATAAAAAAGGTACGGCCGCCCTCACCTGCATTCAACCAATAATATCTCATTGGTTTGGGAAGGGAGAACAGACAGAGGTCCCACCCTTCTCGTCGCCCAGCATGTCATTAACACGACCTCCCGCTTGCTTGAACCTTGGTGGAGGTACAGGGTCCGGCACTTTATCGGGTTCGGTACTCAAGCCGGCAGACACATCGGAGGGCACCAGCCCGGTTGGCCACTCGACGCCAGGCATAGCAAGGTCTTAGCGATATGAGAGTAGGATGGGGAGGGTCTCTCCTCGTTAGTGGATGCTCACGACGGTGAAGATTATTACTCGTTCTGAGGCTTGAGTTGTGATCCCTGGTTAGGGAGAGGGAAAAGGGTGGGAGGCGATATTGAATGATAACTCATGGGGTTCTTCCATGTTCCAGCTGTTTAAACGGTTGTCACTCAAGTGATAGGTCAGCGTGTGGATTAACGCCCGGCCTGTCACCTTTGAGAAAAGGCAAAGATCTACATGGGTTCACACCCGGCCTTTCACGATCTAACCGAAAAGCCTACGCCCGCTTGTCACCACCATCTACCCGAAGAACCTACGCCCATTTGTCACTGAACTATTGATTTCATTGGACGAAGACTGGGGGCGGTTGGATCCCGATCAGTCCTTACGGAAAAGGGCGCTGGACGGCAATGACCACCCGTACGTATTCGTTGTCCAGGTGATCCATGTTGTTGATCTTTAGGCTCATGCTGTTATCTCCACGACTTTTCCCCGAATCGGAAGCCGCGTGGTCGTTTCTTGCAGCATCTACACCACGACTATTTTTCGTGTGCTACGATTATTCCCTGGACTATCAACCCCCGCGAGATGTTGGTGCGCGGAGCTATCTGTGACCACAAAGCTCGAGCCGTCCGAAGGTGCCCAATCGTCCATCTGAGCTGGTAGTTCTGGGAACCTTGGGGAGAGCACCGCGTCCGTCTGCAGGATTGTAGGGCCTGATCCCACCGATCCTGCTGTGCAACTGATAGCGCCGATGAAAGAGTTGCTAGGGAACCCCACACACCTATACACAACTTCGCAAGGTAAGTGCCGATTTTTTGGACGCGCAGAAACAATAAGTTTCCTCACATCTCTTGCAGGAGACCAGCCAATTCCGATGCCTTCAAACGTTCTTCATTCATGACCCTGGATGTAACTACCGTAGGGGTTGCGTCGTGAAAAGGAACGCTCCCCGTTAGCGCCTACCCGACAAGCCAAACGTTGACATGAGAACCTGATATTCATGTCGCAATGTTCACAAAAAATGGTATGTACCCCAACTACCACCATTTCGGATGCAATGTTTACTCGCTGGGACGGCTTTGAATAGGACCTCCGGCACGGACTATCGCACAGTATGACCGTAGTTGGACTCGACGCCCGTAGTGTATTTACCATGAACACTCAACGCGAGTCCGAAGTCGGAGACACGGGCGTGCCATCCCATTTGGGTTATCTGTATTCATATTGTATACCCTCAAATTTTGGGGCAGGCTCCCTCGTCTCTCAGTGTTCACTCCCATACACCCGCGCATCCCCCATAGGCAACAGGGCTATTGTCCGTCTTCCTCGGTCCATTATATTTGATATGTGATGATGGCGAAACGTTGTGATGGCCACAAATGTGGCACAGCTGGCGAGGACAACATTGTCGGAACAAGGAACCGGTTACTGGAAAAACTTTCAGCGCCTGTAGGTGGGTGAGTACTCAATGCAGGTGGAACGAGGTCGCATAGCTATCTTGTTATACCCCATCCAAAAGGTTGCCCAGCTGAGCTGATCCGGATTGTTGTAGATTGAGAGAGCATTCACCTTTCCCGTCGAGTCGGATGGACGTGTATGGTGCACGTACAATTCCGACGAGAAGTTTCCCAGGACACAGAGATGGTGTGGCATCTGAAATCTGAACCGGGACAAAATTATACAGGTGCTAAGTTCAGCAAGGATGCGAACGGCGTGCATTGCCTAAGAATTGAAAAGCCTCGACGTAACCACGTTTTCGGCTGATTAGTCACGGAAATACGTACCGTGGCGACTAGGACATCCGGGCTTCCGGGGGGGGCAATCCCACCCCGGATCCGTTGCACACATACGTTTATTGATTATCCGAGACCACATGTCCCTGTAACTTGTGTGTGATAGGCGTGTGATTGGAAAGTGATAGGAGGCAGACAAACATTAAACTTCTCTCACATGATGATGATTAGATTGTGACGGGCCGAGGTTCCACCCCGACATACGTAGGACGCTGTCCCTTGACTTAGGGCCACGGTTTAGGATGAGCCGGCGGGGCGGGTTTTTCCGCTATTGCTCTCTTCTTTGCTTTCTCGACGTCCACCCGCCACCTGAATTAGCCACTCAGCGGACCTGCACAATTTCTGTGGCGTCGCGATGGCGTCGCCGAGTGCTTTCAGCCAGCGTTGAGCTTTCCCCAAAACCCGGGTTTCAAACTCCCGCGACCCTCAAAAACGTCTGTTCTTCATTCCTTCGAAGCCTGTGTTTTTCCACTTGGAGTTCTCTCAATCTCTTCTGGCGAGTGCACACTGCGTTACCACGTTAAATTTCCAATGATCCCCCATGTTGTATGCAGCTTTGAATCTGTTATGACCTCTGGCGAAATGTTCTCCCTAGGTCACCACCCCCAGCCTCCCTCCTACCTCGGTGACCATAATGTCATACCCGACATCCATGAGGCAGTGGTATGCGGGGGCACTCTGGGCCGTACATAGCATTTCCGGCGAAACGCAGACCTCGAGGCGTGGGCCAAGTAAGAATCGGATTTCAGCCGGTAGATGTCTATTCCGTGTCTATCGTACATTGGAGTACCTTAGAATGCATATAATAGACGGATTTTGGATGCCCTGGATGTTCACCTCGCGATGGCACTTTGGGCATGTACAACTACGCCCGCTACATCATCTCACCACGACGTGCAGTGTGTCAACACTGAAAACTCAACATAACAACGTAGCGTACACTCACCAGAGACCATTGGAAAAAACCCCAATTGGAGAAACATCAGCGTTGAGGGAATGAAGACCAGGCATATTCGAGGGTCGCGGGAGTTTGAAACCTGAGTTTTGGGAAAAACTCGACGCTAGCCGAAATCACTCGGCGACGCCATCGTGACGCCACAAAAATCGTAGGGGACTTTTGAGATGTTGGTTCGGGTGGCGGACGTCGAGAAAGCCGGGAGCAAAAAGATGAGAGCGATCGAAAAAAAATGGCGGGGGAACGGGCCACCGCGCCACCTTATCCCCCTCCAGAGATACTCGACCGCGCTGTCAACCCTCAAACACGACAAATGGGATACACTCAAGGGGTGTTTCCCTGCTCTATCGCGGGTTCCACGCACTCGGAAATACCTTTTTGCCGGTATCAAGTTCCATTCCCGGTCGATCCCAGGTTGTGGACGCTTTCAGTATTTCATTTCCATCATATGCTTATGAGACCCGACATTGACGATGGTTAAATAAATGACCTTCCCAACACGGCAGTTATCACCCTGCCTTCATGTAGATCAGTTCCGTATCAGGTGTAACTGCGCCCTTAATGCATTCTAGTCGGCGAGAACGGATGGGGTGGAGGCTGAATCTTTATTCCAGGCCATATATGTACGGTTGCTCTGTGATATGTCCTGGAACAGCGTAGTGACATCAAAGCAGGGACTCTGAATGAGCTCACCCAGTGTGGAGCCTTGGGTACTTGGAGCTACTCGCCGATCCCGGGGTGTAATGGACAGCCGCAAGTCTCGGGATAGCCCCCACATAAATGACACCCCTGCACTAAGTGTTTAGGGTCCGTCTCTGTGACCCGTTCTGCAACTGACATTTCATGGTCCCATTAACGACTGACGAAGAAGAGCAGGGGGAAGGAGGGCTCAAAGGACCGGGTAACCACCTGACTTCCTATGGCTGGAGAAGTCTCGAGCGGCAGGCGGCCCGAGCCGAGCAGTGCCAGAGGGTCGGACCGAGAGCAGACCGAGAGAGTTGACGTCTGGTTTACCCAGTTCGCAGTCGACTAAAACTCTTCTAGACAAGAAGTTGTACGAAGCATAGAACTCTTCCCATGGAAGGAACAAAGCCGAATTCATCCGATTGCGGAAGAGTGACTCGAATTGACCCTATCTGGTGTGCTTATACGGTAACAGGTCGATACTCTGTGCATGGAGGTGCACGATATGATCCAGGTAGTTCTCAGCTTCTACAGCGATTAACTCCCGGTCAATATCTCGAGACGTTCTAGCCCAGCTGATGACCATCACGAGATGGGGCGATGCGGAGACTATGAGCGGCCGACTGGCAAGGGCGTCTGGCGGAGAAAGTTGATACGTAAGCTGGCGTTTTTGTAGATCTGGGCCGGTTCAAAGATGAATCAAGTATTCCCTTCACGGTTGGTCATGAACTGACCTTGTCCAGACTGTTGATATGTGGAAACGGCTCGACACCCCGTACCCCCGATACAGTCCAAACAGTCCCTTGCGCGAAACGTGGCGGTGAATACCTGCTTGATTATCTTGGGACGTTCCGTGCCGGTCGGTGACCATAATTAATCAGGAAGATTGACGCGGAAGACTACGGAAGTGGACATCAGAACCGGAACGGGGGGTGTCACAACTAACGTGTTATCTGGAGAGGTGACTACTATTTGATTAGTCGACCAGCCTGTGTCGAGCTTGCATGAGCACTGTCACACCCCATTTCGTGTTGTCCGTGCCGAGGACTCATGGCCTAGCGTCATGCATGTTAAGGCCTTGTGGCCTGGGTGGCACCTGTTCGAATTGTTGTTATTACTTACCCGTGTAAGACACGCAACCGATACGATCGATAATCGATCATCGACCACGGAAGCAAAATAAATCAGCGCCACTGGGACCAAAAATGGTGAATCTTGTCCGATCTCCCGCCAACACAATTGAAGACTTACTTCTGGGGTTGCAGAAAATACTGGAAGGAGCAGGAGTTAAACTATGCCAAAGATTTCCTGTACGCTTCCTGAGCAAGAGACCACAGCTTACACGAAGGAATGAGAAGTCACTGGCGTGCCTTGACTCGAGTTTTTTAGAACCTCGGGAATGTCAGGCCGTTGCCTGCGATCCTTCTTCCGGCACCCCATCGTGAGGAACCGTATGTCGAGGTAGATCTGTCCTAAGCCAGTCGACCTGGTCGCGAGTTCTGCACGGGCAGGAGCACCCACTCGCCACTACACGCACCTAACAGGTACCTCCCGTAAATATCTGGCCGAGACGCTCGAAAGATCGGGATACTGCCTGGCAGCGAGGGCGCATCGGACTTGGCCTTTTTTTGACGCTTCATTTTTATCGACTGTGCGAGAAGCTCTCACATACGCCGGTGTGTTGAACCTTTCCCGTTTAGAAAAGCGTTGACCGAAAGTTCGTTCCTTGTGATGGGGCTCGAGTCGTGTACTTTGGTAAGTATTCTACACCCGTATCACCAAGGGATTTTCCCGAGTGATTTCGGCTCCGGATGATGAGGAGAAATGCAGGCGCGTCAATCTCTCGGATGTGGCGAGAAGTCGTGAGACAAATCGGGTAATAGAAAGAAAAGGAAAAAGAAGCAGAGAACTAAAAACAAACGATGAGGAAATTGAAAACACGGTTTCTGCCAACGGTTTGACACGTTGCAGGTGATCCGGATGAGGTGCGCTGAAGTACAATCCTGCGCGGAACCAGATAGAAGCAAGGGAAGAATGCAACTTGGAAGCATCTGCTCAGGGACCCCGTGCGGGATTGGACTTCAGCCCTAATCCGAAATTATTTGCAACATGCCAAATTTCAAACCGTCGACAGAAACCGTGTTTTTGATCCACCCATTTTCTTGTTTTTCCCTTTTTGTCACATTTCTTGTTTTTATTCCAGAAAGCGCCTCAGTTTTCCGACATCTGATGATTTCCATCTTGGGATAAGACACCATCCAACCGAAGATCAGCGCTTCAGCTTCCTTTGAGGGGAGTATCCTTGCCTCTTTCCTCTCCCCGAGCACCGAGAAAGTGTAGATTAAACGAGTGATAGAGAGAAGATAGATAAATAAATAAATAATAAAAAGGGCCTCCTACAGATTGTGCGGATGAGTGATGGTTGCCGTCGACAGAAGATTGAGACCAAGAATGGATTCGTGAGCCGACCACCAGGAACCTGTTTCTTCGATTTGCATTTCCTCCCTTGCTTCTATCTAATCCCACGCATCCCATCTCCTCACCTTCGTTCCGTCATATTCCCCCTCCTCCGTTCCAGACTATGCACCCATCCCTCGACGGCTCCCCCCTTTGCCTTGCCTGTAGTCCTCAGTGCGAGAGAAAGAACTGAGGAGAAAATTAAAAAGGATCGAACGACCGAAAGCTTAAGAGGTCGGCCCGAGCGCCAAATCAAGGTAAACTGACGGAATGATCTGAAAGCCGAGAAACATGAAATGAAATATTTTAACATGTCGTGCCCAGAACTCTGAAGATTCTTACGTTCAGGGAAAGGGTGCGCCCAGCCCGCTGGCCCTCGAATGTAGTACAGTACTACAGTTTAAGGCGATCGAGATCCCCCCATGAGACCAACGCACGAAGACCTCGCTGAACCCATAGGATCATCGAGATACCAGATGGGAGATATTGATAAGGTTCCGGACAGGAGTACCGTAGGACCACCCAGAAATAGAATTACACCAGATACAGGGGCCCACGGTGTCGGGCCGTACGACGTGGAATAAAATCGCGGCGAATTGATCAATCCCTCAGGGGTGGGAAATTAGCCGCCAGCGCCGAACGAGCCCTCACCCTTATTGATCCCTGCCTGTTTCACCGACCTTCGTCCAGAGTTGGTCCGTCGCAAAGCAGAATGTGCGGATCCACATTGTCTCTGTTCACTCCTACGCACCTCAACTAATACGCCACGCTTCGCCGGCAAGCCGTGAAATGGCGACCTGGAGGGGTTGGGAACCCACCCAGCCGTTGAACGGTGTGAACCCCCCCAGGACCAGAGCGGACACCCGTGGACCTCGCGCAGAGCAAGAACTATACACGGGCCAAACCAGGAGGATGCAACAAAGCTGGTGGATGTGTTTGATCAGGTCTGTCTGCGTCTTATCTTCAGGATACCATCAACTACTTGACGACGGTCACGATGAATAGGTTATCGGGTCTATTGATTGGAGGAAGACTCGAAATACGACGTTGAGGGCAGGCTCTACCTGTAGTGCCACGACTCAACTCCCACACGGGACAATTTCTATCCATTGGACTGGAAAGATGTGGGACCATAGGAGGGCATGACCATAACCCGCAGACACGTGGTGGGGGTGGTACCGGACGAAAAACGCGGCACTCAAAGCTTTTCCTACCTACCCCACACGAGATTCGAGGGAGATTGAAAAGGTACGCAACGCGGTCCTGGTGAACGTTGCTTTCATTTTTACGACCCCGCAGGTCATATGGAAGGGGTGGTCATCCGGAAGAGGCTGTCCCATGAGTACGCCCTGTCATTCCCTGGCATTGATCCGACAAATTCCTACTTGTGACTGTGCGGACTCCGGTGGTGTCGACCCCCCGCATTTGCTTGGTAACTAACTCATTGTCGCCACCAAATTTCGCTACCGGCTGTCCACTGACCTAAAACTTTATTATGTACAAGCTCAAGCGGTAGAGGGTGCGGTGCACGGTGACCTCAAAGGGGTAAGTCCGCACTGACCACTCAATCCCACCCTCATTCTGTTCAATATCTGATACCCTCCAAAGTTCTGATCAAATGCTGATGCTCCAAATAAGCGAACGTGTTGATCCTCCCGACACGTACCTCTGTCCGACTTATGGCTTGATGCCGGAACAGATCGGCCACGCTGCTATAATCGCAGCCACACCTGGGATTGTCGGAATTTGCTCGCTCTTGGACTTATTAACAAAAGAAAGGGAACCGAAATCCGGAGGGTATGGAATACCTAGGAATCTCGTGTTCCCGATCGACGTACCCGTACGTCGATACCCTCGCCGTTGGGCAGATTGCTGATTCTCAGCTGAGATAGGTTTTTCCCCCAGCAGTGTACCGTCCCCTTGTCGCTCTTGACCATGTTGTATGGGTTCCATGAAATCGCGCTTGCCGCAAGCCCAATCTATCTGGAAGAGCACCGGCCGCAGTTTTACGATAAGCTCCTCATTAAATTCGCTGGTAAGCCTTTCTCGCTCTGACCTCACCGACTCTGCGTCTGGCGCTCATCTAGATACGTGGGGTCGACATGGGTTTTTTTTCACCTCGCCACCGCCTGTCGCCGCCGGGAAATTCATTCTTGTGCTCCTACCCTGCCAAACTAACTTGAACGAAACTGCGCAGTATTCAGGTGCATCAAATCGTCGCGAGAGGTACTAATATTCCATGGCGTACTATTGGTCGTTCAATTGAATTGCCGGACCTTCTCAAATAATTTAGTACCCCTTGCAACTGACTGTGAGAATGTGATGTTTCGGATGGTGAGAGAACCTTGAATTTGCATTTACTCGAAAAACTAAAAATTTGTGCTTCGCTCTAGGTTCTCAAGACTTTTCACGACTGCCTCATGTAAAACGCCAGGACCGTGGCGATCCTATATTAAGACTACCTCCCCGTCTCTGCCGAAGAACTTTTCGCCATGTCTACGTCTGGAAGAGCGTTTGCTGCGACTGGCGATCCAATCCGGGGGGAACCCGCAATCCTCAATTTTACGAACAACAATTTGCCACCCGAACTTCTGAGACAACAGGCCGCCTATTGGATTGTTAACGAGCTGCTGCCAGAAATTCGGGGGCTGACGCCAGAGGAACAAAGAAAATTTGTGGACAGGGTCGATCAGGTATGTTGGGGTGAATCATTCTTGAACGCTCCCCTTTACCATTTCTACAAAGACATATCCAACTGTCGACTCCAAAAACGTGAGAATCATAATCGCCTTCGGGAAAGTGTGCAGCGCAATCGAGCGACTTCCGACCTCGACCGTACTCTCCCAAGGACTCAAAAGCCGCTCCAAAGTTACCGTAGTGCACGGAAGATTCTCGGATACCTGGAGAGGACAATACCACGGCGCTGATGTAGCTATCAAAACCTTCCTCGTTCAGGAATTAAAAGAAGCGAAAAAGGTGAGCATACGGTCAACGTCGGAGGTCTGCTCATGAACGAAATCTTTAGATTCTGTGGAAGCGAGTCCCGATCTGGCGTAGGCTGTCACATGACAATATCCTATCGTTCCATGGCATCACTACGACGGTTTTTCAACTTGCTCTCGTTTACGACTGGGGGCACAGCGGCAACATTACTCAATACTTAGCGTCCAATCCCCGCGCATCCCGGACGTCCCTGGTGCGGAAGTCTCTTTTCACTGTGGCAACGTATTAACCTGCTTTTCTTACGTACGGTAGCTACTTGGTGTCGCGAAGGGGCTGGAATACCTTCATTCACTTGATATACCGCACGGAGACTTGAAGGTGGTAGGTCCATCCCTCTGTTTGTGTTTCAACCGCTGCGATCGCAGCGTTGACACTTCTTTCCATGCATTCCCCCGTTTTTCTATCGTGCTGATTCTACGTGACAGGCGAATGTTGTCATCGACAAGCGAGGGCGCGCCCGTTTGACAGAGTACGGGCTGGCACCCATAAACTCCGACCCCAGCTTTACTGTTGCTGCAACCCCGGGCGCAGTCGGGACTTCGAGGTGGCTGGCCCCCGAAATCATAACCCCCGCTCGCAAAGGAAGTAACATGCCGGTGATGGAATCAAAGGCTGCTGACGTATTTGCTTTCGGGATGTTTGCGGTAGAGGTATTCACCGGCAAGGTGCCTTTTGAAGGACAGAAGAACGAAGCAGTAGTGCTTCACATCTCGCGAGGAAGCCGGCCGGAGATGCCCGAAAACGCCCAGGCGGTAGGGCTTACCGGTGAAATATGGGGGCTCCTTGAGAGCTGTTGGCAGCAGAATCCCAAGAAACGACCTACTATGGAAGAGGTTGTGAGGAGATGGCAGGGGTTTGTTGGGAACTACGGTGATAGCAACAATATTATCGGGTGTGTACAAATTATTCTGGTAACTTGGGTCCCGTCTTCGGTTCCGTTCTCAACTTCTGTGATCGACCTAGGAGTCCACCACCCGCGGCAAGATTCACACCGCGACGACGAGCTAGGACCGAGGCCATCCAACCTATATTGAGGACTGAGGGCACCCGATCCCGAACGACGTCCGAGCTCATCTCATCCCGAACGACGTCCGAACCCGCCCCATCCCGAACGAAGCCTGAAACCCTTTGGCTCAGAACAACTTTTGAGGTTCCACCACCAATAGGATTTGAGGCCCCCAACAAGGGAACGAAACCTGAGGTCGTCCAGCAGGTTACAAAGCCGGAAGTTCCCCGACGGGAAATGCGGGTCATAGATCCGCCACCGAGTAAGCCCCCCGCCCCTTTCCAGCGGCACCGATCTCAAGTACTGATGCTGCGGATTCCTCAGCGCCCACACGTAGAAAATTCTGCTGTGGATTGTTCTAATCTTGTAGTATCCATTGCATCCATCCTGCGGCTCTCCACATGTAACACTGCGTGTCACCCCCGGTGGGCAAGGGAAAGTACACGGCTTATCATGTGGGAGAAGTTTAATGTCTGTCTAACCTAGCCACTTTCCAATCACATGTTTATCGCATACAGGTCACAGGGCCTTGTGGTCTTGGCTAATCTATCAGCATGCGGATGCATCGTACCCGGGAGTGAAATTCTGTCCTGGGGGATGCCCCATCGGCTGCAATACGAATTTAGGGAGCTGCAACCTGCGCCAAACCATTCGCCGGGGACTAGTCGACCTCACGTAAAGAATGAGGCTGTCCAACTCCAAACAGAATCTGAGGCTGTTCGACCCTGCATGAAGTCCGAACCCGTTCTACTCAGAACAAATCCCGAGTCCCCTGAACGAGGAGCGAAGCCCAGGATTGTTCAGCTGTGAACACGGTCCCTGGCTTCCCAATCGGGTGAGTCTTTTTTCCAGGGTAATGCCGATTCTAGTGCTGAGGTACGAATGCTATAGCACATAGACGCAGGAGGAAATGCTTTTGTGGGTTGTTATAATCTTGTAGTCCCTGCGATCCGTTGTTGATCCCCATGTCGCGGTTTTCCGTGCATACGAGTATCTCGTTGTAACCCGGAGTACTGCCTAAGTCAGTGCATAAAAGACCGAACATCAGTCCGTCACACAGCCCTGTCCTGTAAGAGATATTCAATAATGCTTCTCAACCCAACTATTTTACTCACGCCAGGTGCGCATTTATTATGTAAAGGTTGCTCCCGTCTGTTGGGTTCCGATCTTCAAGCTTCATCAATGAACTCACGATCTCGCATTATTTAGCAACCAGTGCGTGTTTCTGTGACCCGTTGGTGGGAGCGTGGTTATGTCGAGGCTTCTCGACCTCCGGTCAACACACGCTGTTTCCATGCGCACTGGGGGTTTATGTGTCGATTCAACAATCACCCTTCATGTCCGGTCCATAGGTGCAACAACACGTATGTGCTTTGGAGAGGTCCTTATCGGAATTCTTACGTTCACTGTGCGCAACCACCTGACCCAAAAACAAGGGTGAATACTAACTCTTTCGATCTGCGGCAACCCGAATCGGCCCAGGTAGGAAACTTCTTGGATAGGGTTAGTAATCAACTCGCTATGCAGCCCCATCTGCACTTCACTACCACAACATTTTTCGTCGTCACACGCCCGAGGGCAAGGGAGCGAGCATCAGAGTGTCGAAGAAATCCGATGCAAAGATAGATAACCAGAACGGGCCTTTGGCTGTGTATCATAGTGGTAATCTCTCCGTGCGTTCCATCAGTACTGATAATACTATGCAAACCATCTCACGGAGAAGCTGTTATCTGTAGGAAACTGAGACATCTGTATCCTGCACCGCTCCGACGTGCACGGACAGATAAGATACTTTCCCGCTACCGTGGTACCTCACTCACCTCCTTGTCCCCATGTAGCCTGTTCTCTTCGGGCTCTGTTCGGGGGGTTTCGTGGTATATTCATACAATCGACTCGAAATACGGTTTCCAACGCTGCTGTGGCCATCCTCGTTTCATTCGTTCGCCGGCGAATTCGTCCTTTACTGCCGGCTCGTATTCCCGCCTGGTAGCTCCGGCTTGCGCGGAGGAAGGAACAAAGACACACCCAACCCTAACTAACTAAAGAAAGGTTATGGCGAGTGGAGAAACGCTAAGGTCCCGGTCGCGTCGGAGTAGTTCCGACCGTCATCCGACGAAGCAATTACCCAATGGTGTTCAACTTAGCCCTTACCAAGCCACAGCGGCCCTGGACGTCGTCGGTTCTGTAATGCTGCATAGGCTCCCCCCACTGGCGCACATAGCTCAAAGCACTGTTCTAAAACTCTCCTGACACGACTTTCTCTTAACCAGACTTTACTGTCCTCCGGTACCGTGTATGCTTACGATACCCCCCGGGAAAAAAATATCGTGCCACACTTCCCAACAGCCTGATTGCATCCGAGTGATTGGGGTCTGTGATGTTGGTAAAGACCAACAAACCCCGGTTTAAAAACTGCAGGTCAAACCCGCCGCTGGATGGAGTGGAACAACACCTCGGGCACGGACCATTCGCCCTCAGCTGTGGTTCTCCATTATCCACGTTGTTTGGGCGGGGTGACAAAGACACGAGATCCAAGACCCCGATCACCCGCCACACCCCAGTACTGTGGAATGTTTCGAAGACAGAGAAGCAAGATATACCACCGACCGGCGACGATACCCGGAGAATAATTGGAACAAATTCGCACTCCTCACCGATGTCACTTTTCCTGTCACGCGTGGAATTGTTTCATGCCTATTTCATAATTTGCACCCCTCCGTTCTTCCACACGCACACCCGCACGCCTCAAATGTCAGGCGGCCAAAAACTCGATGAATTCGCCACCAACCACTTCATAAAGGTGGGGGAGAACAACCCCCCGGACGAACAGGTGGAAAATGAAATGTAGCTACCGTACATGGGACGTGCACGGAACACCTCTCCAAATACGAACCGTGTCCCAATGCCGGATCATTCAGTTCCCTCCGACGTCCATGAGCGAGGAAGGCGAGGAAGAGACAGCTGATGGGCCTCGAAGACATCACAACTGACGCGCGTCATCCGATCCTCAAAGCGCAAACGCCGCTTCCTGGTCAAGCCCCCCCAAACGATGCGAAACTTCACAAGGCATACAACCTCGACGAGATTGGCGTGATAAGGAAAGGGGTTGCGCCACAACCTGCAAGGGAGGAACCAACAATTCATCGATTCGGATCGGTGGATCAAATACGGTAAATACGAAAAAGACCGGTGGTCATGCTGGTTTTATCCGTCCTCAACATTCCAGGGGAGGCAATCTGGCTGGTGACCTCGCGTCTATTATCTTTCGGCCAACTCTGAACGATGTCAAACAGATGCGGCTGCCTCAAGAATCCGTGGAACACACTATCGACTGCCTGTCCGATAACCACCAGACGCTCAAAACCTGCTTTCTGGTCGCAACGTCGTGACTGGCTAGATCTCGACATCACCTCTTCAACAGCATCTCCCTAAACGATGAAAGGGCCATGAAATAGTACTCCACAATCCGTCCTGGCACAGAAGGTATCTCCCACCTCGTCCGCACGCTTGCCCTCCGGCAAGCGCCGGGGCGGCCATCGGTGGTTGGGGACGGTGTTCTTAGATACGATCCCAGATCACTTCTCCTTTCGACACATCGAAAGATTGTCCGTCAGCCGGTTGGACCTGGGTGACTTCAAGCCGAGGTCGCTCGGTCGTCCCTTCGTTCACTATGGGCCTTCCCTGCGCTCGCTCCAGTTGTCTTACCTATCCGCCGATTATTCGTCATTGATGGTCTTCCTCCAACTGTTCCCATATCTCGAAGACCTCCTCATCCACACCCCGGATCTGTGCGACGACAACCCTCCTGAGCGGATATCAAGAACAGTTCCGCCTGTTCATGGGTTCCTGAATCTCCTCTCTTTCGACTCGGCGTTCTCCCAGTTCATCTCACATCTGGCCGGTCTGGACCTACGGTTCTTGTCTATCTCTCGTCCAGCTCCCCGCTGAACAACTTGAAGCTTCCCCATCGACCCTCCATTCTTTCGAGCTCGAGTACCTATGAGAACTTTTTACTTTCATTCTTCGCGTCGCGCTCATGTGTTTGAGGAAGCCCTCCCCCCTACCATCTCACTCTTCACGATCGACTTCGTGGCTATACCAAGCCCTCATTGGCCGGAATGGAAGACTGTCGACGCGAACCTTCTTCAAATGGCGGGAAGATGCGGTCTTAGGGAAAGGCCGCGGGTGGTGTTACGTACAAGGCTTGGAATGTCCAGTGATGTCGTCGACGGTCACCAATTACTGCCAAGGTATTGCGGGGTAGGGCCAGTAGAGTTGAGGTTGAATGCCCGAAACCAACCGAGTAGCCGATAAGTACAAGTCCCCGCCAAATCCCTCGGTTTTTTGTACGTTTCCCGGATTGCCACGTCATACATCATGCACCACCTGTAACGGCAGGATATCCGCCTCATGGCATGCATGCAAGAGAAAACGTGTTGCTCTATTGACCTCCCCCCACCTGTCCTCTTAGATAACACCGTGCTGTACCGTACCCCCCCTCCTCGCGGATGAAGGCGATGATGACAACGGGAGCGAGACCCTCGTTGATCGGTGATCTTAACGCCCTCACAGCTCGACTCGATGGGCTTCGTACCAGCCAGAGCCCTGAGGACCTCTCCAGCACTCTGAGGACTGCACTCAAGGAGCGCGAACCTTACAACCTGTGCATTTCCTTTCTGGTAGCTGATGAGGGAAGGGCGGAGGCGTTGCTGGAAGTATTTGACAAGGTGTGTCCAAGAAGCATGTGTTATTCCGTAAAGCGTTTCTCAAGATTACTGTGCGACACAGGCTCTTACGGCCCTGGAACATGATGTGAGGATATTTAAAAAGTTTCGTCAGCTCTGGTCGAATTGGTTTACTCCCCGCCTCTCGCATTTATCAAAATGACTGAACGCCCCGTCGCCCGTGGGGCTTTTGGGGATGATTGGGGAGGGATTTACAGCGAGCGAGTGGCGATTAAGGCCCTCCGTGTGTACGAGGACGATGACGTAAAAAAGTTGCAAAGGCAAACCGTCTGGGCCTCGCGATATCCACTGGCTGCCCCAACTGACCTTCATCACAAGGCCTTCTTTAAGGAGGTGGTGATGTGGAAACGGATCTCCCATCCTAGCATCGTCCCGTTCTTGGGAGTTCTGACGTACCTGCACCCCTTAGTATGGTATCCGAATGGATGCCAAACGGAAACGTGCGGGACTTCGTTGGGAAGAATCCGGACACCAGCCGATTGCAATTGGTGTGTCAACTCGAAGTTGCACCGGACTCGAGCTGACGAGACTTTAGTTGCTCGATGTCAGTCGCGGTCTGTCATTCTTGTACACCCTCGGGATTGTGCATGGAGATTTAAAAGGAGTACGGCTCGGTTACCTTCTCTGGTGCTTGGTCTTAGTTGGTAGCGTCTCACCGTCCTCCACTCCAGGATAATATTCTCGTTGACAAGTCAGGTTGTGCGCGACTCAACGACTTTGGGCTTACCGGGATCGCCAGCCTAAACTGCATGGAGACTTCGGCGTTCGGGTTCAAGGGATCCGCCCGATTGATGGAACCTAAATTCATCAAAACCGGCGATGAAGAAAAATTTTGTCTGTCTACGACTGCTTCAGATGTATTCGCTTTGGGGGTGGTCGATTTCGACGGGGTCTATTTCATATACACGCAGTAATTTCACCGCGAACACCTGATCTCGGTCTCTCTCATCGGTGACTTTCCGAATATCAGAGAATCCCCCTGATGCGAACATTTGACCAGGTTTGGTGAGCGTGAAAGGAACTATATGGGAAGTAGGAAGGATCACATATATTCCACATGTCTTTCTCGACGCTCGTATGCATCGCTTTCGTAGGTCTGGGTTGGCTCGGAGGTTGTCGATGATCTGTCACCAAATCGTGAATCGAGTGTTCGAGGGTGAACCGACCAGATGCAAACCGTCGATATATGATAACAGGACAACGCTTTGTGCCAGAAGGTTCCCGATACAGTCAAGGTAGTTCTTTGTCTCGAATGCGGCGGTCGACACCTGCTTAATATCTTGGGAGGTTCCATCCCAGTTGACGATCTTGGTCAGGCAGATTGCCGCGGAGACCGTCTAAGAAGTTGCCGGGACTGGTATTGGCGGTCATTGCATCTCCTGTCGAATTGTCCTACCTACTGACAGAGGTCAGGAACTGGACATCTACTCGGAATTAGAGAAAATACTAGCCCCAACCTGCGTCTCCCTCAATATGCGGCATGTACTCGGCTACTAGTGTATTCTCTGCATCCCCTGCCTGTGCCAAAATGAGTGCGAAGCATCCGTGATTTCTATTTATCTTGCCATCCCTGCTGCATCTTGATGGTGCGCCAGCGTGGGTATGGCATTGGTGTTTTCAGAATGAGAAGGACCAGCAACCTAAGAACAGCGCAGGAATCAGACCAGAAAATAGAGGATGTAAGGAGGGTCCTGCGGGTGGTGTATCACCGCCGGCAACATCTGATTCGAGGCTGGTGTCGTCTACGGTGAGACTGTCATCGCCACCTGCTGTATGATCACTACCGGGTCGCGCTTTCGGTTCTGGAAATGTATTTCCCCCATTATCCCCTAGTACGCATCACCCAGTCCTGTACCTGCTCTGCCGTTGGCCCCTCTCACGGGTCCCAGGATGGGCAACAGTCCATTCAAACGAAGGAATATGTCCCCTCTGAGGTAATGAGGTGAAGGCTAACAAAAAACCGGGTCAAAGTCAGAACTCGTTGAGAAGACACTCAACTCACCTGGCTGGCAATTCCTACAGATCCCTCTTGGCCTGGCTTCTCCAATGGTTGGTATGAGGGAGGTGTGTCGTTTGCGAGCGAGTCGGCTATTGATAACACCACCAACAAATAGGGAGAGGGTGGCTCCCAAGATCTCAAAACCCCGTCCAAACACTGAAGGACACCCTCAATGCTCAAGCGGATGATGTTTGCGCTTTGACACGTCGCCATGCCTTATATACCATTTTCATTTCTTTTGGACATGTGATGCGAGATTGAGTTCATTCAATGCCTGGACAAAGTAGAAGAAAGAGGAGTAAATTCAAACATTCCTCGGAAAGAATGAACGTGGTGGCGTACCTCATCCATTACGTCGATGGAGGCCTGAGCGTCACTTCCACTGAGACGATCCACCACATTGGACTGCCTCCCCGAGAAGATCGTTTCGATAAGGGATGGAAGTTCATCGTGTGGAACGGCGCGAGTGATCAATCGTTGCCAAGCCCGCTCCTGGGGGTCGACAGCAATGGATGGATCGGGGGGATGTCGTGTAGGATCGGGACCAGGTGAAGGTGGAGGTAAGGGCGCGCCGCCATCATTGCTCATGACCTTTCCGTTGGTAGCGCTGCAACCAATAAATGCGGGACGCGTGGTGTCTTTGGCAACGATGAAACTTTTATCGAAGGGCGGGCTTGCCGGGGAAACAGATTCGTCAGCCTAACCGCAACGTCCATGTTAGGATTGGCCGTGGGTACGCACCACTATGGGACCAGATACTGAACGTTCTGTGTCTTCGTGATTCTGCGTGCGCTGTTGTTGCCCTTGGGTAAAATGGGTTGGTGCGTATGCCGGTGGCTGTCCGGGCTCGAAGGTGATCACAATCACATGTGGCGGGGGAAGAAATGACGGAGCCGCTGAGCACGGGGTTTACACGCGGGATGTGCCGCGGGCGGTTCGGGACGGCCCGCACACGACACAGAGCGTACTGGCCACTCGAGTGCAGATCTCTTTGCCCTGGTGGTTCAACGCACGCCAAAACTCCAAGATGCAGAGTTTTGGAGCAGGGGCCTGAACGTTGAATGGATCATCATAGAACTTCGAACTACCGCATCCGAGCGTGGAGACCCCCGGTAGATCTTGATCCGCCCCCCCTGCGATTTCGACACCCGCAGTCCTAGTGCTAACCTCAGGCAGACCGTTGGAGAAACCACCTACAGGCAATGGTTGGGTCTTGAAGCTTGACTGAATGCTTGCTCATCCGGTTCCGGGAGTCACATTCAACTCGTCCAAAGATCGCATACGCTTCAACACACAACAGAATGAAGAGTTCGAAGGAAGCGATTGATTGCGTGTCGTGTTTGTTGCCGGAGATAACGAAGGAGGGAAATCTACCTAGTTGAATACCATGGACCGTAGTAGATGTGGTTGTAGGAGTCCAGGACATCCAACTTTTGACCACGGTGGCAGTCATTCCGGCGCTCAAGCGCTCAAGTCGGAGTGAGCAAAAGAGAGTTTACCACGACCGTGATCAGCACCCACCAACCCGCCACCGGTCAAACCACTACCTCGTCCCCGCACGCAGAGAGTCACCTGAGCGTCCCCTGACTCCTATCTTTTTGCAACGTATACTTTGACCTGAAGCGCACCGAATCGTCACAAAATCATGGGTTACGGGGAACTCCGTCGATGTTCGAAACGGAAAGGCACTGGCACCGCGCAACATGAAAGACACGCGAGCCTGAGGTGAGTAGGCCTCACGTACAGTGACAGTCTGTTGCTCTTCAGCCTCTATATTCATCCCCCTTAGTTGTAATGGTTACTCTTCCGGCGGCAAAGGCGCGGCCTCCCAAACCCAACGACAAGTCGGGGGTGATCTCATCCCTGAATGCCGCAATTGATGTTCTGAGCGTAGCCAGGGATGCGGTCGAGGTAGTCCCCGCGAAGGGGGTCTTTGCATCCGTTATCACTATCCTAGCTCTCGTTCGGGTGAGGACCATTATCACGGGCTGGAAGCGTCCATCTCACAAACGCTGTAAACAGGACAAGATGATCAACGACGAGGATTTCGTACAGCTGAGCGCAGACTGTGTCCATGTATGCAACGTCTTGAGGAGTGGAATTAAGGGGAGGGATGCTGAGTGTTTAGCTGAATCCGCGAAGAAAGTGATTTTTGATTTGGAACAGTGAGCAGCGAGCGGAAGCGATACCATGAACCGATTTTAACGTGCAACCAGGACCATGAGCGATTGAGCTAACGGTCAGGAAAAACGCAGAAGGAAGCTCGCTGTTGCGAGCATTCCATGCGAGGCATGACAAGGAGAAGATACAGGGGTGGAGGGTGGAAATCGGATCTACAAAAGGCACTGGGTATCTTCAACGTGAGTGCTTCCCGTGGTGCCTTGAGTGGCGGCCTCTAACGTATGGATTAATTCAGGCGGCATTAAACCTGAATACCTCTCTAGTTGTTACAGAAATTCAGCAAGCAGTGCAGGGGTTGGTGAGTACCGAGTCAACGGCCCTCGATTCTACACCAGTAAGTTGAAATTTCGATTCACGTGGGTTAGGCGTTATTGACTTTGTACCTCGTGAAGGACGTGTTTGTGGTTTCCCGATTAGATTTCTCGGTGTACACTGATGCGGTGCCTAGAAACCTTGGTGAATCACCTCCAGCTCCAAGATTGTTCCTCGGACGGGACGAGCTCGTCGATGAGATCCTCGGATTAGTCTGATCCAACACTCCCGCCGCCCTCATTGGCACCGGTGGGATCGGCAAAACATCCATCGCTCTCACTGTTCTTCACCATGAACTTGTCAAACAGAAATTTGGCGACAATCGGAGGTTTATCCGTTGCGACGAATTCCCCACTTCCTCAACCGACTCTCTACCGTGATCGGTGCTGGGATCACAAACCCTAGTAGTCCAGCTCTACTACGACCGTTCCTGTCTTCGAAATCGATCTTCCTTATCATCGACAACGCCGAAAGAATTATTGATCCAGGTGCCATCGATGCAAAAGGTCTCTACGTTGTCGTCGATGAATTCAGTCAGTTTGAGAACGTCCACCTCCTCTTCACCTCGCGTATTTCCACTATTCCACCGCATTGTAAACGCATAACCATCCCCACACTATCGCAAAGCAACGCCCGCAGTATTTTTGACAGCATATACCAGGACGGAGGACAGGCGGACTCGGATATCATCGATAACCTCCTGAAGCGACTGGATTACCACACGTTATCAGTGACACTCCTAGCGACGATTGCTGCTCAGAACCGATGGAACGGCTCACGACTCGCAAGGGAATGGTACGAACGGAGGACAGGAGTCTTACAGACGGGACACAATGAGAGTTTCGCCGCCACAGTTGAACTCTCCTTAGTCTCACCTACCTTCATCAACCTCGGTCCCGACGCTCGCCGCGTCCTCGAAGTTATCGCCTTCTTCCCACTCGGCGTCGATGAGAGGAAGCTCGAGTGGGTCTTTCCCAGTCTCGGATAGGCAGAAGATCATCGATGGGCTCTGTGTTCTCTCGCTGACTTATCGTGCGAGCGGTTTCATTACAATGCTTGCACCGCTCCGAGACTACCTCCACCCGAAGAACCCCAGCCCGTCCACTCTTCTAGCCATCGCCAAGGACCAATACTCCGATCGTCTGTGCGTTTGGCGGAACGAACGAGGAGTTGACGGATTCACGGAAGTCGAGTGGTTCGTCTCCGAAGATATCAATGCTGAACATCTCCTCGACGCCTTTGTATCCATTGACACCGAACCGGCGAATGTATGGGGAGCGTGCTACCAATTTCTCAATCACCTGGCGGAGTATAAACCTCGTCCGGTAATCCTGGGTCCCAAGATCGACACACTGCCAGAAACACATCCCTCCAAGGCCGAATGCGTGTGCGCGCTTGCCACCCTATTCTCTGTCCTCGGAGA
>Ga0307510_10000325_pt1 | contig 44345 bp, 58 predicted proteins | sample 12_EM_MG_FD_207224 | JGI IMG/M metagenome (GOLD analysis project Ga0307510, IMG submission 207224) | Populus trichocarpa ectomycorrhiza microbial communities from riparian zone in the Pacific Northwest, United States - 12_EM | ecosystem: Host-associated > Plants > Roots > Unclassified | place... | reverse complement strand
CTTGGCCTCTGCGATGCACCCAGCAGCAAGCTTTTGGTGTGAACCCGAGCTTGAGCATATTGATCATATCTAAAAGTGAACATTTTGGTTACAGTGGTCAGAGGACGCAACGACGATCCCGACAAGTCAAGTGACGCCCGGTACGGACCAAAATTGACGACGTCGAACACTTTTGCGCTCTCATCCTCGGCGATGCTCGCGAACAGCTGCCCATCCGCACTCGCAGAGACACCGACGATGGGCATCATGTGCGCGCGGTAGTGCTTGACGAACTCGATGCCCGTGTCCTGTTTCTTCCACAACTTCAAGTGGCCATCGACGGACGTCGTGATGACGAAGTCCGTGCTGTAATTTTTCGTCCGTATTCAAGGTTAGAATTCTCTTTTTTTCCCCGTGAAGAAAACAGACGCACCGTGTGACGACAACAAAGTTGATCACATCACGGTGCATGAAACTCTTGTGGTACCGGTCTGCGCTCGGTAGATGCTCGAGGAAGAGTCGTTCATGAGGGAGAACTATAACGAAGGCGGATAATCAAGATCACTCCAATGGGCTTGGGGTGTCCATTCCGTTCCGAACGCGACGCACCTTTCCGTTTTTTTTTGGTAGCAGCGTTGGTCGGGGCGCCTTCTGGCATAGGCATTGGCCCCACGTCGTCATCGCTGTCGTCGTCATCCTGGGTGGCCGATGGTGGATTCATGTCTGCATCTTCTGAGATATCGGCCTCGGGGCCATTTCGAGCGCGTTTGCCTAGGACGGACGCGTCTTGTTCAGAGTCGGACATGGTTTGTGTCGTCCGAGTACGTACGTACACGATGTCCGACCTCAGCTTCACACGGGGTCATACCATCACATACGAGTAACTTAACGCGAATCTGTCCATATCATTAAATTCCACGCCAATATAGCATTACAGTATCTCATCTAGACATATGATGGCTACATAATAGTACAGTCCTTCTTGCCACCTAGGCCGCGCGCTCGCTCGGCCTCGAGGGACGCCAGAATAACCTTCTCATCCTCACTGAGCAGCTACTTTGTGGCTCAGTTCGGAGGTTCACAAAACAGAATTATGAACTCACCCCCTTCTGAGCACGAGCTCGCATTGCCCGGATCTGGCTATTCTTCTCTTGCCTCGAACGCCTAGAGTAGAAATACATTCAATCATGCGGATGCGAATAATGAGTGGGGTATGAGTGAAAGTCGATTGATGGTTTGGGGGAAAGTTTGGAAGAATGGCGGTCCATAGTTCAGTGATTGTGTGTGTTTCATCGATGGGTGCGTGTTGCGCCAGGTATTGTGAGTGTGGGAGGCCTACAGCGTTATGAGAGGTCACCGATGAGGATGGGGGCAAACATTACCTACCGATCAGTTTTCGTTTTCGAGAAAGGTTTTGGAAGTGAGGTATTAGTGCCCGAAGCGACGGCCGCGGAAGAAGATGCCGCTCCTTGGGCAGGGGTTGGTACTGGGGGGGCTTTCGCAGGCGCAGGTGACGGTGCTAAAGATTTCACAGAAGTAGTGGCACGTTTCATGGCAGCCAGACCGCTGGCACTAATTGAACGAGCCTGATGGCTTGGACTGATCGCGGTGCTTGTGGGTGTAGGCAGTGCAGTCGATGAGATCGAAGGGCAGTTGTGCGAACTTGGGAAACGGTGTTCCGGACAGAACTTCTGACGGCATTTCTGCGAATAAGACACACAAGGTTAGGTGATTGGGGTAGACTCCCTCGAAAAAATGGAAACTCACATCGCACTGTATTTGTGCGAATAGGAGCTTTCCACACTTGGGTCTTGCGCACTTTGGGGTTGCGTTGGCCTTCTGTGACCGACCGGTCATAAAAGAGCAGTCTCTGGTGAGGTGGCGCTCCATCCTAATATTAGAATCCTCGCCTGGAGGAATGGGAACGGGTTCATTGCAAAGAGGGCCTGAACGCAATGGGAGTTGAACGGATCGAGAACAGAAGAGACAAGTCCGTGTACTCACAATCGGGAGCTACCCGGTTGTATTTGGATTCGTCGTATTTTTCACAGCTGTGTGCGTCAGGCTTGAAATGGTCCGCGCAGTAAGAATTTGCACAATGCTGGCATTTGAAGGGTAAAAAGTCCACGAGAAGACAAGATGGGTGTGAGCATTGGCGGCCGATAGCCAACAGTTGCTGATTAAGCCCAGGACTTGAGGAAGAGGGTGGGGAGGAAGAGGGCATGGTATTGTTTCTAGGAAGAGGTATAATGAGAGGGAAAGCTAGTGGGAGTACGGTATATAAACAGAGGATTACGCGTCCGGTGAAGAGTACGGTGAGGTGAGGACGAGGTGACTAAGGTCTCAGGCTTGCGCGTCGGCACCTTGGCACCACCTAGAACAGACCAGAACACACTACATGCCAAGGCAAGGTCCCCCCTCTTGACGCATTTCCGCTCTGCTACCTGTCAATCAAATTAGGAACCACGACTAATGACTTGCGATTCTTCGCAGTCTCGGCGCACAAATTTCATGCCAGTGTGTAATGCCCACTCTCTGGCCAGCATGAGCTTATCCATCATATATACGATGCGTTGGACACGATGAGGAAGTTCTCCGAGGATTCTGGTTCGGCCCTCCCCATTTCAGCACTCTGCGAATTCCTCCTTTGGCTAAGCAATTAGTACGTCAACAAGGTACGGCTGTTATATTGCACACCACTAGAGTGCCATGTAGCCTGCGTCTCAATATCGGGGCTTCGATCAGAAGGCACTTCCTTGTTCACCAGCGAGATGTCCACAACTCCGATGGATAAGGTAGACACCTACATCTACACTTCGAACTGCCCTTGGTTTGATGTGCTCGTCCCTTCACACGTGTATAATTCGAAACCTCCTAGGGTAGCTACGAAAATGACACCCAGATCTGGTCATGTCGGTTGCGTTCGTTGAAGGCGCAGCCGCACAGTGGGCACTGTAGTGGGACCAGGTTGGCTCGCTGATCCTCATATGGCCCTACATCGGATGAGCGTGCATCCTATCCTCTCTAAATCTGTTTTTCTTTGCTTTTTCTCGGACGCCGCATGATCCCCGTTGCCTGCTATTCATTGAGAGTACTTTCAATTCTGGGTGATGAATGATGAATACTACGTATTCTACGGCTGAGGTACATGTGATGGTCTTTCACCGAAAACTGAACCTTCCTACTTTCACAAGGGCTCCACCGCTGCTCTTCTGAACGATCTTTCCATTTGCCACAGCCCTCATTTGAGCAGTGTGACCTGTTCCATTCCCTTCTCACGGCTAACCTGTTTCGTCGATCGGCTTTAACCCTTTTTTCATGCAATTCGCGACGGTTTTATTCAGTCCTGATTTGAAAATATTTGAAAGATGAAGAAACACAGGTTTGCGCCGCCTGCGTGTGCTGCAGGCTGTACCTAGACCCCGAACCTTACACTAGTTCCCAATATGGACATTGTCTTCCACGGATACGCCCTCCTCCCTCCTCTTGGCTGTATCCTGTGTCCTAATTCCCCAGTTACCTGAGAGAATAACTCCGTTCACAACAGTTGTTATCCTAGGATTCCAGGCGCTCGCGCATTTTCCCCGCCTGTTTCCGAGGAAGCCAGTCAACGAACCCACGACAACCTGTGTTTCAATTATACATTTTCTTCGAAAATTATTGGGCATGACCTTGTCATCGCTTCATCGACCTGACAATCTCGCAGCATCGCGGCTGTGTTGTTGCCAGCAAGCTCCCTCAAGAGTTAGACGCCATAAGAAGCGCTGGATATTGATTGGTTGATTGTTCCACATATAAGCCATCCGACCACAAGCCCTTACAGGCCTTACCCCTTAACACCCACGACTCACGATGCTCTTCCGCACAAAGGAGAATGCGCAACGCAAGTACATCGATCTGATCAAGGAGGCGGCTGCAAAGTGGCCTAATTGGGACCCAGCCCGGAAGATCTATGTTAGTAACCGCGATAACATCGTCAGAGCGTTTGACCCATTCCTCCGCGACATAACAGGCTGGTGATTTTGGCACCGTCAACAAAAAGACGGGGGAATTGTCCATCGAGGGGAACATCTATACCCACATCGACACCGCATATGCCGCCAAGCAGCATCCTGTCATTCAGGCGCCCGACGTCGACCTTTATCAGATTCCTTCGTACGAAGTACGGCAGTTAGATCCCAAGTCTAACACCGGAAAGTGAGTGTCGAGCATCGAGCTTTCGCGTCTTCCATCGATCCTCATCGGAGATACAGAGACGTATCTGGTGGCCAAGACCCCGTCTTCAAGAGCCAGTGGCAATTCAACTCCAAGCGCGGCGCGATCTTGCTCATGCACAAGCCGCGACTGACACGCGTCCCTGACACATTCTTCAAAACCGGCGATACTCATAAGATCCCCATCCTCAAGAACAAGTTTGTGGCGTATCAAGTCTGGGACTGCCCAGGATTCTATATGTACCTCTCCAACAGATGTGGGTACTCACTGCAACTCTTCTCGTTTGTCTCGACGATTAACCGCCGTTCATCCGACCAGCGAGCGAGCAGGTGACAATCGGCTTGCGCCCAAACGTAGCGGCCTCAGCATCTCAGGGCACCAGTAACCAACCCACCCCAGCGTTCAGCTGGTTTGCCGAGGGCACTGCTGGCGTCCGTCAGCATGCTTACAGAGCCGATGCGGTCTATTCACCACTATACTGCCTGAAGTTCATCAGGAGACCGTTGTTGAGGAGGGACGAGAAGCCCCAGGGACCGGAAACGTGAGTGCATGTTTATACCATTCGATTATGTGCGTACTTAAGATGAGACATTTAGGTGGTATGAAGCAGACGTGCCGTGGGAGGAACTCGATGAGGAAGGCGTGACGGAGCCAGAACCCGTTTATGATAATGGCCCCGATGACGACGACGATGATGACGACGACGAGTAAATACCGTTTGTTTCTTTGAGACCAACGGACTCCAAATGTAATCTAGTTCGAGTATCTGTAGCATGAGTGACTAGGGAATGGTTTGTGATTCTCGTGTTGCGCGTTGTGCACACACAAAGCCTCCGTCATCTCGCCCATCTTTAACTCACTGGGCTGGCATTGTGGACGAATGGGCGGATGCTTGTCACGAAGTATGAGACTTTAGATGGAAGAGAAGTTGAACGTTGAAGCTTGAAGGAACGTAACCACGTCGGAAAGACCTGAGACACGAGGTACGGCGGCGAAAGACAGCACAACTCGCGGCTGTTACTCGCCTCAAGTCTGTGTTCGACATCCTAGGCCTTTCTTTGTCTGCTTACAGACGTCACTAGAAGGAAATAATAGCTTCAGGTTGCGTTATTCCTAAGGTTTGTAGACGAAATGGTGGATGGGGTGTATGGGACAAGAGTTCTGGCCGGGGCCCGGGGATAGTCGGGATGTCACTCAGATTGATTGGCGGAACAACAATTTCATATCGTGGCTGGATATTCCTTCGTGTTCGATTGCAACAACGCCTCTCAACAAGTAAATCACTTCCCCTTCCAGGACCACATCCTTATCAGTGCGTCTCAGTGGACTTAATCTTCCCATTTCTGAGCAACTGACTTGAGACCGCATTGATTTGCCGAAAGAGTCAACCTGTCCTCCTGCTAGTCATCTTTCAGGTCAACTGGTCCGCAGCAAAACGGTCCCTCGATATTGATACGCAACGCCTCTGAAGGCTTGGCGACGGATGGAGGATCACCCCATAGACTACCAGAGAGTGTCTGGTCAAGAACACTGTCAACGTAGGTCCTTTGCAAAGCGTTCCTATGGCGCGGGGACTGGTCACTGACAGGTCGACGAAGGTTATGCTGCAATTGGCACGCTCCCAGACGATGCCCTGCTAGAAATATTCTCTTACTCTGAAAAAGTCAGCCAATCCAACCCGTCATGGTGGATACCATTGGTACACACGTGCCGAAGGTGGCGACATCTCGTCTTTGCTTTCCCACACCACCTGCGTCTTGTACTCGTTTGCGACCCAAGAACATCCGTGAAGAAGTTATTGGAAATCTGGCCGCCCATCCCCATCTCCTTACGTTATGGTCCTACCATCTGGGGAGATGAGAACATCATTGCCGCACTCGAACACCGCGACCGTGTATCCGACATACTTTTCTACTGGGAGAAAATTCCTGAACTCGAGAGATTTGCGGCTGTAATGCAGGAACCATTCCCGGCGTTGACGTCTCTTATGGTTGCCTCACATGGATACCCAGCACTAGTCCTTCCCGAGGCATTCTTGGGTGGATCTGCGCCATCTCTGCGCACAGTCGCCTTGGAAGGAATTGACTTTCCAGCATTACCCAGACTGCTCTTGTCTGCTCCTCACCTTGTCTCACTCAAGCTTGACACAATACCAGTCAGCGCGTCCATTTCGCCCGAGTCGATGGCCACTTGTCTGGCCACGTCGATCAATCTCGAAAACCTTGACATTGAATTTCAAGCCCCGAGTTCTCATCCCGGTCTCACATGTCCACCTTCGTTTCCACGCGCTATCTTCCCCTCTCTCTCTTCCTTTACGTTCAAAGGCATTAGTGAGCATTTGGAGGACTTCGTTGCCAGAATCGATGCCCCCATACTCCGAACCCTCTTAATCACTTTCAAAGGCTCTAACTTGCACGTTTCGCAAACTTTGCGATTCATCAATCGTGCCCAAAGGTTCACGCTACCTAAAAGTGCTGTATTCGGGCTCCGCATTTTGGTCCTCTCCCTAAAATTTGGACCATCAGACAGTTTTGCGTTGGAAATTACATGTGACAATGTGATCGAGGGAGAGTTGGCGGTGTCACTCATATGTCGCAAGCTGTCTCCCCTCCTCTCTCATGTGGCTTGCCTCGACCTCTATGGGGTCATGAGTCGCCCGTGGCCACCCTGGTGGTACTTCATACACCCCACGCAATGGCTGGAGTTCTTTCGCCCATTTATTGCCACGCAGAGTCTGCGTGTATCCCACACACTGGGCCACTGCCTCTCACAGGCACTACAAGAGATTAGCAGGGAAGCGGACGCAGGATTGTTACCCGAGTTGCGAACTCTTTTCTTAGAGGGTTCTCAGCCATTGGTCTCTGCGCCCGCAGCCTGGGAACCGTTTGTTGCTGCACGCCAGCTCTCCGGTCGTCCATTAGATGTCCAGCCATGGGAACCTTAGGGCCGTCACATACAAGTTCGATGACCATCCTAATGGGCAAATGCAATAGGGCGGCCACGCTTCCCTATAAGGTAGGTCGCGCTGATTCGCTCGTAAATGCGTCTATCGGGGCGCCATGACATCAATCCGAGCTGCCTTGTCCCCTTTTCTCATACCCTCCTCAGACCGACTACGCATCGCTCACCTCATTCTGAAGCCTTGTACGAACCCAGCTTGATCCGGCGATTATCCCAGTCCCAGAGCCCCCTATGCCTGCTCTTATTCCTGTTTTTGCGTCTGGTCAACAACTTCGCTTACCTTTCGAGGGCTATACACCTACTCTTGTCGCTGAATATTACTAAACGTCCTGCCACTCCCCTTTATTCCAGTTTGTTTTTAACTTCCTACTTTCGTGTTACCTTATAAAAATAGAATGATATCGATAGTACGTGTCCCAGAGAGAAGGGACCGAGGGAGCCTGGAATCACTGAAATCCACGGATAAGGACGGAATCCAAGGATCGAAGCTACGAATCCGGTCATTCAATTATTCAGATAGGCGTCAACAAGAGAGTCAAGCAGTTACTCGTCATTAAATCACCCTTCGCTGACACCTAGCATATATTCTTACAGGCCTCGCTTTTGGCGTCTGCCCTTATTTGGCTTTTGATATTCGTAGATACGATGGTAATGTGAGATGAGAAGAACCTTTTGGAGTCGATAGCTTTGCCTATTGCCTATCCTGACACACTGTCATAACTTGGGCTGGAAGCCGTCAAAGGCTTGACGATGGAGGACCCGAGCACCCCATAGACCACCGGGAAGAGTCTGGCCAGAAACACAGCCAACGTACGTCCTTTGCACAGCTTTCCGCAAGCGACGCCGTGCTAGAAATATTCTCTTACTTCGGAGAAATAAACCCATCCATTCTTCTGTGGATGCCATTGGTACACATACGGAAGGCGACGCATCATCCTTGCATCACCTCTGCACCTGTGTCTGGTACTCATCTGCGACCCCATGACATCGGTGAAGAATTTCATGGAAATCTGGCCACGCTTCATCATCTCCCGTACGGTATCCATTACTCTGATCCTACCCTCGGTTTCACTCACTTTCGTTACCATTCACCATTCGTCTTGCGGTTGCGGGCTTCGTCTTCACTCTCGAAATTCGGCCTCAGGGCGTACTGTTTCTCGCTTTCGGATGGATTAGGTACTGACAATGATAAGAGACACAGGTACATGTAGAGCCTCGAGAATGGCCTCCCAAAACCCAACTTCCTCGAAGTGTGCTCTTTGAAAGTATTCGTTCGCGTGGCCGGGCTTCTTCGGTCCAAGTGTTGAGGACCTCTTACCGTGCATATTTCTGTGCGTGACTGGATATCTCCATCGAACTGAAATGGCTCGGGTTCCAGGCACCATCATGGTCGCAGACGGTCCCAATACGTGTTGTAGCGTAGGTGGTCAGTCCATGCTTGTGAGTTCAGAATGAGAGAGGAGAGATATATATAAAGTGGGGCTCAAATTGCTCCCTTTTGACGAGGCCAGACGAGGGGACAGGTATTCTTCTATGCAAGAGTTGAGTAGAGGGGGAAGAGGGGGAAACGGGAGTTGAAGGCGAATGCGGTCTTTCCGGCGACCGTGACAGACCCGCGCGGCGACGATGGCAAGGGGACGCAGCGCCCGAAATAAGGAAAATTTTACTCAATCATAGTCAAGTCCGCGACGGTGAGTGCGTAGACGACGAAGGTGTAGGAGGTATGGTGTCCGAAATGATGCAAGATTCCTGAATCGTACTACTGTAGTCAAGTCCGCGACGATAGGTGCGTAGACAACAGGAGCGATCCACATGGCGCGAAGAGGAGGGGAACTTAGTCGTGATGGGGAAATGCCGATTGTATGGCAACGAGCCTGAGGGTGGGTGAGGACGGATTTGGAGGCGGGGCGTGTCGAACGAGGTGAGCAGAGGGCTAGCTAGGTGTGGCGGGCTTGTGGGCACACGGCGGACATCACGTGGTCGAGGGTGCTCGTTAGGAGTTATATTAATGGGTGGCACGTGTTCTATTGTCGGTTAGCTCCGCAAACACAAATTGAAGCAGACTACTTCGTTTGCCCTTCAACACGTCACTCGTAAGTCTGATTTGATTTGGTTTCCAATGACCAACTAAACCCTGCATAGCTATAATCAAAGTCCTGTTCTCCGTCTAGTCATCTCCAGGAGCTCCCCTTGTCTGTTTTATCCCCTGGTTCATCGAGCTTGGAAGGCAAGCTCTCCGAAGGCTTGGTGATGGAGGAACATCAAATAGGCCACCGAACAGAGTGTGGTGGGGACCGAACTCAACGTAAGTTCTCTTCGCAGCATTAGCCAACGGCCACTGACTGATGCGGTAAAGGCTTCGTGACAATTGACATACTCCCGGACGATGCCCTATTGGAAATATTTTCCTTCTTCCGAGAAGATAGTTACTTTCGTAAAGCGTCCTGGTGGATACCGTTGGCGCATACATGCCAAAGATGGCGATGCATTATATTTGCATTACCCGTCCATCTAAATGCTGTACTCGTCTGTAACCGCGGAACATCAGTTAGGAAGTCAACAAAACTTTGGCCACGGTTCCCCATCTCCATACATTATTCTTTCTCAAACTGGGAGGATGAGATCAATATCTCAGCCGCACTCGAACACCGCGACGATGTGTCCGAGATCAGCCTCTACCAAATACCAATTGCACACGGGAGACTCGCTACTATGCTACAGGAACCATTCCCAGCACTGACGTACTTTCATCTTTCCACCTCGAATTGGCCTTCAAGACCGGCCCTCCCCGAGATATTCTTTGGCGGATCTGCGTCATCTCTCCGGAAAGTCTTCTTGGAAAGTGTTCCATTTCCGGCATTCCTCAGACTGGTCTTGTCTGCCCCTAACCTTGTCTCACTCGCACTCCATAAAACACCCGTCAGTGGATACATCCCATCCGAAGCGATGGCCACTTGTCTGGCTACGTTGATCAATCTCGAACGCCTTGACATTCGATTTCCGTCCACAAGTCCTCATCCCGATCACACAATTCCACCTTCACTTCCACGCGCTGTCCTCCCCGCTCTCACTCGGCTTTCTTTTGATGGCTTTAGCGGGTATTTGGAGGACTTCCTTTCCCGAATCGACACCCCCGTACTCCGGGCACTCTCAATCACTTTCACCGACTCTGTCTCTCACATTCCACAACTTTTCCGGACCATCAGTTGCGCTGAAAGGTTCAAGCCACCTGAAATAGCCGTGCTAGAGTTTCGCGGGTCGGACCTCACCCTCAGATTCGCACCATCGGACAGTTTTGATTTGTATATTAAATGCGACAATATGGTTGAGAGGAGTTTGGCGATGAGACTCATATGTGACGAACTGTCTCCTCTCCTCTGTTGTATCAACCGTCTCATCCTCTCCGGGGAAAGGCGTGACCTGTGGCTAATCTGGTGTAATAACATGGAGCCTATGCAATGGCTAGACTTTCTTCGCCCATTTATTGCCGCCACGAGTCTGCATGTATCCTATGCACTGTGGGGTTGCTTCAAACATGCACTATCAGGGCTCACCGAGGAAGAGGCTACGGGGATGTTACCTGAGCTGCGAACCCTTTTCGTAGAGGCGTCCCGGCCATTTGTCTCTGTGCCCAAAGGGATAGAACAATTTGTTGCTGCACGCCAGCTTTCCGGTCGTCCCATAGAAATTCAGCCATGGATACCCTGAGGCTGTGATAGACAAGATCCGAGTCGATAATGGCCCTCATGGGCAAACGCACCAGCACGCCGGTCATGCTACTCCCTGGTTGGTGTGCACATATCAGAGTGCCCACTGCACCAATCCAAGCCACCTTATCTACTCTCCCCAGCTCTCCGTCAAATTTCCCACGTGCACCATCCCCCTGTATCCTGAAGCCTTATTTGGACCCAACTTGATCTAGCCGATATTCACAGACTCCCTAGTATGCCTTCGCGTATTCTCTTTTCTGTTTACCCAATTCCATGCTTCTCTTACCTTTTGAAAGGCTGTACTTGTTCTCTATCACTTACTATAGTAGTCTTTCTGCCACTTCCTTTATGCCGGTGTTGTTTCAACTCCTACATGCTGGAGACCACCCCCTTCTGCCCCATTTTCTATCCCCTTGGAGCATACTACTCACTTATTGGTCTTTCATTACTCCAATCATACTCTCGGTTCTGTCTCTTTCGTTACCGTTCGTCATGTGCCTACTATGCATCGCGTTCACTCTAGATCCCGCCGCATTTCAGCATTTCAGCCTAAAGGGCATACTACTACCCTCTGTTAGATAGGTTTGATACTGACAAGGTCTCAAGCGGATTAGAGACACGCATGCATGTATGTTAAACCTCGAGAGGGGCCTCTTCAAAATCCAGCGCGTTGGACCAATCTGATTAAAGCAACGCGGGCCTGCCTCAGACCATGACTGAAGGAAGGCGTTCGATGGTGACGATTCTGGATACTAGTAGTAGCGTCGGTTGACAGTCGATTATCGACCATAAAGCACGCCTCATACTATACCCTAGTACAACGTCCAACCACTGGCACCCACTGGTCCCTCATTACCAAAGCGTGTATTTGTTGTCACGTACAACGGCTTTGCCATTGGTGCGTTCCACCGTGTAGGATACCCACTTGGATTTGATAGAGATATGTTGACCGCCGTGCCAATAGTTGACAGACAGACCAATCTGTGTTGGACGATTGACCATGACATTGCGGATAAAGAAAGGCTGTGTTTTCAAATGCCATGAGTGTTGCCGGAGAGTTGAGTCAACTCCGAAAGCCTAATCATACCAGTGGGAACGAGCTTGCCGTTTTCAGCAGGCGTAGGGTTCGGAGAAGCAAGCCTATGGAAGATCGTATTTGGGGTGTCTTCCTCCCTGAATTACTAGTAAAGAATCTTCTATGGAACTGGAGTTAGAGTCCTGTAGTACCACTTAGTACCCCGGGCCAATCACTAGATGACATACATGGAACACCGGAACCGAGATTTTGGGAACACATCACATGATCTCGTTTTATGTGCCGGTGCTGCCTCGCATCGCGCTCCTGAGATTACGACTTCGGTTACATACTGTATGGCTTGGCAACTACATAATGCTGATGCTGATGAATGGGGTCCTTCCGTGACGTGAGACGGACTTCAATCCACACCACATGACCGCACTGGCCTTTTGTCAGCGTATTAATAGATCATGATCATGCTACTTAGAACATATCCCCCACTTCCGTCTGACTGTCGTCTGACCTCGCCCCATCATGTCCAGTTCTGTCATAGTCACTTTCGTGAGTTTGGTTCCCCTTCATGTAACACAGAGGTCCCTTTACTACGTGTCATAGATCAGGCATGGTGAATCTACCGACAATTTGGTGTGTCCCCCCGTCACACTTGACCACCCTTTTTTTCCCTTGTTCACGCGCGGCTGACAGAAATCGGTGTGGTCTGGCTGGAGTGATCCACCTCTCTCTAATCATGGTATGTATCCCGCGGGCACCATTCGATCCTATCTCTAGACCCTTACTTCTTACTGTGTCCCAGGCATGAACGTATGTTCTTAGCCCTGTGCCTGAAAACGTTCCTCTTAATGACAAACATGATAACTGCTCGCGCAGCAAGCATGCGCCCTCGGCGAATTCTTCGCCGATACCCACTTAACTGCCATTCACACATCAGACCTAAAGCGCGCTTTCACAACTGCTCAGGCCCTATATGACGGACAAAGAGAACCTAAGCCAACTTTCGACTCGGCACAACTTCTCCGTGAACAGCACTACGGCGTTGCAGAGGGAAAACCGTGGTCGTACGCTTCTAACCGGAATTTCAACCTCGAAGAGGAGATGGCGAAAGGCGTATACCCTGTGCCTCACGGCAATGATAGGAAATTCCCTGATGGGGAAAGTCTCGATGACCTTGCGCGGCGCGCGAAGGAGGCTATTATCACGCTTGTTCTTCCCCATGTGTGGCAAACAGCCAAAGAGAGCAAGGCCGGGGTTCATGTTGCAGTTGTCGGCCATGGTCTATGTATAAGCCAAATGATCTCCCAGTTACTCAAGATGAGTGCAAACCAGGATGAAGAACGGGACTACCGCGGTCTCCTGAACACCGCTTGGACACGAGTGGTCATCGAAAGCGAGGTTCGCGTGCCCGAACAACGATAACACCAGCTAACGTCCCACAGGGAGCACATGAAGGCCAAGCAACATCCATGAACATGAGGCACCCTTTGCTGGTTATGCGCGTGACAGACGTCAACCGTCACTCGCACACGGACAATATTGTACGACACCCCCCGTTACAGTGCTTGCGCTGCCTTGCTAACACCAGGCCCGATATTCCAGAAGCGCCAGAAGGGAGGCATCGGAAGCGCGGCTTATGACCCTAAACAGAAAGACATAAGGGCGTTCTTTGGAGGAAAAGCAGAGCCCCTGCGCGAGTCTGACATTAGCGCTCATGAGAAAGTCGCAGATGATGAAAATATAGTCGAATAGATTGTCTTTGAAGTACTGCGGTCGTAGATATTGTCCCGCTCTGGTAATATTGAATATTGCACAACAGGAAGCGTCGAGTACCTACAGACGATACTATCGTCCACCGGTTTTGCACGATGCACATGTATACGTATTCATACTGGCAAAATTTCTACCATCTTAGTCATAATAGCAACAGGTACTCATACGGTTCTAGGGCTCACCGCGTCATAGGCCAACCTCAGCTGTATGGCATCAACTTCTTGAGTTTGGAAGTTTGGGATGGGGACGAATACGCTGTCAATGACAAACGATTCTTTCTCCCTGGGCGCTTGGAAACGTTCAAGTGGGAATGACCGGAATGTGCCTGTGAGTAGGTAGTAAAAGAAAAACGTCACTATCCGGCAAGGAGAACGAAGTGAACGCTGCTGACACGCTTGAATGCGCCTGAGGCTAATGCGCGCCACCTCTTTTTTGTGCCAGAGTGAGTCTTGAGCTTCGGATACCCAAGTGTGGCTGAGGAGGAGAAGAGACGAGGTGATGACACGATGAACTGACGTGCGGTAGAGAAGAAAGCGAATGAAAACATGTTGTCGACGGGTTGCAGTTCGCCGTTCGCCAACCAGCGGAGCACCAAGTCCGCGTCGTTCACGGGGTTGATTATATAATGTGCTTTGGAATGCCCATCCGAATTGGCCGCCTTGCTCATCTGCTAATCTACCATCAGGCAAGGACCCTAGGATAGACCTAACACCTTCATCCGATCTTATTTGGGACGAGAAACTGTTTCGACCATGAGTCAACCATTGACCGATCCTACCAATGATGCCGACCGTGTACGCTTTCGCGTCCTATCTCATGTCCATAGGTCGACACCCTGACTGACGCTCCCCCAGATACGCATGAAGCGACTGGCAAAGTTACAAGCATCTTCCACAAGTGCTTCCAATGCAACCTCTACATCTTCTTCACCCCCTCCTCCCCCTCCTCCAGCGCCTTCTCCCAAACCTAAACCTCCCTTACTCGCACCATCGCCGAAGCACGTGGCTGCCCCAATTTCTGCTTCGCTCGTTCTGCCAAGAAAGAAAGCCCACTTCACTCCTTCTCCATTTGATTATGATGCCTGGGAGAACGAGACCGTCGGTCAGGTCTTTCAGGTTACTTTGGATGTACGTTTGACCTTCCTCCACCCATGGGGTTCGTTCGATTTGTGGTGTTGACTACCTTTCGGATTGTAGCCCGCAGAAGCAATGAAGAACGACTTTGAATACGTATGGTTGAAATCTGCTGTTGAGAGCGAGTCTTCAGACGGTATGTTCAACACGCGTCCGTATCTGTCACCGTTCCCTTATTCGCGTCGTTGACACAGGGAACCTTTGTCTGACTTTTGATAATTTGGAATCGATTGTGATTACGCGTCTCCAGTTGGACCCTCAATCCCCAGAGTAAGATCTCGCTTCTGGCATTCGTCCCACTACCTCTGACAACGTGCAGCCATGACGACGAATATCGCCTTTTCCTCTCCAAACTTTCCACGGACCAGACGGTCTTTGAATATCTAGTTGGATGTTGGAAGCGTTTGAATACTGCCAAGTCGGCGCTTTTGAAGAAAGTTAGTAAGGATTGTGTCATTGCCACCCGTGTGGTGCTGAAATGTGACAAGGGCCACCCACCAGCTGGCATTCAGAAAGCCCTTGAACTAGAGGAAAAGCTGCGCCATCTCATCATCAGTTACATCGGCATCAACTTCCAGGCCCCTGATGCGTTTTACGCCCCTCCAGGGTTCGTCAGAGTTTGTTATCGTAGATCGTTTGCTCACGTTTTGTTGACAGCAAAGACGTTGGCCCCCAAGAGCTTGTGAATGTCCTCCTCTCGCTCTCCACCCTGTCCACGGGGATGTATGGCGGCTCTACGCCAAGTCTCAACAGTCTCGTGCACTCTGAGATCTCGCAATTCTTGCAGGATATCGTTGACCGGTTTGCTCCCGAGGACGGGCTCGCCGAAGTACTCAGTCCCGTTGTGATCAAGCTACTCTTCTACCCGTCTCTCCTCACGGGAGAGGGTCTCGCTGCAAGCGACCCTCAATGGCGCGGCATTCTCACTGGCTTGGAAGCTCTCGTATCCCACAAACCGATTGCCATTATGATCACAAAGATGGATGAGTGGATCCCGGCGAATGCCACTGCTGTTTCTTTTGAGACGAGGAGCTTGATGGGCCCGCTCCTTCGGCTGAACGTGTTTTCTCGGGAGTGGGTACGTGGACTGTTAATGCCGACAGATGCGGAACTGAAGTCATCCACCAGCCGTACATAACGAGGATGTACTTTTCGAATGCGGAGACTCGCCCTGCCGTGGATGTGGAATCGTCGCGCAGCAGCCTTCGGGGGACATTGAAGAGCCTACAGGTAATATCCTCTTTATTTACTGTGCGTCTGGTTATTCACTCCCTTTAGTCCACGCTGTTTCAAATATTCAACTCTATTGTACGGGCTTCTCCTGAGAGTCGTGAGGCAGTGCTTGCATTCTTCTCTCGTGTTGTATCTCTCAACATGAGGAGAACGGGTTTGCGGGTAGGTATTCCTCAATACACACCATCGCAGACTCGGCCTGACATTTTTATGAGGTTGATCCTGCGACTGTGGCTACTGACAGTTTCATGACGAATGTTCACCTCGTCCTGCTTCACTTTGCTGAGCCCTTCATGGACGCACAATACACCAAAGTAAGCGATGCTGGCTTGTACTCGGCGTTAACGTTAGTGACTGGATTCCTTAGATCGACCGCATTGATCCGCACTACTACGCCCACACGTCAAGAATTAACGTCAAGGAAGAGACCCGGATAAATGCGGCTAGCGAAGAAGCCACGCAATGGGAGAATACTCACCGCCTCGCCCCTGGTCAGCGGTGTCTTCCCCCCTTTCCTTTGGAAGTTTATTGACTCCATCCAGGGGCCACCCCGCCTAACTTCATCTCTGATATCTTCTACTTGGCCCTTGCCACCGGCCACTACGGTCTACAAAAGACAATACAAACGTTTGATGACCTGGGCAAGGAGCAAGATGAGGTACGAAGGCACCTCGACAACATCACAGCAGACACCACCTGGATGGGTGTAAGTGTTATCCGTGACATATTATCTCCTTCGTTGACACCATAGGTCCGCAGACACCTCTACAGGCGCGAGTTGAAGCTGCCATCAAACAGATGAAGGTTGTCACTTTATACGCCCAACTGAAGCACACGTTGACGAGCATAGCTATTTTAGGACGAGATTGATAAGATTCAGGCAGCGCAGATGGCAGGATTAACGCAGCTTTACGACCCAGAGTTTCTCCTCCGGAACAATACTTTTACCTCCTTTGCCACCTCTTGGCTTATCCGTTATGCTGACCCACGAAAGACGCATCCAAAGCCCGTTGTGGAGTCTGTATCTGAACTCCTCCTACCTTCCTTCTCTCGCTCTCGCTCATGCCTCTATCGCAGACTCCCCCTCCCAAAGGAGGTGCCTCTGGACTTCCGGGTCCTTCCAGAGTACATTCTTGAGGACATCATTGACTATCTCTTTTTTGTCGTTAGGTATGCTATTGTTCTACTAACGATCAACAACAACTCATTCCTTTCAGACATGGGCCATCCAGCCTTGAGTTAAACGGCAGGGAAGAACTCTTGATATTCACGATCACGTTCATGCTGTCAACCTGGTGGATCAAAAATCCCTACTTGAAAAATAAGCTCATTGATGTACGCTCGATCCTTTCATGGCGCCTTGATCACTTTTCCAACCGTCTCACAGATCCTCTACTGCGCATGTTTCACTTATAGAGGGCAAACTAGCCTTCTGGGACCGATGCTCAATTCGCATCCGGTAGCACTGAAGTATCTCATGCCGGCGCTGACACATTTCTACATCGGTACGCGTGTCCTGCTAAACCCAGCTAATCACCGTGTGATCTGATACCCGAGCGCAGAGGTCGAACAGACTGGCGCAAGCTCTCAATTTTATGACAAATTCAGTACGTCCCTAATTTCAAAGTGTATGGTTCCAAATGGCTCATGCACTGAACGCAGACGCACGGTATGCTGAATAGAACTTATTTGAGTGTTAGAAAAACACTCACGAAGATTCATAGGCGGAGCATTGCCTTCGTCCTGAAGACCGTCTGGACAAATTCCGCTCATCGGGAAGCTCTCAAGAAAGAGACACGGTGCGCCAGTATTCTATCACGCCTCCTGGACCCTGGTGCTTAGACCCCTTGAGGAACATCGACAAGTTTGTTCGATTCGTCAACCTCATGATGAATGATGTCACGTATCTCATGGACGAGTCGCTTAGCGAGCTTGCTCAGATCTACAATATTCAACAACAAATGGCAGATCGGGAGGCCTGGGCTGCCCTGCCAATGCAACAGCGCCGTGAGCGTGAGGGGACGCTACATAACTTGGAACGCCAGGCAACGTCATATACGCAGCTTGGAAATTCAACCGTGGACATGTTGAAGATCTTTACTGCTGAGACCAAGGAGCCGTTCATGATGCCCGAGATCGTCGACCGGCTTGCTGCCATGCTTGACTACAACTTGGATGCTCTCGTTGGACCGCGTTGCAATGACCTTCGCGTCGAGAACAGGGAGAAATACCATTTTACCCCGCGGCAGTTGCTCAGCGACGTCGTGCAGGTATATTTGAACCTTAGCGACCAGGACGTGTTTGTCCGCGCCGTGGCGGGAGATGGACGAAGTTACAAGAAACAACTTTTCGAACAAGCTGCAGCGATCTGCTCGAAGAACGGCCTTAAATCGCCAACCGATATCGAACAGTTGAGGTTGTTTGTCGTCAAGGTTGAAGATGCTAAAGTTTCAATTGAGGCAGAGGAAGACATTGGGGAAATTCCAGATGAATTCCTCGGTGCGTCCGCGCTCTTTTTTTGTCGACTTCCCCTCTGACCTATCTTTCAGATCCACTAATGTGCACCATCATGCGAGATCCGGTGATCCTGCCCAAGTCACGAGCTGTACTCGACCTGTCAACCATCAAGTCTCATCTCCTTTCCGACGCGAAGGACCCTTTCAATCGAGTGCCATTAAGCATCGAGGAAGTCATCCCCCGTGAGTGGTATTCCAAATGAATTACAATGCTGTTCTTTCGTTCCTTAAACATCCACCTACAGATCCTGATCTCAAGGAGCGGATCGAGGCCTTCCTTGTGGAGAGGAGGAGTAGAAAAAAAGCAGGGCCTGGCGTGCTAGAGGAGGAAGCTGTAGAGATGGATGTGAACTAGGTAGCTACTTGCATCGTGGCATCATGTACCGTAGATTACTGAAGCTAGAGGGGTCCAAATATGCTCGCCAATCCCGCCATGTATTTCAGACTAGAAGCTATTGCTGAGGAGAGGATCGCCATGCTTCCTTGGGCTGAAAAGTTCATAAGGGGTCCTTCTCGCCCCAAATGCAGCGTCCTTGCAAATCGTTTAAGTCCGCCAGCGCGCGTCCTACCCTCCTCGCTTCCGCTTCTTCGCTATTCCACTTCCACGAGTCGAATCGGTACCTCTCCCTCGCCCGCGAGACCCTCTAGCCCTCCCGCCCCTGCCACGACCTCTCCCTGACTTCGCCGAAGGTGGAGCTAAGGGGGGAAAGACTCAGCACGAGAGCAGAAGAAGCACACATATTACACATGAGAGCTGCGTACCCGGAGAAGCTGCCACTTCGACGTCCTCGTCCTCGCCATAGTCGGTGCCTGCATCGGAGCCCGTGTTGACGCTCCCTTTTGGCGTCGGCGCCACGCTCTCGTCTCCGCTCTCCAACGTCAGCACGCTGCTGTCACTCTCCGCAGCAACGTGACTCGTAGGCCGTGGGGCGGAGCCCCTCCCCCGGCGTCCTCCTCGACGCCCCTTGGTTGGTGGTGGCGGCGGGGGAGATGGGGAGGAAGAAGAGGTGACGGAAACCGAATCTCGCATGCGACGCGATGAGATGATGGTGTCCAGCGCTTCGTCGTATGGCAGCGCAAATTCTTTGCGGAAGTATGGGTGCAGGGAGAGGTTGTCTGACGGAGAGGGCGAATCGATCGCACTCGGTGTGGAATGGGCAGAACCAGGCGATTCAAAGCCCTCAGCATCCTGAAAAACGAAAAACAAAGAAAAGAAAAGAAAAACACATGAAGTCGAAATTCAGAGATGCTCGGGAAGAGTTCTAGGTGGGGTTAGGAACGTACAAGATTTTCTAGGGCCTCGATATTGTAGCAACCTCGGAGTTTCTCCCATATGTCGTCAATAGTCACGTATCGACCTGTGTCTTGGTGGATGACTGTTCTTATGGACAAGACGTGGAAGTGACGATGAAGGCCGATTGGGCGTGCCCGCATTATGGACCGGAAGAAGGCTATTTCGCCCTCGACGGTATCGAGGAAAGGTATGGAAGGGTCAGGACTTTCGTGCATTTCCATCGCCTATCCCTGCCAGTGTCTGCGTGATGCGAGCGATGTAAATTCGAGTTGAATCGGAGAGGAGAACGCCATACTTTCGGGGTCCTCGTGTTGTATGACGAGAGTGACCAAGTGTCCGGTGTCTCAAAACTGTCACTTCCGACTTCCTCAAACTCTGCCCTCACCTCAGGCTGTCTCACGGCGCTTTGACAGTGTTTATCCTTGTGATTTGTATCTGAAGCGGCATCCTTCAAGTTGATCTAGCCCTTTGTGCAGCAAATTGTGCTCGGGATAATCGTAGGCCCAGTCCTCGTCCCGCCTTCCTTTGTGGCCGTCTGTCGAAGGGTATCTCCTTCCGGGCTGTCCCGTGTCTTGGACGTCGGGAAATATCTCGATTGCATATGTATTTGGTCTCACTCCGACGCTTATGATTCTCGAACACTTTTTGTGTGGGATGTGGTTGTGACTCCTTTTGTGGCCTCGCGCGTCGCTGCGCAATGCACACCTTGGTTTCTTCCTCTTTTATTTGTCACCCATTTCTACTCTCGTCGCCGCTCTACCACGTACTACAGTCGTCATTCCCCTTCGTATAGGTCGAGGGCAGAGCTAGTCCCGACCATCAACCATATCGCTCCCAGATTGCCCACCAACACCCCTCTCTCCAGATACACCTTTCGGGCCCATCGCCACCTCCTTCATTCGCCCTCCGATGTTTTTAGATCTTCCTCGCCTCGGCATGAACCACGTACAGAGCCATGGCCCCAATCAGAGCGGGCCATCCCGCCCCCCGAGTACTCCCAGTGCACCTACCTCCCCGACCACTCGTACGCGTTCTCGGGCCAAGTTAACACTGGCAGCGGATGTGAATCCGGACAATTCTCCTCACGGAACCACATCCAAGCCCAAAGTAAAGCGACGCCCAAGCCCCATCTCCAGCCGTCTCCGTTCGCCACCCAAGCAAAAAACCGTCAGACGGGGCGTCGGGGGCTCGACCACAGCCTCCGTCAAGCGTGCGGGTGGCACGGAATGCGCCAACGACGACCCCCGGTTTCTCGAGGCTGTTTCGATCGGCGAAAGTCTGGAACGCGGCTTGGAGGCGTTCCTTCCTCTCCTAGAAAGCGTCCCACCGCTGTTTCGTTCCCGCGGATATCACCGCAGAAAAAACGAGTTTCTGAACGTGAAGGGTATCCTCTCGGTGACGGTCAGGACACTCAAAGCTAGACAACGAGGGGATATACGCAACATAGCCCAACAATACCTGTTGTTCAAACACATGATCTACGATAACCTCCGTAGCCTCCTCCTGTGGTTGGACTCGGAAATGGAAATGCACAAAGAGACTCGGCGGAAGGGTACGCTCTCGCTAAGCCCGTCTGATTATTGTATCTGAATATCTTTTCATTAGAGATTGACGAGTTACCCGCACAGACCTCTAGCGATGTACAAGCACCGCCTTCTCTCCAACCACAGCCCCGGCCAGTCTGCCAGTCAACAGAGATAGTGGATAGTCCAATTATCGGACAGCTTTCTGGCCCTAGCAAACGTAGCGACAAGCGTCGTTCCGTTTTCTCCGAGGTTGCTTCCTCTCTCACCCAGATACTTAATTCACCCTTGGATGTTGAAATGCCTTCTCCTGTCGGCGATGCTGCCAACTTCCTCATTGTGAACGGCGTCTTGGAGTACGCAAGTTTGCAAGCGTTGATCGCCATCCTCACAAACTCAAAACCAAATCCCCACATCAGGCACTTAGACCAACTCTACGACACCTTCCTTCTCTGTTTCCGATGCTTCAGCACGTCCGCGGACGTCGTTAACGCTCTCATAGCGAGATACCGGCAGCCTCAACCCGAAAACCTGACCGAGGAACAAGAAATTGCTTGGCCTTTTCACCTGCAGGCCATTCGTCTTCGTGTGATAGACGTCCTGCGCACCTGGGTTGACTCGTACTGGGTCCATGAAGACGATCGCCAAGCCGCGCCTTTGATACAGCACTTTCTCGAATCGACGACCGACCTACGATGGTCGGAGGCCAGTAAAAATATCGCCCAGAGTTTAAGACGACACTTCCTGATACCCAATCACCCTAACATGTGCCATGATACTCGTCACCTACAATCGACTAATGGCGCTGCCCTTAGAGTGAGATTTGCAGAACATCGCAAAGACTCTGTCGGTTTGCTCGAAACGTATGCAGTGAGGCTCTTCGCGGCCCAAGGAGAAGACGCGCAGAACTCCGCGACCCCTGCAGATGATCTCGCTCGAAACGGGGACGTTGCTCATGTCTTAATGTTCGATTCTAAGCAGCACTGCACGGAACTAGCACGCCAACTAACACTTTTTATGTCTATCGAGTTTCGTAAACTGGACCCTGAGAAGCTATGGCACCACTCACGCAGGCAGTGTGAGGATTGTGACACAGCACAGACAGTCAAGATGCTTCAACTGCACACGTTAGCGTTGCAAGTGTGGACCGCCAGGACTGTCGTCGAACAAGATGACCCAGAGACGCGAGCAGGGATCTTGACTTTCTTCGTTGCTTTGGCGTTTGTGAGCTTCTCTCCTCGATCATTGGCCCTCTGATTTAACACTCTTTTTGGTCTAGTGCCTCCGGAAACTGCGGAACTTTAGCGCCCTTTGCGCAGTGTACAGTGGACTGACGTCTGGATTCATGGAGAAGCTCTCCCAAGAAAGTCTGGTAGGCGGTTTTTTGCGTGTTGCTTTGATCTATTGTAACCTGTCATTCCCAGCCATTGCCGGAGTCGACAAAGAGTGCCCTACAAGATCTCTGCCAGCTTGTCCAAGAGTCTCGCAGCGATCACGAATCGGCAATCGAATGTCATCACCCCACAGTTCCCCCGATCGGTAGGTGTGGCACGATCCCCGGCCAAGCGAATTTAACCCGAATTTGTCCCAGAGTGGGTTCTAGAGGACCTCAGATCTGTTCGTAGAAGGCAGCGTCATGCCCCCGTTCCAGGCATGCCGAAAAATGCGTTGAACATTGAGAATTACTGCAAAGTTCCGCAGATCGTTCGCAGTGAGCACTTTGATGACTATCTTTAGATGACGGCTTGACTCAATATTTTCCTTCTAGGCATGGAAAAGTGCCACATACCTTATGCATCCGTGGTGCGCGCGAGTCGCGTTCAAGCATGGATTTCCAAGTCCCTTTTTGAAGTCTCCGAACAGGACCTTAGGGAAGGGCGCGTTTGGGTAGAGTCGAGATGGTTCGGGAACACCTTGTTATGTCTAAGCCGGCCCGATTCTAATATGGTTTTAGTGGTGCCATCGAACGAAAAGGACCACCTCAACCGAGATTGTTCGCCCAGTGTCTTCCGCTCCGGTTGATCAGGAAAGAAACGTCATTTATCCGGACGTGCACCGAAATCACCCATTTGGTTCCGGAGCTGTTGCCCAGTGCTCTCGATCCTTCTTAACTTCAAGTTAAGAACGAATAACCCACGAAGTTCGTGGGTTATTCGTCCACGAGAGTTTCGACACATCATTGATCGAACTACCTGGGTTGCATCCTGCTGCACCAAAAATTAGGTACCTCAGAGAAAATTTCTTCGGTTTGCTCCTCACCATTGGCCGTTCAACCCTTTCGCGGCGTCGTCCTGTTGCTGTTGCCCTGATTTCGACATGCTACAGTGTTTTGATTGATCGATCATCGGGCGCATCTTCCTGATTCGAATGTTTCCGCGTCTTCGCCCTAGGCAGCCCCCCTTTTTTTTAATTGGAAGTTAACTGTAAACTCCGTGCCTATTATCGGGAATTATGATGGAGATCGAGCGATCGGGGTCACCTACTGTAGCTGGGATCCGGCTCTTTCGACACATTTGCAAATTCGACACTACACTCATTGACGTCGACAACGTTGCCGCAACCTCTACACTCCTTTTTCATCTTCTTCCGGACTCCGCTTCATCGCCTTCCATTCATTCTCTTGTTCTCCACACACTCTCCCATTCTTGCCCGTTCGCACGACGTCGCTTAGGTGGTTGCCAGTGCCGCCGCCCGTCAAGTTGACGCTGACTCAGATGAAAGGAGACGGACTTGCAATCGTCCATCTAGGGAATGCAGCCGACGCTCGTGATGTGCCTTTCAGATCGACTTGCCGACGATTGTCGTAAGCTACATGATACCCTGAGACATGAATCTATCGTGTATGCCGTTAAACAAATGCCTTACTGGGAACGGGAAATTTTCTCTCCAGGTGATACTTGGCCCCAGAGAAGTGTGTATTTACGACCATGTGTTCGCCAAAGTACTGTAAAGCACGACCAGTGGTGTAGAATACAGTATTGATGACTCGCCGGATGAATTCATTCTGTGCCTTATTTTACATCAAAAGCCTGTTTGGTCACTTAAACAAGCGCGGCGGCATTAATTGTTCTCAAAAAAAAAAGAGTCAAAATAGGCTACGCCAATAAATTTTTAAACCATGATGGACTCCGACTCGGAACTGTCAATCACCTAGAATGTCATAGTACGACTACTGTTAGCAAGCTATTTATGTCAAGCACCCACAGGCATGACGAGCAGTGGGACCCCAAGCGGACCCAACTGATTGTCACACTCCCGAATCGCCACTGCATGCCTGGGGATGGTCAACTATCATGACCCTACTGAAATCGCGCGGGATTCCTGTAAGTGCGACGCTTCAGTCTGGCTCCAAATATGGGGTCTCGGGAAGGCCCACTAAACGAATCGTCTGACAGTGATACTGAAAAAGATCTCGCATGTCATGGATGGTATTTACATGTGGGTTCTCCCTTTACCTGTTCGCGCTCCCTAGAAATTATCCGATTCAATCCTCTCATCTCAACTGGCAGATGGGAGTTCGCCACAAATCTCAGCTATGAGTTGAGTATCATCCGCGGAATTCGCCCCTACCAGCCGACGATATGGGTTCGTGGCCCTTTTGGTTTCGTGATTCAAGGGTTCTCACCGTCTCGGTCCTGCTTTGTCATTTCGATAGATTTACTTTGCTGCGCGCCTGTCCTGCCTCTCGGCCGTAATCCTTAACCTGATCGTCATGAACGTTACGGGGCCAATAAATTGCCAGGTGTGTGAAGCGCTCCGCATCTACGTCCCTAGTTACGCTCGCTGACCGGTCACGATCATCCCAAGGCTTGGGCCATTCTCAGTTGGGTGAGAATCACCTCTGATGTGCCCTAGTGTCCCTAATGAAAATAACGCTTTATCCCGCCTTGCTAATATTCGCCTAGACCTCCATCTCCTTGGCTCTTGCTCTGGGATCTTTATTGATTGTGCTTCGAATGTTAGTCCTTTTCTGTGGACTGAGCATCTTCCAGAAGCAATCGCTTATTGATCCCACCAGCATGGCTGTCTGGAATAGGAGTAAAGCAGTTACTACTATTGCCCTCAGTATATGGGGTACCAATATCGCATTCATGATACAAGGCGAGTTCTCACCCTTCCGTTCCCTCCTTGAAATTCTAACAGACGTAGTTTGGTATCAGGTCTCTCCCGGGTGAATGATCAATCCGAACGATTTGATTTGTTTGGCTTATCCATCGGCAGATTCGCGCTGCATGGGCGCCCGAAGGCCAGACATGTGTGTTCCTCAACCATAAGAGCAATAAACTTTCTATGATCGTTTTGTTCATCGCCAACGTCGTCTTGTTGGTGATCTTGCTTATTGGCCTGTTGAGCCTGCTCCGTAGTGGCGACGTGTTTAAGCTATGGAGTGTCCTTTGGAAACAGGTGGGTACTAGTAGGGTGCTGGCGGTGGTTCTCGCTGGTCTTTATCCTGATTCATTTTTGCGTTCATTAGGGTGCCTTTTGCCTATGTGTTGCTACGGTCGCAGAGCTACCTCCAGCCGTAAGTTTAGCTAGAATCTTGCTCATCTTATTCCGCTTATCCCCATTCCCATTTGACGCCCTAGGTACTTATATCTTTGGATCTGAACAGTACTGCTCTTTTTCTCTCCAACCTCTATGTAGAATGTTGATCGAGCTTGATCCTGCTCTAGATGTGGTCAATTCGGTACGTTCTCGCTTGCTACTGCAGTAGGAGGGGAGTTGTCTCTGAAGCCCCTGGGTAACGCAGCTCTGCCCAATTCCTTCAGTGATCTTAAGGACAATGGCTACGACTCGAATGTATCGCTCTCTCGCAGATTTTGTTAACTTCCGGGACATGTACAGTATCTCCCCCTTTCATCCTTCGTGAGCTCATCGTAGTCGATGTCATTCTAGCGTGCAAGAGTTGGAAGAGCTGTCACAACGTCGTAGCTCAATCTCAGGCCCTCAGCTGTCGCCCGTCATGTGCATGCATCCCGACCGGACGGACTCGGAGGTGACCGTGCACAACGCCTATGGGGAATATCCGACTCAGATGTCACGGGCGAGTGGTACTAGTAATGACTCGTGCCCAAGCACAGTTATTCAGCTACGCAACGAACCCCACGGCTCTAGCCCCGACTACGATGTGGAAGGCCGCAATGAGAAATGGATCCCATAAACGAAGCTGCTATTTCATGAGAACTTACCAGCGATGACAGGCCCACGCATCCAGGAATATGCGAGTCTTTGGCCCGACATCGACGTGGTAGGCAAGATTAATTGGACCATTGTAGTAATGTCGGACGATCCTCTTACGATTACTGATTCGGAGGGTAGAGACGGACCCACAGCCGTGTCAAAAGGGTCGGAGGTTGCGATTATCGATAACTTATCAGTACGGTACTGTACCAAACTATCAATTCGCTTTGATGGCGTGCTTCGGACTCCAGACACAAACCATTTTCTTCTTTCAAAACGTCTCTGTCTTGTCATTATCAGCCACATGAGGGACTTGGACTGACGCTTTGGATCCCCCACTTTCCACATATTTTCCGAGCCCTATGGAGGAAGTGCGGCCGTGCCGCGTCTCAGCGTCTGTCTCAGGAGTGTACAAAGCTTCTGAGGGCTCCGTGTCGGGCATCGGTTGAGCGCACATTGACAGCGTTCCTACGCGTATTCACGCAGTTCCCGTTGACTGCAGCTGACCGATCCTCCTATTGGCTACTTTTTGAGTGGCGTAAAAAAGGAACTTGTATCGAGAGGCCAAGCTGATCATGTTTTCAGCGTGCCAAATTAAACCTAGGACATGGCACGCCTTGATCTAGTACTGTCTTCAGGCTCAACCCGGCAGCGCCTCATGGTGCATGATATTCGCTGCCGACTCCTAGCCTGAGCACACGGAGCGTGCATAACTTCTAGGTGCCCGAACCACAATAACAATGCCAACGCCTCCACAAGTGAACGACTGGCCACGTTGCCGGAACCCACTTGTGACGCAAATCTGCGTCTGCCAGTGAACTCAACAGACTTTTAACATGTGGCTCCGAGTCGTTGATACCCTGCCACATTCCCTTTGGCAAACCGTAAACAAATTGCATATAAGCTTGCCTGCACCGTGCGGTGTAAGGTCACTTGTCTTCCTCTCTCTCAAAACCATGCCACTATCTATCGTTGTTCCTATTACACCTGATTTTCCTTACCATCGAGATGGCCACGAGGATACCTCAACCTTCCCTGACGATGTCTCAAACACCAGCACAACCTCCTCAGAGGGCAGCGAGTCTTGGTACTCCTCTCATTCCTTCCGTTCAAACTCGCTAAGACCGCCTGCGTCGATCGCCTCCAAAACACGTCAGCCCGGACCCTCTAGGACTTCTTCCACCTCTTCCTCACCTATATTCAATCGTCGACCTTCCCTTACACCTCCAGTTGTCCGTTGGTGCACCCCACCTGAGTCCCCGTCCACATCTTCCTCCACACTGGTTGAATCTCCACAGGAGGACAATGAAAGCGTTGGCGGTGCTGTCGACACAAAATTACGTGCTCACTTGCAAACTTGTCTCGATGAGAACAGACTCGCGAACCGTAGCGTCACTATAGATGGCGCCGTCTCGCATTGCGTTGCGCTGAAGGGCTTCCAACAAGACAATCCCATCTTCCAGTCAGACACCTCCTTTCAACAGTTGCTCACCCTCGCAACGATGCTGGACTTTGCTTTAGAAGAGCCCAACCACGCCGGCCTCTACGAGATTGTGCAGGGATTGGTCCGAGGTGTAGATGAGTTCCTCGAGAGACTAGAGCGCCTACCGTTCGACCTCCGTAACATGCCGAGCTTCATTTCAGGCGTCTCGGATATCTTGCAAGCCAAGTCCGCACTTTTGGGGGTTGCAGGTCGACTCACTGCCCAGGGCGATGGCACAGCTTCGTATAAAGTCGTACAGGGTTGTCAACACGAGCGCGACAGGTTGCTAAGGGCCATCCGTATTTTCTTCGACGTTGCAGACTTTGAGTCCAGACTGCGAGCCAAATTGTCTACCAAACGTTCGTCCTTCCCTGCTCACTGATGATCTTGAACTAAGAGTTTCCTGGAATAGCGCCCAGCGGTCCGGAACCTTCTCCAAAACGAAGGTTCAGGTTTCGACTTTCCCGCCGCCAGTCCAACGTCCGGCGCACAAAGCCTGTGGGTCCCAAAGCCCCACCTGCCGGTGGCACGGACCAACTGGACAACACCGCGGACGAAGAGGAGGACGAATACAGCTTCCATGTTGCCATGGTCTCTGACATCCTTTCGCTAGGGGATACGGACCAATATTGGGGTGTCAGAATGCCTGATCCTGTCGGCGACGCCGCGGACATCGTCGTATCCGAGGAGGAGGATGATGATGGGTCCATGCGAGGCGCAAGTTTGACCGCGCTAGTCTACATGCTCACGGATCCTCAGCCACATTCGGCCCCCATCAGCGACGCTCACTTGCAGCACACGTTCCTGCTCTGCTTCCGCTCCTTCTGTAACCCCGTCGACCTCGCGAAGGCACTTATCGCGCGACTCGAGGAACAGCCCATAGGGCTCAACGCTTCGCAACGTCAAGCGTGGCCTCTGTACCAATCCTTGGTGTACACTCTCGTCGTGCGCCTCATCGAGACCTGGATTGACGACTACTGGGTGGCCGAAAAGGACCGGATCGCTGGTCTCTACATCAAAGACTTCATCGCTCAGGCGCAAGAGCAGTTTGGTCCCGAAGTGAGAGATAAAATTGTTCGGAAGTTGAACGCGAAGCGCGAAACGGCGATATCCCTCGCTCCTTCTGGTGACACTGTGGATCAAGCTCGAACCGGACCGACGATCAACGCCTCCAGCCGTACCGCGTGTCGCCAAAAGCCTATTCAATATAAGGAGAGGCTCCAGGCGCGAGTGGAGAAGCTCGTCCGAAAGGCGCGTCTACCGGCTCCGACGGACGACGATATCCAATCCGCTCGGGCATTGGACGACCTTATCGGCAGTACTGACGACAATGTACCCATCCTTGCCCTTAACACACGCGAGCGCTGCCAAGAGTTGGCCCGCCAACTGGCCCTCTTCATGTCCGACGGTTACCGCCGCGTGATCCCTGATGATCTTTGGTTACGTTTCGGTATGGGATATGACTGCGAGAGCGACACCGCGCGTTCTACCCAGCAAGCATATGAGTGTGCGCTGTCCTCGTGGGTTACGGCGACCGTCTTGGAGCAAGTCGACGCGAATGCCAGGGCGGCCGCCGTGACGTTCTTCACCGCACTCGCGCTCGTGAGTTCTCTCTTCTGTCCGAACCTTACTCTCTTTCTAACGGTTTGTTGTCAGCGATCTCACGAGTACAACAATTACTGTGCGGTGCGCAGCATTCGTGATGGCCTGACGCACTCATGTCTAGAAAAACTCTCTGAAATACGCTTAGTACGTCTTTTTCCATCTCATTTTGGTCGGAGTACTCGGAAATTGATCCATGGCTAGCCTGTGGATGATATTGCACGTTTGTGCTTGGAAAGATTAAGCGAACTCAAGGAGAACGTAGACGCAGTTGCCATGAATGGGAATGCACTTGCCGTGTTCCCTAGTCCAGCTGTCCCAGCGATGGGTACGTCGATTTCTCTCTCTCCGTAGAATGCCGGTCTGATGCCCGACACCTAGAATGGTATGTTGACGCGCTCGGAGCAGCGGTCAACGCCAAGCCGCTCTTGGAATCCCCCAATACGTTCATGCCAATCGCAAACATGGACAGATGCTTCACCGTGATGCGCATCTTGAGCGGTAAGACAACACCTAACCCCCGCCGATCCTCCTCCCAGGAAAAAACATTGACATTTCTGGCAGAAATGGAACACTGGCTCGTGCCGTACAACTTTCCACGAGCTGACAAAGTCCAAGCCTGGTTATTGAAGTGCTTGGAGAGGACCATCGCCCGTGACGCCGCTAGTGAATGCGATTGGGTGTTCAAACAGAGGTGCGTTGCCGGATAGATACTAGTATTCAAACGAGAAGCTGACCGTCCATACAGCGAAGCCGTCGAACAGACTGGTCGTCCAGAAGTAAAACAAAACTTGAAATTACCCCGGCTTTCCAACCTGTTCAGCAAAAAGAACCCCAAGGCGGAGTTGAAGGAAGCCACAATTTTTGAGCTCGTCCCAGAACTGGAGGCCGCATGCGCACTGGCAGCCGCTGGCACAATCACTTACGACGACTGACACAGTGTCGCGAGCAAAACCCATATCTCCCTTGCATCCTCTTCTCCACGTTGACCACCTCCTCACCAGATCGTATACCTCGTTGTCCAACCCCAGCCACCTCATTCCGATGTTCTGGATCCACACACCTTTCATCACTTTCCTTATATATTGCCAACTATCGGTGCTCAGTAATCGCTACACGTTCATTTCTTCACTTCATATCAATTTCCTCCCTGTTTATTAACCACTCGTCCGGATATGTAGGTTATAAGTCTTTCCCTGGTTAGTCTCTTGCTTGTACAGTCGACCTCGCGAGAAGTGTAATAGTGAGAATACAGTGTTTTTTTTTGGTCCTGACACATTGGCGTCTCATCGACCTGCTTCTATTGCGGATACACCGGCAAATAAAGGGCACAGTCGGAGAATTTAGCACCTACGAGGCATGGAACCAGCCGACAATGAGTGTTTCACACCATAGCATATGTGTACACAAAAGCTGACATGAAGGCACTTCATCAGCGCCTGCGCATGTACGAAATCGCACAGTATCAAGCGCGTGCAGCCTCGATACGCCGCCTTGCGATCTGTCGCCGGTTGAGGCCACTAAACGAAGATGTGGCAACCTTCTTATCCTTGCTCCGCTCCACCTCTTCCTCAGATGCGGCAAGAATAATCTCGACATGGCAAGGATGACCCTGGTAGGGGTTAATGCGACCATGAGCGCGGTATGTGCGACGACGGGTTTTCTGTAATCAAGATAAGTGAAACTGAGGATAGCTGAACCGAATGACGGGCATACGGGCGCTTGCTGCACAACGATGTTCCTGATTATCAGGCTCTCGAGCTCCAAGCTCTTTGCATCAGCATTTGACTCGGCATTTTTCAAGAGGCGGGTGATGAATTTGACCGATTTCTCAGGCCAGCGGCCTATGACGAGGTGTAAGTGCAATACTTACAAACCGGGAGGTAAATCGCACCTTGTGTCGCCTTGAATTGCTTCGCTTGGCTGGCACGGCCGACGCCACCATTAAATCTCCGGAAAGGAATGACCTGTTTATGCTCCGTGACGTTGCTGAGGTATGCATATGCCTTGGGCAATTTCATGCCTAGGGAATGACAATTAGTCGGGTACGACTTTCTCATTCTCCCAAGCAACATTACCAGTTAACGCAGCAGCAACCTCACGCATATTTTTGAAGTGGGTGCGCAAGTACTCTCCGCGTGCACGGGAGGCTAGACAGTGGCGGTGCTGGGTTCACAACCGTGTCACATAATATGAAGGGCGTAGCTTAAACGCACTCTTTTCGGGATTCGTGGCAAGGGCTGCGGCAGCGTAACGGACTGGATATAATGTGTTTAGCCGCGAAACATTTGGAGGGGGGTGAGAACTACGTACCCATGTTGCGTCGATGTCTTGAGGAGTCGTATTCGAACGACGGACGACAGTGAGTTGGTAAGTCTGTTAGCTGTGGTGGCTTGAACCTTAATGGGCAGGTCCTGTTACAGTTCCTTCGGCCGATTCCGGAAGTTGCGTAAGCTGATAAGATTAGATAACGTGACCCACCCGCGGGACGATGTTCTCACATCGAATTAAACAGCCCGTCCTCGTCCGTATCCTCAACTCTGTTGGCCCCCTCATTCTCCTCTGGCTTTTGGTTTGATCGTAGTGTCATACTAGATGGCTTCTGACCACTCTCTTGAGGCCGTTCAGGACGCTGGTGGCCCCACACACGTCACTCCCGGCAATGCCAATGCTGCCTCAAATGAGCCAGACACCGTCTTTGATTTCTCCCAGCTAGAAGGAAAGGACGCAAGACAACAGGTATGTTGGTTCTACGGCCGTAGCCAAAGTCTTTGACCTCATGACCGGAAACATTAACAGCTGGCAGTTCTCAACCATATGATGGGCAAGGCCGTCAGTATCAAGGAGGGAGCAGAGGCTGTACTACATGGGAATGCCGCGCAACTGACGGTATTTTTCTCTCAATGCCTCGTATTTTGCGCCAATGACCATTGTTCAGGAGGATCTGCGGCAACAAGTTGAGTCTGAGCTCAACACTGCGGAAGGAAGGATCCAGGAAATTTCCCATAGGCTAGAGCAGCGTAGGTCTGCATGGTTACGTCTATCGTCACTCGAGTTGATTGAGTTTCATGGAAGATCGAAAAACGGTCGACGACAGAGGTAAATTGACCTACTCTTGTTCCGTCCCGTTAGATTGATCCTTTTAAGATGATCTCCGCACGATTCTCCAGCAAGCCCGGGGACATGTTAGGACGTTGATATCTCTTTCTCGAACGGTCACCTCTCCACCCACCTCTCCAAGCTCCTCGACAACTCCCCAAATCACCTCCCTCCATGACTTCTCCACGACGAGGACACGTCTTGATGCCATGACTAAGCTCATAGGGTTGCTGCAGCGAAATTTGCGAGTTCAATATGAGTTGGACGTAGTCCAGGTTTTGCATGCGTAAGCCGCACTTATCTTCCTTCTCCTCGAGTCTAACTCTGTCCTAGCGTTATCCCTGCTCTCTCTAAGCGCTCCACTCCGTTTAGTAGAGCAACTGGGTACCGTCTCATCCGACACATGCTAGTGGACATAGAGTCGATAAAGCGCCTTCGGGAGCAGCCCTTGGACTGGTTTCTTGTCAGGTGCGGCCTGAATCCCCAAATCCATATCTACCGTCTCAGATAATACCAGAACCCTCGCACTAGACATCAAGCACACGGTGGAAAAGGAACAAGCTATTAAGCTTATACGCACTATAGTCGCAATAGGATCTCAGAAGAGAGGTTCGATTCATGTCTCATGTGCTGGTGCAGTGCCGCTGTCGGAACGTGTCATGCGTGCATTTATAGCCGTTGCTGAACAGCCAGACGACCCTTTCAGACCCGTTGCCATTCAAACGTTGACTGAAATAAGTATGGAGTGATTTACATACCGATTGCGGTAGTTAACGAAAACATCCAGTGCTCATTGATGTACAGTGTGTGGCAAGAGCCGGTGGCACGCGAGTCCTCCTTCAGACACTCTCTGAAGGTCCTCCTGCACTCGCTTCTCTTCTCAGACCAGCATTTCTCTACATCATAGACTTACCATCGACGAGAAAGCACTTTCGCCCCGGAAAAGACCTGGAGGTGCGCTCAAATTGGTATTCATATGACCTGGGTTCAAAATTGTTGTTTCTAGGTCGCGTTATCCGGAGTCACAGATGTATATGGGAAAGACTCAGATCACCAACATCGTCTCAAGGATATTTGCAGAACCATCGTATGCATGTTGCGGACCTGGAGCGGTATGTTTGCCATGAACTGGATTTGCTTCTACCCCAGCCTACTAAATACCTAGGCATAATGTATTTTTGCATGAATGACATGCGTGCGATCAAGTCCCTCATCGACACACTTCGAATACCATCTCTCGAACCCAGGGTAAAAACTTTCTCCCCAAGATCTACCACGACTTCAAATTTTCTCCCTTAGGAAATCATTTTGGACATGTTCTTCGAATTGCTGAATATCAAGACGCCGGCCTGGTACAAAGCCTTCATTAACGGACGACGACTTACTGGTATGACATACCACGTGGGCATGGACAGTGCGACTTTTTGAACATAACTCAACAGTTTACCGCAAGTCGGGCCAAGCGTCGGAGCCGAACGGCAATGACACGGAAGCCCAGCAACGACAACCTGAGCCCCTCAGATTAACAGATCAATACATAGCCCTGCTTGTCCTCATTTTCACCAAGGCCGGACTTTTGGAGGTTGGTTACTGTTGAAACTTCTTCTACATGTTCATAAACGTCGTCGCAGGCTTTGACAAGCATGTTTCAAGAGACGACTACCGGTTCGAATCTGTCAAGGAAAGGAACTCTCCTGATGGCAGAGGTTCTGCACCTTGCGAATAAAGTCCTTCCGTTGTCCATGGCTGCAAAAATACAGGTCAGTGCTTACGGTATGGACTTAGACGACGCTGAATCACTCCGCTTTTACGAATAGCTTGTCCCAGATGTCTTCAAGCTTGCATCAGATTACGAGCGCGGAGAACACAGGATCATCGGCACATCTGCGTTATCCTCCATTGACAGTTTCAATCGCAATCGAACACGATTAGAAAGCACAGTTGTAGCTGCGGGTAACCGGCCAAGGTTGTCTCCTAAATCCTACCTCTGTTTGTTCCGGGACTGATTCGTGGAAGAGCAAACTCAGTTGAGGATGCCATACGCCGCGGTCAACGCCAGGTAGAACAGGTCAGGATCAAGATGGGCCTTCAAATGGATGATAAGACGTTCCAGGCAGCGTTGCTGGAGACGCAGGTATTCTACTCTTTGGGAGGATTTGCAGAAGAGCTAAGCATAGACAACAGGTTATGCTTACGAAGGACCACAACAAATGGAATTTTGAGACGCTACTAGAACTCATCGAGGGTCCCCTGCTCAACCCGAAACGCATGGAGGAGGCCATCAAGCTCTCAAGATTCCTGAAAAGGCTTATGAATTTCTTTCACCCGTTCAGCCACCGCTTCTCTGACATTGAGCGAACCAAAGTAATCACCCCGAAAGACCTGAATTACTGTTTCTAAACTATTCTTTGGCAGGCAAACTTGCGCTGGGTGAAGCTAGGATGTACATTGCTAACGACATTGTTGGCGAGCCTTGATGGGCGTCGTTTTCTGGCTACAGAAGACGAATTTCTGAAGCAACTCAGGATGAGCTTTGCCCAGCTAGACCCAGTGAGGCATCTCATGGGATACACAACCTCCTTTTCCTTAAATTTCGTAGTTCAATGGTGCTCCAGAATCCGACCCCATCTTTTCGAAGAAGCGGGTCTCCGAGACGTTAACGTATGGCTACCTCGAAATGCTGGGCACGCTCAACAAACACAAAGATGGCATCGAGTACGTATTCACATTCTGTCTACTATCACTATCTAATAGACACCACCCAGGTTAATGGAAGAAGCGAAAATGTTTACCGCCTTTTATCACTTGAGTGAGCTACGCAGTCGAGAAGATCTCATCAAGGGCATTATTGAGAACATCGATTACTCCATGTTTATATTCCTCTACACCTGATACGAATTGCTGATTGCTCTCAGTGATGGCCATCCACGAATCGTCCTATCGAAAGCACTTACGTCGAGTTACAAGGTATGCTATGTCCATGTTTGCCATCGCCGTGATTCACTTGTCGTCTTCTAGCACATAAGACTGTACGCAACGAGACACCTGGGAGAGATGATCCTCCACAGTCCAACGGCGAACACCTGGACTCTTCGTTTGTTGCTCACACAGCTGTATGACCCGGCGATGGAGGTCTGCGAGTTAGCAACCCAATTTCTAGAGGAGGCCTGCGAGTTGGTGGATATCCTGCAGTTGGTCGTTGCGATGCAGCCAACTCTGGACCACCTCGGTGATGTTGGACATGGCTTACTCCTGAAGTGCGCTGAGTTTAAATAGACCGACTTTCCTCTCATCAGAATTTTTACTCTAGATTTATGTCAACTCCCGTTGGATTCCGGTATCTGTTTGATTCGGGTTACATTGACCGCGAGATGGACATCTGGCTCCATGTGAGGGTTCTTTGATTCTATGACAAGCTGCACACCAATAACTTCCCTTGTGAAAGGAACGCAACATTCACTACGTTGTTGAGATTGAGGTCTGGCTTGCGAAGACGATGGAGTTCATCCCAGTGGACGACGAGGACGATATACAGTGAGTTCCTCACCTTTCGACCGTAATTCTGTCTCTCAATACCTCCCTGTTAGGTCGTTTGAAGGCGTGGTCCCACCCCATTTTTTCGGGGAGATGGCAAAGACAGAGTTTGGGTGTCAAATCCTACATGAAAGAGGGCATTTCCCCGAGTTCGCTCTTTTTATTCGTCAGCACGGTCACGAAAACGAAGACCCAGAGCTCATCCTCAAACTCAAGAGTATACTGTGGACAGTGGTATGTCGTGCCAACCACAGAGTCCTTTCCCGCACCAATCTTGCATAGGGTAATATTGGCTCTTCTGCCGGTGGGCTTCCGTTCCTAGAGGATGAAGATATCATCCCTGTAATTCTTGAAATCGCCGAACAATCGCAAGTCTTGTCTGTGCGAGGGTACGACAACGCCGAGTATTTGTGACCCTTTCCCTCACCCCGCCATCCAGGACATGTTTCTATGTGTTGGGTTTGATATCATCTACTCCGCAAGGCGCGGAGATACTCAGTGACTACGGCTGGGAGGCAACGCTGTCCCCGCTTGGTTTGCCGACAGGCTTATGTGTGCCCTTGGATCTGGATAAATTCCTATCTGTACGTGGCATTCAACTATATTTCCCAGCCTTCGACTCGTGATTCTCTCCCAACAGATACCACATTGGGACCCTACGCCACCTAGGCGTGACCTGCGCCTCGTTCCCCCAGGGTCCCAGGCAGAGATTGAGGTTACCGCAGCGATCTCGAACCTCTCCAACACCGTCATCGCCGCCACGGCATCGCGCTCGTTAGCCAAGTCCGTACCTGGGCCTGATCTTGTCGACGTTCTTTGCTGATCCAACACGCAGGTTGAAGTCTCGACCCGAGTACCAATGGGTGTTCTCCGCCGTACCGATGTTTTATCGTGCGCTGCATATGATCTCGACATCTCGCTACCGCCTGCCTGTGCGGCGCTATGTCTTTGACCTGTTTGACATTGATCTCGACGAAGACGTGCTGAACCAGCTCACCGAGTCTGCAGAAACACTCACGCTTCCGGCCTCAGAGGCAGCACCTCCGCAGCAACACAGTCGCGTCGTGAGTGTACTATTCGCGGCGCCACGCACCCACGCATCAGAGAGCGACGGAGAGGATGAGGTACCGCCCGTGCCGCAGCACGGCCCACCAGTGATAAGTCTACGACCGAGGAGCACGGTCGTAGGGTTCACGGACGAGTGACCCTTCGCCTCGCGTCCCACCTTGCCATCTCATGTGTAACCACCTCCTCTGTTGTATACCTCTCACACTCTCTGGGAGTGCTTAGTTCGCTTTCATATATCGGCTCTGATCCACGTGTAACTATTTTCATCGTCCACATCTTCTCTCCGCAATTGTTATGTGCTGTACTTTTGTCCCATCAACCAGGATTCGAGTAATGTCGTTTATCTGCCACTTAGCTGACGATTGGTGGTTGCGTGAAACAAAGTCGCGGGTGTGCTCACTGATGAGATTATAAATCATCGCGCCATCACGACATCAGGGCAGTCAAACCATGGGCCATTCCTCGAACGCGCCCTGGCCAAACCTGAAGAAACTCACGGTGCCCGCGTCCACAACGGCAATGACGACCGACTTGTTGCCTTGACGAAGAGCCATGAAGGGGTTGACCTTGACCGGAGTTGGTTCCGATGTAGGCGGTGTAGAGTGGGACGGGAAGAAATGCGATAGCCATGTAGAGAGGAAGGACGAATGGGAAGTCGTATCACATCCTTTGGGAGGGGAAGGGTTCGGCACAGCGCCTGATTTTTCGGAGGGGGGATTGCGTCTGCGTGGGATGGGTGGTGGGATGACAGGAAGGCCTTCATACAGATGTGTTAGCTCAGCGAGCATGGGCATGGGCGTCGTACGCGCACTTGGGGAATGAGCATATCGTCAATTATCTGGGCGGCGGGAATCGGATGCAGAGGCTGGACGTGAAAACTCACTTGACGACCACGATCGAGAATTCTGGCGGCGGAGGGGCGGTTTTACGATATGGGGTGTTTGGCTTGTGGAGGTGGTAGAATATCTCGTATGGAGACGGTCCGTCGTCGTCGTCATCATCATCAGCTGGGGACGATGTTTGGCGCTGGGACCGGAGAGGGACAGAATGACCCGAAGGCATGAATCGGAGGGTCTTGAATATCGATGCTATTTTGGTGAGAGCGTCAGTCTGCTGAGAACAGGGCGACGGGGCAAACGACAAAAGAAGAGCGCGCGTACGGTAATCCATGTTATGGTGAAGCCATCGTTGGTGCACCAGAGGCCGCCACCACGTTGTCGACGGCCGAACTAACCAGCTCAAAAACGTGCGTATCGGCGAACAGAGCGCGACAAGCACCCTACGGAAAATTGACGCCGTGGGCGAGGGAGGCTGCTGTGGAGCTGGGTACGCGGCAGGGACGGGATAGGCGGGGGAAGGAGGCTTCGCTCGAGCCACTATGTAACCCAAGCGACGAAGGTATGAGAATGTCTTTTTGTTTTTATTTCACGGAGCGAGGGAGACGATTCGAAAAAAAATTATTGGTTTTTTGGTGAGCGAAGGGAAAGGAAGAAAGAGGTGAATGGGTCACAGTACCTGATACCGGTCCAGAGTTAAATCCTCGCTCCCAATCATCTCCGCATACGCCTGTTGCACGCTCATCGGTGCGCCTTGCGACGCAGAGTCCCACGCGACTTCTCGATCGTCCTCGTCCTCGTCCGCGCCCGGCTCGTCGTTATCGTTATCGTCGTCGTCGCGAGACGCTTTCCAACAGAACAGCGCGCCTTTCTCCATCAGGTAGAGCGTCTCCTCGGGCAATAGTTCTAGCCTCTTTCGAGGCTTTCCTGCGGGTGCTGGGCGTTGGACGGAGTGGCCCATTGAGGTGAAATGGACGCCTCGAGCGACCGTCACATGCGCTCGAGCGAGGTTCGGGTACCATACTGCGTAGCTGACGGACTTGCTGCGTGCGCGTGGGGGTTAGATTCAAGGTCGTGTAGAGAGAAAAACGCGTTATAGAGATGAACCATCATACCTTGATATCGCGCGCGTAGATCTCAGCGCGTCGAACATGGCCGAACGGGCTCTCCCGAGGTTATGGCGTTGAAGGCCAGACCCGCCGCCATACGCAGGCTCAAAGTCCTTCTCACCACGTTTTGGGATGACCGGACGTGCGGCATGGCTGCCGCTCCCGAGGCTAAATAACGAAGGTCGATTATAACCAACAACCAAGTGGAAGCGGAGGGAGGACGCACGGGAGTTTTGTCCAGTCGAGCCCACCGTCCTCACCATCAGAAGCATCCTGCTCATTGTCCTCGTTTCTTTCGCCAGAGATATTGATGTTTGGAGAGTGTTTTGGCTGTTCTAATGTGTCATCCATGTCTCGGTCTCGGTCAAGGGACGCTCAGGATTGATTGGTCCGGCCCGCCCGAGGGTGGCGACGCGTGGTTGAACGGCACGGAGACTCCCAAGGCTTCCTTCCGGAAGGGAAGAGGCTTAACTCAACTATCGTACAAATAAAATAACATGCATTCCTTCGCTTCCTTCGTCTCTCGTTCTCATGTCTTCCCCATCGTCCATTGAGGTAATAGAGCCCCCAAGGAGGTTCCCATCTGGCTACGTAGACGGCGTTCGTCCTAGCCATCATTTGAATGATAACAAGACCAGGTTTACGAACCCTTGGCCGTCGTTCAGGTGAGCTCCTTTGCCATATCTCCCAGTCTTCTCTCATCTAAACCTTCGTAGACGCCAGACATTTCTCCAATTACTCTCCGTGTGTGACTTCGCTCAAGAAAACCAGTGATATGTGAAAGCGCTCACGACTCCTGTGCCCATCCAGTTCCTTTTCAAGCTTACCCTGCGAGCTCCTCGTCCACCTCGGAACGTCAAGACTTTGATTCCGAAACAGACTCCTACGTGGGGCACAGGGCCCGGGAATGAGAATAATGCAAAGGCCACCTGGTTAGGGTATGTACGGCATTGGTCCCAGGTTTTAAGCCAATGAATTTTTCTGTAGCCACGCATGCTACCTCGTTGAATTCCCTACGCCGCCTGGCGCGACCCGTGGAGTCCGCATCATATTCGATCCTGTATTTTCGAATCGCTGTTCACCGTTTCGGTGGCTGGGACCTGCGCGCTACACAGGTTGCGAACTTGCTCTCACTAGCTTGTCGTGCTTCTTGGTTTAGCTCGCTTATGTTATTTTCTTCAGACCCTCCTTGCAAAATCGAAGACGTCCCTGCCGTCGATGCTATCGTGCTCTCGGTCAGTCTTGTTTATTCGTTCATACTGTAGTCAGAAACGCTGATATGTCCCCAAGCACAACCATTATGACCAGTACATACGACCTCCTCGCCGTATGAACAGACCGCGCTGATAGTATCTCAACTAGCACCGATATACCAACGCTTCGTACATTGCTTACCCATCCTTCGTCTTTACCCCACGTATTCGTTCCTCTGAATAACGCGAAATACCTCTCCCACGCCCTCAGAACCCCCCTCATGCACTTCCACGAGCTCGATTGGTGGGACGAGCGTCACCTACGAGTAACCCTCCCATCCAGCAGCGCCGAAGGCCCTGCCGTGAACGCGGAAGTGAGGCTAACCTGCACGCCTTCACAACACATGTCTGGCCGCGCATTGTCCGACCGACTTCACGCGCTTTGGTCATCGTGGGTTGTAGATGACCTCCATCGCTCGCACAAGAAGGTCTATTTTGCCGGCGACACCGCGTATCGGACCGTCCGCGGCGGGGAGGACGAGGACAAAGTCCCCGTCTGTCCCGCGTTCGCCGAGATCGGGGAACGTATTGGAGGCTTCGATATGGCGTTGCTCCCTATTGGGTACGTGTCGCAGCCCATCGAAATGTGATCTCTGTAGGTGTTCACGACCTGACCGGATCCGGTGTTCCAGCGCATACTCTCCGCGTGCGGTCATGTCCTGTATGCATGCCTCGCCTGCGGATGCGGTACGCATATTCAGGGATGTGAGGACCAGGAAGGCACTCGCCATGCATTGGGGGTAAGTTACCGCTGTTTCATGTCTACTCGCCAGCTAATACTACTGTAGAACCTGGGTTCTCACCACTGAGCCGGTACTCGAACCTCCCGGACTTCTGAGGAAGGAGTGCGAGAAGGCAGGGATTGGCCCAGATGAATTTCTTGTTCCTGCCCTTGGAGAGACTGTTATCTTCTAGGTCACTGCTGTCGTATACGTAATCTCACCGACGGTTTTTCACATTGATTTTCTTTTTTTCTTTGGCCGTGAACAGTATACGTTGATTTGTACCTAACGCGCCTGACGAGCAAAAAATGGGACGTAACTGAACCCTGAAGGTGGACACCGTACATCACAAAGTAGTCATCAATCAAGAAGAGAAATAGCGCCACGTGATCGCGTGATCATTTGAAGATAATGAAAAATATCGTCCGACTACGACTACATCGGTCACTGCACGTACTGACATGGGATACTAATTAACGGGGAACTAGCAAACGGAAAGGAATAGGATCCGGTATCTCAAATCCCGAAATAACGGTCGCAAATGGGGATATCATACAGCAAGTGGTTCGGGCTATGATCAATCGTGATAGTGGTCTCGTTCTCCATTTCCTGCACATCCATCGACCAAGTGCCGTTACTGCCATTGCCAGTCCCACAAGGGAGGGCAGTTAATACTTGGTATCAAGGTACGCGGCGGTGTATGGTTGGACGGTGAGCCCGCGCTCGGAAATGAGGGACTCTATGGATTTCTTGGCTTCTTCGAACGGTTCTTCCAAGTAAAGCGTACGCAGCTCGGGCAATACTTCTGTGGCCCTTCGCTCGCTGAGAGCCCGCAGCGCAAATCCCACCCGCGGCCACGATTTCTGAGGCACACACAGACCCTGCACCGCGATGAACGGTCGGAAAAGGTTCAGCCAACACTCGGAGTCCACGAAATCTTGTGTTGACGGGGGAGGCAGATTGTAACGGAAATAAAGGCGCTCCACACGTGAGAGGAGAGGCGACAGCGAAGAACATAGCAAGCCCATCGCCATGAACTGGCCGGCTGAAGGATAGTCACTAGTTGAAAACTCAACGCCATCCGATGGAATAAACTTGAGGAGAAGCCTCCATCGTCCAAACACAAACACGGCTCGAGTCGGTGGCTTGAGTTTTTCTGCGCGACTAATGAATCGGAGGAGTTGTGGAACTTGCATGATGACACCGAGTGTTAATGAGAGGGTCTGGAGCATGGGAGCATCGATTTGAGCAACGAGGTCCTCTAAATGCCCGCTAATGCCGTGGAAATAAAAGGATGTGAGTGAAGGGAGTACAACACGTGTCGACAACGACGATTGGTTGGGGTCAGGGAACTTGTAGAAGTGGGTGATGTCAAGTTGTTTCAACTTTGGCAATGCAGCCAAGCAGGCAATTATCTCCCGCAGTGACATACTCCTAAGGGTTGGTACAAAAGAAAGCCGAAGTGTGACAAGTTGAGTGGTGGACAAAAGCAGCTTCGGTAATGCAGGAAATTGAATATGGTACAAGATGAATGTTCGTAGAGATGGCGCAGATCCACCCAGGAACACATCGCGGAGGATAAAGTCATCGTTCCGATCTGGTATTACATCTCCCCTGAGCGAAAGATATGTAAGCGCAGGGAACGGAGACTCCATCATCCTAGTGAGTCGCTTGAAATTAAGATACGTGAGATTCTCAAGTCGGATATCGTTTATGCGATCGGGACGTCCCATTGCGGCAATGATGTTCTCATCGGAACCATGCAGCCCATAGGAGGTAAAATGCAAGGCGATGGGAATGGGTGGCCAGATATCCAATGACGCCCTCGCCGGTGTTCTGGCAGTGCAGATGAGTGTCAGGTTCAGATGCAGAGGCGATGCAAAGATGACTTGTCGCCATCTACGGCATACATGAACCAACGGTTGCCACCACGATAGATCGGGTGAAGAAGCATCGTTACAGAGTAAGAATATCGTTAGGAGGGCATCGTCAGGAAGAATCTCAACTGTCGCCGGGCATACATTATATTGGGTCAGTAGTCGTTGGAGACACCATGCAAAAGGCATACTTTGACCAGGTTTGATTGGCACAGTTTCCTGACATTTAATTTGCCTAGCCAGCTCCATCTCCTCGTCCCCCGAACGGCCATCTGTCAGCATCGAAGACTCGAGCAGGTACTAGGAAATAAGTGCAGGGGCGTGTTGACGGTAAACGGGGTTTTGAGAGAGGTTGTTAGAGACTTCAGTTCGTTGTTTACTCGTTCGCCAAACTAACAAGAGTTGATCGATGGGGATGCAATGTGGAGGGGAATGTAGTGACACTTTGCAACGCACACGCTCTTGATGCCTTTTTTATTTTTATTTTTTGGTTTGGAATCCACATTTAATTAACTCTGTATATATCCACGTGGGCGTGAGGTCGTGGTGAATTTGATTTGCGAATGAAGACAGACTTATCATGTAATGTAAGCCTTTAGTTTGCAATTATAAGTCAGTTATAAATACCTAGGTCAAGCTTGCTTCATTCCAAAATGACATTTGGCACAAATTTGGGTTGGCGCGAGTGAGGCGACGAACATGCAGCACCCTGCGTTCCTTACCTCGTCATTCCCATGGCTTCCCCGCCATCCATTGAGGTAATAGAGCCTCCAAGGCGGTTCCTGTCTGGCTACGCAGACGGCGTTCAAGTTCGTCCTAGCCATCACCTGAATGATAACAAGACCAAGTTTACGAACCCTTGGCCATCGTTCAGGTGAACTTTTTAAGGAACGTTATTGTATCTCCCGGTCTGCTCATCCGTAATCTCCGTAGATACCAAACGGTTTTTCAATTGCTCTCCGTGCGTGACTTTTTTTCAAGAAGCCGGACAGTACATAACGAGACCCACGGCGCTCGTCCATCCAGTTCATTTTCCAGCTTATCCTGCGGGCTCCTAGTCCACCTCGGAATGTCAAGTCTTTGATTCCGAAACAGACTCCTACGTGGGGATCGGAGCCCTGGAATGAGAATAATGCAAAAGCCACTTGGTTAGGGTATGCTACCATTCAACATTTGGCCACGATTTCACCACATGGCCATGATCCTAGATTTCA
>Ga0307510_10000324_pt1 | contig 44451 bp, 26 predicted proteins | sample 12_EM_MG_FD_207224 | JGI IMG/M metagenome (GOLD analysis project Ga0307510, IMG submission 207224) | Populus trichocarpa ectomycorrhiza microbial communities from riparian zone in the Pacific Northwest, United States - 12_EM | ecosystem: Host-associated > Plants > Roots > Unclassified | place... | reverse complement strand
TGGAGTGGTCATGGTCTGCGTCCCTTTTGAGTTTTTGAAGTTGTTGTTGCGTTCAAGTTGGGTACAGATTACTGACGCACAGGGACGGGATAAATCGGCTGAAAAGCGTTTCACCGTCAACTCAAAAGGGACAATTTTCCGGCTGCCGGTGAGTCTGAAAAACTGACACCACTGACAAACCTGCGCGGAGCAGTCACGAGGTCATTTATCAGCTGCAGGTCCCCGCGCCGTGCTGTCACGCCGCGTCAGCGCGAACGGCAATACCACATGCCGTTGCGGCAACGGCTGTTTCTCGATCAGCGCAATCAGCATTTCCACGGCTTTCTCGCCAAACATTTCGGCGGGCTGGGCAATGGTTGTCAGCGGTGGATCGCAGTACGCAGCCATTGGAATATCGTCAAATCCGGCGAGCGAAATATCCTCCGGCACGCGCAGCCCCTCCTCTTTTATACGCTTGAGCGCGCCAATGGCCATTTCGTCATTTTCACAAAACAGCGCGCTCGGTCGGTTGTTGAGCGCGAGCAGTTTCCCGGCCCCCGAGTAGCCGGCGTCCAGGGTGAAGTCGCCGTGACAGATGAGCGTGTCGTCCAGCGCGAGACCGGCATCGCGCAGGGCCGCTTCATACCCCGCCAGACGATCACGCGTGAGCGGGCTGCCTTTGGGTCCTTTGATCAGTCCGATGCGCTGATGCCCCATCGCGATCAGGTACTCGGTCATGGCTTTGGCCGCCGCAACGTTATCCAGACTGATCGTTGGATGCCGTCCGTGCCGGATGACTTCGCAGGCATTGACGATCGGGGTCAGCACTGGCTCGGCAGCAGATTCATCGAATGGATCAAAGGCACGCAACTGAATCACGCCATCGGCTTGATGGGCGTACACCAGATGGGCGAACTGTCGCTCAAGCGATTCCTGGCCCTGGGTGTCGCACAACAGCAACCGGTATCCGGCGGCCTGCGCGGCTTTTTGTGCGCCGCTGATCACTCTGGCGAAAAAGGTGTTGGCAATGGTCGGGACCAGAATCACCAGGTTTCCCGTTCTGCGCGAGCGAAACTGTACCGCCATCAAATTCGGTCGATAGCCGGTTTGCTGGACGGCGGCCATGACCCGTTCGCGGGTATCGGGCAGCACTCGCTCGGGGGACTTCAATGTTCTCGACACCGTTGCCACCGAGACACCCGCCAGCCGTGCCACTTCGCGGATATTGGACAAGACTGCCTCGCTCTTTCAATCAAATCGGCCGTCGAGCTTACCGCACAGCGTCACGGGCCGAAACGTTGGCATTCGTCAGACACGGTTTGACACTCGCTGATTTCGGGCCTAGATTTCGCCGACGATGTAACCGGTTACATCATCAATGTTCCGCATGAATCCACTGAGACAATTGCCATGATTGCTGCAGGTCGAAAAATAAGAATGGGTTTCGTCGGCGGTGGTGAAGGCGCCTTCATCGCCCAGGCACACCGGCAAGCCGCCGGCCTCGATGGACGCTTCGAACTGGTCTGCGGTGCGTTCAGCCGCGACGCCAACAACAATCGACGCAGTGGCGAGGCCTTGGGCCTTCCCGCACAACGCTGCTATGACGCCTGGCAAGACATGCTGGCCGCCGAACACGCACTGCCGGCCGATCAGCGCATGGAACTGCTGGTGATCGTCACGCCCAATCACCTGCACGCCCCTATCGCCAGTGCAGCACTGAGTGCGGGTTTCCATGTGTTCAGTGAAAAGCCTGCAGCGCTCAATCTGGCGCAAGTGCAGGACTTGGCCCGCGTGGTCAACAACAGCCAGCGAATTTACGCCCTGGCGCACACTTACCTGGGGTATGCGATGGTCTGGCAGGCACGCGAGATGGTCGCCAACGGTGAAATCGGGCGTCTGCGCAAAGTCCTCGTCGAATACCCGCAAGGCTGGCTCAGCAGCGATGTGGCTGGCCAGGGCAACAAACAGGCGGGCTGGCGCGACAATCCTGAACAATCCGGCATCGGTGGCTGCATCGGTGACATCGGCACGCACGCGTTTTCCCTCGCGGAGTTTGTCGCCGGTCAATCCATCCAGTTCATCAGCGCGATGCTCGGGTCACATTTGAGCAGTCGCCAACTGGATGACGACGCCTCGATGCTGTTCAAAATGGCCGACGGCGCCAGCGGCGTATTGATCGCCAGCCAAGTGTGCGCCGGCGAAGAGAACCCGCTGAAGATTCGTCTGTATGGCGACAAGGGCGGGCTGGAATGGCGTCAGGAAGAGCCCGCCAGTCTGATCCATCGCCCCTTGAATGAGCCGATGCGCGTGCTGCGCTCGGGCCTTGGTCAACCTTGGCTGTGCGCAAACGCCACGCGGCGCATGCGCTTGCCCGCCGGACACCCGGAAGGCTACCTCGAGGCGATGGCCAATCTCTATGGCGACCTCGCGCAAGCCATTTTCCAGGGTGCGAGCGGCCCTGACGCACCCGGCGTTCCAGGCATTGCCACCGGGCTGCGCGGTATGGCCTTTATCGAGACTGCCATCGCCAACCATCGTGGAGAAGCCAAATGGACTCAAATACCCGACCTTGCCAATGGAGCACCCGCCAATGAGCGTTGATCAACAGCCCCCGATCGGGATGCGCGGCCCCGGCATCTTTCTCGCCCAATTCATCGCCGACGAAGCGCCTTTCGATACCTTGGCCAACATCGCGCAATGGGCCGCGTCTCAAGGCTACAAAGCCATTCAATTGCCGACCCTCGGCACGCGCTTCATCGACCTGGAACGCGCCGCCGAGAGTCAGGATTACTGCGACGAACTCATCGCCATATGCGCCAAGGCTGGCGTGGTGATCAGCGAGCTGTCGACGCACCTGCAGGGCCAACTGGTCGCGGTGCATCCAGCGTTCGACTCACTCTTCGATGACTTCGCCCCGGCAGCACTGCGTGGCAATCCGCAAGCACGCACCGAATGGGCGATCAACCAGTTGAAACTGGCGGCGCGCGCCAGTCAGCGCTTGGGGCTGACCGCCCACGCGACCTTTTCCGGCGCCCTGCTCTGGCCCTACGTCTACCCGTGGCCACAACGCCCTGCCGGCCTGGTGGAACAGGGCTTTGCCGAATTGGCGAAACGCTGGTTGCCGATCCTCGAGTGCTTCGATGAGGCCGGTGTCGACCTCTGCTACGAGATCCACCCCGGCGAAGACCTGCACGATGGCGCCTCTTTCGAGCGATTCCTCGAAGCGGTGAATCATCATCCGCGCGCGGCAATTTTGTATGACCCGAGCCATCTGTTGCTGCAGCAAATGGACTACCTGGGCTTCATCGATCGCTACCACGCGCGCATCCGCATGTTCCACGTCAAGGACGCGGAGTTCCACGCCAGCGCTCGGTCCGGTGTATACGGCGGCTATCAGGGTTGGGTTGATCGTCCGGGTCGGTTTCGTTCACTGGGCGATGGCCAGATCGACTTCAAAGCGATCTTCAGCAAACTGACCCAATACGACTTCAACGGTTGGGCCGTGCTGGAGTGGGAATGCTGCCTGAAAGACGCGGCACAAGGCGCTGCCGAAGGGGCGACCTTCATCGAGCGACACATGATCACCCGAACCCGCAAGGCATTCGACGATTTCGCCAGTGTGAGCGCTGACGAGCAATCCAACCGGCGTCTGCTGGGCCTTGGCGAACGCTGATTACCACGCTGTTACCGACATAAAAATAATACGGTGATTGAAATGAACGTAATGAATGCGCGACTCAGCGTCATGATGTTTCTGCAGTTTTTTATCTGGGGTGGCTGGTTTGTCACCCTCGGCACCTTTCTCACCACGACACTGGCAGCAAGCGGCGGCCAGGTGGGTATGGCTTTTTCCACGCAGTCGTGGGGCGCGATCATTGCGCCGTTTGTCGTTGGGCTTGTTGCAGATCGATTTTTCAATGCCGAACGCATTCTGGCGGTGTTGCACCTGCTGGGCGCGGTGCTGCTCTTTCAGCTTTATCGCGCACCTGATTTCAGTGCGTTTTATCCCTACGTACTGGCCTACATGCTGGTCTACATGCCAACGCTGGCCCTGGTAAACGCGGTAGCCTTCCGACAGATCAAAGACCCGGCCCGGGAGTTTTCCCGCATCCGCGTATGGGGCACCATTGGCTGGATCATCGCTGGCATCGTGATCAGTTTCGGCTTTGCCTGGGACGCTCAACAGACGATTGCTGCAGGCGGTTTGCGCAACACGTTCCTGATGTCTGCCGTGGCTTCGCTGGTATTGGGCCTCTACAGTTTCAGCCTGCCGAACACGGCGCCGCTGAAGTCGACGGGCGATTCGCCAGGCATCAAGCAGATGCTGGGTGTGGACGCATTGGGCTTGCTCAAGGATCGCAGCTATCTGGTGTTCTTTCTTGCATCCATCCTGATCTGCATTCCTCTGGCGTTCTATTACCAGAATGCCAATCCGTTTCTGGCCGAAATCGGTGTCACCAACCCCACCGCGAAGATGGCTCTGGGTCAGGTCTCCGAAGTGCTGTTCATGCTTCTGCTACCCCTGTTCATCCAGCGTTTCGGCATCAAGATTGCCTTACTGGTCGGGATGCTGGCCTGGGCCTTGCGCTATGTGTTGTTCGCCTACGGGAACAATGGTGACCAAGCGTTCATGCTGCTGATCGGTATTGCACTGCACGGCGTGTGTTATGACTTTTTCTTCGTCTGTGGGCAGATCTACACTGATGCCAAAGCGCCCGAGCGCTTCCGCAGCTCGGCTCAGGGCCTGATCACCTTGGCCACTTACGGTGTGGGCATGCTGATCGGATTCTGGGTGGCGGGTCAGATCACTGACCACTTCACCGCGCAAAACGGCCACGACTGGAGAAGTATATGGCTGTTCCCGGCAGGATTTTCGGTGGTGGTTCTGCTGTGTTTCGCACTGGCGTTCAAAGGCCGTGTCGGCGAAAAGGAGGGGATGCCGTCGACCGTCTAAAAACGCCGTTCTGATAGGTGCAGCGGCAGAAAACACAAAAAGCCTGCTTTTCAGGGCAGGCTTTCGTTTGAGTCGCGTCGGCTTACTTCTGTTGAGCCGTCAGCGCTGAATAGCTGTTCATCAGGTTGCGATAGTTCGGGATGCGCTGCGACAGCAGATTGCCCAAGCCTAAAATGTCGTTGCGCCAGTCGCGGTGCAGCTCACAGGCCACCGAGAACCAGTTCATCATCTGCGCACCGGCTTGAGTCATGCGGCTCCACGCGGCTTGTTGCACGGTGGTGTTGAAGGTGCCGGACGCATCAGTCACCACAAACACATCAAACCCTTCCGCCAGCGCCGATAAGGTCGGGAACGCTACGCAGACATCCGTTACTACACCGGCAATGATGATCTGCTTGCGCCCGGTGGCTTTGATCGCTTTGACGAAGTCTTCGTTGTCCCAGGCGTTGATCTGACCTGGACGAGCGATGTACGGCGCGTCCGGGAACATCTCTTTCAGTTCCGGCACCAGCGGGCCGTTCGGGCCTTGTTCGAAACTGGTGGTGAGGATGGTTGGCAGTTCGAAGAACTTGGCCAGATCCGCCAGGGCCAGCACGTTGTTCTTGAATTCGTTGGGCGAGAAGTCCTGCACCAGAGAAATCAGGCCGGTCTGGTGGTCGACCAGCAACACGATGGCGTCGTCTTTGTTGAGGCGGTTGTAGGTTGGAGTGGTCATGGTCTGCGTCCCTTTTGAGTTTTTGAAGTTGTTGTTGCGTTCAAGTTGGGTACAGATTACTGACGCACAGGGACGGGATAAATCGGCTGAAAAGCGTTTCACCGTCAACTCAAAAAGGACAATACCGGTCAACCAGCCACTTCTGCACTGTCGGCAGATATCAGCAATGACGCGGTCATTTCAGCGTGGCATACCGCAAGTATTTCATCGGCCAGCGCTGAGTCATCCGGGCAGGCACGCGACAGAACAATCGCGCCCACCGCCCGCGCCAGCATGTCGATCATTTTCACTCGCCCCGCGTCAGGCGCCGCGTCTGGCCCTGTCGGGTACTTGTCACCGAGCGTCTGCAGCGTGCGCTCGATGCCGTCGGCAAACGCCTTTTTCACGTCGTCAGACTGGCGCGCGGCGTCGCCGCACAGCGCCGCCATGGTGCAGCCACTGCCCCGCCCGTCCCGATGATCTTTCGACACATAAGCGTCGATGAAGCCTTGAACATCGACCATTTCGGCACTGGCCAACGAGCGCGCAAGGCTGTTGGCCGAGGCTTCGGACATCAGGTCGGCCTTCGAGCCAAAGTGTTTGTAGAAACCGCCGTGGGTGAATCCGGCCGCCGCCATGAGATCCGCGACGCCGACACCGTCAAAACCTCGCTCACGAAACAGCACCGAGGCGGTCTCGACGATGTGCTCGCGGTTTGCCTGCGCCTGGGCTTTGGTGACTCTCACGTGCAATACCTCCGCTGAAAAATCATGCGCCGATAATACATAGATGTCAGCCATAATCAAAATCGTTGACAGTTTAGATTTCGATCATCATCCTAAATGCAGAGGTTACGGCTGCACACACAGACACAAAGCGCTGTTGCTCAGTAGGTTGAACTCCGCCGTAATTTCTGCCTCCTGCATCAACCCTAATCGATTTTTTGAAAAAGAGATGATCCCATGACTACCCGCCCTGCTGTTCTCATCACTGGCGCCTCTACCGGCATTGGCGCGGTTTACGCCGAACGTTTCGCTCAACGCGGACATGATCTGGTGCTGGTCGCCCGCGACCTTGTGCGTCTGGAAACACTCGCCGCGAAACTGCGTAACGAACACAGCGTCGCCGTGGATGTGCTTCAGGCCGACCTGACCCAACTCAAAGACCTGACCACTGTCGAAACGCGCCTGCGCGACGATGCGCGCATTGGCATCCTCGTCAATAACGCGGGCGCCGCGCAGTCCGGCAACTTCATCGAGCAGAGCACCGACAAAGTGGCCAATCTGGTCGCCCTCAACACCACGGCACTGGTGCGGCTCGCTAGTGCCATCGCTCCCCGTCTGGCGAAGGCCGGTGACGGCGCGATTATCAACATCGGCTCGGTGGTCGGTCTGGCCCCGGAGTTCGGCATGTCGGTCTACGGCGCGACCAAGGCGTTTGTCCTGTTCCTGTCTCAGGGGCTGAGCCTGGAACTGTCGCCACTGGGCGTCTACGTGCAAGCCGTGCTGCCGGCCGCGACGCGTACCGAGATCTGGGATCGCGCGGGCATCGACATCAACACCTTGAGCGAGATCATGGAGGTCACCGATCTGGTCGATGCGGCGCTGGTCGGTTTCGATCGTCGCGAGCCGGTGACCATTCCGCCGCTGCATGAAGGTGAGCGCTGGGATGCCTTGCAAACCGCGCGGCAGGGCCTGCTGGCGCAGATTCGCCAGTCGGCGGTCGCCCAGCGCTATCTGGCGTGAGTGCAATGGCGCAGACGCTTTTCGTCAACGCCGCCAACCAATCGATTTTGGTTGGCGGCACGGCCTTCGCCTATCGAGACCTCGGGCCGAAATCGGCGGAGCCGCTGATCCTGCTCAATCATTGGGGCGCGGTACTCGACCACTGAGGCAATCCGCTCAGGCAATGCAGCCCTTCCCGAAACAGTGAGAGCCGTCCCCACCATGAAAGCTTATTTTATCGATCGCTACGGCAAGCAGAACGGGCGCATTGGCGATGTCTCCGAGCCTGTATCCGGCGCCCATGACGTGCTGATTGATGTACATGCGGCCAGCGTCAACGTACTCGATTCAAAGATTCGCAGCGGCGAATTCAAACTGATTCTGCCGTACTCATTGCCCTTGGTGCTGGGCAACGATTGTGCCGGTGTGGTGATTGAGGTTGGCGCAGCGGTCAAGGGTTTCAAGCCCGGCGACGCGGTGTATGCGCGCGTGCCCGAACAGCGAATCGGCACGTTCGCCGAGCGAATCGCCGTCGAGCAAAACGCCGTGGCGTTAAAGCCCGCCAACCTCAGCATGGAACAAGCCGCCGGCATTCCTTTGGTTGCTCTGACAGCCTGGCAAGCGCTGGTCGACATCGCCCGTTTGCAAAAGGGTCAGAAGGTCTTGATTCACGCCGGTTCCGGCGGTGTCGGAACAATCGCCATTCAACTGGCCAAGCACCTCGGCGCTGTTGTCGCGACCACCACCAGCACCGCGAATGTCAAATGGGTTAAAGCGTTGGGCGCAGACGTGGTGATTGATTACAAACAGCAGCACTTCGAGCGCGAATTGCGCGACTACGACGTGGTGCTGAACAGCCTCGGCTCCGACGTTCTGGAAAACTCGCTCAAGGTACTCAAACCGGGTGGTCAGCTGATTTCCATTTCAGGCCCGCCAACTGCCGAGTTCGCCAAGGCGCAAGGCCTGGCGTGGCCGCTGCGGCAAGTCATGCACTTGTTGAGCCTGAGTATCCGGCGCAAGGCGCGCAAGCAGGATGCCCGTTACAGCTTCCTGTTCATGCGGGCGAGCGGTACACAACTGCAGGAAATCACCACGCTGATTGAAGCCGGCGAAATAAGGCCCGTGCTTGACCGCACCTTCGCCTTCGAGTCAGCGGGCCAAGCCCTGACTTACGTCGAACAGGGCCGTGCGAAAGGCAAGGTAATCGTGCAGATCAAATAGTTGCCTGCCTGTAATCATCTGGCGATAGACCCATGGATAACGTTGCCTGCGACACCGAAAAGCCCCCCGCCGACGAACCGCAAGACACGGAGAACACACACTCACCTGAATCTGCGAACCACGAGACGCCCGACCCCAAGCAGCACAACGCGATACTTGGAGTTGCTCCGATCGTATGGCGGCCCTTGATGCTTGAGCCCTAAGTGTTCAACGCGCATGAGTTTGCTGGAAAAACACCGGAAGGTAGTGTCACTGGCTAAGTGGCGAGGGCCGAAACAGCTGCCCTCACCCTAGCCCTCTCCCCCAGGAGAGGGAACCGATTGGGGGATATTGGCGATGAACGCCGACGTGCAATAGCGCCTGTGAATCCAATATCGCCAAGCATTGCGGATGAACCCATCATCGACGCGATGCATAGGCTCCCTCTCCCCCAAGGAGAGGGAACCGATTGGGGAATATTGGCGATGAGCGCCGACGTGCAATAACGGCTGTGAATCCAATACCACCAAGCATTGCGGATGAACCCGTAATCGACGCGATCTGTCAGGTCGATGCATAGCGCAAGACACCTCGGTCGGCTCCCTCTCCCCCGGGAGAGGGCTGGGGTGAGGGGCAGCCGTTGCAGCGTCGAGCTCGGCTTACAAGGTGTAGGAAATCCCAACCTGCACCGTTCGCGGCGCGCCCGGATAGGCGTAGACATTACCAAACGCGCCCTCTTCATAATCCCGGTCAAACAGATTCTTCACGTCAAGATTGAGCCGCACCTTCTCGTTGACCTTATAAAAGCCGAGCAAATCGACAACCGTGTAGCTGTCCATCGAGAACGCAGTATTGGCGGTTTGCCCGGCGCGTTCGTCGACGTACTTGAGTCCGGTACCCAGGCCCAGGCCTTTAAGCGTGCCGTCCTGAAATTCGTAGACGTTGAGCAGGCTGAAGCTGTTTTGCGGAATGTTCATCAGTCGCGTGCCCGAACGGATCACATTGTCTTTGGTCACTTCGGCATCCACGTAGGCGTAGCCGCCGATGACGCGCCATTCAGGAGTCAGGTTGCCGGCGACGTTCAGGTCGAAACCACGGCTGCGTACTTCCCCGGCCGCCACACTGAAGGTCGAGTCCACCGGGTCGGTAGTCAGCACGTTGCGCTTTTCGATCTGATAGATCGCCGCGTCGACGCTCAACTGATGATCCAGCGCTTCCCACTTGACGCCCATTTCGTAGGATTTGCCTTTCTCCGGGGCGAAGCCTCCTCCCGTTCGGCTCGCGCCGGTGTTGGGCTTGAACGAGCGCGCAGTGTCGGCGTAGACCGCCAGCGTGTCGGTCAGGTCGTAGGTCACGCCGAGGCGCGGGGTCACAGCGTTGTCGCTGGCCTGCCAGTTTTTTCCACCCGGCACATAGGTTTCATAGTCGTGCTCGAAACGCTCGAAACGCGCCCCGGCCAGCACCTTCAGACGCTCGGTCAACGCCACCTGATCCTGGACGAACGCCGCGTAGGTCTTGAGGTTTTCCTTGTCGTGGGTCGGGGTGCGGGTCAATGCCGGGCGCGGCTGACCGTAAACCGGATCGAAGATGTCGATCGGGTAGGCGCCGACCGCGCCGCTGGAGCGCTGAATGATCGACTTGTAATCGTAATCTTCGTATTCGATGCCGGTCAGCAAGGTGTGCTGCAAGCCGCCGGTACTGAAATGCCCGGTCAGATTGAGCTGGGTGTCCTTGTCGGTCCACTCCAGTTTGCGGTAGTTGAAATTGCGCCCCAGGGTTCGACCGTCATCAGCAATGCCGTTGGCTTCGATCGCATTGCCCTCAAGCGAGCCGTCGAGCCACTGAAAACCACCGCCCAGCGTCCAGTCATCATTGAGCAGATGTTCGAATCGCAGCTGCGCCATGTTGTTGTCGTTGTGCAATTTGCCGGCGTCTTTCTCGCCGAAAAACGTGTCGCGCGAGGCGGTGCCGATCTGTTTGGCGTAACGCGTCACGCCGCGATCCAGTGGATGATTATTGCGCATGAAATCACCCTCGAAAATCACTCGCGTGGTATCGCTGGCCTGCCAGGTCAGCACTGGCGTGACGCCGTAGCGCTCGGTCTCGACGTGATCGCGAAAGGTATCGCCGCCCTCGCCCACCACGTTCAATCGATAGGCCAGGCGCCCCTCTTCGTCCAGTGGGCCGGAGGCGTCCAGCGTGCCGCGCTTCATGCCTTGATCATTCAACTGACTGCCCAAGGTGACTGTGCGCTCGGCCAACGGCTGCTTGGAAACGACGTTGAAGGTGCCGCCGGGATCGCCACGACCGTAGAGCATCGTCGCCGGCCCGCGCAGCACTTCCAGACGCTCGATGGTGTTGGCATCGGGCATGTTCGGGTAGCCGCGATTGATCGGGAAACCGTTGCGGTAGAACTCGCCGGTAGTAAAGCCGCGCACGGTAAAAGTGGTCAGCCCCTGCCCGCCGAAATTGTTTGCCCGGCCAACGCCGCCGGCGTAATCCAGTGCGTCTTGCAGGCGCGTGGCGCCGAGGTCTTCGACCGCATCCTTGGTCACTACGCTGATCGATTGCGGAGTTTCATGGATTGAGGTGTCGGTGCGCGTGGCACTGGCGGAACGTGTAGCGCGATAACCCTGCACCGGGCCGTCGGCCCGTTCGTAATCCGCTGTACCGACCACGTCGGTCGCCTCCAGCTCTAGCGCTGAGGATGTTGAATCGGCCTGTTCGGCCCACGAGGAAGAAGACAACGCCTGCAGCACGCAAATTGAAAGCAGAGTACGACGCATGAAATGAAAACCTTACGAATAGGCCAGAACGAAGGGTAAAACCGCCAGAACAGCGGCGCGGATGGTATACCAGAGATCGTGTAATTGAAACTTATTCTTATTTGTCATGTTGGTCAGGATTCATGAGCCGAACTCATGACTCCATCCTGGCAAGGCGCATTATCAGATGCGGTTCAATGGCCTAGGCTCGTAGGCGATATGGCCTGCAAACACTGGCTGAGGCGCCCGGTGTTGTCCGCCAGCCCGCCTGAAGAGGAACTCAGCGATGAAATTCGACACACCGGCCGGCACTAATCCGATCGATCAATTGAACGTCATCGGCCAGCCCGCCGACCGCATCGATGGCAAGTTGAAAACCACCGGGACCGCGCCCTACGCGTATGAACAACATGCCGCAGTGCCCAACCCCGCCTATGGCTATGTGGTCGGCGCCGGGATCGGCAAGGGACGAATTGCCTCGATCGACTCGACGCAGGCGAGCAACAGTTCCGGGGTGATCGCGATCGTCACCTACGAGAATGCCGGGCCGTTGGCCAAGGGCGAGTTCTATGTCGCGCGCGCATTGGCCGGCCCGCAGGTGGACCACTATCACCAAGCCGTCGCGATTGTCGTCGCGCAGACATTTGAAGAGGCCCGCGCGGCTGCCAATCTGCTCGAGATCAGCTATGTGGCCGAACCCGGCGCGTTCGATCTGGCTGCCGCCAAGGATTCGGCGACCCCACCCGCCGGTTTCGGCCCACCGCCGCAGACGCAGATCGGAGATTTCGAAGGCGCCTTCAACGCCGCACCGATCCAGATCGACCAGCACTACAGCACGCCGGATCAGGCGCACGCGATGATGGAACCCCACGCCACCATCGCCCAGTGGAACGGCAATTCGCTGACGTTGTGGACGTCGATACAGCAGATCAACTGGGGCGTGCGCGATCTGGCCAAGACACTCGGCATGCGCAAAGAAGATATTCGTTTGATATCGCCCTACATCGGCGGCGGTTTCGGCGGCAAAGGCACGATCCTGTGTGACGCGGTGTTGGCGTCGCTGGCGGCACGCCACGCCGGGCGCCCGGTGAAAGTCGCGCTGCCACGTCCGCTGATGTTCAACAATTTGACCCATCGCCCCGCGACGCTTCAGCGCATTCGCATCGGTGCCAGCCGCGAGGGTTTGATCGCTGCCATCGGCCATGAGAGTTGGTCAGGCAACCTGCCCGGGGGCCGGGCCGAAGCCGCGACGGCCTCGACGCGTTTGCTCTACGCTGGCGCCAACCGCATGACCCGCTTGAATCTTGCCGTGCTGGACCTGGCTGAAGGCTCGGCCATGCGCGCGCCGGGGGAAGCACCGGGAATGATGGCGCTGGAAATTGCCATGGATGAACTGGCGGAAAAACTGGCTATCGACCCACTGCAGTTGCGCCTGCTCAACGACACCCAGGTCGACCCCGAACAGCCATCGCGTCCGTTCTCGACACGGCAACTCGTCGAGTGTTTACAAACCGGCGCCGAGCAATTCGGCTGGCACCAGCGCAACGCAAGCGCCGGCCAACATCTGGAGAATGGCTGGCTGATCGGCATCGGTCTGGCGTCTGCCATACGTGGCGCGCCAACCACCGCATCGGCGGCCCGTGTGCGTCTTGATCGGCACGGCACAATCACTGTCGAAACCGACATGACTGATATCGGCACCGGCAGCTACACGATCATTGCGCAGACCGCCGCCGAGATGATGGGTGTGGAACTGGACCGGGTCGAAGTGCACCTTGGCGACTCGCGCTTTCCGGAGTCGTCGGGATCGGGCGGGCAATGGGGGGCGGCGTCGTCAACCGCCGGGGTCTATGCCGCTTGCGTCAAGTTGCGCGAAGCCGCTGCCCGCGCCGTCGGACTTGATCCGCAAACGGCCGAATTTGCCCACGGCGAGGTGCACGATGGCACGCGGCATTTTCCTTTGGCTCACGCTGCGGCCGCAGGCGATCTCGTTGGCGAAGACCGCATGGAATTCGGCGATCTGGCCCAGCGCTTTGCCCAGCAGACCTTTGGCGCACATTTCGCCGAAGTCGCGGTCAACGCGGCGACCGGCGAGATTCGTCTGCGCCGCCAATTGGCGGTCTGCGCAGCAGGGCGGATTCTCAATCCGAAGACCGCGCGCAGCCAAATCATCGGCGGCATGACCATGGGCGCCGGGGCCGCACTGATGGAAGAACTGCAGGTCGACAAGCGCCTTGGTTTTTTCGTCAACCATGACCTCGCCGGTTACGAAGTACCGGTGCACGCCGATATTCCCCATCAGCAGGTGATTTTCCTCGATGAGGTTGATCCCTACGCCACGCCGCTCAAAGCCAAAGGCGTCGGCGAGTTGGGCATCAGTGGCGCCGCAGCGGCCATCGCCAATGCGATTTACAACGCCACCGGCGTGCGCGTGCGCGATTATCCGATCACGCTGGACAAACTTATCACGCACTTGCCGGAGCAGATTTGACGCCCTGTTCAGTCAGCCCGGCGCGCGCTGGCTGAACACTTCCTTGAACACCGGCACGGCGGAAAACGCATTCGGCCATCCGGCATAGAAAGCCAGTTGGGTAATCATTTCCGCCGCTTCGGTCTGGCTCAAACCGTTGTCCATCGCCCGACCCAGGTGATAGCCGACCTGGCCGGTCTGCCCGTTGGCCACCAACGAACTGACCGTGATCAGGCTGCGATCGCGAGGCGCCAGACCTGGCCGCAACCACAGATCGCGGAACAGCGCTTTGGTGGTGAACTCGACCAGCCCCGGCGCCACTGATCCCACCGCCGCATTCACGCGTTCCACGCGATCAGCTTCGCGAGCCTGGTCCAGCGGCAACAACGACGGCGCAACCGGCGCCAGTTGCTCAGCACCGATGTTGCGCGCGGTGAACACCTCGCCGGCGATAGGCAGCGCCGCTGCCGCATTGCCCCAGCCGGAATAAAACGCCAGGTGATTGAGCGTTTCGGACAGTTCCAGCGGTGTGACACCGTTGTCCAGTGCGAGGTTGAATTGCGCGGCCATCTCGGCGGTTTGTCCGCGTGCGATCAACACTGCAACGGTTACCAGACTGCGGTCACGGGGTGACAATCCGGGGCGCTTCCATACTTCGCCAAACAACATGGCATCGGTGTTATGAGCCAGTGCCGGGGATACGGCAGCCGCGGCATCGGAGGTCATTGCGGGTGAACGTTTCATGGAGGTCGAACCTTTTTCAGTTGAAGCACAGGCTGTCAGCAACAGTGCGATGGCCGTCAACAGAAGTCGGCGGGAATGGGTGACGTTTCGAACCGGGCGTGCTGCCATCGCTAAGCGCCTGCTGGCGGGATAATCAGCCGCTACGTTAAACCGACGAGGATCCTGCGACTATCGGCGCTGAGCTTCATGAAGTCATGAACACCGTTCATCAATCCGTCTTCTCGATAGAAAGCGAATGGTGCCAAAAACTGGCACTGCCCCGTTATAGAGTCGGCGTCATGTCCACTCTCGGAAGGCGAACCCGACATGTCAGCGAGCTATAAACGTATTCAGTACTCACGCTACGGCGGTCCGGAGGTGATGCACATTGAAGCATTCCCGTTGCCGGCACCCGGCAAGGATGAAGTGCTCGTGCAGGTCAAATGTGCAGCGATCAACCCCATCGACTGGAAGTTGCGCCAGGGCCGGATGAAGCTCATCACCGGCAGAACATTTCCGCGCGCGATGGGCATGGATTTCTCCGGCGTGGTTCTTGCGGTTGGGGCGAGCGTCAGCCGCTTCCGGGTCGGCGACGCGGTTTTCGGGCTATCCCGCTTCAAAGAAAGTGGCGCATTGGGCGAAGCCGTCGTGACCAGGGAGGACTTTCTGGCGAGCAAACCGGATACTCTTTCCTTCGCCGATGCGGCGTGCCTCGGCACACCGGGCATTACCGCGTGGAACGGGTTGATCGACCAGGCCAGACTGCAAGCCGGTCAGCAGGTTTTCATCAATGGTTGCGCGGGGGCAGTCGGCGAAGCGGCGGTGCAGATCGCCCTGATGTCGGGGGCCACGGTATCGGGCAGTTGCAGCGCGTCGGACGTTGCCCGGGCACAGGCGCTGGGGGTATCAACCGTCTACGACTACCGGTTAACGGACCTGAAGAGGCTGCCGGCGCGCTTCGATGTGGTGTATGACACGGCCGCGACGATGACGGTCTCGACCGGTATCGGATTGCTGCGTCCGGGCGGCTGTTTGCTTGATCTCAATCCGGGTCCGTGTAAGTTCCTGCGTGGCTTGATTGATCGGCGACTGAAACTGGTCATTGGCACACCGCGACACGAAATCCTCGAAACACTGGCCAGTGCCGCCAGTGAGGCACGCTTGAAGATTCGGCTAGGAGAAGTGGTGCCGCTGGACGGCGCCATACAACTGATCCGCGAGCTCGAACAGGGCCGCAAACTCGGCGGCAAAGGTGTCGTCGCCATGGAGCGTTAATGGCCAGAAGTCATCGTCTGTTTGAGCTGATGCAAGCGCTGCGGCGTCATCGTCGTACGGTGTCCGGCAAAGCCTTGGCGGCTGAATTGGGCGTGTCGTTGCGCACGATTCGCCGCGACATCGTCACGCTGCAAGGCATGGGGGCCGAGATCGACGGCGAGCCGGGCCTTGGGTATGTGCTCAAGCCCGGTTTTGTCCTGCCGCCTTTATCGTTCAGCGCCGAGGAAATACAGGCCTTGGTCATCGGTGCGCAATGGGTCAGCCGGCAGACCGACAGCCAACTCGCGGGCGCCGTCAACAATGCCCTGGCGAAAATCAGTGCCGTGCTGCCCGCGCAGATGCGGCCGATCTTCGAAGACGAAACCTTTTACGTGGCCAAGCCGCACAAGCCCGGCACAACCATCGACCTCAGCGAGATTCGTCGGGCGCTGCGCGAGCAGAACAAGCTGCGCATCGCGCTAGCGCTCGAACATGCCGAGGCCGCCGAACACATCATCTGGCCGATCATGTTGGGCTTTATCGAAGGCAAGCGCTGCATCGCGGCGTGGTGCGAAGGCGACAGCCGGTTTCGCGTGATCGATATGGCTGACCTTGCGACGGTGCAGGTGCTTGTCGAACACTACGCGCCTGACCGCCGGCGCTTGATCAAACAATGGCGTGCCGAGGATGTGCGGCCCTGCAACAGTCAGGGCGAGGTGTGTTGAGTCATGTAACCTGGCCCACAACGGCCCCACCGCTCATACCGCCAGCAGTTGTCGGGTCATCGCCATCGAGGTCTGCAACGACTGCCCGGTACGCTGCAATTTGTTCAGCAAACTGGCGCCCAACCACAACTGATACAAGGTTTCCGCCAGATGCCGAGCATCGCCCTGGGGCAGGCATTTTTCAGCCTGGCCCTGCTCGATGCACAGGGCAATGCGAGCCACCACTTGCTCGGCGCCATCGCGCAAGGTCAGGCGCATCGACTCCGACAGGTCGGCGACTTCGGCGCTGAGCTTGACTACCAGACACTCATCGCCGTGCCCTTCGAGGGTGCAGCGGTTCTGCCAGCCCTGCCAGTAATCCATCAGCCGCTCATAGGCGCTCAGCCCCGGCAGCGTCAGGCGGCGTTCCATGTCGGCGAGGTAGCCGACGAAATAATCCGCGAGCAACGCCTGGCCGTACAACTCTTTGGATTTGAAGTAGTGATAGAACGAGCCCTTGGGCACACCGGCGGTTTGCAGGATTTCGTTGAGGCCGACACTGGTGAAGCCCTTCTCGGCCATCATCCGGTGGCCGGTGTCGAGCAAGTGTTGGCGGGTGTCGTCGTAGGTCGCTTTCATCGGGCGCACATTACCAGGCAATAGACCAGTCGTATATTTCGAGGAACGGAAGTTTGCCATACCTGTCGATGAAAAACCGCAGGATAAAAATTTACTAGACGACTGGTCTAATTGGAATCTATGCTGCGCCCCGACAAACGTTTTCTGACCGGTGTGGCCGATGTGCGAATCCTTCGCTCAATCGAAGACACCTGATCGACTCAAGGTGCTCTATGAAAATCCTGATGGTTTTGACTTCCCACGATCAACTCGGCAACACCGGCAAGAAAACCGGCTTCTGGCTGGAAGAGTTCGCCGCGCCCTACTACGCCTTCAAGGACGCTGGCGCCGACGTCACGCTGGTCTCACCGGCCGGTGGCCAGCCGCCGCTGGACCCGAAAAGCGATGAGCCCGATGCCCAGACGGCCGAGACCGATCGCTTCCGCAAAGACTCTGCCGCGCAACAGGCACTCGCCAACACCGGTCGCTTGGCCGACGTCAGCGCAGATGATTTCGATGCGGTGTTTTACCCCGGCGGCCACGGCCCACTGTGGGACTTGGCCGAAGACAAGCAGTCGATCGCATTGATCGAAGCCTTCGACCGCGCCAACAAACCCCACGGTTTTGTCTGCCATGCACCGGGTGTGTTGCGTCACGCCCTCACCGCTGACGGCAAACCGCTGGTGCAGCACCGCCAGGTCACCGGTTTCACCAATGCCGAAGAAGCGGCCGTTGGCCTGACGGACGTGGTGCCGTTCCTGATCGAGGACGAGTTCCAGCGCCTCGGCGGCCATTATTCGAAAGTCGCTGACTGGCAGGTTCATGTAGTCGCCGACGGGCAACTGGTCACCGGCCAGAATCCAGCCAGCTCCGCCGCTGTCGCTGAAAAACTGCTGAAGATGCTGGGCTGAAACTTCGCTTCCAACCTTCCTAACGCCAAGTGCGTCTTGCTCGGCGTTATTTTTTCACCCAATCAATAGTCGACTGGTCTAATAAACACCAAGACAAGGTAATCCATGAATAGCAGCACGTTCTTCACACCCGCCAAACTCGGCAACCACACCCTGAAAAACCGTATCGTCCTGCCGCCTCTCACCCGCCAGCGCAGCACCCAACCGGGCAACATCGCCAATGAGTTGATGGCCGAGTATTACCAACAGCGCGCCGGCGCCGGTTTGCTGGTCACCGAAGGCACGCAGATCGAACCCCGTGGCCAGGGTTATGCGTGGACGCCGGGCATTCATACGCCTGAGCAAATCGCCGGTTGGCGCAAAGTCACCGAGGCCGTGCATGCCGTGGACGGGGTGATTTTCGCCCAGTTGTGGCACGTCGGCCGCGTCTCCCACACCGCGCTGCAACCCGATGGCGCGGCGCCGGTTTCTGCCTCTGCCGTGGCCACCGATCGGGTCAGCGTGTTTATCGAAACTGCGCCCGGTGCCGGTGAACTGGTTCCGCCGTCGGCACCTCGTGCGCTGAGCACCGATGAAGTTCAGGAGTTGGTTCAGCTGTACATCCAGGCGGCGCGCAACGCCATGGACGCCGGTTTCGACGGCATCGAATTGCACTGCGCCAACGGTTATCTGGTGAACCAGTTCATCTCTGCCCACAGCAATTTGCGCGAGGATCAGTACGGCGGTTCGCTGCAAAATCGTCTGCGCTTTCTCAAGGAAGTGGTCGCCGGTGTCGCCGAGTGCATCGGCAAGGAAAAGGTCGGCGTGCGGTTTGCGCCGCTGTTCACCACCACCGATGAAGCGCGGACCTATTTGGGCATGGTCGAAGAGGATCCGCACACCACTTACATCGAAGCGATCAAGGTGCTGCAGGACGTGGGCATCGCCTATCTGTCCATCGCCGAAGCCGACTGGGACAACGCGCCGGCGATGCCCCTCACGTTTCGTCAGGCCGTGCGCGACACCTTCAGCGGCGCGATCATTTATGCCGGGCGCTACACCGCAGAATCCGGCGCGCAACTGCTCGATTCCGGGCTGGCAGACTTGGTCGCTTTTGGCCGCCCGTTCATGGCCAACCCCGATCTGCCGGCGCGGATTGCCAATGACTGGCCGTTGAATGCGTTGAACCCGGCAACGGTGTATGGCGGCAACGCCGAGGGCTATATCGACTACCCCGTTTATCCCGCCTAAGCCTTTCAAGACACAGTAAACGCTCGCGAAATATCGGGAGCGTTTATTCGAGTCGGAGTGCAAGCCCTAGTGGGAGCGAGCCTGCTCGCGAATGCGGCGTGTCAGTCACTCACAATGTTGAATGTGACGACGCCTTCACGAGCAGGCTCGCTCCTACAGGGGGGATGTGAATATTCACCGCACAAAAACCTATACACAGACTACAATCTGTACAACTATCTGGACTTGAGTTTAAACGTCCACTCGGCAGCCTGCTGCTCATTACGCTGAATCCGTGAAATGAACAAAACCCATCGGCTGTGCCTCGTTCTGGGTGACCAGTTATCGTTTGATCTGGCTTCATTGGCAGGTCTGGATCGCGAACAGGATCGTGTGCTGCTGGTCGAGGTCATGGAGGAAGCCACCCATGTTGCCCATCACCCGCAGAAGATCGCCCTGATCTTCAGCGCCATGCGTCACTTCGCTAAAGCCCTGAAAGATCAGGGCATCCGTGTGCATTACGTGACCCTCGACGACCCGCAAAACAGCGGCTCGGTGCCCGGCGAGTTAAAGCGCTGGCAGGCACTGCTACAGGCCAACGAATTGCACCTGACCGAATGCGGCGACTGGCGTCTGGAGCAATCACTGAAGGATTGTGGCTTGCCGATCCACTGGCATGCCGACAACCGTTTCCTGTGCAGCCGCGACGAATTCCGCGCGTGGGCCGCAGACAAAAAGCAACTGCGCATGGAATTTTTCTACCGCGAGATGCGCCGCAAAAGTCGCCTGTTGCTCAATGGCGATGGCACGCCCGTCGGCGGCGCGTGGAACTTTGATGCCGACAATCGCAAAGCCCTGCCCAAAACCGTCAAGGCGCCCTACCCGGCGGGTTTTACCAACGATGCAATCACCCTCGATGTCCTCGCACTGGTCAAGGATCGCTTCGCCAGTCACTACGGCAGCCTGGACGATTTCAACTATCCGGTGACGCACGCCGACGCCCAGGCATTGTGGGCCTACTTTCTCGACTATGGTCTGGCGGGCTTCGGCGATTATCAGGACGCCATGGCCAGCAACGAGCCGTTTCTGTTCCATGCCCGCATCAGCGCTGCGCTCAATATTGGCTTGCTGGACCTGCGCCAACTCTGCAGTGATGTGGAGTCTGCCTACTGGTCCGGCAGCATTGCCCTGAACTCCGCCGAAGGTTTCATTCGCCAACTGATCGGCTGGCGCGAATACGTCCGTGGCGTTTATTGGCTGCACATGCCGGAGTACGCCGAGGGCAATGCCTTCGGTAATACGCGGCGCTTGCCAGAGTTTTACTGGACCGGCGCAACGCAGATGAACTGCATGCGCCAGGCCATCGGCCAAAGCCTCAAACACGCCTACGCCCATCACATTCAGCGCCTGATGGTGACAGGCAATTTCGCCCTGCTCGCCGGTATCGCGCCGAGCCAGATCTGTGAATGGTATCTGGCCATTTACATGGACGCGTTCGACTGGGTCGAGCTGCCCAACACCCTCGGCATGGTCATGCACGCCGATGGCGGTTACCTCGGCTCCAAGCCTTATTGCGCCAGCGGCCAGTACATCAACCGGATGTCCGACTACTGTCGCGACTGTGCCTACTCGGTGCGCGAAACCACGGCTGACAACGCGTGCCCGTTCAACGCGTTGTACTGGCATTTTCTGATGCGCCACGGCGACCTTCTGCGCGGCAATCAGCGCATGGGCATGATGTACAAAAACCTCGACCGCATGCCGCCGGAAAAGCAGCAGGCCTTGTGGCAGCGCGGGCAGAGCTTGCTCGACAGACTGGATCGCGGCGAATCGCTATGAAAGCGCGTGCCCCCTTGGCTCGCGTGCAACTTAAACATGACACCCCGGGTCAATGGCTCACAAAGCTTGCAAAGTCGCTGGCTTGAAACACGCCAATTAAACGCAGAGCAACAATAAAGGCATGAGGAGTGGATACCCTGAAACAGCTTACTCGCGAGGAGCTTGAGTCCGAAGTCACGCGCCTGCGTCTGGCCGTCAAAGCGACCTGCGACGCCGTCTGGGACTGGGATCTGAAAACCAATCAGGTCATCTGGAACGACTCGCTGCAACAGGCGTATGGCTACGCGTCAGCAGCCATCGAGCCGACGTGTGACTGGCGGTTTGCGCAGATTCACACGCAGGATCGCGCACGCGTGACGACCTCGATTCGCTCGGCGATTGACGGCTCCGGGACGACCTGGAGCGCTGAGTACCGCTTCCTCTGCCACGATGGTTCGTACGCCGAAGTGCTGGATCGCGGGCACCTGATTCGCAATGCCGATGGCCAGGCCGAACGCATGATCGGGGCGATGCTCGACCTGACCCGCTCGCGCAGTGCCGAAACTGCATTGCGTCGTAGCGAAGAACGTTTCAGCACCATTCTGGAAACCATCGAAGCCGCGTTCGCCATCGTCAAAGTCAAATTCGACGCCGACGACCACCCGATCGACTATTGCTTTGTCGAGGCCAACCCGGCGTTCGAGCGTCAGGCGGGGGTCAACCTGCGGGGCAAATGGGTCACCGAGTTTGCGCCCAACCTGGAGAAGTTCTGGTTCGAAACCTACGGCCATGTGGCCAAGACCGGCGAGCCGGCCAACTTCGAGAACTACGCCAATACCTTCGAACGCTGGTTCGATGTGCGTGCCGTGCGCGTCGGCGACCCGGCCGATCGGCAGATCGCGATCTTCTTCAGCGATGTCACCGAGCGCCGCGACGCGCAGGAGCGTTTGCGCATCAGCGAGGCGGTCGCTCGGGAGAACGTCGAACGCGTGCAACTGGCCCTCGCCGCTGGCGCCATTATCGGTACCTGGCATTGGCACCTGCCCAGCGATCGCTTCAGCGTCGATGAAGCCTTCGCGCGGGTGTTCGACCTCGACCCCGCCTGGGGGCTCGACGGTCTGAGCCTGGAACAAGTAGTAATGACCGTTCACCCGGACGACCGGGAGGGACTGATAGCCGCCATCAACGAAGTCAAAGCCCGCGGTGGGGCCTATTCGCACCAGTACCGAGTGCGCGGCGCGGATGGCAAATACACCTGGATTGAAGCGAACGGCCGCGTCGAGTGCGCCGAAGACGGCACGCCTTTGCGCTTTCCCGGCGTGCTCATCGATGTCGAAGACCGGCGCAACGTCGAAGCCGAGCGCGACCGGGTCACCGCTGCGTTAAAGACCCTCAATGACACACTGGAACAACGGGTCTCGGCGCGCACCGCAGAGCTGATGCAGGCCGAAGAAAAGTTGCGGCAATCGCAGAAAATGGAAGCGGTCGGGCAACTCACCGGCGGTCTGGCGCATGACTTCAACAACCTGCTGGCGGGTATCTGCGCATCCCTTGAGCTGATGGACAAACGCATCGCCCAAGGGCGTCTGAGCGACATCGACAAATACATGCTGATCGCACAAGACGCCGCCAAACGCGCAACGGCCCTGACCCATCGCCTGCTGGCCTTCTCCAGGCGGCAGACACTCGATCCCCGGCCAACGGAAGTCAACGCGCTGATTGCCGGCATGACCGAACTGATCCAGCGCACCGTTGGCCCGAGCATTCGCCTGAAGACGGTCGTCGCCGCCGACCTGTGGCCGGCGCTGGTCGATGCCAGTCAACTGGAAAACGCCCTGCTCAACCTGTGCATCAACGCTCGCGACGCGATGCCCGACGGCGGTAGCATCACCGTCGAAACTGCCAATCGCACCCTGGATGCTGAAGCGGCGCGCGTAAGGGAAATGCCCGAAGGGCAATACTTGTGCCTGTCTGTCGCCGACACCGGAACCGGTATGAGTGCAGAAGTGATGGCCAAGGCCTTCGACCCGTTTTTCACCACCAAACCGCTGGGCCAGGGCACGGGGCTGGGGCTGTCGATGATCTACGGTTTCACCAAGCAATCTGGCGGACAGGTGCGGGTGCAATCGACCGTGGGTCAAGGCACCACCATGTGCGTTTACCTGCCGCGCTACCTCGGCGAAACGCAGCGCAATCACGATGACACGCAAAGCTTGGCAACGCCTCAAACCAAGGCCGGCGAGACCATCCTGATTGTCGACGACGAGCCCACCGTTCGCACGCTGCTCAAAGACGTGCTGAACGACCTTGGCTACCACCTGCTCGAAGCGTGCGACAGCGTTGAGGGCCTGGAAGTATTGCGCTCCAGCGCGCACATCGATTTGCTCATCACCGATGTCGGCTTGCCCGGCGGCATGAACGGCCGACAAATGGCCGATGCAGGCAGGCAGATCAGGCCGAAACTGAAGACGTTGTTTATCACCGGATATGCGGAAAGCTCAGTGATCGGCAACGGTCAACTCGGCCCGGGCATGCAGGTACTGACCAAACCCTTTGTCGTCGACACGCTGGTGTCACGCGTCAGTGGCCTGCTGTCCATCGACGTCGAGTAAGCGCTGCGCTCGGGATGCCATGAACCGGTTGCGCCCCGCGGTTTTCGCTTGATACAGCGCCTGATCGGCTGACTCGATCAAACCGTGCGCAGGGTCCAGGCGTGAAGCGCGCGCGGCGGCGATGCCGATGCTCAGGCTCACGCGGGCCACGGGACTGGAGGGGTGAGCAATGTTTGCTTGCTGTAAACGCTCAATGATCAACTGCGCTACCACGGCGGCACCGTCGATGTCGGTGGCGGGCATGATGACCGCGAACTCCTCGCCGCCGTAGCGCGCGACCAGGTCTGACGGTCGCCGCACACATTCATCCAGCACCCTGGCGACGGCTTGCAGACAGGCGTCGCCGGCAACGTGCCCGAGCGCATCATTGAAGCGCTTGAAATAGTCGATATCGATCATCAACAAGGCCAGCGACGAGCCGTCGCGCTGTGCCCGCCGCGCCTCTGTGGCCAGGGTCTGATCAAAGCAACGCCGATTCGCCAAACCGGTCAGCGCATCTTTCATGGCCAACAACTCCAACTGTCGGTTCGAGCCGAGCAATTGCTGCTGAGCGATGCGCAGTTCGCCTTCCACCTGGGTCCGGCGCCGGATATCGAGAATCAAGCACCAGCCAATCAGACCGGTAAGCCCCAACAGCCCCGCCACCACCACCGCCGACAGCAACGCCTCGGTTCGCCAGGCCGCGAGGGCTTCACGCTTGCCGATGGCGACCGTAGTGATCAGTGGCAATTTTTCACTTTTGCGGAAGGCGTAGAGGCGTTCGACGCCATCCAGGCTGGAGGTATAAGAGGCGGTGCCGACCGATTGATCGACCAGGTATTTGGCGTAGATCGGCGACTTGGAAAAGTTGCGGCCCATGTCCTGCTCGCGGAAGGGATAGCGCACCAGCAACGTACCGTCGGTATAGGACAGGCCGATGGCCCCGTCCTGGCCGATGTCGAGTTTGCCGAACAGACGCAGAAAGTTTTCCACGCCAAGGGTCACGGCCACGACCCCGGCAAACTCGCCGCGATCATCATTGAAACGGCGGCTGACGGTGATCACCCATTCCTGATTGGAACGGCTGCGGATCGGAGGCCCGATAAAGGGTTCGCGGCTCGGATCGTCGCGATGATGAATGAAGTAGGCTCGATCAACGCTGCTGGCACCCACCGGAATCGGCCGGTTCGACGACATCAGCCAATGACCATCGCGGTCATAGATAGTGATACCGCTCAGCTGTGGCATCAGCGGTTGCTGGCGGTTGACCAGCGCACTCAGGCGCTGGATCTGCGCGGGGCCACTGCCCTCGGTTTCCAGGCGCTCGACCAGCCCGAGCAACAGCAGCGAACTTTGCCGGACAATGCCTTCGGAATAGGTCTCAAGTGCCTGGGTCAGGTTCAACCCGTGCACGTTGACTTCCTCCAGCGCGCGATCGCGCGAAGACAGCACTTTCCAGATGGTCAGCGACGCCAGGGAGCAGCCGATGACCAGCAACAAGAGGATGACGAGGTGGGTATCACGCTTCACGAAAGTACCTAATGGAAAGTCCGGTTTCCGGTTCCGGCCGTTACTGATTCAAGGCAATAACAGCGGTCGTATGTCCTCGACCGGCGCAAGGATACAAGTAGCGCGTCGAACGTGCAGCAACCGTATGACGGAACGTCGTTTTCAGGCCTTAGGCGTTGTTTCGCAACGACACGGCAGCAGCTTGCAACTTATATTCACGGCCGCAGGTCATTAGGCTTGCTGAGGTTGAATCCATCCGCAAACCTCTAACATTGAAGACACCGCCGTGGCCGCTGACCTCGATCGCCGCAACAACCTGTCACTGGACAGCCTGAATTTTTTCCTCGCCGACGTGCGCGACGGTCTCGGTCCCTATCTGGCCATTTACTTACTGGCGGTGCATCACTGGGAGCCGGCCAGCATTGGCCTGGTGATGACCATTGCCGGGGTCGCTGCACTGATCACCCAGACGCCGGCCGGCGCCTGGGTCGACAACAGCCGGCGCAAACGTGCGTTGATTGCGATCGCCGCGCTGCTGGTGACCGGCAGTTGCCTGCTGCTGCCGTTCGTGACGTCCTTCACTTGGGTGGCGTTGACGCAAACCCTGAGTGCGATGGCCGCTTCGATATTCGCCCCGGCCATTTGCGCAATTACCCTGGGCATGACCGGGCCACGAGCGTTCACGCGGCGAACCGGGCGCAACGAAACCTTCAATCATGCCGGCAATGCCTGCGCCGCCCTGCTGGCCGGGGTGTTCGCGTATCTGTTCGGCCCGGTGGCGGTGTTTTATCTGATGGCGGCCATGGCCTTGGCCAGTGTCATTGCCATCGCCTGCGTTTCGCCAGCAGCCATCGACCATGATCTGGCCCGCGGACTGGATCCGGCCGACGCTGGGCATCGTCAGCCTTCCGGTTTGTCGGTGCTGCTGAGCAACCGGCCGCTGTTGCTGTTCGCCATTTGCTGTGCACTGTTCCATCTCGCCAATGCGGCGATGTTGCCGTTGGTGAGTCAAAAACTCGCGCAAGCCAATCTGCAGATGGCCACGCCGCTGACCTCGGCCTGCATCGTCGCGGCGCAACTGGTGATGGTGCCGGCGGCGTTACTGGTCGGGGCGAAAGCCGATCTGTGGGGACGCAAGCCGCTGCTGCTGGCCGGTTTTCTGATCCTGCCGTTGCGCGGTGTGCTCTATACGCTGTCGGACGATGCCTATTGGCTGGTCGCGGTGCAGCTGCTCGACGGCGTCGGCGCGGGTCTGTTCGGCGCCTTGTTTCCGATCATGGTCAAAGACCTCACACAAGGTACTGGCCACTTCAACATCAGCCTCGGCGCACTGACGACGGTCTTCGGGCTGGGCGCGGCGCTGAGCAACGGCCTCGCTGGCTTCGTTGTGCAGGAGGCCGGTTACAGCGTGGCGTTTCTGACCTTGGCCGGTATTGCGGCGGTGGCTGTCGTGCTGCTCGGGATTGGAGTTCCCGAGACTCAGCGCAATGGCCGTCAGGCTGAAAGCGGCGCAGTCGTCGTCAACGCAGAATCCTGAGGCCCGATTGCACTGACTCTCTGCCCACGGGTACTATTGAGATGTATTCTCACTAACATCCGGAAAGCCCACCCGTGCACTCTCCTCCGTCCAGCAAGCTGGGATTCTTTTTCAGCGATCACCATCGTTGGCTGTTGCAGCACATCAATCGACATCTGCGCAACCACGCGGACGCCGAGGACACGGCTGCCGATACGTTTTGCCAGTTGCTGGTGGCGCGTGTCGATCCGGACAGCATCGAGCAACCGCGCGCTTATCTGTCGACCATTGCCCGACGGCTGATGTTCGATCGTCACCGCCGACGCAAGCTGGAACTGGCTTACCTCGAGCGCTTGTCGGCGCTGCCCGAGGCACTCGCGCCCTCGCCCGAGGAACAGCTGCAACTGATTGAAGCGCTGGTCGCCATCGACCGCGCCATCGACGGTTTGCCTTTGATCGTCAAAACCACCTTTCTCTACAGCCAGCTGGATGGCCTGAGCTATGTGGCGATTGCGCAGAAACTCGGGCTTTCGGAGCGCACGGTCAGCCGCTACATGGAACAGGCGTTGCGTCAGTGTTATCTGTGCGAGATAGCACCATGAGCAAGCCGCGCCTGGATGCGGTCAGCGAGCAAGCCATCGACTGGATGGTCAGACTTCGCGCCGGTACGCCTGATGCGGCGTTGCAAGAACGCTTCAATGCGTGGCTGGCGATGGACCGGGCGCACAGCCAGGCTTTCGAGAAATTGCAGGAACGTCTCGCTGGCTCGTTCAACACCGTACGCGCGCTGGATCGACGTTTGCCCGGGCAGGCCGGCGAAGCTCGCCAGGTGCTTTTGCAGCCACAGGCTTCGCGCCGCGACGCACTGCGCGCAATTGCCGGCCTCGGTCTGCTCGGTGGCAGCCTGTGGCTCGGTAGCAAAAGCCAGTTCGGCGAGTCGCTGCTGGCCGATCTGCATACCGGACGCGGCCAGCGGCAAAGCTTCAATCTGGCCGATGGCAGTCGCCTGAGCCTGAACGCTGACAGCGCCGTGGATCTGCGCTTCGATGGCCAGCAACGCGTGGTCATTCTGCGTCACGGTGAGTTGATCATCGATGTCGCCCCCGACCCGCGCCGGCCGCTGATCGTGCGCACCGCCGAGGGCGAATTGCGCGCGTTGGGCACACGCTTCCTCGTTGCTCAGGAACAACACGCCAGTCGTCTTGTAGTGTTGCAGCATTCGGTCGAAGCCCGACTGTTCGACGGCACCGCGCAAGTGGTCGGGGAAGGTCAGTCGGCGGTACTCTCTTCTCGCAGCATCACGTTTGCCAGCGCCGATGAGCAGCGCCGCGCCGACTGGTTGAACGGCCGATTGAACGTGCTCGATGAGTCGCTGGATCGTGTCGTTGACGCCCTACGCCCTTACAGTCGCGGTTTTGTGCGCGTCGCCCCCGAAGTACGGAACCTGCGCGTACAAGGTGTGTTCCCGCTCGACGACCCACAAAAAACCCTCGCGGCATTGGCCGAAACTCTACCGATTCGGGTTGATCACTACAGCCCGTGGCTGACGCTGATCGGCAAAAACTGATGCGCAAAAATTATTTTATGAAAACCATTCTTGTTTGTGTCCGGTTTTCATTTCTCATCCGACCTATCTCCTGACACTTTCACAAAAACAGGAGAACGTTGTGTTCAACTCGTGGCCCCGTACCCTTTCCGTCGCTGTTGCGCTGGCAACGCTGACGACCTCAGCGCTGGCGCAAGACCTCTTGTTCAACCTGCCGGCCGGCCCGCTCGCCAGCACACTCAACGCCATTGCCGGCCAGAGCGGGCAGATCATTTCGCTGGAGCCGGCGCTGGTGCAGGGCAAACGCGCGCCGGCGGTCATCGGGCAAATGCCGGTCGAGCAAGCGCTGCAAAAGGCGCTGACGGGCAGCGGTTTGCAGCTACGGGTCACGGGGCAAGGCAATTTCAGTGTCGAGCCCGCCATCGACAACAGTGCGGCGCTGCAACTGGATGCCACCAACATTGTCGAACGCAGCTTCGACGCCACCACCGAAGGCTCGGGCTCTTACGCCGCGCGCGCCGTGACCATCGGCAAAGGCACGCACACGCTGAAGGAAATCCCGCAATCGGTCACGGTGATGACGCGCAAGCAGATGGATGACCAGGACCTCGTCGATCTCAAAGACGCGGTCAACAAGACCACCGGCCTGGTCGGCCTGCAGGGCGTCGGCAAAGGCATGATCATTACCTCGCGCGGCTTCCAGATTGATGACTGGCAGTACGACGGCGTACCGATCCCGCGCAACACCTACGCGCTGGGCAACTGGGCCACACAGGATCTGATTTTCTTCGATCGCCTGGAAATCTTGCGCGGCGCCTCCGGCCTGCTGCAAGGCACCGGCAGCCCCGGCGGCGCGATAAATCTGGTGCGCAAGCGCGGCCAGAACACGCCCACCGTAACCATCACCGGCAAGGCCGGTTCGTGGGATCACTACGGCCTGCAACTGGATGCCGGTGGCCCGCTGAACAGCAGCGGCACGGTACGCGGTCGCTTTGTCGCCGACGAAGACCAGAGCCAGTCGTTCGTCGATTACGAATGGAGCAAAACCCACTCGCTTTATGGCGCACTGGACTTCGATCTGCGCGACGCCACCACACTCGGCCTGGCCATCAGCAACTCCGATGGTGAGTCCCGCCCGATGATCCGTGGCCTGCCTCGTTACGCCGATGGCAAGCCGCTGAATGTGCCGCGCTCGACCTACGGCGGCGCACGCTGGAACCATCTGGACATCGACGTCACCACGCTTTACGCCGATCTGGAACACCGCTTCAACGACGATTGGGCGTTCAAGGTCGGCGCGGTGCGCATGGACGAAACCAACAAAGGCAAAAGCCAGCGTCTGCAAACCAGCGGCGACGGGATCAACGCCGATGGCAGCGGCATTCAGTACGCCGATTTCGTTACCGATTTCGACGCGACCAAGCTCGGTCTCGACATGAACGTCACCGGCCACTTCGAAGCCCTGTCCATGGCCCATGAAGTGATGCTCGGCGGCAACTACTCGAAATACACCAGCGACGACAAAATCGCCCGAACCTTCAACAACAACACCACCGATACCATTTTCGGCATCGATCACGATCGACCGGACATCAGCTACGAAGGGATTCTCAACACAGCGGGCGGTCAAGCCACCCCGAGCAAATACGAGATTCGCCAGAAAGGCTTGTATGGCAGCTGGCGGATCAAACCGATCGATCCGCTGACCCTGGTGCTCGGCTCGCGCGTCAGCTGGTATGACTACAGCTATCAGTACGCGACGCAAAGAGCCTTCAACCCTGCGATCGCGCAACCGGACAGCACCGTGACGGAAACCGGCGTGGTCACACCGTATGCCGGCATCGTCTACGACTTGAGCCGCGAATGGGCGGTGTACGCCAGCTACACCGATGTGTTTGAGCCACAGACCAACCGCGACGCCAGCGGCGCCACGCTTAAGCCCGTGGTCGGCAGCAACTATGAAATCGGCCTCAAGGGCGAATTGATGGATGGCCGGGTAAATACCTCGCTGGCGCTATTCCGCTATGACCAGGAGAACCGCGCCATCAACGACCTCGCGTCGGGCATGGTCTGCGACGGTTGGTATTGCTCCAACGCCGCCGGCAAAGTCCGCAGCCAGGGGATCGAAGCCGAGATCAGCGGCGAAGTCCTGGACAACCTGCAACTGTTCGCCGGCTACACCTACAACACCACCAAGTACCTCGATGACCCGGACAACGAAGGCAAAGTCTTCAGCACCTGGACGCCGAAACACATGCTGCGGGTCTGGGGCGATTACCAGTTCAGCGGCGACTGGAATCGTGTCAGCACCGGTCTGGGCTTCACCACCCAGAGCCATACGCTGGGTTATGAACACACTTACGATGTCGGCGGTTACACCGTGTGGAGCGCCCGCCTCGGTTACCAGTTGAGCAAGGAAATCGGTCTGGCAGTAAACGCCAACAACCTGTTCGACAAGCGCTACTACGCCTCCGCCTACAATCAGCTTAACGGCAACAACAACTTCGGCGATCCACGTAATGTGATGTTCAGCGTGAAGTACACGCCCGAATTTTGAGGACAGCGTTAACTGCAAAAACAGAAAGCCTGCTTTTCAAAGCAGGCTTTCTGTTTTGGGTCACGTCGGCTTACTTTTGCTGAGCGGTCAGCGCCGAGTAGCTGTTCATCAGGTTGCGGTAGTTGGGGATGCGCTGCGACAGCAGATTGCCCAAGCCTTCAATGTCGTTGCGCCAGTCGCGGTGCAGCTCACAGGCCACCGAGAACCAGTTCATCATCTGTGCGCCGGCCTGAGTCATGCGGCTCCACGCGGCTTGTTGCACGGTCGTGTTGAAGGTGCCGGAGGCGTCAGTCACCACAAACACCTCAAACCCTTCCGCCAGCGCCGACAAAGTCGGGAACGCTACGCAGACATCCGTGACCACACCGGCAATGATGATTTGCTTGCGACCGGTGGCTTTGATTGCCTTCACAAAATCTTCGTTGTCCCACGCGTTGATCTGGCCAGGACGAGCGATGTACGGCGCGTCCGGGAACATCTCTTTCAGTTCCGGTACCAAGGGGCCGTTCGGGCCTTGCTCGAAACTGGTGGTGAGGATGGTTGGCAGTTCGAAGAACTTGGCCAGATCAGCCAGAGCCAGCACGTTGTTCTTGAACTCGTTTGGCGAAAAGTCCTGGACCAGGGAAATCAGGCCGGTCTGGTGGTCAACCAGCAGCACGATGGCGTCGTCTTTGTTCAGGCGGTTGTAGGTTGGAGTGGTCATGGTGGGCGTCCCTTTTCAATGTTGGAAGTTGTTGTTGCGTTCAAGTTGTGTACAGGTTACTGACGCATCGCAAAGGGATAAATCGGCTGAAACGCGTTTCACCGTCAACCTGAACAGGACAATTCAGTCACAGGACCCTCAGCGTTTTCATCCTCAAGCCAGCAGAGCCGCGGTTATTAGCTAATAACACCTTCATTAAACCGTCGCTCAAACGTTGTACTAGGATAGGATCCAAGTCTGCCGTATTTCGTCGACCAAGGAGATCGTCGACAGGGCGGCAGATGTTTATGAATTAACGTCTCTCAGGGATGACACGCATATGAATTCACACTTGTTCCCCCACATCGGCAAGGTCATCGCCAGCACCGGCAGCCGGCACTTTCCGCGCATGCTGCATGACCTGATCCTGACGCAACTGGCGGTGGACGCCACGCACATTCGGCAGATGCGTGTCGAACCGCTGGGCCGCGCGTCGAGCCGCAGTGAGCCGGAGCCGCTGAAAGAGCCGGCCCTGCTCGCCGAAACGGTGTTTTCCGAACACAGTGCGGCGGCCCACCATTTACAGAGTCCGCCGGCCGCGACCAGCGCGGACGTCTCGCAACTGCATCTGACCCGGCGCAAGGACGGCTACCGCTACGTGATTTCGGTGTACCGCAACGGCGAGTCACAGCGTTTTTCCGCGCAGGAGCGCAGCCTGTTGCAGGACATCTCCCCGGTGCTGCTGCCGATGGTGGAAAAACACATCAACGCCCTGCAACCGGCCAGCCTTGAACCACAAACCCCGTCCGAAGCAGCCGAAGGCAGCGGCCTGGAAACCTTGCGCCTGCGCTTTGACGAGCGCCTGGAGCAACTGGGGCTGAGCCTGTCGAACCGCGAAACCGAAGTCTGTGTCGGCCTGCTCGCCGGGCGCACGGCGCCGGAGCTGGCTGAACAATTGGCGTTGAAGGTCAATACTGTGGAGAGTTATCTGAAACGTGCGGCGATCAAACTGGGGATCAGCGGGCGGCATTCGTTGATGCGCTGGATGTATTCGCCGTTGGAGACGTTGGGATCGAGTGCGGCGTGATAAACGTGGGTTTTGTGCACGGCTCTGGATCGCTACCCCCTCACCCCAGCCCTCTCCCCCAAGGGGGCGAGGGGGAAAGGGAGCAGATTTGTGTAGTTTTCGAGCCTGAGTTCGACGCGATATTCCAGGTCGGCGCACCTCGAAAGAACACCGCGGTCAGTCCCCTCTCCCTCTGGGAGAGGGTTCGCTTTTAATCCCGCGCCAACGCCTCAATCGGATCAAGCCGCGAAGCATTCCGCGCCGGCACAAACCCGAACACAATCCCGATCAACGTCGAGCACACCACCGCCGTCAGCACCGACGCCAGCGAAAACACCATCTCCCATTCCTTGATAAACACCGAAAACAAATGCCCGATCGCATACGACAGGGATATCCCGATCGCTCCGCCCAACAGACACACCATCACCGCCTCCACCAGAAACTGCTGACGAATGTCCGACTGCCGCGCCCCCACCGCCATGCGAATACCAATCTCGCGAGTGCGTTCGGTCACCGACACCAGCATGATGTTCATCACCCCGATGCCGCCGACCACCAGGGAAATCACCGCGATCAGCGACAGCAGCAACGCCAGCGAGCGGCTGGTTTTCTGCACGGTCTGCAGGACGCTGTCGAGGTTGTTGGTGAAGAAATCCTTAGTACCGTGGCGTTGCAACAACAGTTGAGTAACGTGCTCTTCCACGACTTTGCTCGGCTGGCCGTCCTTCATGCGCACGCTGATGCTGTCCAGATAACGCTGGCCCAATACCCGTCCGGCCGCCGTTTCGTAGGGCACCCAGACGTTGAGGGTTTTACCCGAGGCGAACAGGCTTTTATCCTGCGCCGCCACGCCGATCACCGTGCACGGCAGGTTGCCGATCAGGATCACCTGCCCCAACGGATCCACGTCTTGCCCGAACAAACGCTGACGGGTGTTGTGATCGATGACCACCACCTGCGCCTGGCGCCGCGCATCGCTTTCGCTGAACGGGATGCCCGCAGCCATTTTGATCCCGCGCACTTTGAAGTACTGATCGCTGACGCCGTTGACTTGGGCGTCGAGGTCGATATTGCGATAGCGCAGCAATAGGCTGCGGCCGATCATTGGCGTGGCGCTGTCGACGTAATACAGCTGATTCAGCGCGGTGACATCGGCCGGCGTCAGGGTTTCGATGGCCGCTGCACGTTTGTCGCCGTAACTGCTACCGGGATAGACATCAATGGTGTTGCTGCCGATGGCGGCGATGTCCTTGAGCACGTAGTTCTTCGCGCCCTCGCCGACCGCCGAGATCGACACCACGGAAGTAATGCCGATGACGATGCCGAGCATGGTCAGCAAGGTGCGCATGCGATGGGAAATCAACGCCACCCAGGCCATGGCGAACGCTTCTTTGAACAGCCCGAGGCTGGCGACCAGGCGCCGTGACGCAGCCGCTTTCGGTGCCACCGGTTCTTCGCTGAGCAGGTGCGTGGTGTCGCGCTCGTTGGTGCGGTCGCTGAGGATTTCGCCGTCGCTGACTTCGATGATGCGCTCGGCGTTGGCAGCGACTTTCGGGTCGTGGGTCACCAGAATCACCGTATGCCCCGCCGCGTGCAGCTCCAGCAGGATACGCATGACTTCCTTGCCGCTGGCCGTGTCGAGTGCGCCGGTCGGCTCGTCGGCGAGGATCACTTCGCCGCCGTTCATCAAGGCGCGGGCGATACTCACCCGCTGCTGCTGACCGCCGGAGAGCTGGCTCGGCCGATGCGTCAAATGCCCTTCCAGACCCAGTCGCGCCAACAACTCGCGGGCGCGGGCGTGGCGCTGAAGCTGCGGCGTCCCGGCGTAAATCGCCGGCATCTCGACGTTGTGCATCGCGCTCAAATGCGGCAGCAAGTGGTAGCGCTGGAAGATGAAACCGAAGTAGTCGCGGCGCAGTTCGGCCAAGGCCTGATTGTCCAGATCGCGGGTTTCCTGGCCGTTGATCTTGTAGCTGCCGGCAGTGGCGTAATCAAGGCAGCCGAGGATGTTCATCAGGGTCGATTTGCCCGAGCCCGAGGCGCCAATGATCGCGACCATTTCCCCGGCATTAATCGTCAGGCTGATGTTGTTCAGCGCGAGAAATTCGCGGTCGCCAGCGGTGAAACTGCGGGTGATGCCGGTGAGCTGTAGCAGTGGCTCAGTCATGCTCAGGCCCCTGCCACATTGGTCAGCGGATCACCGATCACCACGCGATCGCCTTCCGCCAAGCCATCATTGATCTGCACTTTGACGTTGTTGTTGATCCCGGTCTGCACATTGCGCGACTGCGCGTGGCCCTTGGCGTCGAGCACCCGTACCGGAAAACTGCCATCGGCGTTGCGCGGCCCGAGCGCCGCCACCGGCACGGTCAGCACAGCCTTGGCGGTGTCGAGGATAATGCGCACCTGCGCGGTCATCGATATGCGCAAACGATGGTCAGGGTTCGGCACCTCGAACAAGGCGTTGTAGAACACCGCGCTGCTTTGCTTTGGCGTGCCGGCGGGCGGTGTTTCAAGAAAGTTCTGCGGCGCCGGGTCGGTGCCGCGCAGTTTCGCGTAGTAGCGTTTGTCCTCACCGAGAATGGTGAAATACACCTCCTGCCCCGGGGCAATGTGAATCACATCGGCTTCGGACACCTGCGCCTTGACCGTCATGGTGTCCAGATCCGCCAGTTTCAGCAGGACCGGCGCCAGTTGGCTGGCGATCACCGTCTGGCCTTCCTGAGTGACCACGCCGACCACATCGCCATCGATCGGCGCGACAATCCGCGTGTACGCCAGATTGACCTTGGCGGTGTCGATCTGGATGTGCGCACTTTTGATCTGCGCGTCGAGCGACATCAGATTGGCCTGCTGCACCTGATAGTTCGACTCGGCGTTTTCAAAATCCTGGCGCGAGATCGACGCGTCGTCCTGCAAGTTCTTGTAGCGCTCGTAAATCGCTTTGGTCTGCCTCAGTTGAGCCTGAGTGGCGCGTTTCTGCGCTTGCAGGTTCTCCTCATCGACTTGGGCCTGACGCAGGGTGTTCTGCAGCACCAGCGGATCGATTTCCGCCAGCCACTGCCCCTTCTTTACTTTGTCGCCAACCTTGACCTTGAGCGACTTCAATTGCCCGGACACCTGCGCACCGACGTCCACTTGTTTGATGCCTTCGAGCAACCCGGTGGCCAGCACCGCGTTTTCAATATCACCGCGCTCCACAGGCGCGGTCAGGTATTGCGGCGCCTCGGCCGGTACTTGCACCGCGTAGAACGCCAATCCCGCTACTGCCGCTAACGCCAGACCCATACCGACTTTGCGCAACTTCGACTTTTCCATAAATGACCACAAGTCCGTTCAGGGGTGAGCCCGGCCAGCGGCCGGGCTCTGGTAGATAAACAACAATCAGGAAACCACTTGGCCGGCCGGCACTTTCAGGCCGTCATGCCACCACGCCGCGAGACTGAAGACGTTGGGCGCCTTGAGAATCGTGAAGTGGTTGCCCGGCCCGTACCACACCACCAGATCCGTCACCTGACGCTGCCAGCCTTCGACCATCGCCGCTTGCTCGCGCTGATTGCCCCACGCATCCAGCGTCGGGTCATCGACCAGCGCCAGCCGCACCGCCCCGCTGTAGGCCAGTTGCGGTTGATAGACCGTGCGCAAGGCTGTGGCGAAGGTGCGCACCGGGCCGTGCATGGCCTGCGCTGACGAACGCGCAGACAACACACCGGCGCGCACCATGCCCTCGTGCAACAGGCGCATTTGCGTGGTGTCGTCAGCCTCGGCGAACGCCAGCGGATCGATGCCCAACGACTTGCCACTGGACAGTTGCAGCGTCTCGATCAAGCGTTCCAGCGCGGCGGTCGTCGTATACGGTTTGCCCGCCGTGCCATTGCCACCGGGGGCTTCGCTGTCGATCAGGGTCAACGACGCTACCTCACGCCCGGTCGCCTGCAACTGCGTGGCCATGGCATGCGCGACCCAACCGCCGAACGAATGGCCGATCAGGTGCACCGGACCTTGCGGATACAACTGCTCGACGGCTTGCAGATAACACCTCGCCGCCGCTTCCACCTGGCTGTGCGGCACGCCGCTGCCATCAAGCCCGCGCGGCTGCAGACCGAAAATCGGCCATTCCGGCCCCAGTGCTTCGGTCAGGTGAATGAACCCGGTGACACTGTCGCCCGCCCCCGGCACGCAAAAGATCGGCGCATGCCCGGCGTGCCCGCTCTGGATCGTCAACACGGGTTGATAAACCTGTGGTTGCGGGGCCTGCGCAGCGGCCATAGCCTGAGTCAGGGCCTGGCCGAGTGCCTGGATATCCGGGTTTTTCATCATGCTGCGGTGATCCCCCGGCACATCGATGCAGCGCAGCAAACCTGCACCGACCTTGTTCTCCCAGCCACGGCTCGGACTCGGCTGTGCCTGCCCTGGCATCAGTGCCTGAGCGCGGAACAAGTGCACCGGCTGGCTGGCCGGGCTGACCCGGTAATGCGCCAGCGCCAAACCATGAGCGGCCTCACGATCAAAGTAACTCCAGGCATCCGCTGCGCTCAGTGCGGCCAGTTCCGGGTCGGGCAATTGCTGTTCGCAGCAGCGCTGGAACAGCTCGTCGAAGGCGATCAGTTCGACTTCAGCCTCAAGCTTCTCTACGTCGGCCAACGCTGGCAGCCCTTCTGCCCCCCGCATCTGCGAACGCGCGCGGCAGTGTTCAAGCAATTGACGCTTGTCGCGATGCGCGCCGCTCCAGCGGGTTTTATCCTGGCTGGCCGGATGCGGCGCGTAGGTATCGAGCAGGCCGACAAACGCCACGGCCTCATCGAGACCGAGCAATTGCTGCGCGATTTCATACGCCAGCAAGCCGCCAAACGACCACCCGGCCAGACGATACGGCCCATGCGGCTGCACCGAGCGGATGATCCCGACCATCCGCGCGGCCATGCATTCAAGGGTCCGCAGTTGCGGCTGCCCCAGCGGCACACCGGGCAAACCGTAAATCGGAAACTCGCCCTCGATATGCAGGCCCAATGCCGGGAAATACACGTCCCGACCGCTGAATTCATGGATCAGGAACAGCGCATTGCCGCCCTCGCCCGGTCGCACCACGACCAGTCCTTCCGGCTGTGCGGGCACGGCATGGTGCTGACTGAGCAGCGCCGCCAGCGACTCGACACTCGGCCGCTGGAACAACTGCGCCAGCGTCACCTGCTGCCCCGCACGTTGCAGCAGGTTGACCAAACGAATCGCCAACAGCGAATGCCCGCCCAATTCAAAGAAGTTGTCGTGACGTCCGACCCGCTCGACATTCAACACTTCACCCCAGACCTGCGCGAGCAAGCTTTCGACCTCGCCTTGCGGCGCTTCGTAGTGGCGGCTGAGCACCGCGTCGATGCCCGGTGCCGGCAGCGCCTGACGGTCGATCTTGCCGTTGGGACTCAACGGTAAAACGTCGAGCGCAACAAACGCGCCCGGCACCATGTACTCGGGTAATTGTTCGAGGATGAACGCGCGCAGCGTGTCGATCGTGGGCGCTGCACTGCCCTCGCGCACCGTGAAATACGCGACCAGACGCTCGTCGCGCATCAGCACGACCACCTCGCGCACATCCGGGTGCTGGATCAACCGCGCTTCGATTTCACCGAGTTCCAGACGCAAGCCATGCAGCTTGACCTGGAAGTCGTCGCGCCCGAGGAATTCGAGGTTGCCGTCAGCGCGGTATCGCACCAGATCGCCGGTGCGGTACAGGCGATCACCGGCCACAAACGGACTGTCGATAAAGCGCTCGGCCTGCATCTGCGGCAGCCCCATATAACCGCGCGCCACGCCGATGCCGCCAATGTGCAACTGGCCAATGACGCCGAGCGGCACCGGTTGGTCATGGGCATCGAGCACATACAGGCGCGTGTTGCAGATAGCTTTGCCGATCGGCAATTCAGTGGTCGGCACGGGCATGTGCGGTTCCAGGGTCCACGCCGTGCTGTCGACCGTGGCTTCGGTCGGGCCATACACGTTATGCAGGCGCACCCACGGCAGTTGCTGGCGCACAGCTCCGGCTAGCGCCGCGGTGAGTTCGCCACCACCGCAGAACACATCGGTGAGGCTGGTGCATTCACTGACATCCTGCAGTTCAAGAAACTGCTGCAACAGCGCCGGCACAAACTTGACCACCGTCACACGTTGCTGACGAATCACTTGCGCCAGATACGCCGGTTCACGATGACCACCCGGCCGTGCCAGCACCAGACGCACACCGGCGGTCAGCGGCCAGAAGAACTCCCACACCGAACCATCGAAACTGAACGGCGCTTTCTGCAACAGCGCGCCGTCTGGGGTCGGCGGGCAGATCTGCGATCCCCAATGCACCAGATTGCACAAGCCCCGATGTTCGAGCATCACGCCTTTTGGCGTACCGGTCGAACCTGAGGTGTAGATCATGTACGCCAGATTCGAGGCGTTCAGACCGGGCACTTGCGGATTGCTTGCCGATTGTTCGTGCCAGCTGCATTGGTCAAAGTCGATCACGGCCACGTCGGTCCCGGCAAACAGCGCACGGGTGGCCGTCTGCACCAGCACCACCACCGGCGCGCAGTCCCTGAGCATAAAGTCCAGGCGCTCCGCCGGATAAGCCGGATCCAGCGGCACATAAGCACCACCGGCCTTGAGAATGCCGAGCAACCCCACCACCAGATCAAGCCCACGCTCTACACACAGCGCCACTCGCGCATCCGGCCCCACGCCCTGCTCGCGCAAATGATGTGCGAGGCGGTTGGCACGGGCATTCAACTCGCGATAGGTCAGGCTGTGTTCGCCCGACTGCACGGCGATGGCGTCCGGCTGACGACGTACCTGTGCTTCAAACAGGCTCTGGATCGGTTGCTCGACCGGGCAATCAACCGCCGTTGCGTTGAAATCGCCGAGCAAGCGCTGCTGCTCTTCCGGCGCAAGCAGGTTGACCTGCGCCAACAGCGCCTGATCATCACTGACCAGCGCCGCCAGCAAGCGCTGCAAGTAACCGACAAAACGCCGCACGGTCGACTCATCGAACAACGCCGTGGCGTAGCGCAGCGCGCCACGTATGCCTTGCGGGTTCTCACCGAGGCTCAGCGACAGGTCGAACTTCACAAAGTGATTTTCCCCGGCCACGCCTTCCAGCGTGAGACCGTCCAGTGCCAGGGCGGGCGCCACGCTGCTGTCCCAGCTCACCAGGGTCTGGAACAACGGTGTGTGGGAAAGGCTGCGCAGCGGTCGGGTGATTTCCACCACGTGTTCGAACGGCAGATCCTGATGCGCCTGCGCGGCCAGAGTCTGCACCTTGACCCGCGCCAGCAGCGCCGCACCGGTCAGATCGCCCGAGGTATCGATGCGCAGCGCCAAGGTGTTGACGAACATGCCGATCAGCCCTTCGATCTCGGCGCGGGTACGGTTGGCTACCGGCGAGCCAATGACCACATCGGACTGCCCGGAGAGGCGCGCGAGCAACATTGCCCAGGCGCTCATGAGGACCATGTACGGTGTCACGGCATGACGCTGACACAACGTCTTCAGGCCGGCGCTGGTCTGCTCGTCCAGCACGATCTCGACACTGCCGCCGTGGTGATCCTGTTGCGCCGGACGTGGACGGTCGGTTGGCAGGCTCAGCAACGCCGGAGCGCCGGCCAAGGTCTGCTGCCAGTAATCGCTTTGACGCTGCAGCACCTCACCGCTGAGCCAGCACCGCTGCCACACCGCGTAGTCGGCGTATTGCAAGGCCAGCGCTGGCAGTGGATCTGCCTCGCCATGGCTGAACGCCTGATACAGCGCCATCAATTCACGGGTCAGCACGCCCATCGACCAGCCATCGGAGATGATGTGGTGCATCGTCAACAACAGCACATGGTGCTCATCGGCCAGACGCAGCAACCGTCCGCGAATCAACGGACCGTCCTGCAAGTTGAACGGTCCGCGTGCTTCAGTTTCGATCAGCGCGCGCAAGGCCTCGTCGGTCTGCGGCTGTTGTCGCCAATCCTCCTCAATCAGCGACAGGCCACTGTCGACCGGGGCAATCAGCACCTGTGCTTCGTCGTTCAATTGCGCGAATCGACTGCGCAGGCTTTCGTGACGCGCGACGATCCGCGCCAATGCCCGGTGCAGCGCCTCTGCGTCGAGTCGTCCACGCAAATGCAGGCCCAAGGGAATGTTGTAAGCGGTGTTGCCGCCGTCCATCTGCGCGAGGAACCACAAGCGTTGCTGGGCGAACGACAGCGGCAGCGCCTGATCGCGCGGCGCCGGCAGAATCGGCGGCAAGCTGCTGCGTTCGGCCTGACTCAATACGTTGGCGACCGCCGCCAATTCCGGATTGGCAAACAGATCAGCCAGCGCCAGCTCCACGCCCAATTGCTGGCGCACCTGAGAGAGCATGCGCATGGCCAGCAATGAATGGCCGCCGAGTTCGAAGAAGTTGTCGTGACGGCCGACCTGTTCGACCTGCAACACCTCGGCCCAGACCTGTGCGAGGCTGATTTCCAGTGGATTGGCCGGCGCCTCGTAGACCCGACTGAGCAGCGCCTCCTGGGTCGGTGCCGGCAGTGCCTTGCGGTCAACCTTGCCGTTGTTATTCAGTGGTAACACATCGAGTTGCACCCACGCGGTGGGCACCATGTATTCCGGCAGGCGTGCGTGCAACTGAGCGTGCAGTTCAGCGCTGTCCAAGACGCCATCGTGCGCCGTGTAATACGCCACCAGACGCGTGGCGTCCTGGCCGTCGCGGCGCGCCAGCACCACGGCTTCCCTGATCCCCGCGCAGTTCAGCAGGCGACTCTCGATTTCTCCCAGCTCGATGCGGAAACCACGAATCTTCACCTGATCATCGTTGCGGCCGATGCAATCGAGTTGTCCCGGCGCCAGCCAGCGCGCGAGGTCACCGGTGCGATAAAGCAACGCGCCCGGCGTCTCGCTGAACGGATCGCGGAGGAATTTCTCGGCGGTCAGATCCGGCCGGTTCAGGTAACCCAGCGCCACGCCCTGCCCGCCGATGTACAGCTCGCCGGTCACGCCCATCGGCACCGGTTGCTGATACGCGTCGAGCACGTACACCTGCGTGTTGCCGATCGGTCCGCCAATCGGCACGCTCTCGGCGTTTTCCGCCACTTCACGCACTTCGAATGTCGTGGCGTACGTGGTGGTTTCGGTCGGGCCGTAGCAATGCACGATGCGCAATGCCGGGGCCTCGGCCAGCAGTCGCCGGAACGCCGCCGGATCGCCACGCTCACCGCCGCACAGCAGCATCCGCAGGCCCTTGAGCGCCTGCGGGATCAGTTGCACGTATTGGTTGAACAGCGCGGTGGTGACGAACAGGATCGTCGCGCCACTGGCACTCAGTTCACGGCCGAAGGCATTCGGATCGAGCAGCGTTTGATGGTCGATGATCACCACGCGACCGCCATTGAGCAGCGGCCCCCAGATGTCCATGGTGCTCGCATCGAACGCCGGGTTCGAGGCGAAGACCACACGATCCTGCGCATTGAAATCGGCATAACCGTTGTTGAGCACCAAGCGGCCGATGCCCCGGTGCGGCACCATCACCCCTTTCGGCGTGCCGGTAGAGCCGGAGGTGTACATGATGTACGCCAGCGCCTCGGACGACTGCAGCAGATTCGGGTTGTGCGTCGGCTGGGCGTTGAGGGTCAGCGTGTCCAGATCGATGCGCGGTGCGGTGTAGTCGATGATTTCGCTGCTGAGGGTCAACAGCGCCACCGCTCGGCAATCCTCAACCATGAACGCCTGGCGCTCGCTCGGTGCGTTGATGTCCAGCGGCACGTAGGCCGCCGCGCATTTGGCAATGGCCAGTTGCGCGACCAGCAACTCCAGCGAACGTGGCAGCAGGATCGCCACGTGATCGCCCGGCTGCACGCCGTGGGCGATCAGGTGATGGGCCAGGCGGTTGGCTTGGGCATTCAGCTCAAAGTAACTCAGCGAATGCGCGCCATGTACCGCCGCCACCGCTTTGGGATGCGCAGCCGCCTGCTGCTGGAAAATCCCGTGCACGGTCAGTGTTTGCGGGTAGTCACGCACCGTGGCGTTGAAGTCGTACAGCAAACGCTGGCGCTCATCCGCCGCCAGCAACGGCACCTGTTCCAGTACCGTTTGCTCACCGCCAATCATCGCTTCGAGCAGACGTTCGAAGTAGCCGATATAACGCTTGATCGTCAGCGCATCGAACAGCGCCGTGGCGTAGTTCAGCGTGCCGCGAATCGCTCCATTGACCTCGCCCAGTGTCAGCGTCAGGTCAAACTTGGCGACATCGCCCGGCCCGGCCACGCCCTCCAGCGTCAGATCAGCCAACGCCAGTTGCGGGCCGACGCTGCTGTCCCAGTTCAGCGTGGTCTGGAACAGCGGGCTGTGCGCCAGGCTGCGCAGCGGCCGGGCGATTTCCACCACTTGCTCGAACGGCAGATCCTGATGCGCCTGCGCCGCCAGTGTCTGCGCCTTGACCCGCGCCAGTAGCGCTTCGACGTTCACCGCGCCCGAGGTGTCGATGCGCAAGGCCAGCGTATTGACGAACATGCCAATCAGGCCTTCGACTTCTGTGCGACTGCGATTGGCCACCGGCGTACCGATCACCACATCGGTTTGCCCGGACAGACGACTCATCAGCAGCGCCCAGGCGCTCATCATGGTCATGAACAGGGTCACGCCGTGACGTTGGCTCAAGGCCTTGAGCCCCGCGCTCAGGCGCGGGTCCAGCAGCACGTCGACGTTGCCGCCGGTGTAATCCTGTTGTGCCGGTCGCGGGCGATCGGAGGGCAGCGTCAACACGGCCGGCGCACCGTCGAGGGTTTGCTGCCAGTACTCGCTTTGCCGCTGCAGCACCTCCCCGCTGAGCCAGCGGCGCTGCCACACGGCGTAGTCGCCATATTGCAGCGTCAGCGCTGGCAGCGGATCAGGCTGACCCTGGCTGAACGCTTGATACAACGCCATCAACTCAGCCGTCAGCACGCCCATCGACCAGCCATCGGCGACGATGTGGTGCACGGTCAGCAACAGCACATGATGATCGTCGGCCAAGCGCACCAGTCGCCCACGAATCAGCGAATCATTCTGCAGATCAAACGCTGTCGAGGCTTCCTGCGCCATCAATCCCTGCAAGGTGAGCTCGGCTTGCAAGGCTTGGCGCAGGTCGTCCACGCGCAAAAGCAAACCGCTGTCGACCGGGGCAATCGATACCTGCGCAGTGTCGTCGAGGCGGATGAAACGGCTGCGCAGGGTTTCGTGACGAGCGACAATCCGTGCCAGCGCCGCTTGCAGGGCGTCGCCGTCGAGGTGACCGCGCAGGCGCAGGCCGAGAGGAATGTTGTACGCCGAGTTGCCACCGGCCATTTGCGCGAGGAACCACAGACGTTGCTGGGCGAAGGACATCGGCAGCGGTTGATCACGCGGTGCCGGCACAATGTCCGCTAGCGCGCTGCGCCCGGCGCGGCTCAATACTTCAGCAACCGCACTCAATTGCGCATCGGCAAACAGATCACTCAGCGCCAGTTCGACGCCGAGGCGCTGACGGATCAGCGAAACCATGCGCATCGCCAACAGCGAATGACCGCCGAGTTCGAAGAAATGATCGTGACGCCCGACCTGCTCGACTTGCAGCACTTCGGCCCAGATCTGCGCCAGTGCGGTTTCCAGCTCACCTTGTGGTGCTGTGTATTCGCGGCTGAGTAACGTAGCGTCGTCAGGCTTGGGCAAGGCTTTGCGATCAACCTTGCCATTGTTGTTCAGCGGCAACCTATCCAGTTGCACCCACGCTGACGGCACCATGTATTCCGGCAGTCGTGCTTGCAACTGCTTGTGTAGCCCGGCGCTGTCCAGCTGTTCAGCGTGAGCGGTGTAATACGCCACCAGACGCGTGGTTTGTTGACTGTCCTGGCGAGCCAGCACAACCGCTTCCTTGACCCCGGCACAGCTGAGCAGGTGGTTTTCGATTTCGCCCAGCTCGATACGGAA
>Ga0307510_10000323_pt1 | contig 44503 bp, 31 predicted proteins | sample 12_EM_MG_FD_207224 | JGI IMG/M metagenome (GOLD analysis project Ga0307510, IMG submission 207224) | Populus trichocarpa ectomycorrhiza microbial communities from riparian zone in the Pacific Northwest, United States - 12_EM | ecosystem: Host-associated > Plants > Roots > Unclassified | place... | reverse complement strand
TCGTACACCTACGACAAGCTCGTCGGCGCGATGGTGGACGCCCGGCGCCTGGCCAACGATGGCCATGCCCTGGCGGCGCTCAAGCGCACCAACCAGGCCGCCTTGCCATACCTGCCCCCGCGCGCCGTACCACGCAACGAACATGCGCTTGCCGGCGAAGACTTCAGCCAGCACGCCTGGGACGAGAGCTACACCATCCCCGAGAACCAGTTCCTGGCCTGGCGCCTTACCGGCGACCCGCTGCACCGGCGATTGGGCCAGCGCTTCCTGTACGACGACTTCTTCGGGCCGCTGGCCCGCGGCCACAACGTACTGCCCGGCAAGCACGCCTATAGCCACGTCAATGCGCTCAGTTCCGCCGCGCAGGCCTACGCCACGCTGGGCGACGCGAGGTATCTTGCCGCGGCGCGCCAGGGTTTTGATTTCATCGATGCGCAAAGCTATGCCACCGGCGGCTGGGGCCCGGACGAACATTTCGTGCAGCCTGGCACCGGCGCGCTGGCCACGAGCCTGGTGAAGGAACACAAGAGCTTCGAGACACCGTGCGGCTCGTACGCGCACTTCAAGCTCACCCGATACCTGCTTCGCACCACGCGCGACGCCCGCTACGGCGACAGCATGGAACGGGTGATGTACAACACCATTCTTGGCGCAAAGAATATCCAGGCCGACGGACACGCCTTCTATTACTCCGACTACACCCGGCAGGCGGAGAAAACCTTCCATCCCGACCACTGGCCGTGTTGTTCGGCGACGCTGCCGATCGTTGCCGCCGACTACCGCATCAGCACGTACTTCACCGATGCCGAGGGCCTGTACGTCAACCTGTACGTACCCGGCGAAGTCACCTGGCGCCAGGGCGGCAACGACGCACGCCTGAGCGTGGACACCGAATACCCCTACCGCGGAGCCATCGCCATCACCGTGGGCACGGCCACCCCGCAAACCTTCGCCCTGCGCCTGCGCATCCCCGCCTGGGCCGAGGGCGCCAGCCTGCGCGTGAACGGCAAGCCGCTGCCGGCAACGCCTGGCAGCTTCGCCCAGATCCGCCGGCAGTGGCGCGGCGGCGACCGCATCGAACTGGAACTGCCGCTGGCCATGCGCCTGCAGGCCATCGAAGACGGCCACGACGAGAGCGTGGCCCTGCTGGCCGGCCCGCTGGTGCTGATGCGCCTGGTCGAAGATGGCAACCTCGTCACCACCCGCCGCGACCTCTTGACGGCGAAGGAAAGCGGCCGCGGCCAATGGCGCCTGCCCGATGGCGGCCGGATGCTCGCCTTCCCGGACATCACCGACCAGCGATACCGGACCTACCAGGACGTCATGGGTTAGCCGCCACGCAAACCACGCCCGCCGTCGTGCGATGATCGCGCCACGCAAAGGCGAGGGGGCGCGGATGGGTCGGTGGCTGGTGTTGTCCTTCGGGGGACTGGTCCTATCGGGCATGGCCATGGCGGCCCATGCCGACATCTACCGTTGCAACCGCAACGGCCAGGTGACCTACCAGCAGACGCCTTGCGAGGCGGGCTCCACCGCCGGGCGGCTGCAGGGTGAGAGCGCCTCCGCGCCGCTCCTGGGTTGCTACGACGTGGCCTCGCAACCCGGTATCCGCCTCACCCGCCGTTCCGAGGACGACTACGTGATGACCGGCGGCGGCACCGCCGCCACCCGCATGCGCCCGGCCACCGCCGACGAACGCGCGGAAGTGGGCCGGGCCTATCACCTGGTGGTCGCCGAAGGCGTGGTGATGCAGGATGATGCCGGAGAAATCTCCCATGGCATCTACCACGGCCAGAATGCCCAGCGCGAGGATGTCTTCTTCATCCACCTGCCATTTGCCACCGGCATCATCACCAAACGCGCCACCTGCGACAGCCCGGCGCAATGACGCGACGCAGACAGGGTCAGAGTAATTACTCTGACCCCCATAGCGCAGACCACAGGGGAAACCGATGAAGGAACCATCGCTGCCGATCGGAAGGATCATCCTGCGCCTGCTAGGACTGGCCATCGTTGCGCTGGTGGTACTAGCCGCCTGGAAGCGGCCCGATCGTGCGCTGAACATCGCCATGGCCAGCGCCTCGGAAACGCTGTGCAGCGGCGTGTTCGTTTCCCACCTGGACGAGAAGCGCGTGTTCGACGAAAGCGTCGCCTCGCAACCCGGCCTGCATCCGCTGTTGCGCGGCATGAAGACCGTCGTCGACGGCAACACGGTCACCGTACGCTGGCATGGCGGATTCGAAGCAAAAACCACCTACTACCCGGGCTATGGATGCGCGCTGCCGTTGCGCACGCCTTCGGAAGCGACGCTCGCGGCTGCGCGGGCGCTTCCACCAGCGAGCGCCGAGCCTCCCGTACAACCTGGCGATGCCGCCATGCAGGCGGCGATGGCCACGGCCTTCGCCGAGCCAGCCCAGGGACCGCGCCGCAACGTGCACGCCATCGTCGTGCTGCATCGAGGGCAGATCGTCGCCGAACGCTATGCCGATGGCTTCACCGCTGAAACGCCGCAGATCGGCTATTCACTGAGCAAATCAGTGGTGCACGCACTGGTAGGCATCCTGGTGCGCCAGCATCGACTGGACATCGCTGCGCCAGCGCCCGTCGCCGCATGGCGCGATGCCGCCGACCCACGGCACGCCATCACCATCGATCAGCTCCTGCGCATGGAAAGCGGCCTGGATTTCCCCGAGGCCGATACGGGCTTCGATCCGGTATCGCGAATGATGTTCGCCACGCGCGACATGGCAGCGTACGCGGCCGCCGCACCGCTGGCCTCGCCACCGGGCACGCGATGGGAATACACCAGCGGCAACACGCTCATCGTCTCGGGCATCATCCGGGACACTTTAGGCGGTGGCGCTCCCGCGCTGCTGGCGTTCGCCCACGCGGAACTGTTCAAACCGCTGGGCATGGAACACGTGCTGATGGAGTTCGACGGCGCTCAGAGCCTGATCGGCTCGACCCGCGTGTATGCCTCGGCCCGCGATTGGGCACGGCTGGGTCAGCTCTACCTGGACGACGGCATGGCCGGCGGCCAACGCATCCTGCCCGAAGGCTGGGCCGCGTCCGCGGGCAAGCGCACGCTGGGCGCGCTGTACGGTTCGGGCTTCTGGTCAAACGTGGGCCAAGGCCACGAATCCATCGACGGCTTCCCAAGCGATGCGTACTTCGCCTCGGGCAAGGATGGCCAGCGCGTGGTGATCGTACCGTCGGACCAGTTGGTGATCGTGCGTCTGGGATCGACGGTGGATCCACCCAACTACGACATCAAAGGCCTGGTGAAGCTGTTAGCCGATGTGCGTAGCGCGTGCTGTAAGAATTCACCCGCGAATTAACGGGTAATTTTCCGACCATTCCGATGGATCGCGCGGGCGCGCCGCGTCATCATGACGCCGTTGCCCAAACACGGGCACCCGGGCGTGGAAGCCCGTTCTCCAGCAACACCGCCACGCTGGTGGCGACACACGCATTCCGCTCATGGCGGCGTGCCAGGAAGGCTACGGCCTCACCGTTCCCTGGATACGGACTTCCACCCTGGCACGCCCGCCACCCTAACCGGTGGCATCTTCCGGGGTCGGAGTAATTACTCCGACCCCACACGCCCAAACCGAGCGACGGGTCTCCGCGACCGAGATTTGATCGACTGCGAGCGAGCTGTATAGGTGATGCTCTGTCGTGGATCCAGTGCATCAGACATTGTGGTCGCCGGAACTTCAAACCGCTCTTCGACGTTGCATCGGTTTACATGCAGAGGCATCGATCATCGCTGCCGATGTCTTTGATGCGTAGTTTCTACGGATAGGCACAACGCTTTCTTCTATGCATAGTAGGGACAGCACTTCCCTTCAAGCAGTCAAGCGAACTGGATTACGAAAGTGACTTCAAATTTTAGCGCCGCGCCAATCGTTGTTTGTAATGCTCTACAGGAAATGTCGCGGCAAGGGGTAGACGATCCCGAAGTTGGCATTCCAATAGCACCCTTGCTGGAAGGCGCTGGTCACTCTTACTACGCGACCGAGATCGCCTCTGGGAAATCGGTGACGCCGCACTACCACTGCCAAGGGGATGAGGTGTACATCATCTTCAGCGGCTCGGGAGCCATCAAGACCTGGCAACCCGACCGTGCAGAAGACGTTGCAGAAATGCAGGTCACGCAAGGTGATATTTTCAACGTTCCAGCAGGCACGGTGCATCAGCTGGTCAATACCGGCACGCAGCCGCTGGTACTTTTGTTCGCATGTCCGCCCGCACACCTGGCGAATGATCGTGTGATCCCGTCGTCTCCCTCCTTGGCCGTTACGCCATGACGCGCGCGGTCGATCCCTCACTGCGCATGCTGTTCGATCAGATGCCGGGGCTCTGGGGCTGCAAGGATGAGAACTCGGTCTTTATGTATGTCAACGCCGCGTATGCGCAGGTCGTTGGCCTCCAGCATCGCCTGGATATGGTTGGGCGTACCGACTTCGATATTCCTTGCGACGCGGCAGCGTGCGCAGACCTGTTCCAGGCGCAGGATAAGGAGGTCATGGTGAGCGCGAGGCCGCTCAAGATTCTCGATATCCATCCGTGTGCCGGTGGCAAGTGGGGCGCCTATCTCCTCACAAAGACACCCTTGGTTGAGGAGAGGAAAGTCATTGGCACCATCTTCCACGGGGTGGATATCACTTCCGCTCGCACGTTGGAGCTGGGATCCCTGTTGGGCCGGATTCGGGTCGGAGCGGGGCAGGAAGGGCAACTCAGCTACGTGATTAGCGATCAAGCCGGACCGGTGGACCTAAGTCCCCGCGAAGCGGAGGTCTTGTTTTATCTGATTCGGGGAAAACGGGTAAAAGATATCGCCGTGCTTCTGGATTTATCGCCACGGACCGTGGAGCAACACGTAGCAACAATGCGGCACAAGTTTTCTTCCACGTCGCAATGTGAACTCATTGACCAAGCCATTAACCGCGGCTATCTGGATTACATCCCAGAGCGTCTGTTCAAGCAGCAAATGTCGGTTGTTGTTCGCTAGGGAAACCCTGAACAAGGTCGGCTTGCCGTGCTGAAATACGCGCGATCACCCGGAAGAATCCAGGCGCGCCCGAGATGCGTTTCTCCGATGCCGAGTATGTAGGCAACCGCAAACATCAGGACTGGCGCGAGATTCTTATTTTCCGGGGTCAGAGTAATTACTCTGACCCCGCACGCCCAGACAAAGCGAGAAGCCCCCGTCGTCGACATTTGACCGCTGGCGAGCGGGCTATGGTGCCTACGCCCTGTGGTGAATCTAATGCGTCAGACATTGTGGCCGCCTCGGAGCGAAGCTACAGCGCTGTCACGAATCGTCGATCAGCCAAAAAAAAGGGACTCATGCAGGCATACAACGACACGGAAGTCCATCTCATGCTCGAGGTACTCACGGGCTCCGCTGTGCAACTCCAGAGCGCGCTTCGGCGTTGCATTCGGTCGTATGCGCGGGCATCCGCCAGCGCCATACCGCCGCTCGAGCCACTGGACCTGCGCCAGCAGCTTGGCCTGCTGCGTGAACTGATGTTCCAGAGCCATCCGGAGGGTAGCGATATTCTCCGCCGCTTCGAAAACTGGCGCGAAGACGTCGACACGGCAAGCGTGCAACGTGATTTTCTTCTTATACGCGCCAGGCGAGGATTGGAACATGGCCCGTCGCTATTCGAACTCAAGCGCGCAACCGTGCAACTGGAACGCGACACTGCAAGAATCAAGGTGTGGGAAGAGGCACTAAAACCGTTGTCGCCTTCAGGAGCGCCTACAACCGTCGGGTGAAGTTTCCCGCGCCCATCAGGCCCATCGAACCAGCGCAGCGATAGCCAGTATGGGAAGCGCGACCAGGCCGACGACCATGGTGAAGCAGCCACCCTTGCGCTTTGCCACGCGACCAGCATGGCCATGTGCACGATGGGCATGGACAGGCGTGCGATCGGCATGCCATGCCCGGTGACAGGCATCGCAGGAGAACGCCGTTTTCCCGCTCCGCCATGCATCGATGGTACGGCCATTGTGGGGTGTTACGGTGCGGCAACGCCTGCACCGGAACATGCGCTCCTTCGGCATCTTCTTCGGCCAGAACCGGATGACGGCGCCAATCACGCCCACTACCAGAACGATGAGGACGATATCGGTTGGCGTCATGGCATTAGCCGGCGAATGCCCGCGCGATCGCCTCGGGGCTACGGCGAAGGAGCGTCTCGTTGAAGGTCAGCATCAGGCGGTCGTCCTTCATTCCGCCAACCAGGATGTCCTGCTTCTGGAGCCGTTCGGCAAGCCCGGCCTGGCGCGCAGGCGCCACCTCCAGAAAATGGATGTTGCTGCCATTGGGCACACGTTTTACGGTGTAGCCGTCGATGGAACCAAGCGCCGCCAGAAGCCGGTCGCCGGCCTGCCGGACCTTCGCGAAGCGCTCGGCAAACCCCTGTGCGGTGTCCAGTGCCAGGAGTGCCGGCATCCATCCGTGATAGATCAGCCCTCCGAAGATATGACGCAGCTCCCGCGCCTGGGCCATTTGCGCTTTGCTTCCGGCCAATATCGCTCCGAACGGGGCACCAAGGTATTTGTATAGCGAGACATACACGGTGTCGAAGAGCGCGGCGTATTTCTGCACCGTAAAGCCATCGGCACCGATATTGAGCATGAGCCGCGCGCCGTCCAGGTGCAGGCCGATGCCCTTCGCGCGCGCCATGGTGGAAATCTCTTGCGCCAGTTCATACGGCACCATCTCGCCATCGGCGCGGCGAACAGGCGATTCGAGCGATATCGCACCGACCTTGATGGGGTACGGGCCATTTTCGGCATCGTCGATGGCCTTGTTCACCTCGTCCATCGTCGGCGATGCCTTGCCCTCGGCCAAGGGCACCAGGTTGATGCCGCTAAGCGTGGTGACTGCATCGGCTTCGTCGCGGTAGACATGGCTTTCGCGCTGCACCAGCGCGTGGCGGTGCTCGCCGCAATGCAGGCGAATGGCAACGTGGTTGGCCATCGTGCCCGTGGGCATGAACGCCGCATCTTCCTTGCCGAGGAATTTGGCGAAGTATTGCTCGAGCTCTTCCACTGCGCCGTGCTGCAGGTAACTGTCGCTGGCGACCTCGTGCCCGGTGCCTGGCGGGCTGGGCCGCGCGGCCAGGAGTTTGTCCAGGCGCGCCACGGTGTCGCGGTTGTAGCGCGGGACATTGTCGCCGCGAAGCACCACGGCGTTGTCGATGTGGTCCGGATCGGCCCGGGTGGCGGCAAGGGCCGCCGCTGGCAGGCCCAGTCCGGCAAGCGCGCTTCCGGCCACCGAGGAACGAAGAAAATCCCGACGATTCATCACCATGCCCGACTACCCCCTTGAAAGCCTGCCGCCGACCTTAACAGCGCGGCTGGCACGCCGCCATGGCCTAAAGTCAACGCCCCTTGCAGGGGTAGGCCCGGCGCAACGCATCGCGCACCACGGCCGCAGCAGGCTGTGCGCCCAGCCCGGGGTTGGCGGCGAAGTAGGCCTGGACCACGCGCATCAATTCGCCCGAGCGCTGCACAGGTGTCGGGCAGGCAACGGATCCCTGCACTGCATCGGCCACGCCCTGCACATAGGCCATGGCCGCACCATCGGCGCCATCGGCCGTGGGCGCGGCCTGCATGGATAGTTCAAGCGCGTGCTCGAGTTCGCCGGCATAGCGGTAATAGGGCCGGTCCGGACCGCTGATAGGAAGGGTCGCCGGCAGCGTCGCCGCCTGGGCAAGCACAGGCCCCGTGGCCCACGCTGCCACGGCAAGGCACGCTATCTTCGCCACTTTGCCCGTTGTCCGGCCCATTGCGCGCTCCAAAGGACCCCGGCGGCGGGATCTTGCGGCCATCGTGCCAGCTTCCGGCCCCGGATGCCCGCGGAACTCCCTGCCCTGAATGCCGTCCAACGTATTCACGTGCACGCCCCGCCGGTCGGTGCGTTAATAGCGGCATCCCCGGAGCCCCCTGATGAAAGCTTCCCCGTTCCTCGCCGCACTCACCTTCTGCCTGTCCACGGCCGCCGCCGCGCAGTCCACGGACAAGCCGTTGAACCTCAAGCTGCCGCCTTCGGACATCCCGGCGGCCTCGGCCACGGCGCCGGCCAGTGCCTCGACGTCGGCCAACGCCAACGCCGCCGCGCACGCGAAGGACCCCCCGGGCACCTTCTACGGCGACCATAGCGGCCGCATGACCGTGGCCGACGAAACGCCGGCCGACCATTGCGACGATGCCACCTACAACCAGCCGCAGGTGCATGGCAGCGTCGAAACCGGCGTGGTCGGCGGCAGCCATATCCGCGGCGGCAGCTACCAGGCCGGCGGCGTTACCCTGTCACAGGCCTTCGGCAGCTGCGATCATCCCACCGGCGGCGTGAGCATCTCGGTGCAGGGGGTCAACAACAACTTCAACCACGGGCGTTGAATCCATGCGCGTAGCCTTGCTGGCGGTCCTGCTTGCCTTCATTCCCGCGTTGCATGCCGAACCGTTGAAGGTAATGACCTTCAATGTGCGGCTGCCGGTGGCGTCCGACGGCCCCAACCGCTGGGAAGCGCGTCGCGACCTCTTCGCCGATACCGTTCGCAAGGCCGACCCGGACGTCTTCGGCACGCAGGAGCTGTTCAAGCTGCAGGGCGACGACACCGTGCAGCGCCTGCCGCAGTACACCTGGTTCGGCCGCGGTCGCACCGGCGACGACAGTGACGAGCACATGGGCGTGTTCTACCGTAAAGACCGCCTGAAGGTGCTTGAATCAGGCAATTTCTGGCTGTCCGATACGCCCGAAGTGGCCGGCAGCATCACCTGGGGCCATCCATTGCCGCGCATGGTCACATGGGCGCTGTTCCAGCGCTTGAGCGACGGCAAGAAGTTCTACCTCTACGACACCCACCTGCCCTATCGCGCGCAGGATGAAGACGCCCGCCTGAAGGGCGTCACCCTGATCATGAAGCGCATGCAGGCGCTGCCGAAGAACATCCCGGTGATCCTTACCGGCGATTTCAACACGGGACCTGAAAGCCAGGTGCATGCCACGGTGGCGGCGCAGCTGAAGGATGCCTGGGATACGGCGCCCTCCCGCAGCGGCCCGGAGAAGACATTCCACAATTTCACCGGCGTCCCCGACCGGCGCATCGACTGGATCTTCTACCGCGGCGTAAAGCCCCTCAGCGTGGAAACGGTCACGAACTCTAAGGATGGCCGCTATCCGTCGGACCATTTCCCTGTGCTGGCGACATTCGAGCTTTAGCATCGTCGGCAACGGCCTTGATCACCACGTCTTCGTCGAGGATTTCATGACCCTTGCCGGGGATGATCACCATCGATGCGTCGAACCCGCGCGCCTTGGCCTTGGCCACGTAGTCACGCGCATACACCGGCAGCGCCAGCGGATCCTCCGAGCCTGAGATCGCGGTGATGGCCACGTCCGGCTGCATCTGGTCCAGCGTCTGCAGCGGTGACAGGCTGCGCACGGGGAACAGCCATACGGGGCTGGTCTGCAGCTTGGCCATGTGCTTGCGGAAGGGCGGTACATCGCAGGGACAGGCGGCGAGGTACACATGCTGCACCAGCCCCGGGGTGAGTGCGGCGATGTTCGCGGCCATCGTGGCACCACCGGAATGCCCAAGCAGAAGTACCGATGGGGCGTGGAAGCGTGTCTTCAGCTCCGCGATGGCATCGGCCAGGTCCTTGACCGCCTCGGGTGTGTAGTTGTCGCCCGAGGTAGACCCATGCTCGCCATCGGAATGGGCGCCATAGGCATCGGTGTAACCCGGGCGCATCAGCGCCACCACCCGTGTGCCTGGGGCGGCATTGGCAATATCCGCCGCCACGCCGTATTGGTAGCGCGGATGGGCGAAGGGCGCATCGCCATGCAGGAGCACCACCAACGGGGCCGATGGATTGACCTCTCCCTCCACGTGCATGCGGCCTACGATACGATGGTCCTCGACACCGGCAGTGACGGCATCGCCACCTGCCTTGTCAGCCGGGAGGATCGGCGCGAACGTGCCGCGCACCGCGAGCATCATGTAGACGTAATACAGCACGAACAGCAACAGCAGGACGATCACGCCCACCACGATTTTCTTGCGCATCTAACGCCCCCTGAAGCGATCCATGGTGTGATACACGCCAAAGACGTGGTCGGCGACCCAGTCCCATGCACGCAGCGGCAGTATGCCCCGCGCGATTTTCCCCAAGGTGACCGTCCAGGGCAACATCAGCATGGGCCGGCCGGCTAGCATGGCTCGCCAGACACGTTCCACCACGTAGCCTGGCTTCATGACCGGCGTCATCAGCGGTCCACGCGCGCCTTCGAACATGCCGGTAGAGACATAGCTTGGGCACACCGTGGTGACCTTCACGTGGGAATGCCCTGCCTGCACCAATTCCAGCCGGAGGGAATCACTCCAGCCAACGGCCGCCCATTTCGAGGCGCAATAAACGCTCATGCGTGGATTGGACACCGTGGCCGCCGCCGAGGCGATGGTAACGATGCGGCATTCGCGCCTGGATGCCATCATCGCGGGAAGGAATTCGCGGGTGATGTGCATCGGCGCCAGCGCGTTGATCTCCATCGTCAGCCGGGTATCGGCCTGGGAGTGTTCCCAGAAATATTTTCCGCGCACGATGCCTGCATTGTTGATGATGATGTCCGGATCGCCCACATCAGCGCGCACGCGCGCGGACGCCGCAACAATGGCATCCAGGCTGCCGATATCCACAAGATAAGGCATCAACCGTACCCCGGAATCCTTCAGCGCCAGCACCGTGCGCTCGAGCTCTTCCTGGTTGATATCCCAAAGGATCACCACGGCCGCACCTTCGCGCACGGCGCGCTCGGCATACAGACGCCCCATGCCCATGGCGGCACCGGTGATGAGGATTTTTCTACCCTGGATGGTTTTCATTGATCTGCCTTGATCGAACGTTCATAGCCCTCTGGCGGCATCGGGCCATCCTGGCAGGCCCAACAAGGCATGGGCACGTGGCAGCCCACTTCCTCGTCGATCACCACGACCTCGCCGGTGCCGTGGCATACCGGGCATGACGCAAGGGGCGGTTTCCCCTCTGGCGGAATATTCAAGGTCATTGCCTGGACTCCCGGAAACGGAAATGCCGCGATGCGTGGCGTGCCGAGCGCAGGCGCTTGGCATGGGCGGCCAGCAGGTCACCACGGGTGATGATACCGAGCATTTTCATCGGGACGCGGGGGTCGACGACGATGAGCCTTCCCACGTTCGCTTCCACCATGTGGTCGGCCGCTTCGCGGAGCGAATGATCCGCGCCCACCACGAGAGGCGGACGCTTCAGTAGCGTATCCAGCGTCACCTGGTCGGCGGACGCTGGATTGAACAGGTCACGCCGCGTCAGCACGCCCAGCAGGGCACCCTGCTCATTTAGTACGGGGAAACCCTGGTGGGAGGCCTTCTCGCCACCGGTGGCCAGCCACTGACGAGCCTCGCCCAGCGTCTGGCTGGCCATGAGGCTCACCACCTCGACAGAGCAGGCATCGCCCACGTGAACCTGGTCCAGGTAGTCGGCGCTGTACTCCGACGGCACGCGCACGCCGCGACGCACGATCTTCTCGGTCATGATGGTGTTGCGCATCATCAGGCCCGATACCAGGAAGGCGGCGGCACAGGCTCCGAGCAAGGGCAGCAGGCCATGGGACTGCTGCGTGGTCTCGAAGGCGAAGACCACGGCAGTAAGGAACGCCCGCGATGCACCGGCGAACATCGCCGCCATGCATACCAGGGCGGCCAGTTTCGGATCCACGCCCAACCAGGGCACATAGGTGGCAAGGGCGATCCCGATGGCACCGCCCAACGCACCGCCGATGGTGAACAACGGTGCCAGCGTTCCGCCCGACGTGCCGCTACCCAGCGCCACCGACCACGACAGCAGTTTCATCAGGCAAAGCGCAAGCATGGCACCCAGGCCGATGCCGCCGCCCAGTACCAGGGAAATATTGTCGTAGCCCACGCCCAGCGTGCGCGGCATGAAATAACCCACCACGCCCACCACCAGGCCACCCATGGCCGGCCACCACATCCAGTGGATCGGCAGGCGTTCGAAAGCATCCTCGATGCCATAGGAAAGACGGGTGATACCCACGCTCGCCACGCCCACCAGCGCACCCAGGACGACATAGGCGGCAAGCGCGACAAGACTTGCCGATTGCACATCCGGCATCGGGAATACCGCGCCGGCACCATCGAAGTAGACATGCATGCCCGCGCCCACCATGGCTGCCAGCGCCACAGGAATCAGCGAACGGGCGCGGCGTTCGAACAGCAGCAATTCCACCGCCAACAGTACGGCAGCCACGGGCGCAGCGAACACCGCAGCCATACCGGCCGCGGCGCCCGCGGCAAGCAGCGTCTTGCGTTCGTCGGCGGTGACGTGCAACCACTGGCCCAGCAACGAACCCAGCGCACCGCCGGTAGCGATGATCGGCCCTTCCGCACCGAAGGGTCCACCCGTGCCGATGGCGACCGCGGACGACACCGGCTTCAACCAGGTGATGATCGGCGGGATGCGGCTATCGTTGCGCAGTACCTGTTCCATCGCTTCGGGAATGCCGTGGCCGCGGATGGCGCGCGAACCAAAACGCGCCATCAGGCCTACCACCAGGCCGCCCAGCACCGGTATGCCAACGGCCCAAACGCCCAGGGTGTTGTGGGCAGGACTGGTGAACTCGGTACTGATGCGCCCGTAATACACCAGGTTCGTGACCAGGCCGATCAGCCCGGTAAGCCATTGGGCCACCAGCGCTACCAATGCCGCCAATACGATGCTTGTGCCGGCGATCCAGGCTACGCGCCCATCCAGCGGACGGAACTGCCGGGGCATGTGCGCGGCAGCGAGGGTCGGGTCCAGCGACGGGGCGAGCGGAACCGCCGCACGGGTGTGCGGTCCGGGTGGAAATTCGGACATAGAGGAGAAACCGGCGATGGAATCCACACAAGGTTACGCGGATGCGGCCTTGGTAGCTGGCTGGAACTTAAACGGGTTGGCGGTGGTGTCAGTGTTCCTGGATAGTCGTGCCCTTCACGGCCTGCGCGAGCTTCTGCTTCATCGTCGCGTCGGATGGGCTGCCGTCGTTGCCATAGGACACCGTATACATCACGTTGGCGTCGGCATCGCCGCCCATGGTGGTGCCTACCCAGCTTACCGTCCCGCTCTTGTAGGGCTCACCGTCCTGTGGATGGGCTTTGCTGGCAAGGTCCTTCCAGTACGACAGGTAGTTGCGCGGCGAATCGGCAAATGGCCTGGGCTGCCTTTTCACGCGCACCTGGGTGTACTTGTCCATGTCCGGCTGCGCCACCACGCCGGTAAGGCCCAGCCGTGCGGTGCCGTCGCGCCCAAGAAAACCGGTGTTCACCAAAAGCTCGCCATTGGCATCGATCTGCTGCAGGTCCGGCCCAAAGGCAAGGGAAAATCCTGGTGACGAGAAAGAGAACCGCTTGCCGTAATCGATCACGATATGCGCCTGGGCGATCTCCGGCGGAACCCATTCCCCCTGCGCGAGGAATTCCTTCCACGCGGCGAAACTGCCGTCATACGTCACCGTAACGAAGTCGGCCATGGCCTGCAATTGCACGTCCACGACATGGCGATCCGACGAAGAAATGCTGCGCAACAGAGCAACGTAGCCGTCGGGAACAGGCAGCGAGTAGACCTGCATCACCGTGTCCACCGCCGGCGCGGCATATTCTCGGTGCTGCCAGCGGCGTTTCCAGCGATCGATATAGACCGTATCCAGGATGGGGGCGCCCAAGGACGTCATCCTGACCTGTTCATCGCCCACGTCACGTGTAAACGGGGCGGATTTGAATACCAACTCCACCAACGCCTTGGGGTCGGTGTAAAGCGCGGCCAAAGGCTGGCTGTCAGGCTTGCGCAAATGGAGCATGGCCGTCTCACCCGCAAGACCAACGTCGACATACCCGTTGTCGGGAAGCGAAGCCTTCGAATGCTCTGGGACCCAGTAGGCCCAATCGCCGTTGGATCCCCGTTGCAGCGCAGCGGGATACGTGTTCAGGTACGCCCCTGCTGCCAGGATCTTCTCGCTTCCCACGCCTTTGGGAAACAACTTGGCATCTTCCTGCGCGAGCAACGCCTTCCATTGCGTGTCGAAGAACGCATCGGACTGCGCCTGTATGCTGTCGGCGAAAGAGGCGAAGGTCATCGGCAATTCAAGCTTGATGTGGAAGACACCGTCACGCGTGGCATCCATGAAGTCGGCGCGTCCGGATACGCGCTGTTCGGTGTCCACGGTTTTCGTCGGCGCATCCAGTACAAGGCCGATGGGCAGGGCGTAATTGAGGTTTTCGTTGGGCGACTTGCGTAGCACGACGCCGATCACGTTGCCGTCCTTGTCCAGCAGCGGGCCTCCGCTGTTCCCCGGGGAGGCAGCAGCCGAGAACCGAATCCAGCGCCAACGGCCATTTTCGTCCTCTGGCGTGTCGGAGGTGTACAGACCGTCACGTATCACCACGCCCGTGCCAAGTGCATTGCCCACCGCATACACCGCTTCGTTCACGTGCGAGCCGCGGTCGGTCGGCAAGGGCTTGACGTCCGGCGAGCCCACCAATGTGAACACCACGAAATCCTGGCTCAGGGAAAAACCCGTCACCTTGTCGATGGAGTAGACCTTGCCCTGCGCATCACGGAGCAAGGGCGGACCCACGCGCCCACCAATGCCATCGACGACCACATGGAACGCGGTGACGAAGCGGTTCTTGCCAATCGCGAATGCCGTACCGATGGAGTTGTACTTATCATTTCGGTACTGGAAGGGAAGCTTGTCCAGCGGGAGTGGCTTTTCATAGCGCACGGCCGAGTCATCGGGCTTGGCCACCACGACCTCAAAGGTGGCCGCTTGCACGCCAGGCAGCCTGACTGGATCCAGCGTCGCGGCCGCGACGGGGCCCGCCAGCAGCAGCAACAAAAAGACCAGACGACGAAAACGTCCACGGATGCGCATGCATTACCCCCCCAGGCTGTTCGACCAGGGCTGCCGCGGCCTCCCTGGCGTTGCGAATGACGCGAACGACAATACGTCATTTGCCGCCGTTGTCGATAGCCGCAGGGAATTCTTCGTCCCGGGGTCAATGCTCGTTGATGGTGGTTCCCTTCACCAGCCGATCGAGCTTGTCCTTCATGGTCACATCCGGCGGGCTGCCGTCGTCGCCATAGAACAACGTATACAACGCCTTGGGTTCGGCCGCGGGCGTACCGGCCACCACGCCGGCCCAGGTGGTGTCGTCCTTCTTGAAAGGCATGCCGTCCTGGGGATGTTCATGCTTGAGCACCTGATTCCATGCGGCCTGGGAATGATCCGGTGCATCGGGGAACGGCTTGGGGTGGCGGTTGATGCGGACATCGGCCGTCTTGTTCACGTCCTGGCGCACGGAAATCCCGGCAATATCCAGCTTCACCCCGTCGCCGCGGTCGATAAACGAGAACGGCAGGGCGAAGTTGCCGGTAGGTTCGATGCGCTGCACGCTCGTATCGAACGCCACCGAGAAAGCGGGCGAGGTGAAGGCAAAACGCTTGCCGTAGTCGATGTCCACCTTTGACGCCGCCAAGGGTGCCGGTAGCCACGCCGTGAGCTTCATGAACTTCTGCCAGTCGTCGAGGCTGCCGATGTAGCTGGCCGAGACGAAGTTGGCTGCACCTTCCACCTGGATACGCGCCACATGCAACTTCTGCGCGGGGATGTAACGCAGGATTCCGACGAATCCGTCCGGTACGGGCAAGGTGTACACAAGCACGCTGACATCGATGAAGGGCAAGTCGAACTCGCGGCGCTGCCAACGACGCTGCCAGCGATCGATGAATATCGTGTCCGATGCCGGCGGCCCCAGTGACGTAATGCGGACCTTCTCCTCACCCACGCTGCGGGTGAGCTGGGTGCCTTTGAGCATTTCATCCATCATCGCCTTGGGATCGGCCACCAGCGATGCCAGCGACACGCCGTCGGGCTTGCGGAAATGGAAAAGCACATTGCCGCCCGCGATACCGACATCCATATAGCCATTGCTGACGGTATCGTTCTTGTGGTGCTGGGGCATGAACCGCTCCCACGTGCCGTTCGGGTCGCGATGCAAGCCTTCAGGGAACGAGTTGATCGGCCCCGTGCTCGACAGAACGGCGTGGCTGCCATCGCCCTTGGGGAATACCTTGGCATCCTCCCGCGCCATCAGCGCCAGCCATTGCTGGTCGGCAAAGGCGTCATCCTGCTTCTGCCAGCTGGCGGCGAAGTCGTCGAAGCCCATCGGCAGGTCGAAGAGCATATGCATCGCGCCGGTTTGCGTGGCATCCATGAATTCCGGGCGGCTGGTCGATCGCTCGTTCGATTCGGAAACCCTGGTGGACGCGTCGAGCACGCGTTCGATGGGCAAGGCGAAGTTGAGGTTCTCGTTGGGCGACTTGCGCAACACCACGCCGATCACATCGCCGTCCTTGTCCAGCAACGGGCCGCCGCTGTTGCCAGGCGACGCGGCGGCGGAGAAACGGATCCACTTCCAGCGACCATCCTGTTCCTCTGGCGTGTTGGACGTGTACAAGCCATCGCGCACCACCACGCCCGTGCCGAGCGCGTTACCTACGGCATACACCACCTCGTTCAAGTGCGAGCCGCGATCGGCCTTCAATGGCGCCACGTTGGGTCCGTCGACCAGCGAGAACACCATGAAGTCCTCGCCAAGGGAGTACTGCAGCACCTTGTCGATGGCGTACACCTTGCCCTGCGCATCGCGCAGCAGGGGCTTGCCGAACAGGCCACCGATGCCCAGCTGTGCCACGTGCGATGCCGTCACGTAACGATTCTGGCCGATGGCGAAGGCGGTGCCGATGGAGTTGTATTTGTCGTTGCGCACCTGGAACGGCAATGCATCGAGCGGCAGCGGCCGGTCGTAGGTGATCTTCGGGTTCTCGGCCTTGGGTACCACCACCTCGAACGTAGCCGCCTGCACCTTGGGCAACTGGCTTGCATCGAGCGTGGCAGCCATGGCCGGAGCCATGAAGGAAAGGAAGGCGGCCGAGGCCAGGTGGCGCACATATCCCTTCGAACGCATGCTTGTCCCTTTTGGTAGGTGGCCGGGGCGACCTGCGCCTTCCCGGTAGGCGTAGCTGGGCGCCATTTATACGACGACGCGCGCACGGGGGTAAGCCGGCACGTTTTCGTGCCAGGATCGAAATTCCTTGCGAGGGGATTTACTGCAGTGCGCGCAGCGGCGCGAACATGATCGAGGCGAAGCCACCCATGGTGGCCATGCCCGCAACCAGCGCCCAGACCAGCACGATCAGCGCAACGCGGCCCAGGCCGCGGAAGGCGGCGGTGGTGCGGTTGGCGATGGCGTGAAGGTTGACCATGGGGTTATTAGACGCCCAGGGCTGGGGCGCTGCAAGGCCCGGAAGGCATAGGTGCGGATGCCATGATTAAGGCCCGGTCAGGCCGCCCGCCCACCCCCAGCCGGAGCACGGCATAATGCCCAAGCCTGGCCGCCCGGGCCGGCTCCAAAGGAGGGGTACAAGGATGAAGCGCTTTATTCTGGCCGCACTGTGCGTGCTGCTGCCGGCCCTGTCGATGGCCGCTCCCGTCCGCAAGGACGTCGAAGGCAGCATGGTGGTGACGGGGGACATCCAGGTCACCAAAACCGGCGAAGTCAGCGGCTTTACGCTGGACCGGCCCAACGACCTGCCCGACGTGGTGAAAACGCTGGCGTCGCAGGCGCTGCCGCATTGGCGCTTCGCCCCGGTCAAGGTCGACGGCCAGGCGGTGAACGCCACCTCGAAGATGCGCCTGCGGTTCGTCACCCGCCCTACCGATGACGGGAATTTCACCGTGGCGATCGCCGGCGCGAGCTTCGGCGACGAACACCAGGACGGCCAGTTATGGTTCAAGCAGCGGTCTGCGCCGAAATACCCGCCAGCCGCGGTGGCTGCCCGTGTTACCGGTACGGTGATTCTTCTGCTCAAGATTGACCGCGACGGCAACGTCGCCAACGCCGCGGCTGAGCGGGTGAATCTTGGATCGGTAGGCACGGAATCGGAAATGCGCATGTTTCGCGGCATGCTGGCCGATGCCTGCCTGCGCCGCGCACGCACCTGGCAATTCACTCCGCCCACCAAGGGGCCGGCCGTGGATAAGAACGAGTGGTACGTACGCGTGCCGGTGCAGTTCAACCTCAACGGCAGCGGCATGCATGCACCGGGGTATGGCAAGTGGCTGGTGTACGCCCCAGGTCCGAAGGAAAAGATCGACTGGATACCCAAGGACGGCGAACTTGCCGATGAGTTCGAGCGCGGTAACGACACCATCCCCGAAGACGGATTGCAGCTGGTGGGCAGCGGCATCAAGTTGCTGACTCCGCTGAGCTGAGCCAGGCGAAGGGGTCAGAGTAATTACTCTGACCCCTGCTTTTTCGGCTCTTACAGCGACGCGCTGGTGCTGCTGACCACGGCTAGGCGCCTGCCGCCCTGGATACGGCCAGCCTGCACGGCCTGCCCCGCCGGCACCACCACCGCCTTGCCATAGGCGTCGGCGACCTTGGTGGACTGGAAGTTCGTGCCCGTACCCTGCCAGTCGACCAGCTTGCCGTTCGCGTTCAGGAACAGCAGGTCGGCCACGCCATCACCGTCGTAGTCGGCGATCGATGCCAGGGTCAGCCCTGCCGGCACTGCCTTGGCTTTCTGTGCCACCACCTTGAACCCGCTCAAGGTCCACCAGGACACCTGGCTGGTGGCGGTGTTCGACCAGATAAGGTCCGTAGTGCCATCGCCGTTGACATCGGCCGCGCCGAACAGCGAGAGGCCCGCCGGATGGTCGGCCAGGCGATGCGTGACGAAGCCACCCTGCTGGTCGCTGATCCAGAGATTGACGCTGTTATCGCTGGAGGTCGTCCAGACGATATCGCTGTAGCCATCGCCATTGGCGTCGGCAAGCGTCGGCGTGGCGCCTTCGATGCCGTCCACCGGCGCGGACACGTTGGTCACGATGATGTCATTCAATGTGGTCTGGTCGAGATCCAGCGTCCACCAGTACAGCTGCGAGGTCTGGGTATCGAAGAACAACAGCTTCTGGTTGCCGCTGGCGTCGTTGACACCGCCGCCGATGAGCTTCCATGTCGTAGGCACGGGATTGGACACGGTGAACGGGAAGAACCCGCCATTGGCGGTGGACACCCATACGTGCAGGCGGTTGTCCGGCTCCACCAGCACCACTTCACCGGACTTCAGTGACAGCACATCCAGACCGGGTACGAAATCACCCACCGCGCCAACCGAAGCACCCACATCCACCGGCTGTGTCACCTCGTAAAGCTCCACGGCACCTTTCATGGCGATGCTGCGCAACTGGCCCTTCACGGGATCCACCGTGATCACATCGCTATAGCCATCGTTGGTGAAGATATTTCCCAGCGAAAGGAAATCGTACGGCACGGTATAACCGCGCTTGTACGGTGCCCCATAAGCCGCCACCGCGTCGGCGAAGTTCGCCGCGTTGATCGACCCCAGGCCCGTGGCAAGGCTATAGCCCGGGTTGGTCTTCCATGCCGGCACCAGCTTCTGGGTGGTCGGATTGCCACCATCGACGATGCCGAAGCTGTTGCCCAGGTTCCGGCCGCTGTCGCAGTTGACGGAACCCGCCCAGCAGGGCTGCACGATGTCGCCTTCGGTGACATTGTTGAACACGCAGGCGCTGCCGACACCCGCACCGTTGGTGGAATTGCAATCGGTCACTTCTTTTGCATTGGGCGAACCCACCGTGCCGAATTCACGTGCGGCAATGGTGTAGATGGCCGGTAGCATGTTGCCACTGCGCTCGCCGGCAACCTGGTTCACCAGGGCCTGCACGCCTGCCATGGCCGGCGCCGCGAATGACGTACCACCGGCGCTGTTGGCAAACACGTTGTCCGGGTTGCTGAAGTCGCAGGCCGTGCCTCCTTCGTTGGTGTCGGACATGCAGAACACCAGGGCATGGCTAAAAATGCCGTTTGCCGAGAACAGGGAAATATCGGGCAAGGTGCGCGAGGTGTGGTTGAAGGAGCCGTAGATGCCCACCTGCGACTCGGGCTGGGCGAAAAGCGTGCTGGCACCACCGCCCCCGCCACCTATCTGCAGGAAGTCCTGGCCGCGGCCGATGCTGTCATTGCAGGCGGTCACGCCATCCTTGTAGCCGAGCAGCGTGTACAGGTGGCTGGATGCGCAGCTGTTGTTCCATGCCATTTCCGGGATATAGCCGATCGCCGACTGGTACAGCGGCAGGTTGCTGCTGGTCCAATAGTCCGCGAGGTGGTCGCGATCGTTGAAGTCGGTGCCTCCCACGGCCACGGCCGAGGTGGACGCTGCCATGCCGTTCACCTCCGCACCACCCTGGGAAGCGAACAAGCCGCCCTGGTCGCATTGGGTGGAGCCGCCGTCACCGGTGGAGACGAACACCGTCACGCCTTCGGCCGCGGCCTCGGACCAGAAGATGTCGGCAAGGCCGGCATCACCTTCGTCGGCCATCTCGCACGAACCGTAGCTCAGGCTCCAGATGGTCGGTGCCGGCAAGCCGCCCTGGCCCGTGCCGCCGAGCAACTCGGCCGCCGCGGTGAAGGGGCCGAAGGTGGCCCCCAGTGCGTTCACGTTGTCGGCGCACGATGCCAGCAGGATGTTCGCATCGGGCGCCGCCGCACCAGCCCATTCCGCGTCGAGCGCCGCCTCACCTTCGTCACCATTGATGCCCGGATCGGCGCACACGTCACCCTGGCCATCGCCCGGATGCACATACGCCACCACGCCCGTCGCGTCGGCGGGCAGGAAAGCCTTGCGGAAGTTCGCCACGTCCTGCGGCTGCACGTTGGTGCGTTCGAGCACGGCCACTGTCTGGCCGGCGCCACGAACGGGCGTGCCGCGACCCCAAAGGCCGTTCACGTTGTAGACCTCGTTGAAGTCCGCCGGCACCATGTCGTAGGTGATGTTCGGATCCACCGTGCCCGGCGGCACCGTGAACTGCGGCGCGACCTTCGATGTCGCCGCACCCCACTTGCCGGTTTTCCGGTTCAGCGCCAGCTTGCCGATTGCTGTGTGTTGCGGCTTGGGAAAGAAGTCATGCAACGAGGCAACGCCCTTTACTACCGGTGCGAGCGCTGCCGGGATCTGTTGCTCGGAGCTATTGGCGAAGTGTACTTCGCCATCCACCGTGTACTTGTGCAGGCTGGTATGGAAGGCCTTGTTCAACGTGGCTGGAGTGCCCGAAAAGAACACCATCATGTGGTCGGGCGTGGCCTTGGTCACCTTCAGGCCCTGCGAGGACAACCACTGCGTCACCTTGGACACATCCTCCGGTGCGGGCCCGAACATCTTGCCTATCTGCTCTTCGGTCAACCAGTGGTGGAAATTCGGCGACGCGGGGTTATTCAAGTCGTGCAGGTAGCTCCGGAAGGCCTTCTCCCGATCGTCGCTGCGCTTCAGTACCAGGGTGATGTTGTTGATCGGCTGGCTGGCCGGCAGCGCGCCCTGGTCGTACTTCGCCAAAGCCTGGCGGGGCACGGAACCTGGCACGCGGGCCAGGCTGGTGTTGTCGATGCTCTTGGTGAGCTGCGGCGTTGCCGCCTTGGCCAATGCATGCGTGGTGTCGTCGAACGTCTTTGCCTGCGTCGCCGGAATCAGCGCGCAACTTGCCGTCAGGCCCGCTATCGCGAGCCAGGTGCTTGCCCTGCGTGACATGGAGGATCTCCCTAAGCGTTGGATGGTTACAACACCTGAGCCGGCGCGGAAGCTCCCCCTGTCATCGCAAGCACGCGGCATTCAGTGCATCGCACTATCCGCCGTTCGCGCAAAAGAAACATGAGCTAGTTCTCATTTAAACGTTTAGACGTCCAAACATGACGATGGTCATGGATGCAATTTCTTGCGTTGCCGACATGCGAACGGGGTCAGAGTAATTACTCTGACCCCCAATAGCCGACCCCTCGAGAACGGTTGGCAGCCGTGATGGTCGTGCTGCACTGCATCGGGATTTTTTGCGAACTGCTTGGCAAAAAATGACGGGGCGAGGCCCTAATGTGCCGTTTGGTGCGGTTTATCACGATTGAAACTTAACGGTCACGCCGGTGGCGCGGCCACGTCATCTGAATTTCTTACGTTGAGTGTCTTGCGAGCACGGGAGGGTGCCGCAGCATGCGTAACCCGCAGCGTCGTCCCCACGGCGTGAACTCTCCCGTTGCCGTCTTCGTTCCCTACCGGAGTCGTCCACTGCCATGTCTTCCCTGATCCTGCGCCGCGCCGTGCGCGTCGCCCTGTTCGTCGCCGTGGGCGCAATCGCCCTCCCCGCCTTCGCGCAAGACCAGTCAACCGCTCCCGACAACCAGGCAGCTCCCGAGAAGAAGGCCACTTCACTGGAGAACGTTGTCGTTACCGCGCGCTCGGGCGTGGACACGCGCACCAAGGCGGAGACGAGTTATTCCATCACCACCATCGACGAAGACCGCCTGCGCATGCAGGCGCCCACCAGCGTCACCGAGGCGATGAAATCGGTGCCCGGCTTCTGGGTGGAAGCTTCCGGCGGCGAGGCCAGCGGCAATATCCGCGCCCGCGGTATTCCCGTGGACGGATACGGCTCGGTGAACCTGCTCGAAGATGGCATCCCGGTACAGCACGATCCCGCCCTGGGCTACCTCAATGCCGACCAGGCCTTCCGCCTGGACGAAACCATCGAGCGCATCGAAGTGGTACGCGGCGGCCCGTCGTCGGTGTTCTATTCCAACGCACCGGCGGGCGCCATCAACTTCATCCCGCGCAAGGTCGGCGACACCGCCGAAGGCCTGATCAAGTACACCGTGGGCAACTACGGCCTGAACCGTGCCGATTTCTGGTACGGCACGCCGGTGGGCCAGGGCTGGAAGCTCGGCGTCGGCGGGTTCTGGCGCGTTGACGACGGCATTCGCCGCACCGGCTTCGACGCGGACAAGGGCGGCCAGCTGCGTGCCGTGCTGTCGAAGGAATTCGAAGGCGGCGATTTCAGCTTCGACGTCAAGCACCTGGACGACAAGGTGGCGCTGTACCTTGGCATCCCCATGCGCACCAACAGCAATGGCGACATCCGCGCCGTGCCTGGCTTCAATGGCAACTACGGCACCCTGGCCGGCCCCGAGACCGAGCACCTGGTGCTGCGCGAAGGCGATGGCAGCCCGTACGACTTCGACAACAGCGAAGGCACCCACGTAAAGCGCACGCAGTACACGGCCAAGTTCAACCTGGACCTCGGCGACGACTGGAAACTTGCCGAGAGCCTGCGTTATAGCGATACCGACACCACGCGCAACGGCATATTCCCCAATGCCGTGCAAAGCGCCAGTTCGTTCCTTACCGACCCGAACAACCTCAAGCAGCTTGCCGGTTACCCGGGCGCCACCGCACTGCAGTTCCGCTACCACGACAACGGCCAGGTGTTCGATACCGCCAACCAGAACGGCAACGGCCTGGTGATACTCGGCGGCGCGCGCGGCGTGACGATGCCGGTGAAAGAGTTGATCAACGACACGCGCCTGCTGCGCAAGTTCGAGTTCGGCGACCAGACGCACGACATCAGCCTGGGATACTACCTGGCCAACTTCAGCCAACGCTTCGACCGTTATTCCTCCACGGTATTGCTCGACGCGAGGAATAATGCCCGTCTGCTCGACCTCGTCGCGCTCGATGGCACCGGCGCACCGGTGGGCACGCTCACCGAGGACGGCATCTACCGCAATGGCTACGAATGGGAACATGCCAATGGGCGTTCCTCCACCAGCGCGTTCTACGTGTCCGACGAGTGGCAGGTTACGGACAAGTTCCGCATCGATGGCGGCGCGCGCTGGGAGAAAGTAAACACCCAGGGCTATACGGAACTTAAGACGACCGTGAACCTTGGCACCCTGGCCGATTCGAACATCTCCACGGGTAATGGTAACTACGCGCACTACGACAACAGCTTCCACAAGCTCGGCTGGACGCTCGGCGCCAACTACCAGTTTGACGATCACCAGGGCCTGTTCGCCCGCTATACGTCGACCTTCCGCCTGCCGTCGCTGAGCTCATACATCACCAGTCCCACGGCCGTGCCGATCATCCAGACGATGAAACTGGGCGAGGCCGGCTACAAGTACAGCGATCGCTATGTGGACCTCTACGCCACGGCGTTCGGCACCAAGTACAACGACGTGCAGTTCAGCAACTACGTGTTCAACCCGAACTCCCAGGCTTCCACGGCGCAGACGGGCTACGCCGACACCAAGACCTACGGCCTGGAACTGGAAGGCACGCTCTATCCCAGCAAGATGTTCGACGTGCAGTTCAACGCCACCCTGCAGCAACCGAAGTACAAGGGCCTGCGTTATACCGAAGTCGTGGCCGGGGCCCCCGTGCTGCGCGACTACGAGGACGACCAGCTCATCCGCGTGCCCAAGGTGAGCTACCGCATCGTGCCTGGCGTGAACCTGCTCGACGGCCGCCTGCGCCTGCAGGTGTCCTACGAATACGAAGGCAAGCGCTTCGTCGACACCGCCAACTCCGTGGTGTTGCCCTCGTACAAGACCGTGGGTTTCAGCGCCCGCTACGACTGGACGCCAGCCCTGTCGTTCTTCTTCTATGCGGATAACCTCAACAACTCGCTCGGCCTGACCGAAGGCAACCCGCGCGCCGGCGAGCTGTCCAGCAGCGATGCGGGGGCCAATACGTTCATCGCCCGTCCGTTGCTGGGGCGCAGCTTCCGCCTCGCCGCGATGTATCGTTTCTGACCATGAGCCTACGAATCGCAGCTTTTGCCCTGGCCGCCTTGCTGCTTGCCCCCGTGCCCACCAGGGCCCAGGACAAGAGCGACCTTACCCTGCACGGGGAAATTACCGGCAAGGACAACCACACGTACAAGAATGTCACCTTCGACGTTCCCGCCGGTGTCACCCGCATCACCATCGCCTTCGAGGCCACGGGCAAGGAAGACCACACCACGATTGACTTAGGGTTGCTCGGCCCGGATGGCTTCAAGGGCCAGGATGGCTTCCGCGGCTGGGCGGGCGGCTCCAAGCGGGTATTCACCGTCTCGGCCAGCGATGCCACGGCCGCCTTCCTGCCCGGCGCCATCCGGCCGGGCAAGTGGACGCTGCTCCTGGGCATACCCAACATCCGCGCCAGCGCGCATGCCAGCTACACGGCGAAGGTGTGGTTCTCGCGCGATGCCGCCACCGCGTGGGGGCCCGATGTCCTGAACCCGCCGCTGCGCAAAGAGCCGGGCTGGTATCGCGGCGACCTGCACATGCATACGGCACACAGCGACGGCAGCTGCCTGAGCCAGGGCAACCACGTGAAAGTGCCCTGCCCGCTATTCCTTACCGTGGAATCGGCGGTGAAACGCAAGCTCGACTTCATCGCCATCACCGACCACAACACATCATCGCACCTGAGTGACATCCGCGAACTGCAGCCCTACTTTGACAACCTGCTGCTTATTCCCGGCCGCGAACTCACCACCTTCCAGGGCCACGCCAACCTGTGGGGCGTACCGACCTCGGTGGACTTCCGTGTTGGCAGCAAGACCGTTCCCGACTGGAATGCCCTGCTGAAGAGCGTCGCACCGCTGCATGGCGTGGTTTCCATCAACCACGCCGTCCGCCCCAGCGGCGAGGAATGCATGGGTTGCGGCTGGACAGCCACCCCGCCGGTGGACATGCACCTGGTACAAGCCATCGAGGCGGTGAACGGCACCGACTCCGTGCGACCGGATTCAGGTATTCCCTTCTGGGAGAAGCAGCTGGCGCAGGGTTTCCGGCCCACGGCGGTGGGCGGCAGCGACAACCATCGCGCCGTGCCCATGCTTACCGAGCCGGATATCCCGGTGGGCACGCCGACCACCGTCGTGCACGCCACGGAGTTGTCGATGCTGGCGATCCTGGATGGCATCCGCGGCGGGCATGTCTTCATCGATACCGAAGGCACGCCGGACCGGATGATCGACCTGGAGGCTAGCGTCGGCTCAAGCAAGGCTGGGATGGGTGATGAGCTCGCCGCCGCCCCCGGCAACGACGTTCAAGTGCAGGCCAGCATGAAAGCACCGGCCGGGTCGAAGCTTGTCATCCTGCTCGACGGCAAGCCGCTGCCCAACGCCACCGCAGATGGAGCAACCGTCGCCACGCATCTTGCCGGCGACGGCAAGCCACACTGGCTGCGAGCCGAGGCACGCGCGAGCGACGGCCGGCTGCTGTTGCTCGGCAACCCGGTTTACCTCAACCGCCCGCAGCGTTGAAACGCGCGGGCGTATCGATCGCCACGCCCCGCTAACGTGCCGTGACGTGCAACGCGATGCGCGCATAGGCGCCTTCGCGGGTAAGCGCGGTCACCTGGTGGTCGCCCGGTTGCGACAGGGTGATCACCATGTCGCCGCGGCCGGTGCTGGTGCCCTGCAGGCGACCATCGAGCAACCACTGCACATCGGACGACGCGCCCATCGCCTGCAAGGTAACCCGCAACGCGTTCGCACTGTTGGGCGCCTGTCGCAGGACGGCGCCATCGGCGACGCCAGCGATGCGGATGGGGCTCACGACATCCAGTGAATCGGGCGGGCAACCTGGCGCCAACGGTGGCAGGGCCGAGGCGGCGGCATCGTCAGCATCCAGCCACGGGACGCTCAGTGCCGGCCAGCGGGCCAACGACACCTGGTGCTCGCCTTTGCCATGACAAGTGGCGCTCAACCGCCGGTTCTGGCTGTCGACGCGCAGCGTGCTTGCACCGCTCGACCATGCCGTGAGGTCTCGCTCGGCGAAGGTGGGCGGCAGCACGCCGTTGATGGTCCACGCCGTACGCCGCTGGCGGCACTGGCCCGAAGGCGTGCTCGCCGCCGCACCGCCCAACGGCCAGCAGACATCGATGGCGCGCACGCCCGTCGGCCGCGATGCGTGGGCCAGGGCATGCGTCACCGGAAGCATGCGCGACACGCCGAACATCAGCGGCAGCGCGGTCACTGCACCGTACTGACCGGGGGACGGTGTTCCATCGGGCCGGCCGATCCACACGCCGATCGTCCAGTCGTCGGTCACCCCGATCGCCCACGCATCGCGGTAGCCATAGCTTGTACCGGTCTTCCACGCCAACGATTGGCGGGCATCGCTGCTGCCTTCCAGTGGGGCGCCTTCCACATTGGCGGGATTGTTCGACAGTATGTCGCGGATGATCCAGGCAGCTTCCGGCGACAGCAGGCGTCGACGCTGCAGTGGTTCCTGCAAGGTATAGCGCGGAGCTCCCGCCAGGCCATTCTGGGCAAACGCGGTATAGGCGCCCACCAGGCTTTCAAGCCGCGTCGACGCACCGCCAAGTACCACCGAGAGGTTCGGAGCCGCGCCACCCGTCATGTCGAGCACGACACCGCCGTTGGCGAGACGTGCAACGAAGCGGTTCGGCCCCAGGCGGTCGAGCACGTCCACGGCCGGCACATTGAGCGAGCGCTGCAGGGCTTCAGCCACGCTTACCGGCCCGGCAAAGGATTCATCGAAGTTCGCCGGCCTGTAGCTGCCGAAATTTTGCGGGGCATCCACCAGCAGGCTTTCGGAAGTCACCAGCCCATCGTCCATCGCCAGCCCGTAGAGAAACGGCTTCAGGGTGGACCCGGGTGACCGCGGAGCACGCACCATGTCCACGTGGCCCAGTCGTTGCGGATCGGCAAACGCGGCCGTACCCACGTAGACGCGCGCCTCCAGCGTAGCGTTATCCACGACAAGCACCGCGGCCGACGTGCGCGATGGCAGGCGCGCCAGGTATTGGGAAACCTTGTCCTCCACCGCGCGTTGCAGCGAAGCATCCACGGTCGTGACGATACGCCGTGCCTCGGGCTGCTGCTGGTGCAGCCGCTCGGCCAGCAGGGCGGCATCCAGGGGTGAGCGCAACGAGCGGGCGGTGACAGGCTCGATGCGTGCATCGGTGGTGATCGCCGGCGACCAGACGCCCAACGATCGCATGCGGTCGAGCACCTTGTCGCGCGCACGCCGCGCGGCATCGGCATGGCGATCCGGCCGCAACACGCTCGGCGCCTGCGGCAGCACGGCAAGCATGGCAGCCTCCGCATGCGACAACTGGCTGGCGCTTTTGCCAAGGTAGGCCCACGACGCCGCTTCCACGCCCTGGATCGGGCCGCCGAAAGGCGCATGGTTCAGATACAGGTCAAGGATCTGTGTCTTGGATAAATGCGCCTCCAGCTGCAGCGCACGGAACAACTGGATGCATTTTCCACCGACGGTATGCGGAATCGGCTCGATGATGCGCGCAACCTGCATGGTCAGCGTGGAGCCGCCGGACACCATGTGCCCATAGCGGAACAAGCCGCCGACGCCACGCAGCAGCGCATACGGATTCACGCCCGGGTGCTTGAAGAACCAGCGGTCTTCGTAGGACAGCAACGCCTGCAGGTAGAGCGGCGATACCTGGCGGCTGGATGTGGGATAGCGCCAAACGCCATCGGTGTCGGCAAAGGCGCGCAGGGGCGTGCCATCGCGCGCCAACACCACGGTACTGCCGGTGTCCGTGGGCGGCAGCCGCAGCGGGAATATCCGGTCCAGCACCACCGCGGCCACCACCAGCAGCACGCCGGCCAGCAGGAGGGCGCGCAACGCGCCGCGAGCCCTCCCCCGGATCACGGCTCGCCCACGGTCAACTGTGCCGGCGCCACCGTGCCGATGCCTCGGATGGCCGGACGGTACATGTCCTCCACCAGCGGTGCCGGCACGACATACGTCCCCGGCGTCACCGCCCGCACCAGGTAGAACACATGCGCCTCTTCACCACGTCGCAACTTCAAGGCGGCGGCATAGCGATCATCTCGATATTCCTCGTGCACGATATCGGCGGCGCCCTCGTGCTGCCCCATCCGGATACCGTCGATCACCACGCCTTCCCACTGGCTGGCACCACTGAGGTTGAGGTTCTCAACCTCCAGGCCCCCGGGCAACAGGTCGGTCACCAGGGCGTCGGGCATGTCCTGGCGTGCCTCGATGGTCAACGCCACGATCAGGGTGTCGCCTTCCTTCAGAGAGGAATCCTTCCATTCCTTGCCGTCCGTGGTGTAGTAGCTGCGCCTGACCTTTACCTGGCTGTCGTCGGACGCGGGCGCCTTCTGCCCGATACCCGCGATGTCCAGCGTGGCAAACACGGTGGCGTTGCCCGTGGGTTGCACGGTGATGCCGCCGGCAAGCTCAGCCGGTGTGACCTGGCGCGTCCAGATGAAGCTGCCATCGGGTACGGCCTCGGTCTTGCCGCCCAGCTGCAGGCTCGCTGCCAGCGGCGTGTTGTCGCCGGCGTTGAAGGCATGCGCCACACGAGCGATGGCCACCTGTTCCTGGGTGCTCAGGTACGACCACGAGAAGTGGTAGTACGGCGTTTTCTCGTCGGAACGGCGCACATCCACCGTGGCATTGCGAGCCCAGTCCACCAGCTTGGCGTCGTACTCCGGGGTGGACAGCCCATAGGTATGGGCCAGCGACACCATCACGCCAAGGTCGCGCAAGTCCGAACCGTAGTCGCCCACGTACCAGGGGCGCTCCTTCTTCCAGGCAAAGGCTTCATCCATCGCCTTGCGGGCACGGTCCATGTCACCCATCAGCTTGAACGCCACCGCCAGGTGGGCCAGCGGCAACGGGGCCACGAGCTTGTCGCGGTCGTTGTCGAAGATGGCCCGCAAGGTGCCCAGCGGTGCGCGGCCGACACGCGCCAGCACGTAGCCGGAATAGGCTTCCTCGGCAATGCGCAGGTGATCGTGGTTCTCGAAACCATAGTACGGATGACCACCGGCCAGCAGATCGTCACTGAGGACCTGCAGCGATTTCTGCAGCACGTCCTGCGGAACGGCGAAACCGGCGTCGCGTGCATCGAGCATGAAGTCCACCACGTACGGCGTCATGCTGGTTTCGATCGGGCTGGTGCCACCCCAGAAGGTGAAGTGCCCATTGGCTGCCTGGAACGAAGCGATGCGAGCCAACGCACTGGAGACAGCCGCCTGCCTCGCGGCATCATTCAGGCCCGTGCTACCCAGGGCCTTGCCGGTCTTGGCATCCATGTAGAGCGCGGCATAGCCCTTGCTGGTGGTCTGTTCGATGCAGCCATAGGGGTATTCGAGAAGATGACGCAGGGCCGATCCGTACGGCAGCGGCGGCAAGGTGCTCAGCGTTACCTGGCCATGCACCGTCGCCGGCACCAGGCCCGCCGCCAGGGATGGATCGAGTTTGGCTGCCTTGCCACCTTCCAGCGCCATGGGAACGCTGCGGATTTCCTCAGGCCACGCATTACGCACTGCGAACTCGAAGTGGCGGTCAGCCTTGTAGTCGTTGAGTTCGGCATGGATGTCCACGGTGGCAACGGCCACGCCCGGGCTCGCCGTTACCGGCATCACCAGGGTGGTTCCCGCACCGTCCTTCAGCGGTACGCTGCGCGTGGCGTTTTCCACCTTGACCAGGCCATCCACCTTCACGGTCACCTTGGCCACGCCGTCCTTGCCCGAGAGGTTCTTCAGATCGACGCTCACGCGTGCCTTGTCGCCGCCGGCCATCACACGCGGCGTGGAAGGCTCCACCACCAGCGGCGCGCGCACGATGATGCTCCCATCCGCGTTGCCGAACTTGTCGTCGGAATAAGCCAGGGCCGAGAGACGCAGGCTGCCATTGAAGTCGGGCACGTCCACGTGCAGCGTCGCCTTGCCCTTGGCATCGAACTGCACCGGGTTGGCGAAGAGGTCCACGATCTTCACCTTCGGGCTCAGGCGCGTGGCGTGGGGAAGACCGTTGCCACCCATGTCACCACCATAGCGAAGCTTGGCCACTGCGCCGTCCATCGCCTCGATCACGCGGCTGTACAGGTCGTAGGCGTCCACCGCCATCGCACGCTTGGCGAACATCCAGGCCCAGGCGTCGGGCACGGGATAGTCGGTGATATTCAATACGCCCTGGTCAACCGCGGCCAACGTCACAAAAGCGCGCTGGCCGGCAAGGCCATCGGCCTGCACCGTCACGTCCAGCGGGTTACCTGGGCGCATCATCGCGGGCGCCGAGAGTTTTAGCGGGATGCGCCGATCGTTGCGCTCCATCGCCACATGCTCGATGCCCATAGCGCGGGCCGGCGTGGTCTTGTCGGTGGCCTCGCCGCCGCGGAACACCAGCGCCACCACGTACACGTCGTGGCGCTCGAAATCCTTCGTCACCGGGATGTCGAAGGTAGCGCCAGCCTTGGCGTCGATATTCCGCGTATAGAGAAGATGATCGGTCTCCACCAGCAACACGCCCGGGCCATCCTGCGGCGGGGTCACCGTGACCTTCATGGTGTCGCCGGCGCGGTAGCTGGCCTTGTCCAACGCCAGCTTCACCTTGTCCGGGCGCGCTTCCTTGCCCAGGTTCTCATCGTCCCAGCTGTAGCCGGCAAAGAACGGGAATACCGTGGTGAGCTGGGTATCGGGGTCATACACCTCTACCCGATAGCCACCCCACTCCACGGGGAAGTCGAGCTTCACCCGCTGGCCCGCCGCCACGTCTACATCACGTTCCTCGATCAGCTCCATGTTCACGTTGGCGTTCGACTTCCATGAGTCGCCATGCTCATACAGCCAGTAGAAATCATGCAGCTCACGCTGCAGGCGCACCTTCAGGTGCGAGCCGGCCACCAGCTTTCCGCCGGAGTCGGCGCGCATCACTTCGAAGGCCGCCCGGCCTTCACTGGGCGCACCCTGCTTTGGATCGAACAACGGACGCACACCCACCAGGATCGGCGCGGGCCAGTACACCTTGTTGAGCATGCGCGTGACAGCCCGGCCGCCGGTCTCGAACACGCTGCCGGAGAGTGCAACCGTCAATGGCGCGACCGGCTTGACGTCGCTGGGTAGCGCGATGTTCTGCTTCAGTTCGCCTTTGTCGTCCAGCGGCAGGTCCACGACGTCATCGGCGGTCTTGGGCAAGTCCACCAGGGGATCGCCGAAGAAGGTATCGGGCAGGTTCGGAAGTGGATGCACTTCCGGGCGGATGGCAAGCTTCGCGGTAAAGCGGTTGCCCGCAGCCGGCGCGCCGTAGAGGTAGCTCGAAGCCACCTGGAGTTCCAGCTCGTCGCCCGGCGCCAGGCGCGGCTGCGGGCCCTTCAGCTCCACCTTCAGCCGTTCGGGTAGGAATTCCTCCACGTGGAAGGGAAACGCTTGCACGGCGTCTTTGCTGGCGGGGTCCAATCGGAATTCCAGCTGCCAGAGGCCCGTGGGCGCATCTGCCGGGATCACCTGGCTCAGTTCGAAGTAGTTGAGGTCGCGCGGGTCCAAGCGCGTATCGGTGAGCGTGCGGCCATCGGGCTGCTTCAGGCGCACGAAAAGCGGCTGCGGCTTCATCGGCTTGCCGTCGTAGTCGCGCAGCAAGGCCGACGCGCGCAGGGTTTCTCCCGGTCGGTACAGGTCGCGACCCGACCAGCCAAATACCTCGAACGGTGCCTGGCGACGGCCCGTGATATCGAAGTTGGAGACATCCAGTGCCGGGCGGTTGAACGGCAGTACGGATACATCCTTGTCGTGACGGGCGATCAGCACATCGGCCGGGTTCACCTGGTAGGCAATGAGGGCGTTACCGTCCTTGTCCGTGGTGGCCTTCAGGCGCGTCGAGCCATCCTCCTTGAGGATCGTCACCACTACGCCGGCCACCGGTGAACCATCGGCCAACGACGCCACGTGCAGCAGCGCATTGTCGCGGTATACGCGTAGATGCAAGCCAAGGTCGCTGACGAAGAACACGGATGTGTCGTAGCCATCCTTGAACGTTCCGCCACGCTTGAGCACGGCCATGTACACGCCCGGGGTGGAAAGCTGCGGGATGCTCTGCACGGGAATGAAATTCACCGAGCGGGCATTGGGTTGGCCGGTCAATGTGTAGTGATTGGCATACACCGAATCGGCAACATCGGTAAGGCCAACCTTCGCGCGCGTCCCCTTCTCGCACGTGTCCCAGCGATAGGGGTCGTGGTCCAGCTCGTAGTCGGTATGGCGCTGATTGCGGGGATAGGCGCAGAAGAGATCGGACAGCGCGTCGTCCCTTACTTTGAAAAACTCGATATCGGCGTCTTCCACGTTCATGGACACCACGGGCAACCCGCGCGTGCCGCGTGCCGGCAACACCGAGCCCATCGAGGCGAAACCCACGGCCTTGGGCAGATCGCCGGCAGCTACGTCGCGTTTGGCGTCGGCGCCCAGCGTGCTGCCGTCGGCAGCGAGTAAGCCGGCACGAACCAGCACGGCGTAGGCCTGGTTCGGTGAAACGTAGGGAAATTGCAGGGTCCGGCCATCGTCCAGCAGGGTCCAACTGCCGTTGACCACCTCGCCATGGGGGCCGGTAACGGCTATTTCCTTGTCGAAGGATTGCGCCGAGGCGAGCGGGCGGCTGAAGCGCAGCTCGATGGCCGTGCGCCCATCCGCCGGCCGGGTTCCGGCGGTAAGCAGGGCGAAGGGCTGTTTTGCCGCGCCCGCCTGTGATGCGGCGCCAGCGGGCTTGTCCGCCGACTGCAATGCGGGCGTGCCGCCCTCGTGGCTGCCGCATCCAGCCGTCACGGCCAGCACGACAAGCACACAGATCCCTGCCAGCCACGCGCGCGAGCGCGAGCCCTTCCCTATCGTCTTCATGGTGTCCCCCTTGAGCCTGGAGCAAATTCTGCCACGGGGTTATGGCAAGTTGCTGGCGCCGGGGTGGAAGAATCGGCGCAGGGCGGGCCCGGCGGGGACGGTCGCCGCCAGGCCGGTGGGGGTTGGATGGGCCCGGCTGGATGGGTCCGGGCGGCCCCGATATGGCTAGCTGGACATATCCGCCAAGTAGCGATCAAACGAAGCATCCACGGCGGCTCGCCCGCCACCGATGATGTTCCGTCCCCAGGTGTAACCGTAGACGTCCTCGAACTCGAAGCCGGCCAGGCGCTCGCGCATGGCACGCACGTCGGAGGGCTTCATGGGCATGTAGTTCGGGTAGCTGTACATGAAGGTCACGTGCCGGCGGTCGAACACCACCTGGGGCGTGTCGCCGGCGAACAGGGTGCCACCCGGGCGCGGGCCTTTTTTCCAGTGCAACGCCGTACACCCGGGAAAATGCCCGCCCGTGCGAATAAGCGTGACGTCGGGCGACAGTACGTGGCGGTCGCCCTCCCAGAACTCGATCCGTGGCGAGGAGCGCTTTACCCATTCGCGATCGGCAGCGTTAAGCAGGATGGGAACACCACCAAGCGCCTCGCTCCATTCCACCATCGACGTATAAAAATGCGGATGCGAAATGATGATGCGGTCCACCCCGCCACGGGCGCGCAAGGCCTGCACCGCCTCGTCATTCACCATGCTTACGCATTCAAAAAGGATATTCCCGGCATCGGTACGAAGATGCATCGCACGCTGGGGGATGGCAAAGCCGGCGGGCATGCTCAGTGCAAAGACGCCGTTGTCTTCCTCGATGCGCAGCTTGTTCTGCGCTTGCAGTTCCGCGTGAGTGGTCCACTCCTGCCCGTCCCAACCCACGTACTGCCGCTCGTCCACGCATACCGGGCACTCCTTCGGCGGCGCGTCGGAAGGCTCGTACTGGGTACCGCAGGTGATGCAGATGAAAGGTGTCATCGAAAGCTCCCTTGGCAGGCGTCGAATCTGCAACCAGTATGCAATAAGGGCATGTGCCAAAGGTCGGGTACAGGTTGGCGGTTCGCGGGTTGGGGGTCAGAGTAATTACTCTGACCCCGTTTCCGCCATGCATAATCCTCTGGATGAAAATTCCTCCTGTACTGAATCTTCTGGCGCTCTCCGGCAGCCTCCGCCCCAACTCCACGAACACGGCGTTGCTTAGGGCTGCGGCGTTGCTCGCCCCCGAGGACGTCGCAATCACCTTGTTCGAGGGGCTTGGCGCACTGCCGCATTTCAATCCCGACCACGCGGACATGCCTTCGCCTGAAGCGGCGGCATTCATTCAGGCCGCCGTCAACGCCGATGGCCTGGTCATCGCCTGTCCCGAATATGCCCGCGGCATACCGGGTACATTCAAGAATGCGCTGGACTGGCTGGTGGGCAGCACGCAGTTCCCGCATAAGCCCGTCATGCTTTTCAACGCATCGCCGCGCGCCAGTGACGCACAGGCAGCGCTGCGGCTTGTTCTAAATACGATGTCGGCCCATATCGTGGACGACGCATGCATCACTTTGGACTTGCTCGGCAGGCCATGGGATGCAACTGCAATCGTTGCCGAGCCACGCCTGGCCGAACCGGTTCGCAAATCCCTGGCAGCGTTTCGCAACGCGATTCAATGAGGCGCATCCACCGGATACGGGCCCTCGTCGAACGTCGTGTCGTGATATCCCTTTACACCCACGGCTATAGCCATCTCGCTACGAAAATCCCCGCCCGCATGGAGCTGTTGCAGCGCATGGGCGAAATCATGCTTCGGCTTCCAGCCCAGTAATTCCCTGGCACGGGCGTTGTCGTACACGCGGTCGATGCCCTGGAGCATGCGCCAGCCCCGGGCTTCGAACAACGTAGCGGCATCGGGATAGTGGGCGGCAATGGCGTTGGGGAGATGGTGCCGCAGCACGCGGGCCTCTCCACGTTTGAAAGGCGTGGTCGCCGAAACGATGAACCGATCAAAACCAATGGCCTGGGCGCGGGCGGAAGCCAACAGGTGCGCGTCGACCACGTCGGCAATGTCCACGCGCCGGTACAGCAGTTCCATCGCCTGCATGTTCGCCAGCGCGTAGGCCGCCCGCTTGGCCGGATCATCGTCGTCTTCGGGAAAGAACCGGGAGGTACGCAGAACTACTACCGGAAGCCCGCGTTTGCGGTGGTAAAGCTCGCACAGCTCCTCGGCGGCGACTTTGGTCACCCCGTAGATATTCTTCGGAACAGGACGCACGTCCTCGGTGATCCAGGCGGCCTCATCCTGCCCAGCCGTGAGCGCCGCACCGAAGGCGCTGGTGGTACTGGTGAAGACAAAGGCGCCTACCTTGTTCGCCACGGCGCGTTCGAGCAACGCAAGCGTGCCGTTGACGTTGGTATCGACGAAGTCACCCGGGGGGTGCGTTGCCACGTGCGGCTTATGCAGCGTGGCGGTATGGAACACCACGGCGACACCATCCATGGCGCGCTCTACCACGGCATGATCGGTGATCGAACCCACAAGGTGGGTAAAGGCGGATGGCTTGATATCCAGGCCGCGAACGGCCGCGCCCTCCGCACGAAGACGGCGCACCAGCGCCTCGCCAAGGTGGCCTGAGCTGCCAGTCACCAGGATCGTCATCATCGGTCCTCCACTACCAGACCGGAGAGGATGCCCATCCGCCGCTCGAAGATAAAGTGCCGTTGGTCCCGGTAATACCGCGGTTTGTTCGCCGATAGCGCCGCGTACGGGCCCGGTACGCCATGCGATTGCCATGGCGCAGCCTCAAAGAGCCAGCACGCTCCAAAGCATCGAAGCGGAGGAGAGGATCGAGCCATGGCCACATCCACCCATCTGGTCCGCCGCGGATGCGTGCGCGATGCGGCCGAGATCGCCGCATGCATGCATTCACTGGGCTACGGCACGACGCCGGAGGCCGTTGCCGTCCATCTGTCCCACTTCAAGGAATCGCCGCGCGACATCGTACTGGTATGCGCCGAGATCTCGTCGCTTACCGGCGTGGTGAGCGCGCACGCGATCCCTCTCTTCCAGCTCCCCGGCGAATTGGTGCGAATCACCGCACTCTCGGTACGCCAGGGGCGCGAACGGCAGGGCATCGGCCGCTGCCTCGTCCGCGCCATCGAGAACTGGGCCGTCGCCCGCGGCGCCACGCGTATCGAAGTAACCAGCGGCGACCACCGCGAAGGAGCCCACCGGTTCTACAAGGCCATGGGCTACGGCGTTGAGTCGGTACGCTTCATCAAGCGCATGTGAGGGGGCAGCGTGTTGGGGGTCAGAGTAATTACTCTGACCCCTAATGCCGCCTAATGGCGCCTAGTCGATCACCGTCGCTACGGCGGCTTCACCCGTGTCGTGCACCGCGCGCTTGCGCGGCAGAAAAACCGCGGCGATGAGTCCCAGGGCGACGATGGCCAGCGCCCAGACAAACGTGTGACCGAAGGCGCGGCCCAGGGCCGGCAACATGGCCTCCCGCATGGCGGGTGTGATCGCGCGTGCCACGGAAAGGCCACCTTCGGAAACACCCGTGGCGGGCATCAGGGCAGCGATCTGTTGCGACAGCACCACGGCCAGCAGGGCCGTGCCCACCGAACCGCCCACGCGCTGAACCACGTTCATGCCGCTGGTGACGCGGGCGATCTCATGGCGTTGCAGGCTGCTAAGTGCCGCGGTCATCGCCGGCATCATCGTTGCACCCATGCCCAGCCCCATCAGCAGCAACATGATTTCCACCATCCACATGGGCGTATCGCTCTGGATCTGTGTCAGGCCGGTGAGGCCCAGGCCCACCAAGGTCAGGCCCACCAGCACGATGCGGCCCGGGCCGGTCTTGTCGGTCAGTCGCGCGGAGACCGGCATGGTGATCATCGCGCCGATGCCTTGCGCCGCCATCAACAGGCCGGCATGCAAGGCGGATTCACCTCGCACCAACTGGAAGTAAAGCGGAAGCAACAGTGCCGAGCCGAAAAATGCCGTGCCGAAGAAGAATGATGTGGCCGCTGCCGCACCCACGATTCGGCTACCGAACAGGCGCACGTCGATCAACGCGCCATCCTTCCGCCGCGCGTGCCAGACGAAGGCCAGTACCAATGCCAGCCCAACCAGCACCCCGCCAAGCGCATCCGGCGACTTGAAGCCGCCACCGGCGGCGGTTTCGGCCAATCCGTAGACGAAGATGGCCAGGCCCGGCGAAAGCATCAGCAAACCGCTCCAGTCCAGCGAGTGATGTGGCTTGGGTTCGTCGCGCTGCAGGATGCGCGAGGCCATGAACAAGGCGATGACACCGATGGGCAGGTTCACGAAGAAGATCCAGCGCCAGGAGATGTCGTCGACGAACCAGCCACCCAGGATCGGACCCACGATCGGCGCGACCAGCATCGGCACGCCTACCAGGCCCATCACGCGCCCCATGCGGTCGCGGCCAGCGGCGTGGGAAAGGATCGTCATGCCGGCGGGCATGATCATGCCGCCGCCAAAGCCCTGCAGCACGCGGAATACGATCAACGACGTGGCCGACCAGGCTAGGCCGCACAATGCGGAGCCCACCACGAACAAGGCGATGGAACCGATATACAGGCGCTTGGTGCCGAAGCGGTCGGCCGCCCACCCCGTGAGGGGAATAACCGTGGCCAGCGCCAGCATGTAGCCGGTGGATACCCACTGCGTGATGGACAGCGACGTGCCGAACGAGCGCGACAATTCCCTGATCGCCACGTTCACGATGGTGGTGTCGAGGATCGACATGAAACTGCCAAGTACAACCACGGCAGCGATGCGCAGCGTTGCGCGATCCAGTGCCCGTGGGGCACTGGCCTGAGAGGGAGCATTCATTTTGGGGATTCCGGGGAGCAATAAGGTTTGCCTACAGCCCATGGACTGCCGGCGAAATATTTCTGGGTGAGGCCGCTGAGCGTGGCGACCGCAGCGGTGAGCGCGGCGCGCTCTTCATCGTTGAGTTTGCTGACGAACCGCTCCGACGCTTGCCGTCGGGAATTGCCGATCTTCTCCAGCGCGTCGGACCCAGCTGCCGTGAGGGCGATGCGCTTCACCCGGCGGTCGACGTCATCCTCGCGCCGAGACACCAGGTCCATCTTGACCATCCCATCGACAGCTCGACCTGCGGCCGGCAACGACAGCGAGATGCGTTCGGCCAGTTCGTTCACCGCCAGATCCGCACCTTCACTCTCGAGCACGAACAAGATACGGAACTGCGAAAACGTGAGGTCGAACCCCGCCATGGCCGAGACCACGCCTGTCTGGCCATCCTTGATAATGGGAAAAATCGCACCGATCAGGGCGGCGGCGAGTGGATCCATGTCTGGAGGCAACTTGATCATGGGTGCAATAATACTCTTCCGCACAATGATTGCAAGCACGCATGCAAATGCGCGAGGTACTGCCGGCTGTTGGGGGTCATAGTAATTACTCTGACCCCGGCTGACCCCCCAGCGAGGCCCTCCGGTACTGGCCAGGCGCCATGCCGGTAATCCGCTTGAAGGCGTGGCTGAACGCGCTTTCGGTGCCGTAGCCGAGGGATTGGGCGATACGCGAGATGGGGGTGTTCTCTTCACGAAGGGAACGTTCGGCCAGTCGCATGCGCCATTGCGCGAGGTAGGCCAGCGGCGGCATGCCGGCGATGGTCTTGAAGTACTCGGCGAAGGTGGTGCGTGACATCGCCGTGGCTTTGGCAAGCTCCGGAAGCTGCCAGGCGCGGCCGGGCTCGGCGTGCATCAGGCGAAGGGCGGGGGCGATGCGTGGATCGTTGATGGCGCGAAGAAGACCGGTATCCAGCGGACCACCGGTGGCCAGGTGAACACGAAGTACCTGCACCAACATAAGCTGCGCCAGCTGCGCGGACGCGAACGCCGCGCCCGGCGGATCGTTCTCCCGCTCGGCCACCAACTGGCCCAACAGCCAGCGCGTGGCGGCTGCCTCGGGCATCTCGGCGCGCACATGGATCAACGGCGGCAGCACATCGCGAAGGATATTCCCCCGCGCAGGATCAAGCTCGACGTGGCCTCCGATGACAAGACACTCATCGCCTTCGCCAAGGGCTTTCATCACGCCATCCTGTCCGGCGAAAGCGACTTTCGAATCCATAGGCAACACATTCGGGCCCGACGACAACGCGTAAGGCCTTTCCGCTGACGTCAGGAACACATCGCCCTCGCCCAGGTGCGCGGGCTCGCGGCCTTCCATGGAAAGCCAGCAAGACCCCCTCACCATGCCGAAGAATTTCGCGCGGCCGCTGGGATGAAAGCGCACGGACCAGCGCGCCCCCGCGGTAAATCCACCGGTGACCAGCGAGCGCGCCTGGGTGAGTGAAAGGATGTCGGAGAACGGATCGGAGACCATGGGCGGACTATCGCGCAAGAATCACGGACTTTCAATAATTCAAAGTCCGGATCGCGAACCCTATCTTGCTGGATACTCCACCCACCAAGGGCTCCCCATGCACTGCGTCCAACAACCCATCCAGTCCGGTTTCGGTGCCGCCTCCACCGCCGCCGACGTCATCGGCGGCATCGACCTTAGCGGCAGGATCGCCATCGTCACCGGCGGTTATTCCGGTATCGGAGTAGAAACCGTCAGGGCGCTGGCCAATGCCGGCGCGAACGTGATCGTACCCACGCGCAACCAAGCGAAAGCCAGCAAAGCGCTCGCCGGCATCGGCAATACCCGCATCGAACCCATGGACCTGGCCGACCCCTCTTCCATCGACGCCTTCGTATCGCGCATCGAAGCCACCGGCCAACCGTTGCACATGCTTATCAACAGCGCCGGCATCATGGCCACGCCGTTCGAGCGCGATGCGCGTGGCTACGAGATCCAGTTCGCGACGAACCACCTGGGGCACTTCCAGTTGACCCTCGGCCTGCTACCGGCGCTGCAGCGTGCGCAAGGCGCGCGGGTGGTGTCCGTATCGTCATGGGGCCATCGTTATTCCCCGGTGGTGTTCGACGACATCAACTTCGAGCGGCGCGAATACAGCCCGTGGACGAGCTACGGACAATCGAAGACGGCCAATATTCTCTTTGCCGTAGAACTCGATGCCCACTACCAGGCCGAGGGCATCCGCGCCTTCGCCGTGCATCCGGGTTTGATCATCGATACCGGCCTTGCAAAGTACCTATCACCCGAGGACCTGAAGAACGCCGGCGTGATCGACGAGGATGGAAAGCCCATCCTAGATCCATCGCGCAACCTCAAGACCGTACCGCAGGGCGCCGCCACCAGCGTCTGGTGCGCCGTCAGTCCGCAGCTCGATGGCATGGGCGGCGTCTATACCGAGAATGCCGACATTTCACCGGTCCACCACGGCGAGACCTCCACCAGCAACGATGCAAGGGCACGCACCAGCGGGGCCAACGGCGTATTTCCCTACGCCATCGATGCCGACAACGCCCGCAGGCTATGGGAAGTGAGTCAATCAATGCTTTCGCGCTAGCGATTGCAACAATCGCTTCTTTCTTACGCAAATCGGTGACGCACGGCCTTCCTCCGAGGTATCGAAGACAGGCAAGCTAAGGCCTGGAGACATTCTCCAGGCCGTACGCGGAGCAAACCATGCCAACCGATCCAGGTGCGTACCAGCAGGGCGACTTCACCCACCCCACGCGCATCTGCGACCTGGTGATGAAGGGCGGCGTATCCAGCGGCGTGGTGTACCCGCTGGCCGCTGCGGAGCTTGCCAAGGATTTCCGCTTCAGTTCCATCGGCGGCACCTCGGCCGGTGCCATCGCGGCAGCGGTCACGGCCGCTGCCGAGTACGGCCGCGCCTCGGGTGGATTCGTGCGCCTGAGCCAGGTGCCCACGCAGATCGGCGGCCACCTGATGCGCCTGTTCCAGCCGTCGCCCCGGCTTGCCGCGCTGCTGGATATCTTCCTTGCCCTGCAGGCCCCGGGCTCGTGGCTGGCCAGGTTCAGCCGCGTGCTGGGCATCGCGGTGCGGCGCTTCATCGGGCGCTGGTTGCTTGGCCTGGCGGTTGGCATTCTGTTCGGGGTCGTCGCGGTCCTTTCCGGCGCACCCATGGGGTACGCCATAGCCTGGGGCGCGGGTCTTCTCGTCCTGATCGGTATCGTTACCGTCGCATCCACGCTCTATCGACGCATCACCCGCGACGTCCCGGCCTTACCGATTGGCTTACCGACCTCATCGACCACATCGCCGGTCGCGGCACCGGGCCTGGCGACCCGCCTTTGACCTTCGACGACCTGGCCACGCCCCCCGGCGGCGCGCCGCCGGTCGCCCTGCGGATGATGACCACCAACCTGATGATGCGCCGGCCCTTTACCGTGCCGATGCGCGATCACAGCTTCCTGTTCCGCAAACAGGAATTCGAAAACCTGTTCCCGCCGCGGGTGATGAACTACCTGATGGCCAACAGCGAACCCTTCGACACCGGCAACCCCGCGGACGATTTCTTCCACCTGCCTCCCGACGGCAAGCTGCCCGTGGCCATCGGTGCCCGGATGAGCCTTAGCTTCCCGCTATTGATCAGTGCCATTCCGCTCTACGCGCGGGATTTCACCCTGAACGAGGCCGCCGGCCGCAGCGTGCCGCGCCTGTGTCTTTTCAGCGACGGCGGCCTGGCCAGCAACTTTCCCATCCACTTCTTCGACAAGCTCTGGCCCAACCATCCTACCTTCGGCATCAGCCTGGACGATTTCAACCCGGCAAGGAATATCGGCCCGGGCCGCGCATGGCTACCGGAAAATGCCAACAGCGGCGTGCTGATCCCCATCCTGCCGATCGAAGGCGGCCTGCTGGCCTTCCTGCAACGGTTGATCGACGCCGCCAAGGACTGGCAGGACAACCTGCAAAGCACCCTGCCCGGCTATCGCGAACGCATCGTGCACGTGGCGCTGAAACCCGACGAAGGCGGCCTGAACCTCACCATGGATGCCACGATGGTGGGGAAGCTGGCGCACTATGGCGCCGACGCCGGCCAACTGGCGCGGGACGCCTTCAACTTCGACGAACACCGCTGGCGCCGTTTCCTGGTGGCGATGGCCCGCATGGAGCAGACCCTGGACGAATTCACCACCGCCTGGGACGGCGACACCATGGAAAAGGAATCTTTCCAGTCGTACCTCGCGCGCTACCCCGACCACGCGCAAACCTACCAGCAGGACAGCGCCCGCCTGGCCGAGATGCTCCGCCGCGCCGCCGCACTGGTGGACATGGGCCGTGCCTGGCGCAATCCGCCCGATATCCGCGACGGCCAGATCCCCAAGCCCGATACCAACCTCAGTATTACCCCGAAACCCTAGCGGGTTTGCACTAGTCCGTCCGGTCGAGACGGTACTGCTGCCCGACCCCATCGCCATGTGAGAATATTCCCACCCGAGGGAGTCGGGGGAGGACATCCATGCGCGCGCGTACCATCGTTGGCATCGTTACCCTGGTGGTGGGTGCGTGGGCTGTGCTCGGGTGGGTCGGCTACGCCACCTACCAAGCGATGACACCCCAGATGCTGGCGAAGATTCGCCAGGCGAACCAGCCACATCATGCTGGCGCCCTGCCGGTTGCCCCGGATAAACCGCCCGAGCGCCCGGCCTCCGTACCCGCCATCAGCGATGCCGCCTACACCGCTTACTTCGCCAAGGTGCGCAGCGCCGAAAAAATCCGCGATCCACTGCAACGGTGCCTGGCCTATCCCGACCCTCCGGGCATGCACTGGCATGCGGATACCACCACGGCCTATTGCCGCTACCGCACGCAGCCGATCATCACCATGGCCCAGGCCAAGGACCTGGTTCTCCAGGGCAAGGCCGCGGAACTGGACAGGATCCTTGCCGGCTACCGAGACGCCCAGCTGCACGACCCGGCGCACGCCGGCTTGCTGGAGCATGCGTACATCGCGCTGGATTTCGAGTGCTCGTGCACCGAATCGCGGCCGATGATCGATGCGTGGATGAAGCAGCGGCCCGATAGTGCCTTCGCCCTGGCCGCCAGCGGCATCGCCCACCAGGGCGAGGCCCAGCGTGCTTCGCGCGCGGTGTGGAACATGGAGAACGAGAGCGCTGAAGCGCTCCGCAACCCCACCGTTCGCTCCCGCATCCAGGAATACAAACCGAAGGCGATCCAGGCGCGCGATACAGCCCTGCACCTTGCCAGGCAGGACCTGGACATGGCGGTGGTGCGCGACAGCACGGTGCTGCCGGCATACTCGGCGATGATCTACGTCGGCTGGATGTCCGCCGAGCCGCTCTATATCGAGCAGGCGATCAAGCGCGGCCTTGCGGTTGATCCTTTGAGTTTCCGCCTGCGCGCCGTAGCCATTACGCATTGGTACAAAGCCATGCGCAGCACGCCGGACAAGGATGCCCAGGCGCGCGAGGCCACGGCATTGATTCCGAAGAACCCGCTGCTTCGCCTGATCATCAATGACGATTTCGGACCGGGCTACGACGAAGACGACCCACCGTGGATGGTGCAGCGTGCGCTGGACGAAGGCGATTCCTATGCCGTGATCGACGCCGCCGGCGCCAACACGTTCGAGAAGGATCCCAAGCTGTCGGCTGCCCTCTATAGCCAATCGCTGAGGTTCGTCGCCAACGACACCAGCATCCCGCAGTACCGTGCGCAGATGCTCTACGCCAGCGGCGAGAAGGCCTGGGCCGAGGCGGAGTTCGACCGGATCATCAAGGCCAATCCGAATGACACCGAGGCGCGCATCGCCCGCGCCATGTCCTACGGCCGTGCCGGCGAAGAAAAGCGCGCCGAGGGCGAATACGCCGCCGTGCTGAAGATCGATCCCGAAGACGTCATGTCGATGACGGAGCTGATCGATATCTACAGCCGCAGCAACCGGGTGGACCAGGCGTTGGCCACCATCGACCGCC